>LDZT01004129.1_pt1 | contig 12266 bp, 16 predicted proteins | sample 615521 | NCBI WGS metagenome assembly LDZT01 (sample SAMN03408292, study PRJNA278302) | terrestrial metagenome | isolation source: oil reservoir sample SB1 | place: USA: Alaska, North Slope, Schrader Bluff formation | collected 2011-09
GCCCGGGGATCCCCGGGCTTTTTTGTTCTACGGTCTCCAGTTTTGTTTACCTTTAAAGCTCTTTTCAGTTATTCGTTTTTGTCGCTTCCGTTCTGCATTCAAAATCTCTGGCCGATCGCTGCGATTCATATATTTCGGGTCATTCTGACCCGGAAAGACAACCGAAGAAATTGTCTAGCCTTTGGCCTGCAAGCAGTGTGACCAAGCGTTTACGAGACACCCAGGCATTCTAGGCATCTTCTCACCGATTCAGCTGTCGAGTTCCTTCTTAGATATCGACAATGTTCGAGGCTAGACTTCACCTAGTAGAGCTCAAGATACTTGCTAGTTTCCCAGTCTGTTACCGAAGCACAAAACTCGCTCCATTCGCTTTCTTTAGATCTCATGAAAGTATGAAAGACATGCTTGCCTAGAGTGTCTCTAACAAATTCGCTGTTTTTTGTGAACTCAAGAAATTGCCAGAGAGTGCCCGGAAGGCTTTCTATCATAAGCTCCTTCCTTCTTGATCCCTTCATGTTGAAGATGTTTTCATCTATTGGGACTGGTGGTTCAATACCTTTTTCAATCCCGTCCAGCCCGGCTGCGAGTGTAAGAGCAAGTGCAAGATAGTGATTACATGTGGGATCAAGGCTCCTGAATTCCAGCCTGGTACCTTCTTTTCTAGTCTTGGGAATTCTGATCATCGCACTTCTGTTGCACAGAGCCCAGGAAATGTTTACAGGAGCTTCGTAACTAGGCACCAACCTCTTATAACTGTTAATTGTGGGGTTCGTTATTGAGGTGATTTCTCTTGCATGAAAGATAAGACCTCCAACAAAGTTCAGTGCAAAGGTACTCAGACCGTGTGGACTGCTTGGACTGAAGAAGGCATTCTTGCCTTCAGAAAGGAGTCTCATATGAATGTGCATTCCAGATTCGTTCACTCCTGAAAAGGGTTTGGGCATTAATGTGTCATGAAATCCGTCGGCTATTGCTATTGTCTTTAGCACCCATTTGAAAGTCTGGATATTATCTGCGGTCTTCAATACGTCCGTGTATCTGAAGTCAATCTCGTGTTGTGAAGGGGCAACCTCATGATGTGCAGCCTCAACTTCAAACTCCATTTCTTGTAGCGACATTACAATCTGTTTTCGAACTTCTTCGCCTCCATCGACGGGAAGTAAGTCGAAATAACTCCCTATATCAAGCATTTTGCCAACGGGTTTTCCACAAGAACTATCCCTTCTAACAATGAAAAACTCCGGTTCTGGCCCTGCGAAAGCTTCGAATCCCATCTTTCTCGCTCTTTCGATGACCTTTTCAGTATATACCTTGGATCTCCATCAAATGGAACTTCATCTGGTTTGTACACGTCGCAGATCAGCCTTATCGTATTAGAGTTGCCGTTGTCCCATGGAAGTAAAGCGAAAGTCGATAGATCAGGCCTTAGATACATGTCGGACTCTTCGATTCTCACGAACCCGTCAATTGAAGAACCATCAAACATAGCGCCTTTCTCAAGAATAGTTGGCAGCATCCTTGCGGGCACTTCTACATTCTTCAGCATCCCGTATTGTTTGTTATCTGAAGCCCTGCGAAACCAATTTCCCCAGATCCACTCTTCTGAACCTGCTCTTTTTCGGTCACGTTACCCCCGCGATCCTTGCACGACCCAAGGGCATGCGATACTAAAGTATATGCCTTGTTCAATAAGATTCTTCGAACCAATCGAAAAGTTTTGGAGTACAAATTGATGATAAACTAATCATAGGGAGGTGCCTGATGAATATTAAGCGTGCCTTTATAAGTGTTCACAACAAGTCGGGAGTGGAGAAGATCGCGGGCTATCTTGCCTCTAATGGGGTGGAGATAGTTGCTACAGATCACACCGCGGAATATCTTATAGATCATGGAATCAATGCAATAAAGGTTGCAGACTACACAGGGTTTCCATCAATACTTGATGGGAGGCTTAAGGCGATTCATCCGAGGATAATCGGAGGAATACTTGCGATCCAGGATCTTCCCTCACACATGACGGAGATGAAGGAACATTCGATTCTTCCCTTTGACATAATAATCCTGAACCTCAAGCCCTTTGAGTCTGCAGTGAAGAAATCACCCGATGAGTTGAACCTTTCTAAGGAGATCGATGTGAGTGGACCTGCACTTCTTATGGCAGGTGCCAAGAATCACAGGGATATAGTCGTCATTTCCGATCCGACAGACTATGATGAAGTGATAGAGAGTCTGGAAGAATGTGGCGATGTTCTTCTTCTGAAGAGGAGAAGGTATGCTCTGAAAGCGATCTATGCGGCAATGCTCTATAATTCGTCTATTCATAAGGCGCTCTCTCAGATTTTCGCTTCTGAAAAATATGATTACACAGTCATGGAGCACGTTATGCAGCTTCTCTACGGGGACAATCCCTCTCAGAAGGCATACCTCCTGAAGCTCTCAAAAGAACCCGGCCTGTTGGACGAGGTTCAGATCGGTAATCCTGCTGTGGGGCTGAAGAAGTCTCAGTTAAGGAACATGAATGTATTCATGGAGCTCTATTACTACAGTGATAATATCTCTGTCTTTCTAGACAAGGGAAAGATAACGAAGGTCTTTGCCGGCAAGCTACGTGACGGTTATTCGGAAGGTGGCCCAGACACGATGTTTGCATCTACTTTTGCTATTGATGGAGATACCATCAAGAAGCTTCACGAGGGAGGGGTTGAAGCGTTTGGCGGAGTTTTCGACCGTGATGCAATTCTTGCTGCACGCGAAAGAGATATTATGATACTCACTGCTCCTGCGCACGAAGCGGTGTCTCTCTCAGAAGAGACTTACTCAGGCTTCGGAAATTACTTCGTGAGAGAACTATCATATAAAATGAAGGACTACGATCTTGAGAATGACGATAAGCTTGCTCTTTTCTGTTCTAGAGTGAATAGAGCGAACAACTTATCCATCTTCAGAGAGGGTGAGAGCGCCCTTCTGAAGAGTGGATTGAGCTACACAGAGCTCATGAATTATGACTTTGAGGATCACGACCTTCAGGATTCGGTGATGGCATCAGATAATGATCTTACCGATGAAGTGCTCGCAAGACTCAAGGCCGCCGGAGTTAGAAGAATGATTTTGCCAGGCACAAGAAGAACCTATTCTCATAAGAGTGTACTCGTTCTGGGAATCGACTTTACTAGACTAAACAACTAAGGAGCACTTGAAAGCTGTAGAGTCAGAATATATAATGTAGTTACACCATGCTAGGCGGGGAGCTGGCGGTTCCCTGTACCCGAAATCCGCCATACGCGGGGCCGAATGCCTTCCGAGGCTTTGCCGGTTTGGTGTCGGTTTGTCTGAAGGTGTTGAGGATTGAGTCCTGCGCAATGGGAACTTGCGAACCTGGTCAGGTCCGGGAGGAAGCAGCCATAAGCAAGCACTCCCGTGTGCCGCGGGGCCGCTCAGTCTGAGCCGGATGGCAAATACGGCCAGGTTGTCAATGTCGACGGAGGATGCATGGTGTTTCTTCTATGTATCATGCTTATCATCTGCTAGAATTAATATGACAATTATAGACGGCTATTAGGAGGTATATAGAATGTTGCTTAAGGGAGAAAAGGCAGAAGACTTCTCGCTTTTCGGTTCGGATCTTAAGGAGTATAAACTCAATGAATATCTAGGCAAGAAAGTAGTTCTTGTTTTCTATCCGGGAGCATTTACAAGTGTATGTCAGAAAGAGCTTTGCACATTCAGAGACTCGCTGGCCAACTTCGAGAGTATGAATGCTGTGATTCTTGGAATAAGTATGGATAGTCCCTTTGCCAACAAAGCCTTTAAGGAGCAGAATTCCCTTTCCTTCCAACTTCTGTCTGACGTCGCAGGGGAGGTATCTAGGAAATACGGAGGAGTACACCAGGACTTTTCGGGCGTGAAGGGACTAGTTGTCTCTAAGAGAGCTGTATTCATTGTGAACAGAGATGGCAAGATCGCTTACACTTGGGTCTCAGATGATCCTAGAGTTGAGCCTGACTACACAGAGATCGCGAATCAACTGAAGAGGATTTAACGACAGGGGGATCCCCACGTCGTTTTTGTAATAGGAGGTCAGCATGACTGAATTCAGTTTTCCGGAATACTCGACCGAGCTACTGGAGTATCTTAAATCAGGAAGGGTGCTAATAGGTGTGACAGACGGAGTAGAAACTAACTTGATGACAGTTGCCTGGGGCTTCTTGGGATACACGTGGAATCGTCCTGTATTTATTACCATGATCAGGCCAAGCAGATTCACTCATAATTTCTTCAGGAGCAGTGACGGCTTTTCGGTTAACTTCATGTCGGCGAAGTGGCAAGAAGCACTTAATTTCTGCGGAACAAGAAGTGGAAAATACTTCGACAAATTCAAAGAGACAGGCTTAACCCCTCAAGAGGGAATTTCACCATCGATTGTAGTGGTAGGTGAGGCAGACAAGGTGCTGGAATGTCGTGTCATATCGAAAGAAGCACTAACACCGCTAGCCCTTAATGGAAGTATTGCCAGTACTTTCTATGGTGATAACTCATACCATTCACTCATATTTGGAGAGATTACCGACTCATACACTCTTCCTTGAGTAAATGCCGAGAGTCAAAGTTAGCAGAAGAGACGCTATAAGAATAGACCACAGTACATACGACGACCAATTAGGCGTCTGATGGCTTAGTCTTGAGGAAGAGTCAATGAGAAGAATGTCTCTGGCAAAGATAAGAGAGATAATGGTTTGGAGTGAAGAAAGAAACCCAACGACGAAATTCCATCCCCTTCTTTGCGCAACTATTGCAGCGATATGAGCAAAGATGTAAATTACGAATGAAACCGGAGCCAATGCAACTCCCATGACGAAGACTAGTCTTACAGACTCAGGGTTCTGAAGAACATTATCCGACATTTGGTTTGCTATGATAATAAGACTGACCGAAAGCAAACCGACTACCGTAGCTATTGAAGTCAAATGCATGTAGGCCTTTTCTCTTCTTCTGGCCTGCACAACGCTTATCGCTCCATGTTCTCTCTTCTTCAAATCATTCACCCAGACAGCAATATTTCAAACTTACGGTCTCTTACCATAAGTTGACAAAGCTTTCCAAAGTAGTACGTATATTGAATCATTTGCGTGCGCATTATTATTATTATACTGCAAGTAATACTAATTATCGAAAGCTAACTAGATCTTTCACTGGAGCCGTCTATCTTAGGTCATTTGAATGGAGCAAATCGATGAATAAGCGACAAATAACATTTTGTCTGCCGGACCGCTCTCTCGAAAAGTCTGTTATTCTACATATGACTAGGTTTGATTGTTTCTTGCAAACGGGACAGATATTAGCAGCGCTAACAATAGTATCAAGTTCGGAATGATCATTTTGATAAAGGACTTGATTGTGACACTTGCAGGATATGTGATTGAATCAAAGTCATACTTGATTTCAGTGTATCTATATTTAAGACCTCGAACAATGCATATGGGCGAACACTCATCAAAGCCACCCATAGCTGTACCTGCAAAAGCAGCAATGGAGTCGACAACAATGTCCATACCACCGGACTTTGGCTTCCCGAACAGATCAGTTCTTGCATGTTCTCTAGATAAAGGATCAATTCCAGAGAAACCAATAGAGACATCAAGTGAACCGGTCTTCCCAACCGATGCTATGGTGTCCGTAATGATTACTGCTGCTTTCTTACCTGTAAGCAGTTCGATTTCTTGACGGATCTTCTCTGCACTCTCACACGGATCTTTTGGGAGGAGAGATACCCATCCTTTCGGAAGATTGGACGCATCTATTCCGGCTTCATCAAGATAGACACCATATTTCCTTATCATGAACACGTTTCTAAAGCTGTCAATAACCTTCTCACTCTTGCTTTGATCAACTGATACCCCCTGCATTCTCTTTCTGATTACCTTGTTCTTTAATACAGACTTGTAAGGGAACACAGCTGATATTCTTCCTTCTCTGAGAATCAATTCTACTTTCGAGGATTGCTTTCCAAAGAGCTTCCCAAGCAGTTTCGCACGTAGCGAGGGCCTTATTTGACTTAGCTCATAACATCTTCCTTCCAGAATTGAAACGATCTTTGAAGTGATGACTATTACATCCCCACTTTCAATTACCTCCCCGGCACTCTCTACTGATCGAAGAATAAAAGATCCAGGTGAAGGATACTCCTTACCGGGCTCGAGTCTTGAAATAAGTCTCACTGGAGTAACGGTTATTGCTGACATGCCGTCTTTCACTTTTGTTACAACGGTTTCGAGAACAGTGCTATCCACTTCAGCATCACCACTCTTCAATAAGGCATGACTTCCCCATCAAGAATCAATTAAGAACAGTTATTCAATCTATCGTACTGACAAACCCCTATTTGAATCAATAGCCAAACTGACTTGAAATTATCGTAATCGACATCAATGACATTGTACTCTTATTTTAGCTGTCATCCAAAGCAAACATTTGAAGGATTATACATTGAACTTCTTCATAGTTACGCATATCAAAATACAACGTTTGGCAAATTGGTCGGTCCTGACAGTCCTGACGTTTGGTGATTTTGATATTATAAGAGAAATGCGTTTGTGGGAGGTTGTTCTCATTGCGAAGATAGGGGCAAAGATGATGTATCATGTTTTTCTGAAAATGCCTTCGAAGTCTGTGACTTTCATGGTTCTTATGAAGGTTGCCTTCTCTTTATTGACAGTACCACTAATTGCCCTTTTGCTTAGCTCTCTGTTCTCTTTCACCGGCAGAAAAATGGTTTTTGACTGGAGTTTCTTGAGTCTTGCAGAGAGTTTTCCTGGAATAGTCATCGTCTTAACGGTGGCTTTCTTGTGGCTGCTTGGTTTTTCATTTGAACAGAGCGGATTAGTGAAGTTTTCGGCTGCCACACTCAAAGAACGAGAGGAGAGAGTAAGATCTGTGCTTGCGAGGATTCTAAGGATTCTTCCCAGACTTCTTGGATTAGCTTCATTTAAAGCGGGGATCTTGCTGTTGTGCATTTTGCCTGCATTGAGGATTCTTCCTGTGTTGCAGAGAGCGTTTTCGAGAGAGCTCCCTGTCGAATGTACCCATCTGTAGTTACTAGACCGTTTGGTTGGATTGCAGCGATAATATCACTGATGATAATGATCAGACTTTTTGTCTCCTGGATTTTCGCGATTCACTACGCCGTTCTGGATCGAAAGACATTTTCCGGTGCTCTCAGGGCAAGCACAAGTCTGGTAAACGGCAACAGAAAGAAGGTGTTGCTAAGCACGTTGGCATTCTGGACTCCCTCTCTGCTGCTGATAATCGGTAATTCCTTCGTCTTTAGGATCACGAGAGATTTCGTTATCCGATCGAGCTATGATCCCACATCGATGAATATCCTGAAGCTTTCCATTTTCGCTTCAGCTGAGACAATGACTACTATGGCCGTCTCTATAGGGATATCTATCTTTTATTCTATTTTGACAACCAGGCTCTTCTATGCGATAAAAGAAGGAGAAGCCCTTGATTCTCAAACATTGCTAGGAAAGGATGCTGTTACTGATAGACCTGTTGTGACTCGAAGGCCCTGGCTACTCCCTCTACTAATCATTCTAGTCATTCAGGGAGTCTTCTTCGGATACTTGGGTCGTTTTCTAGTTGTTTCCGAGATTGAACTGCCTTTGGCCACCGCTCACAGAGGAAGTTCATTCAAAGCGCCTGAGAATTCGCTTAGCGCGGTTAGAAGCGCAATTGAGGATGGTGCAGACACAATCGAAATCGATGTACAGATGACACGTGACGGAGTGCTTGTTCTAAATCATGATAGGTCGCTATCAAAGGTGGCAAGTGTCGGAGAACGAGTCCATAACCTTACCTACGCTGAGATAGCCGAATTTGACATAGGCAGTCGCTTTTCAATCGAGTTTGCCGGAGAGAGAATTCCAACACTGGCAGAAGTTATTCAATCATGACCGGGATTTCTCCAAGTGTGAAATTGAACATTGAACTTAAGGATTATGGTTACTCTCCAGAGATCTCCAGAGCAGCGATAGAGTTAGTCAAGGAGATGGGCTTTGAGAGCAGGGTGGTCATCACGTAAACAAGTAATGAAAGATTGACCGCTGTCAGAGAGCTTGCTCCAGAGATACCTATTGGACTTGTTGTAGGGTATCTGACCAGCCTCGTTTGGTCGGTAGATGTGGACTTCTACAGTGTGTCCACTACAATCTTGAATGATAGATTCATACAGAGAGCAAGATCAATGGGGAGAGATGTCCATGTTTGGACAGTGAACAACACGGATGCAATGAGTCGATACTCATCAATGGGAGTTGCTTCGATAATAACCGACAGACCGGATGCCCTATCTCAACTTCTTCTCAGGAAGGCCGAGATGTCTATCTTCCAGCTTAGAGTTCTCAGCATTTTGATGACTTAACAGGAAACTCCTGACAATACCATAGGTTACAAAGCTCAAAGAAAATGCAGATACTTCGCCAGGGTATCTTTTGTTTATTTTATCTGACGAGAAAGAGCATTTTCGAGAGTTCGTTGCGCTCACGAGAGGACGAGAGAAGAGCTGGTCCCTGTTGAAATAAGACGCAAGGCGCCGAAAGAACATCGGCGGACGCATTGCTGCCTTCGGCAGGAGGGTAAAAAACCAGATCTCGTGCAGGCACATCATGGGATAACAAAGTGAGAGGATTTATGGGCAGGCTCTACGAGATGGCAATGTCAAACGATTAGACAATTCTTTTGTAGGGGCAAACGGCTGTTCGCCCTCCTAATGAACTGATATTTTAGGTAAAAAGCTTTTCAAATTCATTAAGGTATTCGGTGAAGATATCGACCAATCTAGATGGTTGTGCGGCAGCATGTTCTTTCAACAAATAATTCATCAATCTGTCTCGGCCTTTTTCCGGTCGGAGAACGGCGTACATTCAACGGTTGACGTGTCAATTGGAGTCTTCTCGTGAGCGAAGCGAGCATCTCAACAATGCCCTTTCTCGATTCATCTTCTCGGGAAACGGGCCTTCGTTCTTAAGCGTGAAGCCGCACAGAATATCCCCCATTATCAAGCTTACAAGTAGGTGGGGCCCCCTTCGACCACAAAAAAAGAACAAGTTTGCTTGTCTATGCGCTCCGGTAAAAGTAAAATGCCGTCAAATGGAAAGAACTACTTGTCTGCCGGTTTTAGTGTAGACTTATTTCATGGATATTTTGAAGAAGAAATGGATCGCGGCTTTGGTCGCGGTATTTTGTTCGGTTCTCTGGGGAAGCGCTTTTCCCGTTCTTAAACTCGGTTACGAGGAGATGGCAATTTCCCCGGATGATGTTTCAGCTAAGCTTGTCTTTGCCGGAATCAGGTTTTTGGGAGCCGGTATTATGGTGCTTCTACTTTCGATACCTTTGGGTAGAAAGGGAAGAGTGAAGTTCGTTAAGAAGGACTACATGCATTTGTTTGCACTTGGAGTATTGCAGACTTTTCTTCTGTACTTCTTCTTCTATAATGGGCTCAGTCATACAACGGGAATGAAGTCTTCGATAATAATGGCGGGGGAGAACTTCCTCGTGATCCTTCTTGCTCACTACATATACAAGAATGACCGCCTTAGCTGGAGAAAGACACTGGGCATGTTTTTGGGTTTTGCCGGGGTCTTTCTCGCGAATTTCGAGGCGGGATTCACTCTGAGCTTCGTTTTCAAAGGCGATGGATTTATGTTGATTGCCGCAACCATCGGCGCTCTTGGCACTATGTACGCCAAATGGATGTCGGCAAATCGCTCTCCCTTTCTGGTATCTGGATGGCAGCTTTCGATAGGCGGCTTTCTTCTTCTGGTCGCTGGCCTTCCTGGGTTAAGAGGGGATTCACTCCGTTTTACTTTCAAAGGAAATCTTCTGCTCCTTTACTCGATGCTTCTTTCAGCAGTGGCTTTTTCCTTGTGGTACGCGGTTCTCAGCCTCCATAAAGCCGGCGAGATAACTATGTTCCGATTTGTGATTCCGGTTGCCGGAGTCTTTTTATCCGCAGCCTTCATTCCGGGAGAGGCCCTCAATTCGTACATGGCGTTTGCCCTCATATTGGTTTCGGCCGGTATCGTTGTTGTCAACTGGAAGAACAGGGTAGTTTCAGAAGATAGTTCCGCTCGGTAAATCTGAATATACCTTTGGAAATTCACACAGGGAAACTTAAGGCCCACTGTGAGCTTTGAGCACTCCCCATTGCCGAAAAGAATTGCGGGTAAATCTTTTCTTCAATCAAGAATCACTCCGGCAGAAAGACGCGGCACAAAAAAAGAAAACTGGAGTAACCCGCTTCAATTTGCTTTTTGGTTTGAAATGAAACGGGGTTAAAAGTAATCGACGATTTCTCCGGATCGAAAACAGACTTCACATTTTCATAACTTGATGAAGAGACTCGAAGAGAAAGCGCAGTCGACTCTCTCAGGTGTTCTTCGAGAATCTTCTTGCAGCGAGTCTTATGCCAATGGCGCCAAGAGGGGCCGTTGTAAGGATTGATAGAAACGAAACCGAGAGTATCACATCTCCGTAAGCAACCCCCATTGCCAGGGATATTGCCCCTACTGCTGCCTGAACAGTTGCTTTGGGTAAATATGAAATCATACAGAATAGTCTTTCACGTAGATTTAGTCTTGACCGATGGTTGCCGCCAAGACACCTGCTCTTCTAAATGTGAGCCCCTAGACTATTATAAGCAAGCCCATTAGCCACGAGTCCCCTACCGCGTTTATGTTCACACAGGCACCCACAAGCACGAAGAGGAAGACCTCGGCGACCACCCATATTCTCTCCATCTTTCCAGATATTCGATCGGCGGCGACTGGGAGCTTCTCTCGGAGCATAAAGCCGATTGCCATCACTCCCAGCAAAGTCGCCACCGGCAAGAAGTCCTCCGCTTTGTGGAAAATGAATGCAACCGAAAGCATCAGAAGAACCTTCATTGTATCTCTAGTGTGGAACTTCCTGAAAAGGAGGCTGAAAAGAAACCCGATTAACGCTCCCAGAAAGATACCGAGAATGATCTCCAACGGTACCATAAGCAGAGACCATCCTGTACTGATGTCCTGACCGCTCTCGACCACCAGAAAAACGTAAAGAGAGTGATGGCCACAACATCATCTATAGAAGCGGCGGCAAGAATTGTCGAAGGTATCTCGTTTCTCTTTCCGAAGTTCTTCTCCTTAAGTTTGAGCATCTCAGGAACAACTACCGCAGGTGAAACCGCTGCTATTATGAATCTAAGCATCCCGCCCTGAAGTAGACTCAAATTCAGCAGAAAGTGAGACAAGATCATTATTGAAAAGCCCTCAAAAAGACCCGGAATGAAACTCAGGCTTCTACTATGTCAACAGATATAAGAGAGGCAGACTGAAAGGATCAAGACGAAGGACTACAGGACCGGTCTTCTTAATGACTCTTCGATTCAATCCAAGTCCGGCTCGCATGAGAATAACTATCAGTGCCAGAAGTCTGACCTCTGCCGAGATAGACAGAAGAGTCGAATCGATAGTATTGAGAAGGCTAAGACCAAGAATCACTCCAAGCATAACAAGGCCGATCAAACCGGGTAGATTGATTCTGTCGAATAGTGATAGGATAACGATAGAGAGGATGATAATCGCAGAAACTATCAGCCAAAAAAGCGGTTCCGGAAGACTGTTCTCCAAGGCAAGCTTCATTGCCTAGAGAATTATATAGTCCATGCGTTATACTGTCAATGACCAGTGAACGGAGGTGATCTATTGAGCACTTTTCTAGCCATTGTCGGTGCACTGTTCCTGCTATATCTTGCAATTAGGTTCTTCCCTGCGTTGATTATTGTAGTAGCCGGTGTAGGAGTGATAATGATAGTGATATTTGCCATAGCAGGTCTTTTTGTTGTCTTCCTGCCGATCTTATTGGTTGTCGGTCTAATATTGATTATTGCTAAGCTTGCGTCATGAAAGACACCGATCTTACTGCAATACAGGTCTGGTTCGATCAGGAGTCTTATGGCGAAGAGACATTTCGCAGAAAGATGAGAGACTATGCGAGTGGGGCTTCACTTCTGTGGAAGGGAAGTAACCATATCATTGCCTTCCCGGAGTTTTTTGCAACATTTCTATACCCTTCCTTCAGGCAACTCAGCTTCGAGGAGACGACAACAAAGACTCTTGCAAAGTATGCAATTAAGAATATGGGGTTCTCTCTTAATCCTTTGAAGAAGGCTTTTCTAAGAGATGCCCTTGGGATAGAAGCCTACTATCACGGAGTTTTCAGTACCA
>LDZT01003557.1_pt1 | contig 12240 bp, 12 predicted proteins | sample 615521 | NCBI WGS metagenome assembly LDZT01 (sample SAMN03408292, study PRJNA278302) | terrestrial metagenome | isolation source: oil reservoir sample SB1 | place: USA: Alaska, North Slope, Schrader Bluff formation | collected 2011-09
AATTATTTTTATTTAAAACAGAGGTTAACTTCATTGAACGATCAGGTTTTTTTTGTTGAAAAACAGGAACTGTCTTCTTTTATATCTGAAGTGTACAAAGTCGGCGAGGATTTAAAGGCGCTTACTGTAGAAAAAGATCTGCTTTACAACATATTTTTACCGTTATTAAGAGCTTTAAATTCTAAATTAGAAAATATACAAGAAAAAATACCCGTCGTTGATAAAAACTTTGAAAACTTGTCTTTTTCTTTCAGCGAACAAATAAATGCTGAGATCTTGAAACTTCAAATGCAAATTACTAGAATAGAAAACTTACCCGTTGCGTTAGAATTAGAAAGTAATAAAGCAACTTCGATAGAGCATAAAACAGACTCACAAGAAACATCAGCAAGAAAAATCTTCGCCTATTTTTGGTTTTCTATTTTAATGGCTTTTTTTATAATTTTCCTTTATTTTGAATTGTTCCCCACGTATTCAAAAATCAATTTTTTATGTACACTGAAATTAGGGAGATTTGCTACCCATTTGGCAGAAAAACTTATCTTAAAAAATCCGGAAGATTACAAGGCGTTTCTAATTTTGGCAAAATCATATGAAGTTGCAGGGAAGTATAATGCATCAATCAACGCATATAAAACCGCCTTAAAATTAAAAGACAAAACAAAAGAAGGTGAATAAATTGAATCTTTTAATAATTTCAACTACTCTAAAAAATATACTTGTTGTATTAAAAGATGAAAAAAATAAGATTTATACAAGGATTTTGACTGAGAACAAGTCGGGGAATTACCTCGCTAAAGCGATCAAAGAAGTGGTAGAAGAATCAAAAACAAATATAAAAAATATAGATGAGTTTGGTATAGATATTGGTCCCGGATCGTTCACTGGGATCAGAGTAGCTATTTCTACTTTACAAGGACTTTTACTAGATAACCCAGAAAAAGAAGTTTATACCTTTTTCTCTTCTGATGTTTTGTATCGTTCCGTGGTGAATAATAACAACCATCTTAAGAAAAAAAAGTTGGCTGTTTTAAAAAGAGCACGAGAAAATGCCGCATATGCATCTATATACGAAGATGGGAAAAGAATCTTTGACCCTCAAATGGTCTTTGAAGATTTTTTAAAAGATTCTATGAATAATTGTATTTTAATAAATGAAGAAGCGGAATATTTTAAAAACAAATATAAACTGGAAAATGAAGTATTTTATTCAAACATTGAAGAAGAATCTCTAATTGCTGAAACATTGAAAGGTAAAAAAGTAAAAATAAAAAACTTGGAACCTCTTTATCTTCAAAAACCTTTAGCTGTTGAAAATTTAGAAAAAAGAAAAACAAAATAGGGCAAGGATGATTCTGTTTCCCTATTTCGTTTTGAAATTCTTATCTAAAATAATATGCAATGAGAAACCTACAAAGTAACTCACACTATAAAGTATGTTTATAGGGGTTCTGTATTTTAAATTAAGTAAGTAAATGAGGAAAGAGAGTATACCCCCCGTTAAAAATGAATGCCACAATCCCCTATGTTTCGATAGTTTGTTAAAAATTATCCCTAAAAGCAATCCAACTAAAGTCCCTATAACTATCAAAATAAAATTCGAAAGGTTATAAGGAAAAGGTAGATACTCTTTATATAAGAAATCATATTCAAAGAGATAGTACACACTTCCAAAAATAAAAAATAACCTCAATAATCTGTTTATAAAAGAGTTTTGGTGGTCAATATCTGGGAAATCGCTCCCAACAACAAAGAGAAAATAGGAAATCGCGATTTCACTGGAAACATAATAAACCTCGTAAAACAAATGACTATAAACAAAATTGAACACTAAAAAAAATACAGGAAATCCAAAAATACCGCTTAATATGTGAGTTTTAAAATTTGACATTATTTATATCTCTTATCTTCTCCTTTTCATCAAACGCTAAAACTTCTATAGGAAGCCTTTTTGTCCAAACTTCTATAATTCCCCCATTTTTAATATCTTTATAAAAAAGGACTTTTGGATCAAAAAAACTGATAGACTTAGAAATCGTTTTAAGAATGGGCCTATTGTACTTTTTCAGTTGATTTAATGTTTTGGGAAGTAACTTATCTACTATTAAAGAATTGGCTCCTCCTTCAAACAGAAAATCAAAATAATCATATATTTCTGTGATACTGATATTTTTAATCTCACCGTGAGCCAGATTGAACGTTCCGCATGTGACAAATTCCCCGACAAATTTATACAAAGGGACCCCTTCCAATTGATAGTACTTTTCAAACCTTTTTAAAGCTTCAGGAGTAACAAATATAATTTTCCCCGTATACAGAATTTTATCACCGTTTTTTAACTTTTTTAATGTCTCTAGAGAAACAGGATAATTTATGTTAAGCAAAACAAATTAGCCTCCTTATTGTTTTCCTACCACTTAATTGTACTCAGTTAAGAACACGTTGGTTTCCAAATATAAGATTTTTAGTCGTATTTACTGACTATTTCGTACGTTAACGTTTTAAGAGAAACAACAAAATCTACATTCTCAATAACCACACGATCATCAGAGTTCAAAGTTACTGGGGCAAAATTCAATATACCTTTGACACCGGCTTCTATCAATATATTTGCAACCTCTTGAGCCACATTTGACGGAACAGTTAATATGGCTATTTCAAAATCAAGATCATTGTTTTTATTCTTTAGTTCTTTAATATGTTTTATGAGAATACCGGGCAACAAAACAGAATTGATTTTTCTTTTGTCTACATCGTACGCTGCAACTATTTTAAACTTGTATTTTTCTAATTCAGGATAACGAGAAATAGCTCTGCCCAGGTTTCCTACTCCGATAATCGCAACATTCCAAACTCTTTCTGTTCCTAAAATCTTATGAATCTTTAAACACAGATTTTCAACATCGTAGCCTACGCCCTTCTTTCCAAACTCACCAAAATAAGACAAATCTTTTCTAACCTGAGAAGCCTTTATGTTAAGAGCTTCAGCAATCTCATGTGAAGAGGTCTTTGATATTCCTTCTTCCACTAAATCCCTTAAAAACCTGTTGTACATAGCCAATCTTTTTATTGTCGGTTTAGGAACTTTTGGTGATTTCATATTTATACGAAAGTTCTCACCAGCCTGTTAATAATAGTTTATTCACAATGTGGTGAAAAACTTTATTCACCTCCTATTTGCTATTTCTTATTTGACCACTATATTTATGATTTTTCTTGGAACATAAATAATCTTTTGTATCTTTTTACCAGAGATATATTTTTGAACTTTATCATCCTCTAAGACATACCTTTTTACTTCCTCTTCGTTCAAATTAACATCAACCGTTATCTGGGCTCTTAACTTCCCGTTTATTTGTACGGCTAACGTAATTTCTTCTGCTTTTAAAGCATCTTTATCGATCTTTGGCCAACTTGCTTTAAATATAAAATCATCTTTTCCAAAATTCTTCCATAATTCTTCGCTTATATGAGGAGCAATAGGAGATAACATCAATACAAAATCTTCAGAAAATTCTTTTAGTAAATTGAGGTTCCAATCTTTTTCGTCCGTGCTATTTAGATATGAGTTTAATTCGTTCAATAGTTCCATAAGGGAACTTACTGCGGTGTTAAATTGAAAATTACCTTCTATATCGCTCGTTATTTTCTCAATAGTTTGGTGCAACTTTCTTCTTAAACCCTTTTCCTGTTTATTTTTCAAAGGATAATTTGGCTTATTTTCAAGGTGAATTATTTTATCCTGTATTTTCATGTACGTATTCCAAAGCCTATTTAGGAATCTGTATGTCCCTTCTATGCCGGAATCATTCCATTCAGCATCCCTTTCTGGAGGAGCCATAAAAAGAATGTAAGTTCTTAAGGCATCGCTACCATATTTTTCAATCATTTCTTCAGGAGACACGACGTTACCTTTTGATTTAGACATCTTAGCCCCGTTCCTGTATATCATACCTTGAGTGAAAAGATTTTTGAAGGGCTCATCAAAGCTCATATGTCCAAGATCTTTCAGCACTTTGGTTATGAACCGTGAATAAAGTAAGTGCAAAATTGCATGTTCAACTCCGCCTATATACTGATCTACAGGTAACCAATTATCTACATCTTCCCTATTGAAAGGTTTTTCTTCTAACTTTGGATTCACATATCTCAAATAGTACCATGAGCTATCCACAAAGGTATCCATTGTATCGACTTCTCTTTTAGCTTTTCCACCACATTTTGGACATGTTGTTTCTTTGAAATTGGGATGATCTATCAAAGGACTTTTGCCGGTTGGTTCAAATTCAACATCTCTAGGAAGCTTTACAGGTAAATCTTCTTCCGGAACAGGAACTACCCCACATTTTTCACAATATACAATGGGAATCGGAGCCCCCCAATACCTTTGCCTTGATATAAGCCAATCTCTCAATTTGTACTGGGTGACAACTTTTCCGATCTTTTTATCTTCTAACCATTGAGAGATTTTCTTAATTGCTGTTTGGTTGTCTAACCCTGTGAATTCTCCGGAATTTATCAAAACTCCTTCACCAACGTAAGCTTTTTCTAGCTTTTCTTCAGTTAACTTGTCATCTTCAGGCATTATAACAATCCTTATGGGAAGATTATATTTTTTCGCAAATTCAAAGTCTCTTTGATCGTGCGCAGGAACAGCCATAATTGCGCCTGTACCATATTCGTACAAAATATAATTTGCTACGTAAATAGGGATCTTTTCTCCATTCACAGGATTGATTGCGTAACTTCCAGTGAAAACTCCTTCCTTTTCAGCTCCTTCAGCGGTTCTTTTAAACCTATCTTGCAAGCTTACTCTTTGCAAAAATTTATTTACTAGTTCAGTATTTTCTGGAGTTGTTAATTCTTCTACAAGAGGTGATTCAGGAGCTAATGCCATAAAGGTAACTCCCCACAAGGTATCTGGTCTGGTTGTAAAAACTCTCAAGCTTTCTTTTCTTGAACTCCCTTCGGGACGCTTGAGGGTGTCTTCACCGTTATCAAGCTTAAATTCTACTTCGGCTCCCACACTTTTACCTATCCAATTTTTCTGCATTGTTTTGACATTCTCAGGCCAGCCATTCAATTTTTCCAAATCATTTAGCAGCTTCTCAGCGTAGTCAGTTATTTTGAAATACCATTGCTCTAACTGTTTAATTTCCACAGAGGTCCCACATCTTTCACATCTTCCGTTAACAACTTGCTCATTAGCAAGAACCGTTTTGCAGTTTGGACACCAATTCACAGGTGCTTTTTTCTTGTAGGCCAACCCATTTTTATACAATTGTAAGAAAATCCATTGTGTCCATTTATAATAGTCTTCTTTACACGTTATAACTTCTCTATCCCAATTATAACTAATACCTAACTTTTTAATTTGATTTCTAATGATACCGATGTTTTGCATAGTCCAATCTTCAGGATGAATGTTACCCTTTTCTATTGCAGCATTTTCAGCAGGCAAACCAAATGCATCAAAACCAAAAGGATGCATCACACTGTACCCTCTCATCCTCTTGTATCGAGCTATAACGTCACCAATAACATAGTTTTTTACATGGCCAACATGGAGAGTCCCCGAAGGGTAAGGAAACATTACCAAATCATAGTATTTTTTATAGTAATCACGATTCAAAACTTTAAAAGCATCTTTTTCTTGCCATTGCTGTTGCCATTTTTTCTCTATTTCTTGTGGGTTGTAATTTTTTTCCATCTAAAGCCATTCCTCCATTGTATGAATTTTTCTTTTGTTAATTATACCACAATTGACTATTTTCCTGTAATCGTTGGAATATAGAGGTTTAAATCTTTCATTATGTTCGAAATATCTTGGTCAGGATGTTTTATAAGTCTGTATTGACCAGTTTCTTTTATCAGGAAAAAGGTATTTTCAGGTACTCCACTCTTAAATGAAGCATTAAATGGGAGTGTGTAAGTATATTGAGTTTCTATAGAAGGCCCTTTAAAAAAGTAAAATTTATATGGATTCAATCCTGGCTTTAAATTTCCTTGAAAGATGTATCTACCTTCTGGATTTCTAAACGCCACCCATACATCGGTAGAACCGATAATATATATTTGAATGTAACCGGCGTCTGATGGTTCATCTAAATTAGTGATAATTTTATCCAGATCGTTTAGTTTTTTTTCTAAAAAATTGTTTGAAACTATGAATTTTTCAACCACACCATCTGGCTCAAAATATCTATTGAGATGGGTGATCTCCTTTTCTTGAGCCTCCAATTTGCCGTTCACCGTTGAATTTAATCGATTGAATTGACTTTGCAGATCCTTCCTAAGTTCTATCACCCTAATTTCTGTCGCAATTGATAAAACTATTGCTACCAAACTTACAACAAAGATAGTTATCTTAAATCTCATACTTTCCTCCAAACATCTCCACTATATTATTGTATTCATCTATATTTCTTGCGAAAACTTTTTTTATCTTTTGGATGGTATTATCGACCTTTTTTGTATTTATTTCCATTTTATCCCCAATTTCTTGATATGAGTATCCATCTATCCATAATTCAACAATTTCCCTTTCGTTGCATTCAAGTTGTTCAAGACTCTTTGATAAAAAATATTCCTTGAGAAAATCCTTCTTTTCAGTATCAACACTTTCAATGTAATAATCGGCGTTTTCTGTAAATTCGTCGTCTGTGTTTTCCATACTTACAGCTTCTGTTAAAACTTTATGCTTATTTCTGTTCAAGTAGGTGACAAAAGACTTAATCTCTGAAGAGATATTCATATAGGCAAAACTTGAAAATTTAGCGTTTGCATCTTTTCTGAAATTATATACCGCTTGAATTAAACCTACCAAACCTATTTGTAAAAAGTCTTCGAATTCCAACCATGTACCATAATATTTCCCAACAATAGATTTCACCATAGGCTCAAACTTTTCAAGAATTATGCCTAGGGCTTGGTTGTCCCCTATTTGTGCAAGTTCTATAAGTTTATCCAAATTCATTCCCCTTAGCCTATAGATATGCCTACTCATATTGCTCCCAATAGTTACTAGATATTTACTGACTTTAAACAATCTGAAAGATTTATAGATAGAGTCCATTTGATTCGCACATTACAAAATTCAATTCTATTGATTCTTTTCTATTATACTACATTCAGCAAAATACTTTCAAAAAAAGGGCGCTAAGCGCCCTTTTTTATAATTGTTTAAACATTTGTTTTTAAAACCCTATTGCAAAACTTGATTTAAATGAAAACCCCTTCAAATCGAAAATTTTATCAAGATCCTTTGCCGTAAGGGATAACTCTGTTCTGCTTTCAACAATTCTGCTATCTATCCCAAAGCCTAAAAACGTGTTCCAGTAACCATAATAATTTTCAATTCCAACTGTCAACGGTATAAAATTGAAAAGAGAAGTTCTGGCTTGTACACCCCAGTCGATCGTTTGATCATCCACATAGAACTCTCCATATGGAATAATATCAAGCAAAACTACCGGTATCCTAAAAAATCCGGTAACACTCATTGGATATATATATTGTTCATCTACAGGTTGAACTTCCATAGGTGTTGAACTACTGGAATCTTCTCCCAAAATACTAATTGTTTCTTGATAAGGGATCTTGTAAGAAACCTTTGCAGGTTTAACCGTTATGTTTTTTACCGCGATTCCCATAACAGGTTTTTTGATCTCACCAAAGGTTACACCTGCATCTATGGCATGGCCAGCATCGGTCAAAAATTTATCTGTTAGAGAGTTAAATGTTATACTTTCAAGCTCATTACTATCAAATGGAGAGTACAAATCAACCTTCATGTTCAACTCCGCCGTTGTTGTTCCTACCTCTGTATCTGTAGAAAATTCGTATCCAACGTTTGATTCCTCGGTATAGACTATCGGCAAGAACAAGTTGTAAACCAACCCAACCGACATACCATCGAAATTATAGGAAGCGTACGCACCTGCTTTAAAAGATGTATCCAAATTTAACGTCATCGTACCAGGGTAGGACTCATCTATTTCGTTACCGTTGGCGATAAGATCTATCAATTCGTTTGGTACCGTTAAATCACTTTTTAAATCACCACTGAATACAACTCCAAGACCCAGATCAAGATATTTACTACAAAGTGTCCTTCAACGTTATCTTTGGTTATAAAGAATAAATCATCTCCACCTAAAGAAGTATATATTTCGTCGAAATCAATGGTAAACTTTGTAGCAGTCAACATTGGTAAAAGATCCGCTACTTTGTAAGCGTTTTGATAAACCATTATATCGGGAGAAATCTCGATTTCAAAATAATTTCTTTTACCTATTGATTCTAACAAAAGCGGATTCAAACTACTATCAAAAGATCTCAATCCTTCTGAAAAAATGATCAAAGAAACCGAAGAAACTATTAGCAATATTATAAACAATTTTTTCATAGTCTTCCCCTCCTTTATTGTGCCCTTGAAGTAATCGGTATTGCTAAGTCTGTATCAAGATCCAACCAGAGGCTAAGATCTAAACTACCATCCATATTCAATGAATACTCTGACGGGGGGAGTTTTACTGTGAATACCAAATTGAAAGGAACCGTATTTTTCATATCTTCGATAAAACCTGTTAAATCAAATTCAACAGTTTTACCTTCACCAACCGTTATTTCCCTTGTTACAGGTTCTGATTCAGTAGGTTGGTTCTTTTCAACATCCCATCCTTGGACTTCCATCTTTAAGTGGAGCCCCGTCGTGTTGTCGTAATCCATGTGAAGCTTCAATGATTCTATTCCATCGAGTATATCACTCAAATCATCAGAATCTTCACCAGATCTGCCAAAGATATCCTCATCGCCTACTTCATCTTTATTTGTATACAATTCTAGGTCTTCGGTTATCGTGAATTCAAAAGGGATATCTACTAACAATTTTATAGTTGGAGAATCATCAGGAGAAAGTGATGAATTGAATGTGATGGTCATCTCCTCTAAATATATCTTAGAATACTCATTAAACAAAGGTCCCAAGTTAAATTCCTCTCCAGAAGAGATAAGAGTTGAAGTACTAGACGTACTCAAAGTTGCTTCTATTGTTACATAGGATGGATCGCTAATTCCTGTTACTACAAGAGTTGCCGGAAGACTTGTAAGACTAATTTCTTCCAAAGGTCCAAAAGTTGTACCACCAAGAGATACCAGCGTTAAAGAAGCATCAGATGTAACTAAATCGTAAGGCCCCGCAGGAACCGAACTAAAATCACTTTGACCAGGAGCAATCTCATCCAAAATTTCTTGACCGTCGAATATTTTCAAATCTACCCCATAAGTTAAGGGATTATCAGATTTGTGTGTGACGGTGGCATCTTCACCAAAACTTTCACTTAAACTAATTACAATATCTTCAGTATCCACTAAATCGTACATTGAAATGCTTTCAGTTGCAATAGGTACTTGAAGAGTGGGATCAGCTTTTATCTCGATCTCTTGAAGTGCACAGGATGTGAACAGGAACATACTTACAACTAACAATAAAAATACATAATAAAACCTTTTCATTTTTCTCACCCCAAAATTTATTTTTTGAAATCCTGAAAAAACTGTAATTTATTTGAATCAACAAATTATACCATATTTTTCTCAAGTTTAATTCTTTTTTCAAATTTTTAAAATTAAATTGATGACACTTTCTTTCCAAATGAGAAGAAAATGCAAAATAATTTAATTTTTTTGAATACGAGCCTTAATAATAATTAGCTATAATAAAAATACCCATCCCCCCGAAACATCATGATTGATATTTCGGCCCATCCAATGAGGACGCTAATGCGTCCTCATTGTTTTTTTTCCCCCTCTTATATTGACTATGAAATGTTTGATAAAAGTCTATTTTTCACCTCTTCTGCACCCCTCAAGGATTTTATATCCCCAGGCTTAGGAACTTCTTCGATACTCCATGGCCCAAACTTGATCCTTTTCAATTCTATAACTTTATAACCTAAAGCCTTTATCATGAGTTTTATCTGCCTTTTTTTGCCTTCGTTTAAACTGATTTGTAGGAGTGATAGATCCTTTTCTTTTTTCAAAATTTTCACCTTCGATTTCATCGTTTTATATCCGGTTTCAAGTGTGATACCTTCTTCCAACTTCTGCAATTCCTTTTTTGAAGGCGTACCTTTTATCAGTACTTCATAAACTTTTGTGACCTTATTTTCAGGCCTTAACAAATAATTGGCTAAGTCACCATCGTTTGTCAGAAGCAAAAGGCCGCTTGAATCGTAGTCAAGCCTGCCCACGTAAAAAACTCTTTCTTCAATCTTTCCTTTCAGCAAATCATTTACTGTTTTTCTACCAAAATCGTCTTTGAAGGTACACAAGATTCCTTTGGGTTTGTTCAAAAGGTAATAAACTTTGTTTTCAGCTTTCTTTTGTAGATCGGAAAGATAATATTTTTTATTGTCAAATTCTATGAAATCATTTTCTTTTAATTCATACCATGGCTCGTTAACCAATTTGTTGTTGACTTTCACACCTTCTTTTAGTATGTACTCTGAGGACTGCCTTCTACTCAGAGATATTATTTGAAGAGCCTTTTGTAACTTCATTCTTTTTCATTTCCTCCAATTTTTTCAACGTTTTATCGGGTAAGAATTCGTAAAATTTTTCGGTAAGATGGTAGTAATTGTGGTTTTTCTTTTTACTTTTTTTAACCAGATCGTATTCCATTAATTTCTTTAGTTGATAATAACTATTTTTACCTCTAGTTTTTTCTATTTCAACAACCCTGCTATCTCCATTCATAAACAGAATCGCTAATACTTCGAATTGAGTTTGTGTTAACTCAAATTTTCGAGGATTTGGAAAGATCATAGATTTTATTTCTGGTTTTATTTCAAATCTGTATTTGCTGCCGTTTTTTATCAATTCCACACCGTGTTGGTCACCTATATAATGCAATTCTATTTCTTCTAAGTAATGCCTCAATTCTTCTTCTTTTATCTTTAGACGCTTGGAGATCTCTTTGAAAGATATACCGTTAGGAGTTGAAAATATTAATGCTTCTATCATTCTAATTTCTACATCTATTTTGTCTTTAGCCATTCAACTCACTTCCAGGATCTTGCGAGCTAAGTTTAATAAATAGGCCTTTTTCATATTTGAAAAAACCACGGTTTACCAAAATTAAGGAAGCTAAAAACATTACTAAAAAATTCATCTTTTTATGTTGAGCATATTCGAAAAGATATAGAATATTAAATTCATCCTTTTTTTCAAGCATTCCTATCGCATCTTCTATACGATAAGTATCTCTGATAATTTCAAGCTTTTTTTGTTTTGTAATGTAATCATCAAAGAACTTTACCAACTGATTTTCAAAGATTTCTTTTTCTATTGATGCCTTATTCTTTACTCTAACGGGTTTTTTCTTATCTTCACCAAAATCTTTTTTTATGATCTCTTGAGCTTTTTTGATAACGTCGTAATTTTCAATAACCTCATATATGACCTCTCTATGTTTTCTAAATTCTTTATCGTTATTGGAATTGGGAAGTAGCTCTTTGGACTTCAAAAATGTCAAATAAGACGCTAATTCTAAAAATTCTCCTATGGAGTTTAAGTCATTGAAGTTATCATTGACGTAATTAACGAATATATCTGAGATGTAACTGACAGATATTTTCCTAACTGGAATCTTTTTTTCTTTTATTAATTCAACGAGTTTAAAAAAAGGGCCAGAGAATATGTCTAATTTTATATCGAGATAGTTAAAGTTAATTATTTGATCCTCCTCACCATCTGAAATGTAAAGCCTCTCTAACCTCTTGCATAGTTTGGCTAGCAACCTTTCTTGCCTTTTTGTTTCCATCTTCAGCTATTTCTATTGCATCTTCTACAGAAGTAGAAGATAATTTATTCCAAACTGGTTCAAGTCTTTCTTTCATATTTTTGATCAACAACTTTTTACAGTCAACACACCCAATCCCAGCAGTAGTACAACCATTCCGTACCCAATCTTTTTCATCTTCAGATTTAGTGAATGCCTTATGGTAATCCCATACGGGGCATTTTTCGGGATTTCCAGGATCGGTTCTTCTTATCCTTGCTGGATCGGTCATCATGGGTAGAATTTTCTCTTTCAACTCTTTCTCGTTGGTTTCTATGTTTATAACGTTACCATAGCTTTTAGACATCTTCCTTCCATCTGTGCCAGGTAGTTTCGGCACTTTGGAAATGATCGGTTGTGGTTCAGGAAATATTTCTTTGTACTTCATATTAAACTTT
>LDZT01006171.1_pt1 | contig 12239 bp, 9 predicted proteins | sample 615521 | NCBI WGS metagenome assembly LDZT01 (sample SAMN03408292, study PRJNA278302) | terrestrial metagenome | isolation source: oil reservoir sample SB1 | place: USA: Alaska, North Slope, Schrader Bluff formation | collected 2011-09
AAGGTATCCTGCGATTGCAATGAAAGGGTAGTCAACACAAACAAAACAACTAAAATGAGGTTTCTATGATTTAAAAACATTTTATAAAAGAATTTATTCAATCCTTCAAAAATACCATTTTTCAACGAATTTAGGCTTTTCGCTGAATCGATTCAACATTCTTCAAATTTACAAATTAATTTTGGAAAACTTATCCCAGGCAATATCCTATGCCTTTATAGGTCTTGATGAGATTATTATCCAGTTTTTCCCGTAGTTTCCTTATATGAACATCTATGGTTCGTTCTCCAACAATTAAATCATTTCCCCATACCTTAGAATAAATTTCATCTCGCGAAAAAACTTTACCTGGCTTAGATGCCATAAAATATAATAATTCGAATTCTTTTTTAGTGAGAAATATTTCCCGATGATGAAAGAATACTTTGTGTTTTTCATTATCTATAATTAAATCACTGATTTGAATGATAGCAGGATTGTCGGTTTGTTCGGATATTATTTTTCGACGCAATAAAGCTTGAATACGGCTTAAAAGCACTTGTAAACTAACGGGTTTTTTTACATAATCGTCGGCTCCGGCTTCAAAACCGGCTAATTGTGAATAATCTTCGCCTCTGGCAGTTAAAAAAAGAATGAGTACATCTTTTAAATTTGGTTCGGCACGCAATAGTTGGCAAGTTTCTATTCCATCCATTTCGGGCATCATAATATCCAGTACAATCAAATCTGGGATTTTTTCCAGTGCTAAACGAATTCCTTCGGCCCCTGAGCTGGCAGTATCAACTTCGAATCCTTTCTTTTTTAAATTATAACTCAGAAATTCTAAAATATCGGGTTCATCATCAATAATCAGAATCTTGGCAACTTTGTTTTCCACTTTGAATTTTTTAATCGACAACAAAGGAAGCTTTATGGTTTTGTTTTATGTTTAAGAAAGGATTAAAAAACAGTTAAATCGTCAGAACTGCAATTGATTAATCGTAAAAAGGCCAGATAACGCCAAAATTAAGTCCAGCATCTTGTAAAGGATAAGTGGGTGCGCCCCAATAATTATAGCCTGTAAAAGCGCTGTGGAAATGTCGGTATCGAAGAAATAAGCGAGCACGATCTACTTTTACATTCAAGAAAAGATCGGCCACGAAATAATTTCCAATTTCCTTTTCCGATTGAAGATAAAATGCATTGAGCGAAGGCATATAAGCATCAGCCTGGAACTTTGAATACCACGAAACAGATACACCTGGCTCTACCCATAAAGCACCTTTAAACAAGTTTCCAGAATAACTGATGGAACCTTTTGCCATCACAGAAGGCAATCGAATACTGATGGTATCGCTTAGTTTCTGTAAAACCGCTACTGCGTCCACATTCAGATGTTTAAGCCTTAACTCTTGCTGGACATAGAGTCGCAACAACGAAAATGAGCCACTGCGCTGCAAAGGTTTTGACGATGCTCCTAAATAAACCATATTATTTAATAACACAAATTCTGGTTTTATCAGTGTTTGTGGCCCTTTTATTGATCCTCCTAAACGTAAAATTTCTTCTTTCTGAAAATCATTCTCCCATTGCTGATGATTTCCCTTATATGAAATATAAAAATAATCGGGTTGTGTGGAACTAAAAGCGGCTTCGGCTGCAAGCGACCACAATTGTTGCTTGCCGAAAAATTTTGAAATGCTCCCTTGTATTCCAAAATCGCCTCCATTATAATCGCCACTCACATAAAAGGCATCGGCCTTTAATTGAAAGCCTGCAGGAAAATCTATTCTTAAATCAGCCGTAGGTATCCATTGATGAAAGTTTTTAACAACCACAGAATCAAAATGATAACCGGCTATGAGATACCGAATTGCTAATCTCAGCTTAATGGGAAATTTTGTGGGATATAAATAGAGTGAGTTGGTCCATGAGAGCTCATTTTCTATGTTATAAATCGTTATAGAATCGTAAGTAGTGGTCGAATCCTTAAAAATCTCAGGATAAAATCCCGAAGTGGGCGAAGCATCCGAATAGGCGTAGGCATTTTTCGAATAAGAAAATGTGTGTGAAAATCGGCCAAGCGTAAAGAGTCGCGATACTTGCTCTGAATTTCTGTCTAAGGTATCTAAGGTATCCTTTATAGAAATAACACTGTCGATGCTCTGGTTCAATGTATCGACTTGAATGATAAGTGAATCGCTAATCTGCTTCAGGGGTTTAGTCTTTTTTTTACCTCCCCAGTGAGGTTCATAAAATTGAGTAATCGTATAAGTTGTACCAATCTCCTTGGTTTGAGCCGAATTAAGGTTGACAGGGATAACCTGACGTCTACTTTCGCGGTTCTGTTCGAAATCATTTTCATTCTGTATTCCTCCGTTTTGCTGAAAATCGAATACATTACGAACATATTGTGCCATAACCCCATAATGCCGCGAAGGTGAGAAATATCTCACATTAAAGCCAATATTGTCGAGGTCGGTTAGCTGGCGCGTATAAGGGCCAGTAGAATGTATCAACCTGTAATCGAATCCTATATTCAATCCTTTGTAAATATTACGGTTGAATTTTGCATGTATATCGTTTTCTTTACTAGGTCCCATTACATATCTCACCTCCGAAAATATTGAAGAAGCTTGATAAAAAGGTAAATTTTCGGGCGTAAAACGATAAATATTCATCGCATCACGACCAAAATAAAATCCTTTCTTTGGCTTAAATTCGGGAAGCAAGGTCTTGACGGGTTGTCCTATATTTCCAAGTCCAAGGTAAAAGCCTCTCTTAAAAGGATCGTATTCATGTATGCCGTGTGTAGTTGTATCTAAATGTTGAAAGGAAATATTTTCTATGCCTTGAATCGTATTGTAAAATTTCAGAATCTCTGTAGAATCTTTTGGATAAATCAGCAGTGATGGTTGTGCAACAGCAACATCAACAGAAAATAGGATCATCAGCCCAACAAGGCAAAATCTAACAATCCATTTCAAAGAGGAAAGAAAATCTTGCATAGGCATTCAGGCGTTATTCGATTGGCTTCTTTGCCTTACGGCTTCGAAGATGATAACCCCTGCAGCCACCGAGACATTGAGGGAATCTACTTTCCCCCTCATAGGGATAATAATTTTCTGCTGACAATATCGCAGCCAAAATGAAGAAAGACCCTCTGCTTCAGAACCTAAAACTATAGCTGTACCCTGAGTATAATCCAATTCAGTATAGGAACGAGCTTCATCAACCAAAGCAGCCGCAAAAGACTTAACATGATGTTTTTCGAGCCATTGCATGGCTTCTTTTGCTTCGGCTACGGCTATGGGTACGGAAAAAACCGTTCCTAAACTAGCCCGAATAACATTAGGATTAAATATATCGGTCCTAGGATCGCAAACAATGAGTGCATCACATCCAGCAGCATCGGCCATACGAAGTATAGCACCCAAGTTCCCTGGTTTTTCTACACTTTCTAAAACGATAATCAAAGGATTTGATGGTAAATTTAAAGAAACTAGCCGCGGAACTTCTGCCTTAAATATCGCAATAATACCATCTTTATTTTCACGATAGGCTAAACGCGAAAAAACTTCTGCATTCACTTCAGTTTTCATGGCCGAAACAAAGTGTGGCTCTATCCATTTCAATTCATCTTCGGAACAAATATCTCGGCAAACCATAAGCTCTAATGCCTGCATAGGACAATTTAATGCCATCCTAATCTCTCTTAAACCCTCTACCATCACCCAGCCCCTCTCAATCCTTTCGGACGGCTTATTCATAAGTCTCACTATCTCTCGTATATGCCTATTTGAAACACTTGTAATTTTTTGCCACATGCTAATCTTCGAGTTGCGATAGAAGGTATGAAAATCTATGAAAACTGGCTGTAGAGTTCCAGTGAGCAAAGGTAAAAATTTTCGATATGCCCGAATGTATCCTTATGGTGACACCGACATGAAAACCAGAAATTAATAGTTTAAAGTCTGTTGGCAACGGCAAATTTATCTAACTTACCTGGCTGCGATATCAAAATTATACATTATCGAATGGCACTATAATTTTATTTCCAAACTTTTTGGCTAACTTATTTTAATACATTTGCAGAGAATGCATTATGGATAAATGGATGAAACTCATAGAAACAAAGCCCTGGAATGATTACGAGCTCATAGATACGGGCAATTCGCAAAAATTAGAAAGATTTGGTAGATATATTCTTACGCGACCCGAACCCAGAGCCTTATGGGACAAACATTTAAGTGACGAAGAATGGAATCGAAAATCGCAAGCCGTATTTAAGCGCACACGCCATATACAAAATGAAGACAAGGAAGAATCGGGTGAATGGTACAAAAAGAAAGACATGCTCGATCAATGGACCATAGAATTTCCATTAGAAAAGTTTCGGCTAAAAATGCGCCTTGGGCTTACTCCTTTCCGGCATGTTGGGATATTCCCCGAACAGGCTTCCAACTGGGAATATATTTATGAAACCGTATCTTTGATTCAAGGCGAAAAACCTAAGGTTTTGAATTTATTTGCTTATACAGGAGCTGCCTCTATTGTGAGTTTAGCTGCCGGTGCCGAAGTAGTACACGTGGAAGCGCTTAAGCAATTAATCACATGGGCCAACCAAAACATGAGCCTCAACAACCTCAATGGAATAAGATGGATATTGGAGGATGCCGTAAAATTTGTAAAACGTGAGATTCGTCGTGGCAATAAGTACCATGGCATTATCATGGATCCTCCCGCTTATGGCCGTGGACCAGATGGAGAAAAATGGATCCTGGAAGATGGAATCAATGATTTATTGAAAGATGTGCGACAACTGCTTCACCCCGACAAACATTTCCTGATTATTAATATATATACTAAAGGAATTTCTCCTTTAATTACAGAGAATCTTTTCGATAATATTTTTGGAAAAGTTGCCGAAAAAGAATGTGGTGAATTATTTATGCAAGATAGTTATGGAAGACGATTGCCTTATGGAAGCTTGCTGAGATTTAGGGAGGTTTGATGAGGGATGGGGATTGGAGGGTGTAGAATTCGTAAAAAATTTTTGAATATTTAACAAAAAGTTATTGCATCTTACATATTTTATTTTTTATATTTGCTTGCAAAAGTATTAACCAAGAAATCATCCTAAAAACTACATTTATGAAAAAAATTTATCTTATGCTTTTCGCCTTAGCCTGTTCATTTACTGGCTGGGGGCAAACCATCATTGCATTAAATGATTTTGATGCTACTACTACTTTACCAGTTACTATGTCTGGTGGAACTGAGTATATAGGAAGCTCGACAAGTAGTGATCGTCCTGAAAATGCTAGCTTTTATGTTAGTTCTCAAACTGCTTATGGGAAAACGAATGGTTCTGCAAAAGTTACTTCTGAAAGTACAACTTCTTCTGCCCAGGCCTTGGGTATAGATGATGTTTCTATTACTGCCAATGGTGAAACCTCACCAAGTATTAGTGTAAACCCTACTTCACTGAGTGGGTTTAACTATGTGGTGGGCAGTGGCCCTTCATCAGAACAATCGTTTACCGTGAGTGGCCAAAATTTAACTGGTAATATCACCTTAACTGCGCCAACAGATTATGATATTTCAACAACTTCGGGTAGTGAATTTACGAATACTATTGAATTAGTGCCTTCGGGTGGGAGCGTAAATTCTACTACAATTTATACCCGCTTAAAGGGTGGGCTTTCTGTTGGGATTTATAACGAAAGCATAACTGCTTCTTCAACGGGTGCAACTTCACAGCAGGTAAGCTGTTCTGGCGCTGTTCTCAATACCGAGCCTGCCAACCATGTTGCCAATTTTACGGCAAACGCAACTTCTTCATCCGAAATTCAACTTACATGGACAGATGCTGATGCCTCATCTTATTTGATTAAAGGAAGTTCTACAAGTTATGCTGATATAGTAGCTCCTGTAGATGGTACATCAAAAAGTGATGGCGCATTGGTGAAAAATGTGGCTTCAGGCGCTCAATCTTGCAATTTTACTGGATTAAGCCCCAATCAGACCTATTATTTTAAAATTTACCATTACAATGGTACAGGAGGTACAATTAATTACAAAACTTCGCCCGAACCACCCCAAGCCAATGCTACCACTCGATCACAGCCTACTGCTACTACTTATACCTGGATTGGCAGTGACGGTGCTTCATGGCAGGTAGCCACTAACTGGGACCCTAACAGGACTACTCCTCAAAATACTGATATTTTAGTTTTTAATAGTGGCACTAAAACAGTTACCGCTGTTCCCACTCAAACCATCGGCCAGCTAAAAGTAACAGATGGCGCAAAAATTACCTTGCAAGCTTCAGGAGGCAATACGCTTACTATTAATGGGGACGTAGGCGATGACCTTTATGTGGCCTCTGGTTGCGAACTTAATATTTCCGCTTCGAATATCCTCACAATTTCACTAGGAGCCAATGCTACCGGGAATATAGCAGGCTCAATGACATTTTCAGGGGGAGCTCATAGATTAACCGCTTCATCTGAAAATGCAATAATTTTTACTGGAAGTTTCACTGCAGGAAGTGGTTTCACTGGGAATGCATTTGGGGAAACCACTCTTAATTCTGTAATTTTCCAAAATGGTTCCACTTATATTTACATGGCAGGAGCCAATCCCTTTGGGGCAAACCAACCTAATAGTGTAGTTGTATTTCAGACAGGCAGCTTGTACTCTCACAGGGGAAGTGGTACACCAGCATTTTCGGGCAGAACTTATGCCGATTTCGAATTGGATTATAATGGAACTATTACTCCAACAGGATCAAGTGCGGTGTCTATTGATAACCTAACCATTAAGCAAGGTACTTTAAACTTTAATATGACAGGCACACCTGGACACTCCATCAAAGGAAATATTAACGTATATCAAGGAGCTACTTTGAATTTTAATCCTACTTCAGCAGGTACGGTTAGTCTTAATGGAACCTCTTCGCAAATCATTTCGGGAGAAGGCACAATTTCGGCTAATAATAATTCTACTATTCAAGTAGATAATACAACTGGAGTACAACTGAATAAAACTGACTCCCTTTACAACATGACAGTTTCTTCGAATGCCATTTTCAATTTATCACCAACTGCTGCTTTAACTCTGGAGGGCAATCTCTCTAACAATGGCACTTTCTCTTTGCAAAGTGATGCAACAGGTACAGGCTCTTTTATATTAAATGGGAGCTACTCAGGAAGTGGTACTTTCGAAATAGAGCGTTATATGACAGGAGGATGGGGTAGTTGGGATGCTGGATGGCATTTCCTCAGCTCACCAGTCCAAAGTCAAGCCATTAATGATTTTACAACAACAGGAACTGGTAATGACTATGATTTTTATGGATGGAGAGAATCGGATGGAATGTGGATAAATTATAAAGGAAGCGATTTTTCGACATGGAATGGTAGTGCAAATTTCGTTGTTGGTAGAGGATACATGGTTTCTTATGAGCAAACTCAAAGCGATAAGAAATTTATAGGAACCCCAAATAACGCTAATGTTCCATTCAGTAATTTAAGCTATACAGAATTAAGTCCCAACAAGGGCTGGAATTTATTAGGGAACCCTTTTCCTTCAGCCCTCAAATGGAACGATGGAAACTGGTTACTTACGAATGTAGCCGGTACGGCAAAAATCTGGAATAGCGACAATAAATCTTATAGTGATATTGCAGCAAATGAGATTATTCCTATTGCCCAAGGTTTTATGGTGCAAGTAGATAATAGCACCAATAGTTTAACCATACCTAAGGCTTCGTGTACTCATAATAACACTGCTTGGTATAAATCGGGAGGGAATGATCGTATATTGCTTGTAGCTCGTCCTACGGATAAGAGTTCTGCCCAGGAAAGCATTATTCGTATAGAAGAAGGAGCCACAGAAGGATTCGATTTTTATCATGATTCTCGCTTTTTATCAGGAGGTGCTCCTCAATTTTATTGCATTATAGATGACGAATTGCTTTCCACTCAGGCTTTGCCTTCTATTAATAATGGCATGGAGTTTTTATATGGATTTGCAAAGAACGATAAAGAGGAATTTGAGATTGTCTTGGCCGAAAATCCCTTTCCTCTGAAGATTTATCTTGAAGATTTAAAAACTGGCATTACTCAAAATTTAAGCGATAATCCCGCATTTGTTTTCACTTCAACGGAAGGCGATTCTCCTATTCGTTTCAAGTTAAGCTTTGGGAGTGTGGGTATAGATGAAACTACTGCCAATGATGTGCGGCTTTACTACTCAAATAATGTATTGTATATGCTTCAGATGGATGGCTACAAACAAATTGAGGTGTTGAATCTCAACGGTCAGTTGATCAGGAAAATGAATACTGACGAAAATTATGTTAACCTTCCTCTTGCCCGAGGAATATATCTGGTTAGGATAACCTCAGCTCATCAGGCTTATGTTCAGAAAATAATAGTACAATAAATTTAAATCTATCTTATTATGAAAAAATACATTATTCGACTGATGTTATTCACATCAATTTCAGTTGCTTCCCTTTCGGTCAATTCTCAACCACAGGATCCACCGCCACCTCCAGCAGATGGTCATGGACAGTCGACAAATCAGCCAGCAGGTGGCGGCGCTCCATTAGGAACGGGCATTGGTATTCTGCTTGCCTTAGGTGGTGCTTATGGAGCTAAAAAGGTTTACGACATTCGCAAAAAACCTAAGGAATAAACCTGGCTTAATACCTTTTCATGACTTCGAGGCCGCTCCTGCCTTGGGAGCGGCCTCTTTCGTTTAACAGGTAAACTGTAAAAATTATTTTGACTGTCATCACAAGCTGTCTTATAAAATAGAGTTTACCATCATCCAAGAAATTAAAATAGGTGGTTTTGAAATACATGAGATTGAATCTGTTGTAAGTTAAGTTTCAATGTTCTGCAATAATCCTGGGAAAATTTTTCATTTACTCATTAAACCTTATCCAATTTAATGTCTCCAATAAAGCGATGTGTAAAAGAACTCATGGTTTTGGTTACAACAACTAACCGTTGTTGTTGATTTAGACACATCAGGATGGAATACATACCTGTACTTTTTTACAGGATTTGGTTAAAGACTACTTAGCTACCCCCTAGTTGTGAAACTCGGGGGTTTGTTTTTAGCATTTTTATAATTTCAAGCTATGATTCGTCATTAGTTAGATCGAGCAGATATAATCCTGTTTCTGCATGGAATGATCTTACAAGATGCTGGTCGAGCTTATAAATTATCAGTTCGAGAGTAGGATTTACAATGGCGCTTTTTAGATGTCCTCCATAAGACTTTAAATCGTGGTCGGTAAAATTGATGTGCAAATGCAGGAAAACCTTATTTTCTTTCAAACTGATATTTCCTGTCAATGGAATAATTTCATATACGTTTTCGAATTCTTTCCATATATATTCTTTTCTAATTAGGTCATAATAGCCTGCAGTAATTTTTTCGGCTGCACCAATTCCTGAAATCCAACCCGAGTGAATGTGATGGCGGCTGCAAAATTCGGTAAGTGTCGAAAGAATCTCCTCACCTTTCGATAGTCTTATTATATATATGCCTTCTTTGTATTCGAATTCCATGATTGATTAAAGTTATGGGTTAATTTTCATCTGTTCAATCAGTAAGTCTAAATCTGTCTGACGTCGTTCCAATATGATTTTATAATTTACAGCTTCTGCAGTATTGTATTTCTCAAGGGCTTTATCTATCCAATAGAGGGCAATATCGAGTCTTCCTTCCATTTCGCTTGCAACAGCCATATTGAAAGCCGAGATATAGGCCTTACGTTTATTCTTATTATCAGTCAACTTTATCCAGTAACGTGCAGCAGTGGCCCATAGATTCTGACTGGCGTATTCATGCCCTTTTTGGATGTTTTCATCATTGCTCAGGTAATAGAATCTTTGATGAGTTTTTAACCCGGGTGTAAGCCTCCATGCATAGTTTTTCCCAATATCATAAGCAATGTTCTCGTATAGCTCTGCTCTGCCTGGTAAGGTAGCAAAGGTTTTTTCCCATGAATACCCATAAGTTGAGTAAGTGAGAGTGTCCATAAAAATATGCTGATCAATCCATTGTTTGTTATGGAGGTCATAAAACTGGAAACTAACTGCAGCTAAAGCGCTGAGTTCCATATAGTACAATCCGTTATCCATGAAGAAATAATCGAAATTATCGAAAATACTGATTTTATCTACTATTAGCGCCGCATTGGCGTCTGCAGATGTACATAACGAATCTACCAGCGTATCTGAGATGAACGAAAAAATCTCTTTATCCTTTGGATGGCGAGGCCATAAGATGGGCTCTCCAGCTACCTGCAACCGATGCGAAGCCGCAAACCCATCGGCTAATCCATCTATTACTGACCATGAAAGCAAAGTGTCATACTTTGTTGAATCATAATATAATTGACGAGCAAAACTATAATATACCCCATTCGAATCTGCTGACTCTGCAATACTATGGTTGATAATGCATACATCGGTAATATGCTGTGGCAAGCTTATTTGGGCTGGCGTAAGCACTGAAATGCTAATCTTATGCTGACTTATGCAACTTTGTAATAAGGTTACAACTAATCCTAAAAAGAGTAATCTCAAGGCATTAAAGTGGTTCATCGTTAATATTCAACTTTTGAGTGAAATATTAATGTTCAAAAAGAATTGTTATTATACGAAGATACTAATTTTTTTTCACGGAATAGATTTTCTTCGTTTTTGAATAAATAAATTTATAGGGAAGGCGGTTATTTAGATATTTCTTATTTAGAATGCATATAAATTATTGTTATTTTATTAACATTGTTATTTTTTTAACAAATAAAGAAAACTTTCATTTATTTTTGCAGATGAATTTTAAACGCTGATTTTCTTATTTAATGGATTGAATGAATTGAATTTAGAAGAATAAACCTAATAAAAATCCACTCTATGGTACATGTAAAAACGATAGAAGATTTAAAGAAGATAAAGGAAGAATTTGGGAAGAGGATACAAGTAAGTGAAAAAAATTTCGATTCCGAGCAAGTAGTGCAGATAAAGGTTGGGTTAGGCACCAGTGGCATTGCTTCAGGGGCAAAAGAAGTGATGAATTTTTTGAGAGATGAGCTTCAAAAGCGCAACATAGAGGCTTTAGTTACTCAAACCGGAGATATGGGATATAGTTATGCCGAACCTACCATAGAAGTTAAGTTACCTGGTCAGCCGGCTGTTGTTTTCGGCAAGGTTAACATTAAAAAAGCCGACGAGATCATTGAGAGATATATTAAAAATGGTGAGCTTATCGATGGAATATTGCCCACGAATTATCTGACGATATAATTAAAGGATTAAAATACCAAAAAAATGGCAAAATACAGAATGCATTTATTGGTCTGTGATGGGACAACTTGTCATGCATCTCAAAGTGAGTCTGTGAAGAATGCGCTACAAGATTGCCTTGAAGTGAATAATTTAGAAAACGAGGTCAAAGTAGTTAGTACAGGATGTTTTGGTTATTGTGAAAAAGGGCCTATAGTTAAAGTGCTACCTGACAACACCTTATATGTTAAAGTAAAACCTGAAGATGCCGAAGAAATCGTGAAGGAGCATATATTGAATGGACAGATAGTGAAACGATTGCTTCCTACCGAGTCTGCGGCTGAGATGTACGCCTCTGAAAGCAAAACTCCTTTTTTCGACAAGAAACAGATTAGAATAGCTTTAAGGAACTGTGGATTTATTGATCCTGAGAATATTGAGGAATACATTGCTCACGATGGATATCAAGCTCTTTGTAAGTGTCTTACAGAATATACTCCCCAGCAGGTCATAGATATAATTAAAAGATCAGGGCTGCGTGGACGTGGTGGCGGCGGTTTCCCAACCGGCCGCAAATGGGAGTTTACCCATCAGGCCAAAGCAGAAAAAAAGTATGTTATCTGCAATGCGGATGAAGGTGATCCCGGCGCTTTTATGGACAGATCGCTTTTGGAAGGTGATCCTCATCGTGTCTTGGAAGGCATGATGATCGCTGCTTATGCTATGGGTGCCAGCAATGGTTTCTTCTATATCCGGGCTGAGTATCCTCTGGCTATTAAGCGCATCAAGGGAGCTATCTCGCAAGCCCAAGACTTAGGCTTGATGGGAAAAGACATCTTTGGCTCAAACTTTTGCTTTGAAGCTGAGGTGCGCACCGGGGCAGGAGCCTTTGTTTGCGGTGAAGAAACGGCTTTGATCCACTCTATCGAAGGTGAGCGCGGCAATCCC
>LDZT01007461.1_pt1 | contig 12201 bp, 8 predicted proteins | sample 615521 | NCBI WGS metagenome assembly LDZT01 (sample SAMN03408292, study PRJNA278302) | terrestrial metagenome | isolation source: oil reservoir sample SB1 | place: USA: Alaska, North Slope, Schrader Bluff formation | collected 2011-09
ATGACTTACTGGGTAAGTTTGTTTCTAATGTTAGTGATTATACTCAGTTGAGAATCTATAAAATCAATAATTAAGCAGTGCTTAGATGTAAGGAGGAACTAAATGGCCAAGGTGATTGGTAAAGAAAAGAACATTGTTTCAATAGAATTTGAGATACCACAGGATAAGTTTGAAGAAAGTGTTCAAAAGGCTTATCTTAAAATGAGGGGAAAAATCAATATCCCAGGTTTCAGAAAAGGAAAAGCTCCAAGAAAAATAATCGAATTGAATTATGGCAAGGGTGTTTTCTATGATGATGCATTGGATATTGCATTGCCAGATGCGTACGAAGCTGCTCTGACAGAATTGGCATTGGATCCGATTGATAAACCCAAAATTGACATTAGTGAATTTGAAGAGGATAAAGACATTGTTATTTCCGCCAAAATTGAAGTAATTCCAGACATTGTACTTCCTGATATCAAAACCATAGAAGTTGAAAAAATAGTCTATGAAGTATCCGAAGAGGATGTCGATGAGGCTTTGAAGAATATGCAAGCTCAGAATGCGAGGGTGATTAACATAGAGGATAGACCAATTGAAGCAGGAGATACGGTCATCATTGATTATACCGGTTTTTCAGGTGATGAGCAATTCGAAGGAGGAACTGCTGAGCAGCATTCATTAGAAATAGGATCGAATTCATTCATACCGGGTTTTGAGGATGGACTAATTGGGAAAAACCTGGGTGAAAATGTGGAAATCAATCTCACATTCCCTGAAGATTATCATTCCCCGGATTTGGCCGGCAAAGAGGTAGTATTTAAAGTAAAAATCAATGAAATCAAAGCAAAGGAGTTGCCTGAATTGGATGATGAGTTTGCCAAAGATGTAAGTGAATTTGACTCTCTGGAAGAACTCAGAGCTGACACAAAAGAAAACATGATAAAGAAGGCTGATGACAGTGAGCGGATTGCAAGACAAAACGCATCTGTGGTGGCTTATGTAGAAGCAAGTCAGGTAGAGGTTCCAGATGTTTTAGTAGAAAAAGAAATAGATTATCAGATTAAGAATTTTGAACAACAGATGAGTATGCAGGGAATCAATGTAGAGGATTATTATAAGATGATTGGTTCCAACATGAACGGGTTAAGAGACAGCATAAGACCTCAAGCTTTAGTGAGTGCTAAGTCAGAACTGGTGATTGAAAAATTGACATCCGAACACACTTTTGACATTAGTGATGAAGAGATCGATTCAGAGCTTGAAAAATTAGCCAAATCATATAGAATAGAGGGAGAAGACAAATTAAAAGAATTTAAAGAAAATCTTAAGGAACAAAGCCTAGAATATCTTAAAGGTAATATACAAAGAAGAAAAGCAATTGAGTATATTGCCGCAAATGTTAAATTAGTTGATAAAAAAGAAGAAACGAAGGACGAAACTAACAATAAACTAACGGAGGTGCATTAAATGCCATTGATACCTTATGTAATTGAACAGACAGGAAGAGGAGAGAGATCTTATGATATCTACTCAAGACTGTTAAAAGAACGAATAATATTTTTAGGTGAGCAGGTAAATGATGTTACTGCTAGCCTTATAGTAGCACAATTGTTGTTTCTGGAAGCGGAAGATCCAGACAAAGACATTCAGATTTACATCAACAGCCCGGGAGGATCAATTACATCCGGATTTGCTATATATGATACGATGCAATACATAAAACCCGATGTTTCCACCATCTGCATTGGAATGGCAGCAAGCATGGGCGCCTTTTTACTTGCAGCAGGCAAGAATGGTAAAAGATTTGCCTTACCAAATGCAGAAATAATGATACATCAACCATCCGGTGGATCACAAGGTCAGGCAACAGACATAGAAATCCAAGCAAGAAGAATACTGAAAATGAAAGCTGATTTGAATCGAATTCTTGCAGAGAACACAGGACAGTCAATAGAAAGAGTTTCAAGGGATACGGAAAGGGATCATTTCATGACAGCTGAAGAAGCTAAGATTTATGGACTGATTGATGAGGTTATAACAAGAAAATAGGAGAGTGCTGTCATGACAAAAACTGATGACAAGCAGCTTAGATGTTCATTTTGCGGGAAGACGCAGGATCAGGTAAAAAGATTGATAGCCGGACCAAATGTTTACATCTGTAATGAATGTGTAGAGTTGTGCAAAGAGATCATTGATGAGGAAATTGATTTTCTAGAGGATGAAGAGTTTAACAATCTTCCAAAACCAAAAGAAATCAAAGAATTTTTAGATAAATATGTAATAAAACAAGATGAAGCTAAAAAAGCTTTGGCTGTTGCTGTCTATAACCACTATAAGAGAATTAACAAAACTAAAAAGGGCAAAGGTGTAGAGTTACACAAGACCAACATTTTGGTACTCGGACCAACTGGCTGTGGCAAAACTTACATGGCTCAGATATTGGCCAAAATGTTAAAAGTGCCGTTTGCTATTGCTGATGCAACCTCTTTGACTGAAGCTGGATATGTTGGAGAAGATGTTGAAAATATAATTTTGAGACTTATTCAGGCAGCAGATTATAATATTGAGACAGCCGAGAGAGGAATCATCTATATTGATGAAATCGATAAGATTGCCAGAAGAGGCGATAATCCTTCCATCACAAGAGATGTCAGCGGTGAGGGTGTTCAACAGGCATTGTTGAAAATTCTTGAAGGCACTGTGGCGAATGTACCTCCTCAGGGGGGGAGAAAACATCCACACCAGGAATTCATTCAGATTGATACAACAAATATTCTATTTATTCTTGGTGGTGCTTTTGATGGTTTGGATAAGATCATACAAAAAAGAATCGGGAAAAAAGCAATGGGATTTGGCTCAGATGTAAGTAAGAATAAAGAAAAGTCATTTAGCGAGATGATTGCCCATGTTGAACCCCAAGATTTGTTGAGATATGGATTGATTCCAGAGTTTGTTGGTAGAATGCCTATGATTGTGACTTTGGGAGAATTGGATGAGGAAGCATTGATTCAAATTATGACATCAACTAAAAACAGTCTATTGGATCAATATAAGGAACTGTTCAGGATTGATGGCGTGGAGCTTGAGATTGAAAAAGGTGCTTTGGATGCTATTGCCAAGCAAGCAATGGAGATTAAAACAGGGGCTAGAGGCTTAAGAGGAATTTTAGAGAAGGTCATGACAGAGATCATGTATGAGATTCCTTCCAGAAACGACATAGAAAAGTGTATAATAACCAGGGAAACCATACTAAATAAAATTGAGCCAACATTGGTACTAAATTCAAAAACGAAGAAGAGAAACAACAATAATGATGAGAACATTTTGAAAAATGCCTGAAACAAGGCATTTTTTCAGTTGATTTGGCTGGAAAATACTGATACAATGACAATGCAAAAAATAATTGGATTGGAGTCGATGAATATGACAGTAAGTTATACAGTTAATAAAAGAACATTACCCTTGATTCCTTTAAGAGGTATGCATATATTCCCAGGGATGGTAATTCATTTTGATGTGGGGAGAGAAAAATCCATCAATGCTTTGGAAGAGTCTATGATTAAGGATTCCATGATTTTTCTGACGGCACAAAAAGATGCAAATATAAACGAACCAGAACTTGACGACTACTACAACTTTGGAGTGGTTTGCAAGGTCAAGCAAATGTTGAAAATGCCTGGAGACAATATTAGAGTATTGGTTGAGGGATTGACAAGAGGAAGGATAATAGAAGTCCTCGAAGACGAAGACGCCTATATAAAAGTTGCCATAGAAGAATACAATTATGAAGAAGATAGCTTATCGATTGATGAAAAGACTGATGCTATGATGAGAGTGCTCAAAGATTCTTTCGAGGATTATTGCACAATCAATACTAAGATTCCGGATGATGCTATAATGTCAGTCAGCGAAATCGAAAATCCGGAACGACTGACAGACATCATTATCTCATATATTTTCCTCAAACCAGCTCAAAAACAAGACCTGCTGGAGACATTGAATCCTTTCGAAAGGTTGGAAAAACTTGAGGTTTTGATTAGTCAGGAAATAAAAGTCATAGAATTGGAAGAATCAATTAGTCAAAGAGTGCATAAACAAATCAACCAATTCCAAAAAGAATATTACCTAAAAGAGCAGATGAAAGCGATACAAAAAGAACTTGGCGAGGATTCTGACATCATCAGCGAGGTTGAAGAATATTTTGAAAAGATCAAAAAAGCCAAAATGCCTAAGGAAGCAAGAGAAAAAGCTGAAAAAGAAGCTGAAAGATTGATAAAAATCAACATGTCTTCACCTGAAGCAGGCGTCATCAGGACTTACTTGGATTGGTTGATTGATTTGCCATGGAATAAATCCACAAAAGATAATAAGGACATTTCTTTCGCTCGCAAGGTACTGGAAGAAGACCACTATGGATTGGAAGACGTCAAAGAAAGAATTCTTGAATTTCTAGCCGTTAGACAACTCAATGCCAGAATGAAAAGTCCGATAATTTGTTTGGTGGGTCCCCCAGGAGTCGGAAAGACTTCAATCGCTAAGTCCATCGCAAGAGCTCTTGATCGAAAATTTATTAGGATGTCATTGGGTGGCGTAAGAGATGAAGCTGAAATAAGAGGACATAGAAGAACCTACATTGGAGCCATCCCCGGAAGGATCATAACGAACATTACAAAAGCCAAATCAAATAATCCGGTGTTCTTGTTTGATGAGATTGATAAGCTGGCTAGCGATTTCAGGGGAGATCCGGCTTCTGCATTGCTAGAGGTTTTAGATCCTGAACAGAATAATACTTTTACAGATCATTATTTGGAGACGTCATTTGACTTATCAAGAGTCATGTTTATAACAACTGCTAACACGACTTCCACCATACCAAGACCATTGCTTGACAGGATGGAGATTATAGAGGTATCTGGATACACAGATGAAGAAAAACTGGAAATAGGGAACAGATATTTATTGCCAAAACAATTGGAAGAGCATAATTTGACCAATGAGCAGGTTCGAATATCAGAAAACACATTAATTGGCATAATACAAAAATACACAAGAGAATCTGGCGTTAGAAGCCTAGAAAGAAAAATAGGCAGCTTAATCAGAAAATCTGCAGTCAGGATTATTGAACAGGACTTAAAATCTGTCACCATAACACAAAAAAATCTGGAAAAGTATCTGGGAATACCTAGATTCAGATACGATGCGGCCAATATCAATGATGAGGTTGGTGTTGCTACAGGACTTGCATGGACGGTCGTGGGCGGTGAAACATTATTTATTGAAGTGAACCTTATGAATGGAGAAGGTAAAATTCAACTGACTGGTCAATTGGGGGATGTGATGAAAGAATCAGCACAGGCAGGACTCAGTTATATCAGAGCCCATATGGAAGCATTGGGTGTAGATGAGGAGTTTTATAAAAAGAATGACATTCACATACACGTTCCTGAAGGTGCTATTCCAAAAGATGGACCGTCTGCGGGTATAACAATGGCTACTGCAGTTGTGTCAGCTCTTACAAATAGGCCGGTCAGAAGAGATGTAGCCATGACGGGCGAGATTACTCTTAGGGGTAGGGTCTTACCAATCGGTGGTGTTAAGGAAAAGGTACTTGCAGCTAAAAGGGCAGGGATAAAAAAAGTAATCCTACCAAAAGAAAATGAAAAAGATGCAGCTAAATTACCTACTAGTATTAAAAAGGTAGTGGAGTTGGTATTTGTGGAAAATATGGATGAAGTACTGAATCATGCATTGGTAAAAGGAGATTGAATTGATTATAAAATCGGTTGAACTTATGATGACTGCAGGAAATGCATCCCAATATCCCGATACGGTTTTCCCGGAAATCGCTTTTGCTGGAAGGTCAAACGTTGGAAAATCCACTTTGCTGAACACTTTGATTAACAGAAAGAATTACGCTCGTACCAGCGGCCAACCGGGTAAGACACAGACAATTAATTTTTATGCAGTGAACGAAAGCAATATGCTTGTAGATTTGCCTGGCTACGGTTATGCAAAAGCCTCAAAAAGAGAAAGGGAAAGATGGGGCAGATTGATGGAGTCATTTCTGTTAAACAGAAAACAGCTAAAGGGAATTATGCTGTTGATTGATATTCGTCATGTTCCCGGTCAGAATGATGTGGATATGTTCCGGTGGATTACGCATTTTGGATGTGATTATTATATTCTGGCGACCAAAGCGGATAAGATTTCAAGAGGGAAAAGGCAAAAAAATATAGCAGATATTAAAAAAACATTAGGTCTGACGGATAGCAATAAAATAATCCCATTCTCCTCTATCAATAAATTGAATAGGGAACTGGTATGGGAAAAAATATTAGAGTTATCCAACAAGTAAATGAAATATAATAGAATTGAAAAAACGTACAACTCTTTTAAAAGAGAGGAATTTATCGATTACTTTTCAAATATTGGATCAAAAACAGAAGAAAGTTTCTTTCAAGGTGATGGCTGGGGGGTGTTTGTAGGGGAAGAAGAAAGACGTCAATTCAAGACTTTTGACTTGACATCCGTTAAGCTCACAATAAGCGTGAGAGAAGATATCCAAGATCAATTCATCAAGAAACTCATGATTTCCTTTTTAAAAGGTGGCGGTTGATAATCATTTTAACAAAAGATAACTGCTGTGTCAAAGCGTCACAGCAGTTATCTTTTGTCATATTCATACAGCTTCGATATTCATCGCTTTTTTTGACAACTTACCTCTATTGTCCAGGGTTTTGTTTGCTGTAGTTAACATTAGTTTGATTCGGTTGATTTGATTGACTTCGCTGGCGCCTGGATCGTAATCTATTGGAGTGATGTTAGAAAATGGATAGGCTCTCTTTAGCGCTTGTATCATTCCTTTTCCGGTTATGTGATTAGGAAGGCATGCAAAAGGCTGAAGACAGAGTATGTTATCCACGCCACTTTCAATCAATTCGACCATTTCTGCCGTTAAAAGCCAACCCTCTCCAGTTTGATTTCCAAGCGATAAATGCTTTATGGCACCTTCAGCCAACATTTGGATAGGTAGATGTGGGCTGAATCTTTTGCTATTTAGCAATGCTTTCTTCATTTCATTGCGATAAAGCTCAATCGAGTAAATCGCCACATTTCCCAAGATATAATTTCTAAAACTCCGTAAAATGTAGTCATTGTGCTTAATGACAGGGTTGTATGCGGAGTAAAGGAAGAAATCAACCAGTCCAGGAACCACAGCTTCTGCTCCTTCATCCTCCAGCAAACCGACAATGTCGTTGTTGGCTGTGGGATGAAATTTCACCAAAATTTCACCAACGACACCTACCTTGGGTTTGACTACTGTATCATCTAGCGCGAGATTGTCAAAATCTGTTACAATGCCATTAATAGTTTCTTTAAAATGACCGATACCACCACTTAAAATAGATTCATTGCATTTTTCTACCCAATAATCATAAAGTTTATTTGCAGAACCCTTTATTTTTTCATAGGGGCGCGTCTTGTAGAGAACCTTCATGAATAAATCACCATAAACCATTCCCAGCATAAGATTATGGAGCAATTTTGGTGTTATGCTAAAACCTGGTTGTTTTTCAAATCCTGCTGAAAAGGAGATGACAGGTATATGGTCGTATCCATTATCTTTTAAGGCTTTTTTAATAAATGCAATATAGTTTGTAGCTCTACAGCCTCCACCCGTCTGAGACATCATCAACGCAGTCTTATTTAAATCGTATTCCCCGGATTTCAAAGCTTTAATCATCTGGCCTGTCGTAATGATTGATGGATAACAGGCATCATTGTTGACGCACTTGAGGCCTTCATCCACGGCTTCTTTATCAACAGAAGGCAAGATTTCAAGATTTATGTCTGATTTCATGGCTCCTGTTTTAAAGAATTGAAAATGAATTGGAGACATCTGAGGGGCAAGAATAGTATAGTTCTTCTTCATCTTTTTTGTGAATAGGATTCTTGGACTCTCTTCATGTAATACTTTTGCGACTATGTTTTTTTCTTTTCTTTCCTTCATTGCAGCCAAGAGAGAACGAATCCTGATTCTGACAGCTCCAAGATTGTTTATTTCATCAATTTTAATAGGGGTGTAGATTTTATTGTTTCTGACCAATATATCATGCACCTGGTCGGTTGTGACCGCATCCAGGCCACAGCCAAAAGAATTTAGTTGAACCAGTTCCATATCGTTTCTTTTAGAAACAAATTCAGTTGCTGCATAGAGTCTTGTATGGTAAGTCCATTGATCGACTACCCTCAGAGGCCGAGAAGGCTTTTGAAGGTGTGCGATACTATCTTCTGATATGACAACATAACCATAAGAATTAATCATCTCAGGTATGCCATGATTAATCTCAGGATCGATATGATAAGGTCTGCCTGCCAATACAATCCCTAACAAACCATTTTGATTGATGAATTCAATAGAACGTTCACCTTCCAACTTGATATCAGACATATACTTTGCCTGTGCCTTATAGGCTGAAGCAACTGAGGTTTTGATTTCAGCCATTGTTACACCCTCATCCATAAAAGTCTGGTACAACTTGATGACTAAGGATTTCCGCTCATCAAGGTTAACAAAAGGCTTATAGAAAACGACTCCTTTGCCAGCGATATCCATATTGGCACCAATAGTCTCAGGATAAGATGTAACAACAGGGCAATTGTAATTATTGCCTGCTTCAGAATCCTCTTTGACAGTATAGGGAACGCAGGGATAGAAAATCTTTTGTACTTTCTTGTTGATTAGGTCCGATATATGTCCGTGAGCAATCTTTCCTGGATAGCAAACAGATTCCGATGGTATGGTCTCCATCCCCAACTCATATATTTTTTTTGTGGAATGAGCTGATAAAACAACTCTAAATCCCAGTTCTGTCAAAAATGTATGCCAGAAGGGATAATCTTCATATATGTTCAGCACGCGAGGGATACCAATCAATCCCCTATGAGCTTGATCCATTGGTAACGATTTGTAGTCAAAAACTCGCTTGTATTTATAGTTGTATAGGTTTGGTATTTCAACTTTTTTTACATCGTCTTTAGTATTCAAAATTCTTTCAGGACCTTTTTCACAACGGTTTCCTGTGATGAATATCCTATCATCATTAAACTTGCTGATAGTCATGAGACAATTATTACCACACAATCCACATCTTTCCATGGTTGTTTCAGTGGAAAAATGGTCTAGCGCAACTGGAGTCAATAGAGTTGAGTATTGACCCGAAAATCTTTCTTTGCAGATGAGAGCAGCACCAAAAGCACCCATTATACCGGCGATATCAGGTCTGACAACTTCTCGTTCAGTAATGAGCTCAAAGGCTCTCAGTACCGAGTCATTGAGAAAAGTACCGCCTTGAGCAACAATCTTTTCACCGAGGTCGTCAATTGATTTCAAACGAATGACTTTAAATAAGGCATTTTTGATAACTGAATATGAAATACCTGCAGAGATATCACCGACTGTAGCGCCTTCTCTCTGGGCTTGTTTGACTTTTGAGTTCATAAATACGGTGCATCTGGTACCTAAATCAACTGGATGTCTGGATTCTACGGCTAGTTTGGCAAATTCCTGAACAGATAAGTTCAGTGATTTTGCGAAAGTTTCAATAAATGAGCCACAACCGGATGAACAGGCTTCATTTAGCATTATCGAATCAATGACACCATTTTTTATCTTTAAGCTTTTCATGTCCTGTCCGCCAATGTCAATGACAAAGTCGACACCCTTCAGAAAATAATCCGCTGCTTTGTAGTGAGCTATGGTTTCAATTTCGCCTACGTCAACCTGAAGAGCAGATTTTATCAGATACTCTCCGTAGCCTGTAACCGCTGAATAGACGATTTTCGTTTCGTTGTTCATTTTTGCATATAAGTCTTTCAATGCATTGATGACAGAAAATAAAGGGCTTCCCTCATTGCTGGTATAGAAGGAGTATAGCAACTGATTCTGATCACCTATCAATGCAACCTTGGTTGTGGTCGAGCCTGCATCAATACCTAGAAAAGCGCTGCCCTTGTATGATTCGATGTCTCCGCGCTTTACACTATATTGATTGTGTCTTTTTTTAAAAGTTTCATAATCCTCATTGGATTCAAAAAGGCTATCAACTTCCTTCTTTCTGATCAAATCATCATTGCTGATAGAGTTGATAAGATTCAGATAGTGTTCGAAATCTGTCTCTTTAGTGTCCTCAGCAGTGATAGCAGCCCCTAGAGCAACAAAATAGTGTGAGTCTTCAGGGAAAATTGCTTGTTCCGGTGAAAGATTCAATGTCTCCACAAATCTTTTTCTTAATGCTGGCAAGAAGGACAAAGGGCCACCCAAAAATGCAACATTCCCTTTAATAGTTCTACCTTGAGCCAGGCCGCTGATTGTTTGATTGACTACGGCTTGAAATACCGATGCAGCTATATCTTCTTTTCTTGCACCTTCATTCAAAAGGGGTTGTATATCTGTTTTTGCAAAAACACCACAGCGAGACGCTATTGGGTAGATGACTCGATGATTTTGAGAGAGTTCATTTAATCCCTCGGCATCGGTTTTTAAAAGTATTGCCATCTGATCTATGAAAGCCCCTGTTCCGCCTGCACATGTACCGTTCATTCTTTGTTCCAATTGGCCGCTTAAATATGTTATCTTAGCATCCTCTCCTCCTAACTCTATGGCAACATCTGTGTAGGGCACCCTCTGCTCTATGGCAGCGGTTGATGCTGCGACCTCTTGAACAAATGGAATATTTAAGGCCTTAGATATATCTACCGCACCGGATCCTGTTACGTTTATTTTGATTCTCTGGTTTTTCAACACCACTTCAGCGTTCTTAATTATCGTAACGACAGTTTTTCTGACATCAGAATAGTGTCTTTTGTATTCTTTGTGAATAATATTGTAGTTGCTGTCAACCACCACTATTTTTACTGTAGTAGAGCCAATATCCAAGCCCACGTTATATAGCAGCTTCATTGCTACCTCCGTGATTAATCTTTAATTTCATTAATCACTACATTATACCAAATTAATTTAATAAATCAATTAATAAAACATTAATAAAAGATTAAAAATGAAAAAAATAAACTATATATTTACTATATATTTTAATTCTTTATATTATTTGTTTCTTTAGATTGATAATCAAAGCTTGAATGTAGTATTATTATAAAAAGGGCATACAGGAGGTAAAAATTGAAGATCACATATTATGGACACTCCGTAATAATGATGGAGGATAAAGAATTTAAGGCGATTATTGATCCTTTTATAACTGGAAATGGCTTGTGTAATATCACTGTAGACGACATCAATGAGCTGAGTCATATTTTTGTAACTCATGGGCATGGTGACCACATAGGAGATACGGTGGCACTTGCCAAAAAAACAGGCGCATTAGTGATAACCAATCATGAAATAGCTGCATATTTTGCTTCAAAAGGGGTGGCAAGAATTCATGCAATGCATCTGGGTGGGAGGACAAAATTTGATTTTGGGGTGGTAAAAATGACAAACGCCATTCATGGATCAGGTATATCAGATGATGGGAGAATGATTGAGGGTGGCAATCCAGGCGGGTTTATCATTGAAGTAAACAACAATAAGATTTATCATGCGGGAGACACTGGACTTACATACGACATGAAACTGCTTGAAGATGAACATATAGACCTTGCCTTCCTTCCAATTGGCGGCAATTTCACAATGGATATCAATGATGCAGTTAAAGCAGTAAAATTTATCAAGCCAAAAGCAGTTGTACCAATCCATTATAAAACATTTCCAATCGTAAATGCCGATCCTCAAGAATTTAAGAATAAGGTCAAGGATTCAGTCGTTATAGTGATCGATTTCAATGAATCAATTGAAATGGAATAATAAATGAAAAAGAAGCTAATACTATTAATATGCATGTTCCTGTTCTTATCATTTATCTCGGCATACGCTAATACGGGTGGCGTGGAAGGACTGACCACAGTTAAGGGGAAAGTGGTTGAGATAGTAACTCATTTAAAACCAGATGATCTGAATGCAGGAGAAGGTTCCTTGATTCAGGAACAACAGATTGTAAAAGTCAGAGTCATGTCCGGAGATTTTCAAGGAAGAGAATATCTCGTTGAAAACAATATGGGCAGCAATCAGGTCCGTTGGCATTCGACAAAGCAACAGCAGGGCAGGGTTTTACTATCAATTTCTGATAGCAGACACCGATTATCTAGTTGCCAATA
>LDZT01010732.1_pt1 | contig 12182 bp, 10 predicted proteins | sample 615521 | NCBI WGS metagenome assembly LDZT01 (sample SAMN03408292, study PRJNA278302) | terrestrial metagenome | isolation source: oil reservoir sample SB1 | place: USA: Alaska, North Slope, Schrader Bluff formation | collected 2011-09
GACTTGCTACTGGTGATTTGGCTATAATCTTACCAGACAGGATTTCCACCTGCTAAATATCGCGACCTAATCCTGGCCGCACCAGGCGAGACGCCTGTCAAAAAAGTAGTTCCTTTTTTTATTTTTTATCTTGGCATAGAGTAATGTTTTGGTATAAAATGATACCAATTATAGAAACTATATCTAAACAAAAGGCAATTCAAATTTTAATTCAGAAAAATATTTCTCTCCTGGATATTAGCACTGCCAAAAAAATCTTCTCCTTTAAGAAAGAGAATAGTCTTTATAAATTTCTTCAAAGATTAGAAAGGGCTGATATCTTAAAGAGAATTGTTAAGGGATGTATTTGACCTTTGGTATCTATTAAGCAAGAGGATAGCAATTGATTGGAATTTGGTTAATCTAAAAATGTCTTTTTATGATAAAAAGACTGATGTTAAAGAATTAATAGAGATTATTAAAGGAATGCGAGAACAAGAAATTCAGAAGGATTTAACCAAATTTTTACCTCTAAATCAAAGAACGACCGTTGCAAAAGTAAAAATCTGGCTAATGGAAAAGTTAGGCGATAGAGAATAAATATTTTATAAAAGAAGATTACCCTTATGAGTAAAAAAGAGGATAGGCTACTTTTTTTATATATTAACTAACTCTTAAACTCTTAACCCGCTGAAGACGAGAATGATGATCCAAAAGCTTTTTTCTTAGACGAATATTAGAAGGAGTAATCTCCAATAATTCATCCTCCTGGATATAATCCAGGGCCTGTTCCAAAGAAAACTGACGGGGTTTCTCCAAACGCAAGGCTTCATCCGAACCACTTGCACGCATATTGGTAACGTGCTTTTTCTTGCATACATTAACTTCCATATCATCACTTCTCTTATTTTCTCCTACAATCATTCCCTGGTAAACTTCTGTAACTGGGCCTATAAATAGCGTTCCTCTCCCCTGAGCATTATGAAGGCCATAAGTACTGGTCATTCCGCCTTCATAGGCAATTAATACTCCCCGAGAACGAGTAGGGATAGGCCCCTTGTATGGCTGATAATCAAGAAAGAGATGGTGCATTATTCCTTTACCTTTTGTCTTGGTAAGAAATTCATCCCGAAAACCGATCAACCCTCTGGCCGGAATTTCAAATTCAAGCCGCAATTGATCAGAAGAAAATTCAACCATATTAACCAACTCCGCCCTTCTCTTTCCGCAAATTTCCATAACTACTCCTAAGCTATCTTTGGGGATATCACAGGTCATAAGTTCTATGGGTTCGCATTTCACTCCCTTAACATTTTTAAAAATAACCTTGGGTTTGGAAACCTGAAATTCGTACCCTTCTCGACGCATCTTTTCAATAAGAATAGAAAGATGAAGCTCTCCTCTTCCTGAAACATGAAAAGTATCTGTCGATTCTGCTTCTTCGACTCTAAGGCTCACGTTGGTTTCAACTTCCTTAAAAAGACGCTCTCTTAAATGACGGGAGGTGACAAATTTCCCTTCCCGACCACCAAAAGGACTATCATTAACAGTAAAATCTACAGTCAAAGTAGGTTCATCTATTTTTATTTTAGATAAGACCTCAGGTTTTTCTCTGCAAGCTATTGTCTCTCCAATATTAGCTTCGCTAATTCCCGCTATAGCCACAATCTCTCCGGCCTCAGCTCTCTTTACTTCTTTTCTTTCCAATCCTTCGAAAAGATAAAGTTTTACTACTTTACTGTATACCTGACTCTTATCTCGCTTGATTAAAGTAACTGTTTCTCCCTCCTGAATTTCTCCTCGACTAATAAGTCCAATTGCTATCTTCCCCACATAATCATCATAATCAAGGTTGGTAATCAATAATTGCAAAGGAGAATTATATTCCACTAAAGGAGCAGGTATATATTTTAAAATAGTTGAAAAAAGAGGTGTTAAATTATCCTCTAAAGAATCAGGAGAAAATCCGGATAAACCCGAGCGGGCAGAAGTATAGATAACCGGAAAGTCTATCTGCTCATCGTTAGCCCCTAATTCAATAAATAGATCATAGATTTCGTTTAAAACTTCAGCAGGACGAGCATTAGGCCTATCTATTTTGTTGATGACTACTATGGGAATAAGTTTTAATTCCATAGCTTTACGCAAGACAAATCGGGTTTGAGGCATAGGTCCTTCGAAGGCATCTACAATCAGAAGTACTCCGTTAACCATTCTTAAGATTCTCTCAACCTCTCCCCCAAAATCTGCATGACCCGGCGTATCTACAATATTAATTTTTACCCCCTGCCAATGAACTGAGGTATTTTTGGAAAGGATAGTAATCCCTCTTTCTCTTTCCAAATCATTAGAATCCATTACCCTTTCTTTTACCTCCTGGTTATCCCGAAAGGTGCCGCTCTGCCTTAACATAGCATCTACCAGAGTGGTCTTGCCATGGTCTACATGGGCAATAAGGGCGATATTTCTTATATTTACAGCTTCCATTATTTTAATTTCCTTTTACTTATTACTTTGTAAAATTGCATTGAACATACAAGCGTAAATGTTACCACAATTAGAAGTAATATTCAAGAAAACTTTTTTCTCATTTTTGCAGGATTTTTTAACCCCTTTGTCGTATTATTTTAATTAGTTGTTAATAAAATCCAAAAAATAATATTTTCTCAATAATTTTTGTCATGCTGTAGTCAAACTAGTGTGATATAATTATAAAAAAGCTTTCTTTTTAGTAGATATAGATTATAGATGTCTAGTCTATTCAAAGGTTAAAATAAAAATATTAAAGAAGCTGCAATCTAAAAAATAATTAAAAAATATTAAATAAAATCAATGTGCTATTGCTATGTTTTAAAATTAACCTCAAGCATCCACATATGTAGAATAAATAAAAAATAAGGAGTAAAATAAATTTATGAACCAATTATTAACAATTAGAGAAGCAACTAAATGGGCTGCAATGTTCTTACAAAAACAAGTAAGTACATCAAATATTTCTTATTTGATTCAATATGGAAGAATAAGAAAATTTGGCGAAAATGGTGAAGTACTAATAAATATTGCTGATTTAGAAAATTATTATAAATCTCATTATCATACCAAAGAAGATAGATGGAAAAGACGCTTAGGCAATGATTTGAACTGGGCTCTTTCATTCTCAGAATATAAGGAATCAGAAACAACAAAACATGTTCATAGATTACATCCATATAAGGGAAAATTTATTCCTCAGCTTGTAGAATATTTCCTAGATTCTCATACTGATAATTTTAAAAAAGAAGCTCTCTTCAAAAAAGGAGATATCATCCTTGATCCATTTTGCGGAAGCGGAACAACTTTAGTGCAATGCAACGAATTGGGAATGTATGCAATTGGGATAGATATTTCCGCATTTAATTCACTAATAAGTAACATAAAGGTCGAAAATCATAATCTTCAAGATGTTGCTATAAACTTGCAAAATATCACAAAAGAACTCAGGAAATTTCAAATAGGAAAGAACAATACAAAATTTGAAGAGGAATTATTATATGAATTAAAATTATTTAATACTAAATTTTTTCCTTCACCAGAATATAGAAGAAAAATCAGACAAAATGAAATAAATGAAAGAGAATATTCGAAAATAAAAGAAAAGGAATTTCTAAAAATTTATAATAATCTAATCGAAAAATATAAAATTCCTCTTAAACAAAAAAAATCTTCAACTTTTCTTGAAAAATGGTACTTGCAAACTGTAAGGGATGAAGTTGATTTTGTATTCGAACAAATAAAAAAAGTTAAGAATCCACAAACTAAAAAAGTATTAGCGATTATTTTAAGTAGGACTATTCGCTCTTGTAGAGCAACAACTCATTCTGATTTAGCTTCTTTAAAAGAACCAATAATAACCACATATTATTGTAAAAAACACGGGAAAATATGTAAACCTCTATTTTCTATATTCAATTGGTGGGATAGATATGGAAAAGATACAATAAATAGGCTAAATCAATTTGATAGATTAAGAACAAATACTTACCAAAAATGTCTTACAGGCGACAGCAGAACTATGGATATTTTTTTAGAATTAAAGAAAAGAAATCAAACTTTTGGAGAATTAGCAGAAAAGAAAAAGATAAAAGGTATTTTTTCCAGCCCTCCTTATGTTGGCTTAATAGATTATCATGAACAACATGCTTATGCATATGACCTTTTTAAATTCGATAGAAAAGATAAACTTGAAATAGGCCGTTTATATAATGGGCAAGGCCAAGAAGCAAGAGAGTCCTATGTTAAAGGCATCTCCGAAGTTTTGAGCAATTGTAAGAAATATATGCAATATAATTACGATATTTTCTTAGTAGCTAATGACAAATATGGCCTTTATCCTAAAATTGCTGAATTGGCAGGAATGAAAATTGTGAACCAGTACAAAAGACCAGTATTGAATAGAGTTGAAAAAGATAGGTCTGCATATGCGGAAATTATTTTTCATTTAAAGGAGAAATAGCATGTCCCTTTCTAAAATCCAAAAAGATAATATAAAAGCCCTACTTTCAAAAAAAATTGAAACTAAACTGAAATCATATGGAAGAGAAACAAAATCGATGCCTTTTCTTGCACGACTAATTCAAGATAATGAAAAAATCGCAGCATATTCTTTTATTCATTCAATGGCGACAACATTGGGAATGTCTATTTACGAAGATGTTTCTGTAATTATTGCTTCTGAAACTTCGCAAGAATGTTTCAGAAAATATGGTTTAGGTGGAGTAATTTCAAAAGATCAAAAAAGGATAATCACTGAAATAATTACTAAGCTAAGAAATGGTAGTAGAAAAGCAAATATAGAAAAAGAAATGGAAGAAGTATTAAAAGCATCTAATAAAAACGGAGAATTTCAAAAATCAGGAAATATTGCTGATTTTTATATGAAAAGGGACGATAAAGAATATTACTTCGAGATTAAGACAGTAAAGCCAAATATTGATGTATTCGAAAAAAGCAAAACAAAACTATTAGAGTGGGTTGCTCGTAAAAGGAAGAAAATAAATGTATTTTTAGCTTTTCCTTACAACCCATATCATCCAAAACCTTATTATAGATTTACTGAAGTTGGCATGATGGACATACATAATGATTTCTTAGTTGGTAATGAGTATTGGAATTTTATTGGTGGTAAAAATACATTTCCTGAACTATTAGAAGTTTTTAATGAGGTTGGCAAAGCATTTAAAGTAAGATTAGAAAGGAAATTTAAAGAAATAGCAAAAGAAAAAATTGATTCATATTAGCCAAATGTTTAATTTATAAAGAAAGAAAAGAGGCGTCGAGTCTCAATATTTAGCATAACTTTTTAAAATAGAATTGGGGTTTTTACTGTTGGCACTTGAATATTACGAAAAAGAACGGTCCTTTAGTGTAAAGAAATACTGGATTCCGGTTATCCGCTTTCGCGAGCACAAGTTCCACGAGAATGACCCCGGTGAAGCAGAGCTTCACACGGCAGGCAGAAACCCTTTGTTTCCAAAGGTTTCTCAAAACCCCCTCAGAAATACTCTAGATACGCACGGAAAGTACTTTTTTTGGCGTTCAAATTTTTCAAAAAATTGGCAATTTAGTACCCTGATTCTGGGGTATTTTTTATCTTTAAAATCCACAAACCCTTATAAATAACTACTTTCAGATTTTGAGGGAGTGAAAATTTAGCCAAAAAATAGCCATTTTCAAGGGATAAAGTATAGCTCGCCTTAAAAAAATGCGAATGCAAACGTTATTTTAACATCCACTCAAAACCCTTATTTTGTAAAGGTTTCCTGCTCCGTATTCCTACAAACCTTTATTTCTTAAGGGAAATTTGTTATATCTCTAATTATTTATCTTTACCCCCCTTCCCTTTAAAATACAAACTATCTTCTAAGTCAATTATCTCAGTGGGTATTTCTTGTTTTTTTAGTTTATTTGCCCCTCTTTGTGTGACTACTAATGTACCGGGATTATTGAAAATAATCCCAGAGACCATACACACTTTTCCCTTTATCAACACAATCTCAACTTTAGCATCATCCGGATCAAAAATAGTAATATCGGCATCTGCTCCGATAGATAAATGGCCTTTATTTTTTAACCCCAACATTCGTGAAGGAGTTAAACTTATTTTTTGAACCAGCTCACTTAAAGTTAAAGCACAAAAACGAACCAATGGTAAACCGTGAGCAAGAATACAATTTCTCGGGATTGCTCCGGCATCACTACTAATGGCATCTACCACAAAATCGCCATTATTATCTCTTTCTGTTGCACATACTTGAGCTGACCTCCTGCGATTAACTGGAAAGCAAATGCCTGCTTTAAAATCGTGTCCTTTCCAATAATTAATTGCCTCCTCGCCATAAATATATTCCATTTTACTACCTACCAAAGCATATACTCCTGCATACTTTACTCGGAGAGCCTCTTCTAATCCTTCCTTACTTACTTGGTATCCTTTAGCCCGTAAAGCATTGCGGAGTACATAACTTCGAGGCACACCATTCCCATTAATTCCTCCATAACAAGCATTATGTAAGGCTAAATGACTCTCAGAAACAATATTAGGTGATTTTTTAAGAATATCCATAATTATTTTAAGTTCTAATAAAGGATCTTCTATATAACCACGACAATAAGCATTAACATGGGCGATATGTAAGGGTTTTCCTTCAGCTAGTTTAACCGCCTCTTCAACTCCTTGTATGTTACTACCTGTTTCAGTGGTTCCTACATGAAACCCCATATAACCTTTCTCCTGGTGAGTTATTTGGAAAATATTATAAGTAATTTCAGGGGTAAGTGGATAATGGCCTCCCAATATTTTTATTCCAATTGCTCCACTATCTAAATTTCTGTTGATAACTTTTTTTAATTCTTCAATTGGAGGATTTTTACTTTTTATGCCATTCTCGGGATAGATTGCTTCTAAAACTGCTACATTAAGTCCACATCCATATTTAGTTATCTCCCGTTTAATTACTTCTATCGGCCCTTCAAAATCAAAAGCAGTAGTCACTCCGGTGTTTATTAACATTCGATAACCTGCTCCCTTAGCAGCTGGTCTGGCAATATGACAATGAGTGTCTATTATTCCGGGAATAATTACTTTTCCAGATATATTAATTACTTGTTCGGCTAAAGAGTCGTCAATTTCTTCTTCCACTTTAGTGATTTTATCACCTTTTACCGCAACATCACCGATAAAGTCTCTATTATTAGCCGGGTCAACAATACGCCCTCTTTTAAATAAAAAATCATATTTCATTATAAGCCACACTTTCTTTATTATTTTATATTTTTGTTAATATGTTTAGTTCGCCTTTTATATTCTCTATACTACAAATTATTCAGAAATCCTTCTTTATTTAGAAATTTTAAATAAAAAATTATCTTGTAATTATTGCGAAGATTTAGGCATTGATAAAATTTTCTTGGTAGCCTCTTATAATTGTTAAGGGTCAAGTCTAATATTTGAAATTTACAACTTTATCAAAATCCTCGAATATCAAATATAAAGATTTTGCTCCACATAGATAAAATAAAATTAATTAGATTTAAATATGGGTATGGAAGAGTGGCTGATGTTCTTAGTTGTTTATTTCTTTTTCTCTGTCTGTTTAATTATTCCTCTAAGAAGAATTTCAGCTGAAGATAAATTAGTAGCTAATGGGATATCATGCACATCACAAACCTTCATAAGAGCTGCAATATCGGGATCGTGGGGCTGTTTTGCCAGAGGGTCACGCAGGAAAATTACCAGATTTATTTCTTCACTCGCCACTAAACCGCCAATCTGCAAGTCACCACCTTCAGGGCCAGACATCATTTCTTTTACTTCTAATCCAATCTTTTTATTAATCAGGTGACCAGTTCCCTTGGTTGCTATAAGGTCACACTTTTTTAAAAACTCCTCATTCTTACTGGCAAAAGCTAACATATCTACTTTCTTGGCATCATGAGCAATCAGAGCAACTCTAAATTTTTTTCCTTTTGATAACTCTTTTCCCTTAGTCGGAACGACTATGGTCTTATATGATCTATCCATTGTTATTTACATAACCTCCTCTTTTTACTTGTTTTAATCTTTTCGTTATTAGATCAATTATCAATTATCCTAATATCGCTAAGTGGCCAGGCTTCATCAACTTTCAAGAACCGTCCTTCGAAACAAGAATTATCCAATGCTTTTTTTACTCTTTTAGCCTCTTCTATATTAGACATTTCCACAAACCCAAAATCTCTACCTCTAATTATATTTACTTGTTTGACTTTACCGTAATCGGAAAACAATTTATTTAGCTTATCATTCTCGGTAGAATATTTGAAATTTCTTACATAAAGTTTTCTAATTTGCATTTTATACCCCCCTTTTTTTTAAATATTTAAATCATTTAACATAAATCTTTGTATTTCATTCCAATCTAATATCTTTTATTAAAAAATACTCTTAAATTATTACGGTAAGATTAAGATTAGATTAAGATTTGATGAAATTTTTGGGCAGTCTAAACTTTCGAATAAGACACAGACTACTTTTAATAATATTTTGCTTTAATTTTTTTAATTGTTTATAATATTAAAAACTCGATGCTATTAATCCAAAAATTACTTAAAACTCTTGAGGAAAATTTTTATGAGTAAAGAAAAGATATTGGTAGTGGATGATGAAAAAGATATAGTTGAGCTTCTCCAATATAATTTAGGAAAAGAAGGATATAAGATAAGTGTTGTCTTCAGCGGAGAACAGTGCTTGGAAAATATTAAAACTGAACTTCCAGATTTAATTCTCCTCGATTTAATGCTTCCCGAAATAGACGGCTTAGATGTTTGTAAATTCTTAAAAAACAATTCCCAAACTTCTCACGTCCCCATCATTATACTTACTGCTAAAGGAGAAGAAACCGATATAGTGTTGGGCCTGGAATTGGGAGCAGATGATTATATCACTAAACCCTTCAAGATAAGAGAATTGTTAGCCCGAGTAAAAACTGTACTCCGTAGGACAAAAAATAATATTCCCCTTCCCTTTAAAGAAAAAGAAATTATCAAATTTAACGATTTAGTTATTGATTCAATTAAACATCAAGTTACTATAAAAGACCGACTCTTAAATCTAACTTCTACCGAATTTAAATTATTAAAATTTTTGGCTTCCCACCCCGGAAAAGTCTTTACCCGAGAACAGCTGCTTAATCAGGTCTGGGCGGAAGACAGTTTTATTCTAGATAGAGCGGTTGATGTTCATATCAGGAGGTTGCGGCAGAAACTACTAACAGCCAATGATTATATAATTACCATTAGAGGGGTAGGATACAGATTTAAAGAGGAAGTATGATAAAAAAAATCAGTTGGAAATTATTTTTTACTTATATAATTATAATTATTATCTGCGTAATGACCATAGGCTTACTGTCCACTGTTCAGTTACGTAATTTTTATATCAATCATTTGGCTTCTAATTTAGAGTCTAACGCTACTCTTATTAAAAATTTCTTATACGAAGACTTATCTGAAAATAATTTATCCGGGATAAAATCTAAAACAGAAACTTTAGGAAGAGAGATTAACACTAGAATTACTATCATCAATACAATCGGTACGGTTTTAGGCGATTCAGAGAAAGATCCCGCCTTAATGGAAAACCATGCCGATAGGCCAGAAATCAAAGAAGCACTCCAGGGCAAAACAGGAAAAAGTATCCGTTATAGTTCCACTTTAGAAATAGATATGTTGTATATTGCTATACCTATCATTAAGGATAATCAGACTCTTGGCATAGCTCGACTCTCTCTTCCTCTAACAGAAGTGAACGAAAATATTAGTAATCTTCATAAAATAATTATTTTAGCCACCGCAATTACTTTAGCTATCGCTTCCATAATTAGCTTAATAATTTCTTTAACCATTACCAGGCCTTTGCAAGAAATGACTAAAGTTTCACAAAAGATTTCTAAGGGTGATTTTAGTAAAAAACTTAAAATTAATTCTCAAGATGAAGTAGGTCAGCTTGCCAATAGTTTAAATCTAATGTCAGAGGAATTAGAGAATAAAATAAGGATTATCAGTGAAGATAAAGATAAGATGAAGGTGATACTCTCCAGTATAATTGAGGGGATAATAGCTATAGATAAAGAAGGCAGAATTATACTTTTTAATCATGCCCTGGGAAATATGATTGATTACTCTTTTGATAGGGTTTTAGGAAAATTCCACTGGGAGATAATAAGAAATAACCAATTAAACGAACTTTTAAAAGAAACTCTACAAAAGGGCCAGACCTTGACTCGGGAAATAATTCTATTTTCTCCTCAGGAAAAAATATTTCATGCCTCAGCTAATCCTCTAACAGAGAAGAATAAGATCTGGGGAGCGGTAGTAGTCTTAAATGATATAACTGAAATTAAAAAATTGGAAAAAATGCGATCGGAATTTGTAGCCAATGTCTCTCATGAGCTCAGAACTCCTCTTACTTCTATCCAGGGATTTGTAGAAACCTTAAAAGAAGGGGTGATGGATGACCCGAAAAAAGCTCGATATTTTTTAACCATAATCGAGAGACAGAGTAATAGATTAAATACCTTAATCGAAGACCTTTTGCAACTTTCCAGGATAGAATCCCAGGAGATATTGATGAATTTTCAATCGGTTAATTTAAAAGAACTTGTCGACCAGATAACTCTGGAGTTTAAAGGAAAAATCGAGGATAAAAAACAGCACCTTAAAGTAGATATTTCTCCCCGGCTTCCTTTATTAAAAGTAGATTCAGAGCAAATCGCAACCGTTCTGAGAAATCTTTTAGATAATGCTATAAAATATACCCCTAATAGAGGAGAAATCTCTATCTCCGCCTTAAAAAAAGCAGAAAACATTTATATTGAAGTCGCTGATAATGGCATAGGTATATCAGCTGAGCATCTACCTCGACTCTTCGAACGTTTCTACCGAGTAGATAAGGATCGTTCTCGAAAATTAGGAGAAACTGGTTTAGGACTTGCCATTGTAAAACATATAGTCCAAGCTCACGGAGGGACAGTAGGTGTAGACAGCGGGTTAGGGAAAGGCTCTAAATTTTTCTTCACCCTTCCCAAAAATCCTTTAAATTAAAATGACACTCTTTTTATTTAGTTTCTTACCCCCTCTTCGATGTTCTCGCTTTACAAGATTAAACTACCACCACCTTAGGCGGTAGTTTTTAAAGAAAAATATTATTTTTACCTGCCCCGTTAAGGTAAGGACCGGGTCGGACAAATCCAACCTCTACCTACCTCCAAAAACTACAAATTACAAATTAATCAAAACTTAATTAATTTGTAATCAAATTGTAACATTAGAAATTTAAAATCAGGTCAGAATCAAAAAAATATTTTAGGAGGTATGATTTAATGAAAAGAATTACTCGAACATTACTTTTAGCTTGTGTTATCTTAACTTTAATGGTCCCTATCTCACAGGCTGGGGAAGGACAGCTTGTTGTCCAGGGCTCAACTACTGTCCTTCCTATAACCCAAGCAGCTGCTGAAGTCTTTATGCAAAATAACCCTCAAGCAAACATCTCAGTGCGAGGAGGAGGATCAGGAAATGGTATTGCCGCTTTAATTGATGGAACTTGCAACATCGCTGATGCTTCACGGCCAATGAAGGTGAAAGAAATTTTACTTTGTCAGAAAAAAGGAATTAGTCCTGTTCCTAATATTGTAGCGATGGATGGCATTGCGGTTATAGTTCACCCTTCTAATCCAGTTCAGGGTTTAAGTATGGAACAGATAAAGGATATTTATACGGGAAAAATAACCAACTGGAAAGAATTAGGAGAAAAAGACCAGAAGATTGTAGTTGTCTCTAGAGATTCCTCCAGTGGAACTTTTGAAACATTCGAAAAGATAGTGCTGAAAGGCAAGAAAGTTATCCCGGAAGCTCTTGCCCAGGCCTCTAATAAAACTGTAGCTACAATTGTGGCTACTACTAAGGGAGCTATTGGCTACGTAGGTTTAGGGTATCTTAGTAGTACTGTAAAAGCTTTGCCGGTAAATGGAATTACCCCGGAACAAGCAACTGTAGTTAGCGGCAAATATCCTATTTCTCGCCCTCTTTATATGTATACTAATGGAGCACCTCAAGGGATAGCTAAAGATTTTCTTGAATTTATCTGGTCTAAAGAAGGGCAAGAAATAGTTGAAAAACAAGGATTT
>LDZT01005301.1_pt1 | contig 12169 bp, 10 predicted proteins | sample 615521 | NCBI WGS metagenome assembly LDZT01 (sample SAMN03408292, study PRJNA278302) | terrestrial metagenome | isolation source: oil reservoir sample SB1 | place: USA: Alaska, North Slope, Schrader Bluff formation | collected 2011-09
GCCTGTTGCAAGAACTTTTTCCACCGGGTTTTCGCAGCGCTGGCGTGTCTGCTCGTTAATTATATGGAATACCTCGGCCAAAGGCCTCCCCTTCGCTTCTTCCTGCGACCAGCCGGTAAGTGTTTCAGCCACCCTGTTCATCATCTCCACACGGCCTACCACGTCAGTGGTGATTACTCCGTCGCCGATAGATCTCAAGGTTAGTCTTAAACGCTCCTCTTTCTCTTTCAGTTCTTTCTCAAGCTGCTTTCTTTGTGAAATATCCCGGAAAAGTATGGAAATGCCGTCCTGAAAGGGATAGATAGATACGCCTACCCAAATGCCTGTGTAGATCATTTTAGCCTCGAAATAGACCGGTTTCCTGTCAGTCATTACTTTTTGGTAGTTGTTACCGAATACCGAACCTGCTGATTCTGGAATTATATCGAAGACATTTTTGCCGATGACATTTTCACTCTCCGGTAGATACCGTTTCGCTTCCTCGTTAATATAAACAAGCTTCCATTCACTGTCCAGGGCGTAAAATGCATCGGAGACGCTCTCAAGAATATTTTCGATTTGCCGGTGGGCAATCTCTAATTCTTTATCTTTCTTAACCTTTTCAGTTATATCCTGAAAAACCAGGACGACGCCGTGCATGTTGCCTTCTAGCCAACGATCCTTTTCCGCTTCAAGTGTTTTCTCCATTTTCTTCTTTTCTGTAATATCTATCATAGTTGAGATCAGGCATTTCTCGCCGGTTATTTCAATTAAATCTATTGAACTCAATACATCAACCGTTTTCCCTGTCCTACTGATAAATGTGGTTTCAAAATTTTTTACTGAACCAGTTTCCGATAATCTATCTACAATTATTTCTCTATCTGCCGGGATTGACCAGGATCTTGATCCTGTCGGGGCATTGCCAAGCACTTCCTCCAGGTTATATTCCAAAGTTTCAAGAAATCGTTCGTTTGCTTCAATAATCTTACCATCCAAACTGCTGATAACCATCATAGCAGGGCTTTTATAGAAGGCATCTGAAAACTTTTCTTCCGACAGCCGAAGATTATCTTCGATTCTCTTCTTCTTAGAAATATCCTGAAAAATTACCGAAATACCGTTCTGGAAAGGATAAACGTGAACTGCAACCCAAGTCTTTGTATAAATTGTTTTGGCCTCAAAATGTATTGGTTCTCTATATAACATAACTTTGTGATAATTCTCCCAGAAAATTGAACCCCTGGCATCGGGGATCAAAGACAAGAGGTTTTCGCCAAGGATATTTTTGCCAAGGATATCTTTGTTGGGAAAGTATTTTTTTGCTTCTTCGTTGGCATAGATAAACTTCCACTCGTTATCGAGAGCAAAAAATGAGTCTGTCACACTCTCCAGGATGATGGAAATCTCTTCGTTCTTCTTTCTCAATTCTTCTTCAACTTCAATGCGCCGGAGATTTTCCTTTTTCAGCTGGTAATTACTTACCTCAACCTCCCAGGTGCGCTTTTTTACCAACTCTTCCAAGTGCTCCTGATGCTCTTTTAAAAGATATTCCAATTCTTTACGCTCGGTAATATCCTCAAAAGCAGCTACCGCACCGACTATGGAGCCGTTTTCGTCAAGCAAAGGAATAGAACTCCAGATGGCCGTCTTATGTTTACCGTCTTCCCAAAAAAGGTCGATTTTCTGCTCTTTAACCGTTTCACCCTGCCATACCGAACGCTGAATTGGCATTTCTTCCAAAGACAGTTCCCTGCCTTCATAAAACATCTTTAAAGGCAGATTACCCGAAGCAGTCTTAGTCTGTGAAAGAGCTTCCACTGGTTGAATCCTTAAGAATTCTGCTGCTTTATTATTGTGCACTATATTACGGCAGGTTATGTCCGTTGTGATGGAAATTCCTACAGGAATTAAATCGAAAACTTTTCTGAATATCTCAGAATCACGTTTTAAAATGCTTATTAAAGAATTAAAAACCTCTTCCAAAAAATCAGCCCCTTGAAAATTGTTATTAGATTAAATTTTGACAGCGAATCCAGTATGCACGACATTTTCAACACTCTCTCCGTACTTCATGCCGACAGCAGTATAGCTCGTTTCGGACTGGACTGCGGTACTGCAAAGGCGGCTAAAGCCGCTGGTTTCACCCCGCCGGCAAGCCGGTTTTTTAACAGTTATTTCTCAAACGGCGCATCCGTGTCTATATCAACCGACATAAGGGCTTCCTTCATACTTAATATCCTTTTGGCCACTACAATATGGTCAGGGTGGTTGCGGAATTCATCAAGCCCCGCAATGTCATCCGTGAAAACTATTACAGCGTGAGTGTATCCCCTTCCATACTGGGAGAAATTCTCACCGCAGTAGATTTCCCTAATGCTTTTTATTTTAGGCTTGAGCGCCCTTAATTCCTCAAAGTCCCTTGCGATGTCTTCCTTGGGTGCGTCAGGTTTCCATTTAAACATTACACAATGTACGATCATTTAAAAACCTCCCCTTGTGAGTTGCTATTTTAAACTATAATATCATTTTTTGCCTCTATCTACAAAAGAGTTCCGGGATATTGTATAGCAGGGGAACGATCAGAATGTGCCAACGACTCCGTCCCTTGGGACATTTGTAGAATTCCAGTAAAAGGGTCCTGAAAAAAATAAAAAAAGCGGTTGTATTTTTATGCAGCTGATTGTATAATTATCGTTGTGTTTTAGGAGGTGCTCAGTTGTATAAAGCAAGCGTGATAGGCGCCACCGGGTATACGGGCGCCGAACTGGTAAGGCTTTTAAGTTATCATCCGGAAGTAAAACTGGCCGGTATAACCACGCAGAGCTATGCCGGAAAGCCTTTCTGGGAAGTATACCCCCACCTGTACAAGTACGTGGAGATGATCTGTGAAGAACAGGATGTTCCCGGCATAATAAACCGCAGCGAGGTCGTCTTCTCTGCCCTGCCGCACGGGCATTCTATGGAAGTGGCAGCAGAGGCCGCCCGGCAGAATAAATTTTTCATTGATCTGGGCGCAGATTTCCGCTTCCGTGACTTTGCGGTTTACGAGTCCTGGTACGGAATCACCCATACTGCCAGGGAATTAAACAAAAAAGCTGTTTACGGGCTGCCGGAAATTCACCGCCGGGAAATAGCGCAGGCAAGGCTGGTTGCAAACCCCGGCTGTTATCCGACCAGTGTGATCCTGGGTCTGGCGCCCTTATTGAAAAAAGGTTTAATTGACCCGAACAGCGTCATTATCGATTCGAAATCAGGCGTATCGGGAGCAGGCAGGGCCCTTTCCCTGAACGTCCATTACTGCGAGGTAAATGAAAGTATCAAAGCATACGGTGTAACTACGCACCGACATACGCCGGAGATCGAACAGGAACTTGGCCTGCTGGCCGGCGGGGAAGTGGTAGTTTCTTTCACCCCCCACCTTACACCAATGATCCGCGGCATTTTAAGCACAATCTACGCCGTGCGCAGCCGCTCCTTCCAGCTGAAAGAAGCGCTGTCTTTATACGAGGAATTCTATGGCGGCGAACCTTTCGTCAGCATACTTCCGGAAGGCATGCTGCCCGCCACGAAGACAGTGTCCGGCTCAAACCGCTGTGTGATTGGGATTGTAACGGATGAACGCACTAACAGGGTAGTGGTTGTTTCCGCAATAGACAACCTGATCAAAGGTGCTTCGGGGCAGGCATTGCAGAATATGAATATCCTGCTCGGTTTGCCTGAAGATACCGGACTGGCCGGGCCGGGCATTTACCCGTAAAAAACAAACAGCAAGGAGGATTGACCGCCAGGTGATTAATAACAGCAGGGATTGGGAAATGGTTTCCGGCGGTGTTACCGCAGCCAAAGGTTTCCTGGCTTCGGGCGCCGCCGCCGGAATAAAATACAAAGAGAAAAAGGATATCGCTTTAATTTTTTCGGAATCAGAGGCCCGCGTTGCCGGCCTTTTTACAACCAACAAGGTTAAAGCTGCTCCCGTTTTACTAAACATGGAACGGGTTAACCGGAAATCGGTCAGGGCAATTGTGGCCAACAGCGGAAACGCCAACGCCTGCAATGGAGAACAGGGACTGCAGGACGCCAGGGCGATGGGAGAAGAGGTTGCCCGGTTATTGAGCATCCCTGGTGAGAGCGTTTTGATCGCTTCAACTGGTGTAATCGGCCAGCCCATGCCGATGGAGCGCGTGCTGCCCGGGATTGCTGAAGCTGCGTCCAACTTAAGCAAAGATGGAGGAGGCCCGGCTGCCGAAGCGATTATGACCACGGATACTGAACGCAAAGAAGCGGCGGTGAGCTTTTCAATAGGCGGCAAAAAGGTTACTATCGGAGGAATGGCCAAAGGTTCCGGAATGATTCACCCAAATATGGCCACCATGCTCTGTTTTATAACCACAGACGCTGCGATAGAGCGGGATTGCCTGAAAAAAGCCCTGCAATACGCTGTTGACCGCTCGTTTAACATGATTACGGTTGACGGAGATACAAGCACAAACGACATGGTCCTGGCGCTTGCCAACGCGCAGGCGGGAAATGAGGAAATTACCGTCAAAAGCGAGGACTATTGCTTTTTCCGAGATAACTTAACCAGGATCTGTTCTTGCCTTGCCAGGGCAATGGCCAAAGACGGCGAGGGAGCTACCAAGATGCTTGAAGCGCAGGTCATCAACGCCGCGACGGAAGTTGACGCGCGTCTGGCAGCCAGGGCTGTGGCAGGCTCAAACCTTGTCAAAGCAGCCATTTTCGGCGAGGATGCCAACTGGGGCCGCATCTTATGCGCCGCCGGTTATTCTGGGGCCGAATTCGACCCGGACGTGGCGGATATTTACTTAAACGACGTGAAGGTTGCCGAAAACGGACGCTCCTGCGCTGACTGCGAAGAAGAAGCTGCCCGGGCGCTGTCTGAAAAAAAAGTACATATTCTGATTGATTTAAAATCCGGTAAATTTGAAGCTACGGCATGGGGCTGCGATCTTACCTATGATTACATAAGAATCAACGCCCATTACCGGACCTGATTTTATTGTTCCAGGGAGGCTTAAAAGAGTGTCCAAGATCAGTCCGGGCGAAAAAGCTGCTATTTTAGTTGAAGCTTTGCCCTATATAAAAAAATTTTACGGCAAAACAGTGGTAATTAAATACGGCGGTCACGCCATGACCGACAACGAGTTGAAAAAAGCTGTGCTCACTGACGTGGTCCTGATGAAGTATGTGGGCATCAACCCGGTGATTGTCCACGGCGGCGGACCTGAAATAAGCAACATGTTAAAAAGGCTGGATATTAAATCCACCTTCTTAAACGGCCTGAGGATTACAGATGACGAGACCATGGAAGTTGTTGAGATGACTCTTGTCGGAAAGATTAACAAGGAAGTTGTTTCCATGATCAACAGCTTCGGGGGGAAAGCCGTCGGCCTGTCCGGTAAGGACGCCGATCTCTTTCAGGCTAGGCGAAAGCCAGGCCAGGTGAAAAAACCAGACGGCAGCACAGCTGCTGTTGATATCGGCCTAGTCGGGGAAATAACCACGGTAAACCCCAGGATTATCAATACACTAATTACGGAAAGCTATATCCCGGTGGTTGCCCCAGTAGCTGTCGGGGCGGACGGGGAAAGCTACAATCTCAATGCCGACCATGCCGCCGGTGAACTGGCCGTAGCCTTAAAGGCTGAAAAACTGGTCATCTTAACCGATGTGGAGGGCGTCTTGAGAGACCTCAACGACAAGGACTCCCTCATCTCCGTAATTGAAACCGGCGCAATTCCAGGGCTTATTGAAGAGGGAATAATCGATAAAGGCATGATCCCGAAGGTGGAATGCTGCATCAGCGCACTCGCAGGAGGGGTGGAAACAACCCATATACTCGACGGGCGGGTAGCCCACTCAATCCTTCTGGAAGTATTTACGGACAGAGGAATCGGAACCATGGTTGTCCAATAAAAAGGAGTGTTATTTGTTGACCAACGAGGAAATAATTGAGCTTAGCGATAAATATGTCATGAAAACGTATGGCCGTCTGCCCCTGACCCCTGTTAAAGGTACCGGGGCACGCATCTGGGACGCCCAGGGCAAAGAGTACCTTGATTTTCTGGCCGGGCTGGCGGTTTGTTCTCTCGGCCACTGTCACCCGGCGGTAGTCAAGGCAATCGCCGAGCAGGCCTCGAAGCTGATGCACGTTTCCAATCTTTATTATATTGAACCGCAGGCTAAGCTGGCCAAACTGCTGGCGGAGAACTCCTTTGGAGACCGGGTCTTTTTCTGCAACAGCGGAGCCGAGGCCAACGAGGGGGCAATCAAACTCGCCCGCAAATACGCCAGGTTAAACCGCGGCTCCCAAAAATACGGGATTATTACCGCTTTTAAATCTTTTCACGGACGTACTCTGGCCGCCCTTGCGGCAACGGGTCAGGCCAAATACCAGAAAGATTTCGACCCCCTGCCGGGCGGTTTCAAATATGTCCCTTTCAATGACCTTGCTGCGCTTGAGAGTTCCATTGACGAAAATACCTGCGCGGTCCTGCTCGAACCAGTCCAGGGTGAGGGCGGTATTTACGAGGCAAAGCAGGAATACTTGAAAGGTGTCAAAGAACTCTGCAAAAGGCACGGGCTTCTTCTTATCTTCGATGAAGTACAGTGCGGACTCGGACGTACCGGCGCCTTTTTTGCCTATCAGCATTATGGAATTGAACCCGACATATGCACTCTCGCCAAATCTTTGGGCGGGGGGTTCCCGATCGGGGCAATGATCGCCACGGAAGAGGTTGCCGGCGCTTTTTCACCCGGCAATCATGCTTCAACTTTCGGCGGAAACCCGCTGGCCTGCATGGCTGCCCTGGCAGCCATGCAATTTGTCCTTGATCACAACATTATGGAGAACGCCGCCCGTGTAGGAGGCTATTTTAAAGCCCGGTTAGAGGCGCTTTCTGATCAGTTCCCCTTGATCACCGAGGTACGCGGCCTGGGCCTGATGCTGGGGGCAGATCTGACTCCAGGTTCCGCAGACGGTCAGGAAGTTGTTGCCATGTGCCAGGAAAACGGTCTTTTAATTAATTGCATTGATGGTCACATACTGCGTTTTCTGCCCCCGCTTATAATCAACGGGTCCGACGTTGACGAGGCGGTCGGCATACTGGGCAGCGTTCTAAAGAAAACTGCCGGTAAATGAGCGCACATACTTTATTTATAACGGTTTCTTTAAGAGTCTCATCTTCATAAACATTTAATGGGGGATGTATTGAATGACTACTTTTAAAATTCAGGGCCGCGACCTGCTCAGCCTGCACGACTTTACACCCGAAGAAATAACCGCGATCCTGCAGTTGTCCGTTGAGTTGAAATCCTGGCAGAAAAGGGGAGAGCCGCATAGTTACCTTCACGGAAAAACACTCGGCATGATCTTTCAAAAGCCTTCCACCCGGACCCGGGTCTCCTTTGAGGTGGCCATGTACCAGCTCGAGGGCTACGCCCTGCACCTGAACCCGGGCGACCTCCAGCTTGGCCGGGGAGAAACTATTGCCGACACCGCCAGGGCGCTTTCCCGCTACCTGGACGGAATTATGATCCGCACCTTCGCCCAGGAGGATGTAGAAGAATTTGCCAGGTATGCGGACATACCCGTGATCAACGGGCTCACGGATCTGCTCCATCCCTGCCAGATCCTCGCCGACCTGCTGACCATACAAGAAAAGAAGGGATTCCTGGAAGGGCTGAAGCTGGCCTACGTTGGGGACGGCAATAACATCTGCCACAGCTTGCTCTTCGGCTGTGCCAAAACAGGCGTCAATATAAGCGTGGCCTCACCTGAAAACTTCCGGCCGAAACCGGAAATTGTGGAACTGGCCAGGCAGGACGCACAAAATAAAAACAGTAGGATCGATATCCTTACAGACCCTGCAGAAGCCGTCAAAGATGCAGATGTAATTGTAACGGACGTTTGGGCCAGCATGGGGCAGGAATCCATTGCCGCCCAAAAATCCGGGGCATTTGCCGGTTACCAGGTTAACGATGCCCTGGTAAAATATGCGAAAGAAGATTTTATCTTTTTGCACTGCCTGCCCGCGCACCGGGGAAAGGAAGTTGCGGCGGAAATAATTGACGGGCCGCATTCCGTGGTCTGGGACGAGGCGGAAAACCGGCTCCATACACAAAAAGCAGTTCTGGCAATGCTTTTATAGTTGCTCAGCTTTAACCGTTATAATACTTCTGACGCTCTTTTCAAATTTCGGCCTGGGCAGCATTATGACGCGGCCGCATTTCAGGCACCTTACGCGAAAATCGACACCCGTGCGCATTATTTCCCACTGGTCGCCGCCGCAGGGATGGACTTTTCTCATCCTGACCACGTCACCTATATTATACTTAACAAGCACGGGCATCTCCACCACCCCACTGCGAAGAATTCTTCCTACGCCTTGAAGAAAGCCTTGTAACCCTTGTAGGTCATGTAAATGTCCCCTTTATGGGCCACTTCGAACGGTGAATGCATGCCCAGCAGCGGCACGCCGCAGTCCAGCACATCCATACCGTACTGCGCCAGCAGGTAGGCAATCGTCCCCCCGCCGCCCTGATCTACTTTTCCCAACTCTCCGGTCTGCCAGACGACACCTTCTTTGTTAAAAAGCTGCCTAACAAAAGAGACAAACTCCGCATTTGCGTCACTGGAACTCCTTTTTCCGCCGCCGCCGCCGTATTTATGAAAAGCAGTCCCGTGGCCCAGCAGCATGGAATTATGTTTATCCATCACTTCGGTATAACTGGGGTTCGCGCCGGCGGTTACGTCGGCCGACAGGGCCCTGGAATTGGCCAGGATGCGGCGCACGGTCAGCTCGCTATACTGGGGAAGCAAACAGCCGGCCAGTTCAGCAATGAAATTGGTTAAAAAGACGGACTGCATTCCGGTATTGCCCACGCTGCCGATCTCTTCCTTATCCGCGAAGAGGGCGACGGCTGTGCGGCCGACGGAATCCAACTCCAGAATCGCCTGCAGGCTTGTAAAAGCGCACACCCGGTCGTCCTGGCCGTAGCCCCCGATCATACTGCGGTCAAAACCGACGTCCCTTGCCGGAAAGGCGGGCGCCACCTCAAGTTCCGCGCTGATAAAATCCTCTTCGATCAATCCGTATCTCACATTCAGCTGATCCAGCACAGCCTGCTTCAGTCTTTCCTTTACTTCACGGTTTTCCACCGGATTGCCCCCGACAAGCACATTCAGAGCCTCTCCGCTTACCGCCTCTTTCATTTTCTTTTCCATTTGATCCTTGGCCAGGTGGGGCAGCAGGTCGGCGATAGTGAATACCGGATCGTGATCATTATTGCCGATAGCTATCCGGACGGCCTTTCCTTCTTTCGTGAAGACAACTCCGTACAGGGACAGGGGAATACTTACCCACTGGTATTTCTTAATCCCCCCGTAGTAATGCGTCTTAAACAGGGCAAGGCCGGCTTCCTGGTAGAGGGGAAGGGGCTTGAGATCCAGCCGGGGGGCGTCAATATGTGAGCCAATGACATTCAGCCCTTTTTCCAGGGGCTCGCTGCCGATAACCGCCATCGCCATAACTTTGCCATGCCGTGCTGAATACACCCGGCTTCCTGGAACAAGGCGTATCTGTTCTGTCAAGGGAGTAAAACCGCCTATTTCCGCCCTGGTTGTTATTACATCAACTGACTCGCGCTCTGTTTTGGCCGCATTTAAAAACTCCCGGTATTTTTCACAGAATTCCATAACATCCTGACGGGCGGCCTCGTCCAGGCAATCCCAGACGTGCTTGCTCTCATATGATTCTCCCTTGCTCCGGACCTTATCTTCCATGTAAGCGATTCACCCTTTCCTTAAGTTAAATGATTTTTTTGAAAGGCAATATATTATTTGGTATTGAGTTGGTAAACTTCCCCTCAAACGGGGTTAAAATCTGCTGGCATTTAGGGATTATTACCGAGCGCTGAATAGAACAGGTAAACCAGTTGTCCGTTTGCCCCCCGTTCAACATAGATACCGGTATCTGCAGGGGCAGCAGTAAAGCTACCATAATCAGCACAATTACCAGCCCGTTTACAAAACCCAGCGCCAACCCCCCCAAACGGTCAACAGGGCCCAGAAAGGCCATTCTGGCAACCTGGGACAATAGAGATCCTGCAAAACAAGTCAACCGGTAAACGACCAGAAAGATCAAGATAAATGCAAACATTTCCAACAAACGCGTGGACAAGATATTTTGGACTTGTTCCCCGCCTGGCAAAGGGATCCCCCTCGACGACCACCAGGACATCGAATCATTCCACAAAGCTGAAGAAAAAGATAAGTATTTGCTTAACTTCTCCGCAAGATGCCATTTGCTGCCGGCAAGATCGGCCAGTTGGCTATCATATTTCATTGCGAAGACGATTCCTAAAAAAATCCCCGCCAATCTGGCTATTCCCTTTAGCAAACCTGTTGTCAGACCCCGCCAGGCAAACCATCCGATGATCACAAGTATAGTTACATCAATCCAGTTCACCTTTCGATCACATCCTTCTCCAAACTTTTAAACTTTAAAGAGGAAAGGCAATGCGTCCGCCAAGCTGCTGACCTATGCTATTGACAGTCTACAAAAAACATTTTACCATGAAAGTAACTTTTTTCATAAATATAAGTGTAAAAAGTCCATCCTGAAAATTAACTGGCATTAAGAAGGTCAACTGCCTACGTGCTCATGTTCACCTCAGGCCGTAGTTGTCACGGTTCGCTCAGGTGCTCCGTGCCGACAACGCCAACGGTTCGCTTCGGACAGGATTAGGCGGCGCTGCAAAGGCGGCAAGGCAGGCACGAAATAAACCGTACATTAAATTCCCGACATCACAAAGTCTTTTCATGAAACCTTGACTGTGTCGCTGGTTTCGCACCGCGGTCTAAGTAACCGAAGCTTCACCGGGCGCTGCAGCAGCACTCCGCAATATCGCTCACCTGTGAACAACGACGCCCTTTAATTAATAGGGTTCATTCGTTTATTGAATGAGGCTCAAAATCAACTTAAGGCATTGACCTCCCTCTGTTGATAGATTTTCATACTTATAGCCGGCCTCGCTTAAGCGGCATTGTTTTCTAGTATATTGTTTATTCTAAGGGGGATTAATATGAACCCGGAAGCGCAAAAATTATTTGAGGAAGCGGAAGGGTTATTCAAAGACGAAAAATTTGTGGAAGCGGCCAGGATTTATTCGCTTTCCATAGCAGAATGCCCCACCCTGCCGGCTTACCTTAACCAGGGCAACTCTTTTTTCTCTCTTATGCAGTTGGATGAGGCCGAGGAGGCCTTCTTTCTGGGCCTGGAACTGGCCAGGGATGAAAAAGACAGGTGGTTTGAAGGAACTTTCCTTGGCAACCTGGGCTTTGTGGAAAGCGCCAGAAATGATCCTCAAGCCGCCCTGGAATACTACCTGGATGCGCTGGCGATTTTTAGAGAAACCGGGCATATCAGGGACGAGGCCGATCAGTTATGCAGCATCGGAACAGTCCACCAGGATCTGGGGGAAGCGGAATATGCCTTGAAGTACTTCGGGCAGGCTCTTTTAAAATACAAAGAGGCAGGCTACAAAAGAGGCGTCGCCAGCCAGTTGAACAACATGGGTCTTATTCTCGCCCGGATGAACAGGAGCATCCAGGCGGAAGGCTACTTTGCCAAAGCCCTGGAAATTTTTAAAGAACTGGGCGATCAGACGGCAATTGCAGCCCAGTTAATGAACATCGGCAGCACCTACCGGGACAGGCAGGAAAGTGAGCAAGCCCTTAAATTTTACGATGAATCAATGGCTCTTTACAGTAAACTCGGCGATATCTGGGGGATGGCCATGCAGTACAGCAACATAGCGTATATCCACGCGATGGATAACAATAATCAAAGCGCTTTAGATAACTTCCGGAAATCAAAGGAATTATTCAGTAAAATAAATACACCGGACTGGCAGATGGAGTCCCTCGACCAAAATATTAAAAAACTGATCGAACTTACCCGGAAATGACATCCCTGCCGCTGGAAGCATGAAAGCATGGGGAAGCATGGAAGCATGGGGGAAGCATGGGGACGGTTCTTGGGAAGCATGGGGACGGTTCTTGAAGGGTTCAATCGGAAGTTTTGCGCTTAAAAAGGCTCAAATATCAGGTGTCAGCCGATAGTTGAGCCTTTAACAATCCCAATATAGAAAGCTACACGCAAAATTT
>LDZT01010987.1_pt1 | contig 12159 bp, 7 predicted proteins | sample 615521 | NCBI WGS metagenome assembly LDZT01 (sample SAMN03408292, study PRJNA278302) | terrestrial metagenome | isolation source: oil reservoir sample SB1 | place: USA: Alaska, North Slope, Schrader Bluff formation | collected 2011-09
ATGCGGCCCATCTAAGGCCGGTATCTTAGCCTGGATTACAGCAGAGGAAGAAGCTTCCTTGCTAAAACAGGATGCTGACAATGGTGGTTTAAATGGTATTAGGTTAATAGGATGATTCCTCTGTTTCTTCCACCAGGAGTCCCACTTGCCATTTAGAATCGTTTCTTTTACTTTCAGCAAGTGAACCTGTGAAGCCTGACCCCTTTCTTTTTTCCATTTCAGATTAACTCTGAAGAACTACTGGCAAAACGCAGAGGGAATATCTACCGTTTATTAGCCATTTATTTAATCAAGAATCATACTGCATTGTCCTTAAAAGAGGTAGGTGAGATATTTTCCATGGATTACACGGCTGTTTCTCAAGCTGCTAAGAGGTTTGAAGCTAGAATATCAAAGGATAAAAGTTTAAAGAAGAAAGTAGAACAAATTCTAGAAAAAATAAATATAGAAATGTCAAATGTTGAGACCTGACCCCTAAAATAGTGCTTTATTGCTAATCTTTTGGGTTTTAAGAGTCGCCCTTATTTTCAGGCTGAAGGAGAAAGCAGGGAAAATGTAGAGGTTAAATTTTAATAAAAAAATTGACACTATAAATAAAAAATTATATAAACATATAAATAGAATAAATTTGATATTGATACTAAAATAATTACATAAAGCAAGAAAAGATTTATGGCACCATATAAAAATAATTTTTTTAAAAATAAAGTAGGGAAAAATTCAATTTTTTATAATAAAAATTGGAATTATTTCAGCATTTTTATTTTCATGTTGTTTGTGGTATTACTGCTTTTTTTTATCACAGGTTCGGCAGCAGAAGAGCCAAAATTTTTAATTATTCACCTTGATGCAATTTGTTCAAATGATTTCTTTCAGTATATGGGAGAAGGATATCTTCCTAATTTAGAATCTGTTTTTAGAAACGGAAATATGATTCAATACGGATTAAGTCTTTTTCCGGGTGGTACAGAAGTTATTTATCCGCGTCTTAAGGAAGGTTTGGATAATTCAGAAGGAGAAAGCGTGGGATGGGGTTATTATGATCGGGAAAAAGAAAAGAATATACCGCCATATAAAACATTTTTCTATATGTTATCCCAGATTCCCCGAAGAGCAAGAGCCAGTTTTGTTTACGGAGTACCTTTTTTGGATTTCTTCAATTTTTTACCTATGAGCAATATTCCTGAGTTATTAGAGACTTATGGAGTGATAGAATTAATTTGGTTTGCTACTGATTCTACCGGTCACGCTTTAAGCAGGGAAAAACACTTTGAAAGTGTGCGACGGTTTGACCGTTATTTTGGAAATCTTGTGAAGCGGCTAAAAGAAGAAGAGGTCAATTTTATTCTTTATAGTGACCATGGGATGTGTTTTGATAACCCGGTCAGGATTTATCAGGATAAAGAATTAAAAGGAATTGTCGGAAAAGATTTACTGTCATTTATATATCCAAATATATATATCAGTGATCCTGAATTAAAGGATTTCTATGCCTTAAAAATTGTGCAGGAAAGTGAAATTGATTTTACCTTCTACCAGAAAGGTCCAAATCAGGTGATTGGATACTCCCGTTTTGGAAAGATTATTTTTAATGAGAGAGAAGAAGCTTTCCAGTACCTGTATGAAGGTAAAGATGTTTTTGGTTATTATGCAGATGGATATCATGGGGAATGGTTAACTGCTTCAGAATGGCTTTCCTGGTCCAGAGATAGTGAATATCCTGCAGTTCCACCCAACCTGTTTGGAATGTTATCTCATGAACATGCAGGAGATATCGTGATTGTAATTAATTCTCCCAAAATTGCTTATAATCTTTTGCGTTATTCGGCTCATCACCACGGAATCACTCATCACGATCTAATGGTTCCTATTTTATTGAAAGGGAAGGATCTGGAACATCTTTATAGCCGGGAGGAGATGTGGCTACACAATTTATTTACTTATATCCCTAACCTCAGTTTTGATAATATTGAGCCTGCAAGAGAAAAAAATACTTTTTCCTTTTGGAAAAGCATTGAAGAAGAACAATTTCCCGGATTTGAATTATCCCTTTCTCCAGCCTATCGATGGAATTTTGCTATCCGTCATGATAACGACATCTACCGGGGCTGGTTTGAATATGATTTATATAGTTCTTATGTCATCAGGTTATGGACCGGTGCAGGATTAGAATATCAGGCTCAGTGCAGCCAGTTTGAACCATTCCTCCAAACTCGCCTGCAAATGGATTTCGGAAAAATACAATTCAATTATGGGATGCAGAGCAATCTTTTTGACTTAAAAGATTGGAAAGAAAATAAAAAAGAGCTGATCTATAAAGTCAATAACCGTCTATCAATTGACTGGCAAATCCCCAATCGTGTTGGTTTCAGCATCTACTGGTAGTTGTCACGGGGACGGTTCTTTTGACAACCTTTTCTTTAAAAATTTATATTAAAACCATCTAATTATCTTTATCTATCCGATGCGTCTTCTGTTTTTCAATGGTATTGATTTTGGTGAAATCAGAGCATAGCTGGATTCTTTCCTAGCAACAGGCAGTTAACAAGAACATTAATACAATCAAAATCTTGTTAAAAAAAATTTAAAAAAATTATTTGACATAATCTAAATATTTGTTTATTATTAGTTTTAAAATTAATAGATCTAATTATGGAGAAATTAGGTTATCAATTTTAGCAGAGAAAGATATATCAGGTGAAAATATCTTGTTATTGATAACCGAAAAGAAATCCGGTTAAACAGATAGAATGGTTAGCTCTAATAACCAATATGAGTGGGATAAGTTATTTATCCAATTCCAGGTGGTACCGCGAGATTTAATCTCGTCCTTTAATGACTGAGTATAGTCAGGAGGACGAGATTTTTTTAGATGTAGACCTGTTTGATATCATGAGATAAAGAACTTATTCAAGGTGGGTGGCACCGCGAGAATGTTTATATGAATCTCGTCCCTGTTGATAATTTAGATGAATTATCCGGGACGAGATTTTTTATTTTCCTATTTGGAGGAAATTATAGAATGCAAGAAGAAGATAAAAAGGTCAAATTAATATTAGAAGATGGAACTGTTTTTCAGGGAAAAGGATTTGGTGCAGCAAAAGAGACAGTGGGAGAGATTGTGTTTAATACCGGTATGGTTGGTTATCCTGAAAGTTTGACTGATCCTTCCTATTATGGTCAGATATTAGTTTTAACTTATCCTTTGATTGGTAATTATGGTGTTCCTTTTAAGCAGACAGAGAACCAGCTCTTAAAAACTTTTGAATCAGAAAAAATACATGTCAGGGGATTAATCGTATCAGATTACTCAGAAAATTATTGCCACTGGAATGCTGAAAAATCTTTGGGGCAGTGGTTAGCAGAAAACGAAATTCCTGGAATTTCTGGAGTTGATACCAGGAAGCTGACAAAGAAGTTAAGAAAAGCTGGAACAATGCCAGGAAAGATTGTCTATGAAAATAATGAAAATAAACTTACTTTTGAAGATCCCAATAAAATTAACCTGGTAAATAAGGTTAGTGTAAAAAAGCCGGTTACCTATTTAAAAGGAGATAAGAAAATTATTGTAATTGACTGTGGTGTAAAAAACAGTATCATCCAGGCATTTTTAAATAGAAATTTTACCATAAAAAGAGTTCCCTGGGATTACAATTTCCTGCAGGAAGAAGCTGATGGAGTCATTATCTCCAATGGTCCCGGGGATCCCAAGAAATGTCAAAAGACTATTGAATATATCCAGAATTCATTTGTAAAAAATATTCCAATTTTAGGGGTGTGTCTTGGTTCTCAGATATTGGGATTAGCATCTGGTGCGGATACCTATAAATTAAAATATGGGCACAGGAGCCAGAATCAGCCCTGTGTAGAACTCGGGACAAACCGTTGTTATATTACATCACAAAACCATGGATATGCTATAGATGCTGATACCCTGGGACAGGATTGGCGGGAGTGGTTTTATAATTTGAATGATCGGACTAATGAAGGAATTATCCATATGTCCAGACCTTTTTTTGGAACACAATTTCATCCGGAATCATCACCAGGGCCGGATGATACCGAGTTTATCTTTGACATGTTTTCGAGGTTAATATCATGATGATAAAGAAAAAAAATTTCAAGAAAATCTTAATTTTAGGTTCAGGGGCAATCAAAATCGGGGAAGCAGGTGAATTTGATTACTGTGGCAGCCAGGCAATTAAGGCACTGAAAGAAGAAGGAATTAAGACAATATTGATAAATCCGAATATTGCAACTGTTCAGACCTCTGAATATATGGCTGATAAAATATATTTTCTCCCGGTTAATGCTCATTTTGTAGAAAAGGTCATCAAAAAAGAAAGCCCTGAAGGAGTACTTCTGGGTTTTGGAGGACAAACTGCATTAAATGTAGGAATTGAATTATTTAAAAAAGGTATTTTTGATAAATACCATGTTAGTGTACTGGGCACTTCAATTGAGGCAATACGGATAACAGAAGACCGTAAAATGTTCAGTAAAACATTACAGGAAATAAACCTCAAGATCCCCAGAAGCAAAGCAGTGACCAATGTAAAAGATGCCCTGGAGACTGCTAAAAACTTAGGTTTTCCGGTTATGTGCAGAATTGCCTATGCTCTTGGCGGACTTGGCTCAGGCATAGCTTATAATAGCAGGCAATTACAGAATATTGCTGAAAAGGCATTTTCCTTCACCGAACAGATTTTAATAGAAGAATGTCTCTCCGGTTGGAAAGAGATTGAATATGAGGTGGTACGGGATAGTTATAATAACTGCATTACAGTATGTTCTATGGAAAATGTTGATCCTATGGGAATCCATACCGGTGAAAGCATAGTCGTAGCTCCTGTGCAGACTCTTAGTTCTTCTGAGAACTTTAAATTAAGATCAATTGCCATTAAATTAGTCAGACATCTGGGAATAGTAGGTGAATGCAATGTTCAATTTGCACTTGACCCAAATTCAGAAGATTACAGAATTATAGAGGTAAATGCCAGGTTAAGCAGGAGTTCTGCCCTGGCATCCAAGGCAACCGGTTATCCCCTGGCATTTATTGCGGCAAAACTTTCTCTGGGATTTGGATTGACTGAATTAAGAAATATTATTACCAGGGTTACTTCTGCCTGTTTTGAACCTGCAATTGATTATGTGGTACTTAAATATCCCCGTTGGGATTTAGAGAAATTTAAAAAAGTGAGTACCAGTATTGGTTCAGAAATGAAATCTGTTGGTGAGGTAATGGCTATTGGCAGAAGTTACGAGGAAGTCTTACAGAAGGCAATCCGTATGTTGGATACCGGAATGAATGGCCTTGTTTGTAATAAAATCCAGTTTGAAGATTTAAATAAAGAGATGAAAAAACCTACTGATAAGAGGATGTTTGCTATAGCACAGGCAATGGAATCTGGTTATTCAATTGAAGAGATTAACAAGCTTACCAAGGTTAATCCCTGGTTTCTTTCTAAGATGAAAAACATCATTGATATAAAAAACAAGATAGCCAGATACGAATTTGAAAAATTGCCCTCAACTATCTTAAAAGAGGCGAAATTAACGGGCTTTTCAGATCAGCAAATAGCTCTCATAACTCAAAGTGATGAATTAACCGTACGTAACCGAAGAAAAGAATTGGGGATAATTCCCTATGTAAAACAAATAGATACCCTGGCAGCTGAATATCCGGCAAAAACAAATTATCTTTACCTTACTTATCATGGTGAAGAAGATGATTTGGATTTTAAAGAAAAGGAACAGGTTATTGTTTTGGGTGGAGGCCCTTATCGGGTAGGTTCTTCGGTTGAATTTGATTGGTGTTGTGTTAATTCAGTAAGAACCTTAAAGAAATTAAAATACAATACCATTATGATTAATTATAATCCGGAGACAGTTAGTACAGACTATGATATTTGTGATAAATTGTATTTTGATGAACTTACCTTTGAAAAGATATCTGATGTTTATGAAAAAGAAAAACCTTTGGGAATAATTATTTCAATGGGAGGGCAAATTCCCAATAATCTGGCTTTAAAATTCCAAGAAGCAGGCATTAAGGTATTGGGAACACATCCTTCAAAAATAGATATGGCAGAAGACCGGCATAAGTTTTCTCAATTACTGGATGAACTGCAAATAGATCAACCAATTTGGAAGGAGTTAACCAGTTTAGAGGAAGCGGAGAAATTTGCACAGAGGGTCGGATATCCGGTTATGATACGTTCCAGCTATATTCTCAGCGGTGCAGCTATGAGCATTGCTTTAAACAAAAGAGAACTGAAAAAGTATCTAAAGAAGGCTGCAAGTATCAGTGCTGACCATCCGGTAGTAGTGAGTAAATTCATTGTTAATGCCAAGGAAATTGAGATAGATGCGGTTGCCAACAAAGGTGAATTAAGCTGTTATGCCATTTCAGAACATATTGAAAATGCAGGAGTTCATTCCGGTGATGCCTCGATGGTATTGCCGCCACAAAGGACGTATCTGGAAACATTACGAAAGATTAAGATTGTGACCAAAAAAATAGCAGAATCTTTAGAAATCAGCGGTCCTTTTAATATTCAGTTTATTGCCAAGGATAATAAGATTCAGGTTATCGAATGCAATCTGAGGTCTTCCAGGAGTTTTCCCTTTGTTTCCAAAGTAACAAAATTGAACTTTATTGATCTGGCTACCCGAATTATCATGGGGGAAAAAGTTCCTGATATTAACTTTTCATTTTTTGATTTAGACTATGTTGGAGTAAAAGCCCCTCAGTTTTCATTTTCCCGGTTAAAGGGTTCTGACCCGGTCCTGGGAGTAGAGATGGTTTCAACAGGGGAGGTAGCCTGCCTGGGAGATGACTTTAATGAGGCGTTCTTAAAAAGCCTTCTTTCTGTTGGTTTTAGATTGCCCAGGAAAACAATCCTGCTATCTACCGGTCCTTTGGAAAGTAAGGTTGATTTTCTAGAGAGTACCAAGATATTAAAAGAACTTAATTACAAGTTTTATGCCACTAGAGGGACCGCAAATTTTATGAAAGAGCACGGGATAGATGCCAAAATACTTCACTGGCCTGATGAAAAGGAAGAGCCGAACATCCTAAGTTATCTTATGAATAAAAAGATTGATTTAGTTATTAATATTCCCAAGAATGCCGAAACCAAAGAATTAGATAATGATTATACTATCAGGAGAAAAGCAGTTGATTTTGATATTCCATTAATTACCAATATCACCTTTGCCAAAAGATTCGTAGAAGCCTTAAGAGATGTCAAGCCGGAAGACTTAATAGCTGATAGTTGGGATGAATATAAGATACAAAATATTTTTAATCTTTAGAGGGTCAAAATGGAAAAAATAAAAGTTAGCATCATCGGGGCAACAGGTTATTCAGGGAAAGAGTTAATTAAAATATTATTAAAGCATCCCTATATTGAATTAATGGATTTAGTATCAGCCAGCTATGTAGGCAAGAATATTGCTGAAGTTTTTCCTGATTTTTTAAATCAATTGGAGAAAGAACTTGTTGAACTTGACATAAGTAGAATTGCCCGGGATTCTGATTTGGTTTTTACAGCTCTACCCCATACTGTTTCAATGAAAATTGTGCCAGATTTACTGAAAAATAAAAAGGTAAAAGTTATTGATATTAGCGCTGATTTTCGACTTAAAAATCCAAAACATTACTCAGATTGGTATCAGGCTGAACTTAGTGAAGATAGCAAAAAATTGTTAAAAGATGCAGTGTATGGGTTGCCAGAATTGTATACTGAAGATATAAAAAATGCTTTGCTGGTGGCCAATCCCGGATGTTATCCAACTAGTGCTATATTAGGAGTTGCACCCCTATTATTAAATCAGCTGGTAAGTACAGAAGGCATTATTATTGATGCCAAATCCGGTACCAGTGGTGCAGGACGGAAATTATCTTTAGGGCTTCATTTTACCGAATGCAATGAAAGTTTTAAGGCCTACAAATGCCTTAAACATAATCATATACCGGAAATTGAGCAAGAGCTGTCTTTCGCATATTACGGTAAAACACAGCAAGGTAGGGAAAAAAATATTAAAATCTCTTTTACACCCCATTTATTGCCAATAAATCGGGGAATTCTTTCCACCTGTTATTTGAATTTAGTACATAGCTGTAATAATGAAGAAATTCTAAAAGCATTTAAAAAATTTTATCGGGATGCTCCCTTTGTAAGGATTTTTAACCCCCCGGCATTGCCGGAAATAAGGTTTACAGTAGAAACAAATTATTGTGATATTGGATTTGCTATTGATAATAGAACAGGAATAATCAAGGTTATTTCTGTTATCGATAATCTGGTTAAAGGAGCGTCCGGACAGGCGGTTCAAAATATGAATATTATGTTTGGTTTCCCGCAGAGTTTGGGACTTATTTAGAAATAATTAACGAAAGGGGTGCTATGGAAAGTGAAACCATTTGCCGAAAATAATTATCAGATAATCAAGGAAAAAGGAGTCACACATCCCAGGGGTTTTAAGGCTACCGGGTTAAACTGTGGTATCAGGTTAAAGAGAAAGGATCTGGCAATAATATATTCTGATGTACTTTCCAGTGCCTGTGCTGTCTATACCAGGAATCAATTTAAAGCTGCACCATTAATTGTAACAGAAGAAAATTTAAAGAAGTCAAAAGGTCAGTTGCAGGCAATTTTGATTAATAGTGGAGTTGCTAACGCTTGTACCGGGCAAAAGGGATTGCAGGATGCCCGGGAAACGGTTAGTTATGTATCTGAAGGCCTAAATATTAAGAAAGAACATGTGGCAGTAACTTCAACTGGGAAAATAGGAGAATTTTTACCTCTGGCAAAAATCAAAGAAGGTATCAAAAAAGCTATTCCCGGATTAAATAATTTTGGCGGTTCAGATGCAGCAGAGGCTATCCTGACAACAGATACCCGCAAAAAGGAAATTGCGATAAGCTTTGATTTAAATGGACAGGAAATCAGGATTGGAGGTATAGCCAAAGGTTCAGGCATGATCCATCCAAATATGGCGACAATGTTAGGATTTATAACTACTGATATTGCCCTTGATAAAGTTTTATTACAGGAAGCACTTAAACATGTTGTCGGGAAGACTTTTAATATGATTAGTGTTGATGGTGATACCAGTACCAACGACATGGTATTGTTAATGGCCAACGGATTAGCGAAAAATCCTTTAATTACCAAAAAAAATCAGGACTATCAAAAATTTTTAAATTTTCTCTATATTGTGGCAGAATATCTGGCTAAATCTATTGCCAGAGATGGCGAGGGAGCAACAAAGCTAATTGAGGTGACAGTAGAAAATGCCTTATCCGAAAGCGATGCTGAAAGTGCAGCTAAGGCAGTAATTAACTCTCTTCTGGTTAAAACTGCTATTTTTGGAAATGACCCTAACTGGGGAAGAATACTGGCCGCGGTTGGTTATTCAGGAGCATCTCTAGATATAGAGAAAGTTGATCTTTTCCTGGAAGAAAAAATTGTAGAAAATGGTCAGCCTTTAGAGTATTCCAGAGAGGCAATAGGGAAATATTTGCAGGAGTCAGATGAAATAAAGATAGTTATTGACCTGAAGATTGGTGATAAAAAAGCAACAGCATGGGGCTGTGACCTGACTTATGATTATGTAAAAATCAATACCAAGTATAACTAGTTTTATTTAATCATAAAAACCTTCTTTGAAAGTGTTAATGGTTAAATAAAATTTTATTATCATAAAAATAGGCTAACATATATATTTTTACTGAAGTCTTAAAGAAAGAGATTTCAAGAGAAAAATATAGAAAAAAATACTGATAAATAGTTTTGTCTCTTTTAAAAGATTTTAAAATCACCCGCTATTCGGGTGCGATATTGCGTTATTGGTAGGTGAGAAATGGTAACAAAGAACAATGATAATAATAGAGCCCGGATCCTGGTTGAAGCTTTGCCTTATATAAAGAGATTTTGGAATAAAATTGTCGTTATTAAGTATGGAGGAAGCGCCATGCAGGACAATGAATTAGAAAAACAAATCATAAAAGATATTATCTTATTGAAGTATATCGGTATGAAGCCGGTTGTTGTGCATGGTGGTGGTCCCGAGATTTCCCAGGAAATGGAAAAACAGCATAAAACTCCTAAATTTATTAATGGTTTAAGAGTAACTGACAAGGATACCATGGGGATAACTGAGATGGTTTTGACCGGGAAAATTAATACTCGGCTGGTAGCTGAGATTAATGTTTGCATAGCAGAAGACCAGGGGAATGGACTGAAGGGCATTGGTCTTAGCGGAGAAGATGCACAGCTGATAATGGTCAAAAAATATAATTCAGTAGATTTAGGTTTTGTAGGAGAGATTGAGAAGATAAATCCGGAAATATTATTTTTACTTTTGGGAAAAAACTATATTCCGGTAATTGCCACTATTGGGGTAGATGGAAGTGGTGCCAGATATAATATAAATGCTGATATAGTGGCAGGAGAAGTATCCATTGCCCTGAAGGCCGAAAAATTAATTTATCTGACCGATGTAGATGGAATATTGAGAGATATAAATGACTCTAATTCTATTATTAGTAGTCTATGTGCAGATGAAGCCCGACAGTTGTTAGAATCAAACCAGGTACAGAAAGGCATGATTCCCAAGGTTCAGTCTGCTCTCAAGGCATTAGAAAGTGGAGTTGGCAAAGTGCATTTTCTGAATGGGAAGCAAAGTCATTCCATTTTGCTGGAGCTATTTACCGATAGCGGAATTGGAACAGAGTTTATTGCTAGTTCGAAAGGCATTTAAGATATTTTTTATGGAGGGGATGATAATGAATAAGAATAAAAGTACAAAAGAACTTATTAAAAATGAAAATAAATATTTAATTCAGACTTACAAGCAGCCGGAAATGGTATTAGACCGGGGCCAGGGAATAAAGGTATGGGATCTGGATGGAAATATGTACTTTGATTTTATCGGTGGGATTGCGGTAAATAGTCTGGGTTATTGCCATCCCAGGATTGTAGAAGCAATTAACAGGCAATCCGAGAAATTAATCCATTGTTCCAATCTTTTTTACAATGCACCTCAGATTTTGTTGGCAGAAGAGCTTGTTAAAAATTCATTTGGAGATAGGGTTTTTTTTGGTAATAGTGGGGCAGAGGCAAATGAAGGAGCCATTAAATTAGCAGTTAAATATTTTAAGGAACAGGGCAAGGAAAAATATAAGATTATTTACATGAAAAACTCTTTTCATGGCAGGACTATTGCTACTTTGGCTGCTACTGGAAAATACAAATATCAAAAGGATTATCTGTCTCTTTTGCCTGAATTTAAGCAGGCAATTTTTAATGACTTGGATTCTGTGAAGGATGCCTATGATGAACAAGTAGCAGCTGTACTGGTAGAACCTGTTCAGGGAGAAGGCGGAATCAATATTGCTTCAGAGGAATTTATTGAAGGATTAAGAAAATTCTGTAATGAAAAATCTTTACTGTTAATTTTTGATGAAATCCAGTGTGGGCTTGGACGAACTGGCAAGATGTTTGCCTATGAAAATTATAATGTTGAGCCAGATATAATGACCCTGGCCAAGCCGCTAGCTGGAGGATTGCCTCTGGGGGCGTTAATTGCCAGGGAAGAGGTTGCTTCAGCCTATAAACCAGGTGATCATGGTACCACTTTTGGAGGAAATCCCGTTGCCTGTGCTGCTGCTCTGGCATTTTTGCAGGTAATCCAAGAAGATGACTTGTTAGCAAAATGCCTGGAAAGGGGTAAATATTTCCAGGATTCATTAGATAAACTCAAGACAAAATATTCTGATTTTGTGAAAGATATACGGGTAATTGGGTTAATGGTAGGATTAGAAGTTGAAAACAATGGACCGGAAATAGTGAGTAAAATGATAGATGAAAGGATATTGATAAATTGTACTGCTGAAAAGGTTTTACGGTTTTTGCCACCATTGATTGTGCAAGAGAAAGAAATAGATTATCTGGTTCAAGCCCTGGACAAGATATTCAAAGAAATTAATTAAATCTCAAGAATTTGAAAATTTACAGGATTATTAATTATTAAATAAATGGTTTTACCATAAAAAAGATTAAGATAAGCTAGATGACAATTTTTCACCTGAAGTCCAAAGTTGGAAGTCATATCACTTAGAAGTATTATAGCTAAAGTATAAATAAAAAA
>LDZT01003558.1_pt1 | contig 12145 bp, 8 predicted proteins | sample 615521 | NCBI WGS metagenome assembly LDZT01 (sample SAMN03408292, study PRJNA278302) | terrestrial metagenome | isolation source: oil reservoir sample SB1 | place: USA: Alaska, North Slope, Schrader Bluff formation | collected 2011-09
TGAAGTGGGTATTTCGAATTAAATGCATTTTTAACTTCTCATACAACGGAACGTATTAGTCTATTATAAAAATTCTAAATATCCGAATCTTTCAGGGGTATGGAAAGACCCATAAGTGCAACTCCAACATCCATATAATGCAGCATCACCTTTCCACCTGTTTCTTGTGAAGTTGACTCTGGTTATTTTAGAAACATCTACGCCTATTTCTTGGAGATCTATTTTCAACTCTGCAATCCACTCTTCTTTTAGTTTGTTTGTAGCAGCTTTTATATGCCCGTTCCAACGTGAATCCAACATAATTTCATCGTATATAGTTCCATTTGCTGAAACTACATAATGGTAATATTTTGAAGGAACGGATTCATCAGGCCAAATAAAAACCTCCACTGAATCTCCTAAATATACTCTTGTATCTCTCGGCCCTTCTATAACTTTCATTTCATATAGCGCAGGTTCTTCGCAAGAGAATAGTACATATAGATAATTTTCATCGTAAAAGGCTTTCACCTTAGTTTCAAAGGGGAAAGGTTCTCCTCTATCGTTTGTTAGGAAATTGTTAGACCACTCTATTTCTTCCCAAATATTATCAATTTCCCCATCTATTACAGGAGGAGTTGAAACCTTTTGTATTTGCATTTTTGGCAAAGGAATTAAATTTTCCACAACAACCATTTCCGGAGGTTTTGTAGCTTTTATTGGAGCTTTCCCTTCTCTTTCTTTTGCATATAAAATGGGTCTTAAAATGTCCATCATTTTGTAGATTTCGTCTATTAGTATTATAGAAGCATCGTAGTTTGTGATATTGGAAGCAATTTGAATTTTTAAAGCAGATAGTTGTTGCCAAAGGTTAACAATTCCGTTTTTGTTCCAAATTAAAATATTTTTGATTTTTTCTTTAAGCCATTTAGTTTCTTCATCTGTTAAAAACCCGTTTTCTTGAAGGATCACTATAGAATCTTCAATTTCCTCTATAAATGTTTCAAAAAGGCCTTTTGTCGGAGCGTGAGCTGTAATTGCATCTTCTCTAAAATAACCTGTTTTAAGAAGAGATAAATCAATTGTTTTAGTCGTAGTGGGGTTCAAATTCTTAATATAAGAAGTGGAAAATATGGCGACACCTGGGAAACCCTTTTCTTTAACAACCTTAATTTGTCTCATCATTTCATCTTCGTTTTTAAGAGCAAAAGCTGCTAGACCTGGATAGATATGAACATATCTACTGTAATTTTTTTGTCCCTCGAGAACTATTTCAAGATCCTCTAAACTGCTTTTGTAGTCCATGGGGAACAAAACGTCAACGTATCGGTTTTGTGCCCAATTTCCCCAATTTTGCTTGTATTTTAATCTTGATTCGCTTAAAGAAGGGCCTACAGCCACACTTACTATTATTTTTGGTTTTATTTTTTTTACTTCGCGATAAATTTCTTGAACGAAAGAAGTAACAAGGTTTTCTCTCCACAATTGCCAAGTTACTGTTTCTGGTGAATACTTTTCTATCGTAAGTGGATCTATTCCACTTTCTTGAAAGAATTTTTTGATTGTACACTCGTCATAGCCCATATAGTCAGAAGCATATCTTAAATAATCTAAATGAATTCCATCTACATCGAATTCATTGACCAAAAAGAGAATAGCATTTTTGATGAAATTTCTTGCTTCTTGATTAGAATGAGAAAGCCATACGGTCTGAGACTCTGAATAAATATTACCGAATTTATCTTTTTCAAGCCATTCTGGGTGTAAATACATCATAGGACTTGGAGAAGTGTGTGCAATGGCAAATGTCCAAACCCATGGATGGACTTCCATACCTCTTTTGTGTGCTTCAGAAATTATGATTTGCAAAGGGTCCTCCTCCCATTCTTCAAATAATTCAGATAGAGGGTACCCTGTCGTTTCGCTAAGTGTTTTTGAGATTGTTCGTCCTTGATAAATGATTTCAGGTAATAACAAGTTAAAATTCAAATCGGATAATTCATTAATAATTTTAGACAAATTTTGGGGGGTTTTTGCTTGTGCGATGGCTGAATAATCTAACCACACTGCTCTGGTTTCTATCTTATCACTAGGAAAAGTATAGCTCCTTACAATTTTTAAATCTTCTTTCAGTTTACTCACTTCTTCCATTGAAGATTCTTTTATTTTGACGTCCCTTAGTCTTTTTTCCAATTCGTTTATACTATTTAATAAAGAAAAGTACCTTTCTTTTGTGACATGAGGTTGTATTCTTTCAATTTCGTTTTTCATTTCTTTTATGTTATTTTCAACTTTTGATAGTTCAATTTCTATTACGTCAATCGGTGTAGGAGGTAAGTCTAGTAGGTATCTGGTCGCATTTGCAATTAGTTTTTGGAAGATATAATCACCCAAAGCTAAAGCAAAAACATTTTCACTGAAAAATATTCCTGATTTTCCTAAAACCACTGCGCAATTATCTTCATATGATGTAGAAGGATTTCCTTCAGAATCTTTTGACCATTCAGCTAATCTCTTTACTTCTGGATCAATTGTTTTAAAAGTAAAAGTGAAACCTCTTGGCATTTTGATATAGTCTGGCATCTCCTCACCAAAAACTTTCTTTCCTTCTTCTGTGATGCGCATATAATTGTATTCTCCTCTTTCCCAATTAGAATATTGTATCCCTAGGTAAGGTCCCACAATATAATTTGACCTTATCTTTCCATCAGAATATCTAAGAGTCGCTTCGTAACCTCCAAGTATTTTCCCACCTCTTTGAAGAAATGCTTCTATTTCGGAAACTTCCCTTTCTGTTAAAGACGCGTTATCATGAAGTATCAAAACTTTTATATAATCAGGTATTCCAATGTTATTTACAATGGTTGTATCTAAAAGTTCGTATTCAATATTCCTATATTCTAGGCTCCTTAAAGTCCCTTCCAATATGGTTTGGTAAGATGAGGGCCCGTAGAAGTTTTCAGAAGCTTCTGATACTAGTACACCAACTTCTGCCCCCAAAAAAATCACTAAATAAAGCACAAAAAATAGAAACATTATTCCTTTTTTCATTTGTCACGCGCCTCCCTTTAGAAACACTTATTTTAACTAAAAGTTCACTGTTTCAAGGCACCTTGATAGCCTTCTATAAAATACCTTTGTGTGAAAAAGAAGAAGACAAGAATTGGGATGGAAGCAATAATTAAACTGGCAGTGATATATCTATAATTTTGTTCAAACATACTGTTTAAGTAAGAAAGGCCTACCTGTAAAGGGAATTTATTTTGACTTTGAAGAACTATCAATGGCCACAAAAAAGCATTCCAAAAACCTGCAAATGAGATAATAGAAAGTGCTGTAGCCGCAGGTCTCACCATTGGAAACATTATTTTCCACCAAAGTTGAAACTCGTTACAACCATCTATTCTAGCGGCATCTTCAAGATCCCTGGGGATAGATAGATAATTTTGTCTCATTATAAAAATTCCAAAAATATTAACAGCACTCGGCAGGACAACGGCTAAATAAGTATCGAAAAGTTTAAGATTTAAAATAGTTATGAAATTAACGATTAGCCCTCCTTGAATGGGTATCATCATAGGCAACAAAATCAAGAAAAATAGAAGATTTCTTCCTTTGAATTCTAACCTTGCAAGTGGATAAGCTGCTAAAGATGCAAACACAACATTAAAAATTATTCCCAGGGCTGTAATTATTAAAGAATTTAAGAAGTATCGCGGAAATGGAATATTTTCAACGACGTATTTGTAAGCATCAAGAGTAGCAGGTTTCGGTATCCACTTTGGCGGCCAAGCCAGGACATCTGTTGCAGTCTTCAAGGATGTAGAAAGAGCCCATAAAAATGGGAATATAAAAAATAAGGCCAAAATAATTAATAGAACATAATTTAAAGTAATTTTTATTATTTTTTTGTTATTTATTTGTTTTTTTCCTTTTTTTCTCACTACCGGCACCTCCTAAGCCAAAAAATTTGAACTGTATTAATGTTAAAGCAATTAAGAATGCAGAAAATATTACTCCCACAGCCGCTGACTGCCCAAATTGGTAGCGATTGAAGGCCAAATTGTAGGTTTCAAACATTAGCGTAGTTGTCTGATTTGCTCCTCCTGTGAGTAGAAAAATTTCCTCAAAAACCTTTAAGGCGGCCATGCTTGACAAAACAAAGCACAATAACATTGTAGGTCTTAATAAAGGAATGGTAATTTTGGTAAATTTTTTAAAACTGCCCGCTCCATCCAAAGCCGCTGCTTCGTAAAGCTCTGAAGGTATATTTTGTAATCCCGCTAGATAAATAATCATATAATAACCAAGGCCTCTCCAAAAGGTAACAAACATACATGAAAACAAAGCTACGTTTTTATCTAAAAGCCATAAAACCGGTTCTTCTATAATGTTCAGGGACATAAGAAAATAATTGAGTATGCCGTCTACGTCGAATATCCATCTCCACGCTATACTGACTATAACACTGCCCGTTATTACAGGAATATAAAATAAAGTTCTAAAAAACTTTATTCCAGGTATTTTTTGATTGACTAGAACAGCTAAGCCTATTGAGGTGAATTGTATAAAAGGGACAACTATAAGATACTTTAAAGTATTAGCCAACGAAATATAGAAATACTTGTAATTAAAAAGCCATCTATAATTTTTTAGCCTCACCCATTTAGTTTCACCTGTTAACATATTGTAATCAGCAAAAGATAAAGTTATCCCTCGCACAATCGGATAATAGCTGAAGATGCTCAATAAAACCAAAGGTACTACTAAGAAGCAAAAGGCAATCAAATATGTTTGCTTTTTTCTGCTAAGTTTCAAATGCCACACCTCCTAAATCAAGGGCGATAGGTGTATACCCTATCGCCTTTTAACCAATGAATAAAAAACTAAAATTCGCTTGATAATACTTCCTTTAACTCTTCTTCAGCTAAATATAATGCTTCTTCTGCTGTGTAATCACCTTTAATAGCAGCTATCCAATAATCATTTAGGATCCTTCTGAATTCAGAATATTTTGATGGTTCTATTATTTTCCCGATGGCATCTAGATCAAAACCATATATCATTGATTTACTAGCTAGTAATTGTGCTTTAACATTCAAATCTCTTTTTGCTCTTTCTAAAAACCAAGGATCTTCATCAAGCGATATTTTCGTTGATGGAACAATTGTTGCAATCTTAGCAAACTCCACTTGCCAGTATGGAGAAGTTAGCCATAGTCCAAATTTTACCGCTTCAGCTTTATTTTTCGCTTTGGATGGCACTGCTACATTCATTGCTGACGCAGGAATTCTTTTACCCTTTCCCAAAGGATAGGAGGTAACATCACTAACTTCGAATATACTTGGACTATTTATTTGAACATGTTTAACCATAGTTATTCCAACAGGGAACATAGCAATTTTTCCCCCTGCAAACTTTTGCTTAGCTGCTTGATAACCTCCTAAATCTTGAGGCATAAGAGCCTCTTTGAAGGCAAGTTGATGTTGTTTCAATCTAGCAATTGCCTCAGGGGTGTTTACTATGGGCTTTTTTCCATCTGCAGAAATTAATGGGACGCCCTCTTCCTGAAGATCGAGATGTGCAACTATGTTGGGTTGATATCCGTATAAGCCAGTTTTCTCTTTAATTATTCTAGAATATTCTATTATTTCATCCCATGTCTTTGGGGGAACATTAGGGTCTAAGCCTGCTTCTTCAAAAATCTGTCTGTTGTAAAGCAAAATTCGGGGACTTATATACCAAGGAATAGCAAATGATTTTCCATCTATTACAGTAGCTTCCCAATAGTTCGGTAAGTATACATATTTGTCTGCTACAGGTACGAATTCATCGATTGGGCTTAATGCATTTTGAGCTGCAAAGTCTATAACCCAAGGAGTATTCATATTCACGAGATCAGGCACGTTACCCGAGGCTATTGAAGCGATGAGTTTTTGTTGAAAAGCATTATAAGGGATATCAACCCAGTTGATCTTTATGTCAGGATTTGCAGCTTCAAAGGTATCTATAACTGAGTTAACGTAATCTGAAAATGTAGACAAAGAAAGCGTCCAAAATTCAACAGTTACCCTTTCTGCTGATAACACCAACGAACCGATAATCAAACATGACAACACCACAAAAAACTTTTTCATGCCAATCTACCTCCTTCTTTTTCAGCCACATTTCGTGGCTACAACTTTGATACCTTTTGAATCTGGTTTTCTATTTCTTCAGGATGAATCTTCAGAAGTTCGGTATTCTTGCTTAGTGCCAAATAAATTCCTGAACCAATTGCTTGCCCCATACCTGCACATGTTGGTTGAATTCTTGCAGCGGATTGACCTTCGAAATCTGAAGAAAAACACCTTCCAACTATTGCTAAATTTGTATAACTTTCTGATATTAACGATCGTAAAGGTATTTCATAGTAATCATCATATTTCGGAATAAAACCTTTTTCTTTTTCATCTATTTTCTTTTCATCTGAGTGAATATCAATTCCATAACAACCTTTCACCACCCCATCTGGGAATTTTTTATATGTTCTTACATCTTCTCCAGTAAAAGTATACATTCCTTTAACTCTTCTACTTTCTCTTATCCCAATTTCGGGGGCTATTTTTTCAAGGTAGGCGTTTTCAAACCCCTTTACATATCCCTTTGCAAAATTGAATATCTTTTCCACCATTATGGTTCCTTCTAATATACTTCTTGAAAGTTCTGAGTTATCAATTGAGTCCTTAGAGATATTCATAGTATTAACTGTCACTCTTCCTTTACCAGGTGACTGAACGAAAAAGAAATGGTCTATGGGTAATGAAGGATCTTCTTTTTTGGCCTCTTCTAGTTCTTTAAAATAACCGGCAACAGAAATAACCTTCATATTTGGAGTAACCCATGCAAAGAAGTTTTTAGGATTATTTTTTACATCACTTCTGATACTCTCAAAATCAACCCCTGCAACAGTAAACATTATTGTTAAAGCTTGATTTTTACCAGATTCATTGCCTACAAAACATTTATTTCCAGAAAGATACCCTACTATTCCGTCGCCGCTGGCATCAACAAAAAAGTCGGATTCAATTTCTATTGTTTCACCATTTGAGGATTGAGCCTTCAAGGAAATAATTTTGTTCTCTTCTTTTATTACTTCTGTCACCATTGTTTTAAATAATAATTCAACTTCACTTTCTTTAAGCATTTTCATCATTTCAATCTTCATTAACTCGCTGTCAAAAGTGTTGAAGAATACCCCACCTTTTCTTTTTAACCTTTCAATTAGTTCTTGAAATATTCCTTTTATCAATAGTTGGTTATCTAGCCAATATTTCATAAATGGATTAACCAACCCAAGTGTAGTAAGCCCGCCAATTGTAGAATTCTTTTCAATTAATAATGTTTTTAGACCGCTTCTTGAAGCTGCTATCGCTGCATGGAACCCAGCGATCCCCCCACCGACAATTGTAACTTGTTTACGATATTTCACTACAACCACCTCAGTATAATTTATTAACAACTGCTCTTGCAGTGTCTTTTCCTGTAGTTAAAGCCTTTTCATATTCTATTGAATACAACAAACCAGACAATATTTCCACAGCAAAAATTTGAACCAGGATAGATCTACCTGCGCTAGTTTTTACAGGGTTTTCACCAGAGAATATTTCTAATACAACATCAGAAGATTTTGTAATAGGGGAGTTGACATGTTCAGTCAAACTAATAGTCATTGCTCCATTCTTTTTGGCGATATTTAATGAATCTACTGTGTCTTTAGTGGACCCACTTTGGCTTATTCCGATTGCTAAATCCCCAAAGCTCAAAGTAGCCGCGGAGATAGCTTGCATGTGAGGGTCTTCCAGTGCGTAAGACGAGAAGCCTAACCTTGTCAGCTTATATTGTAATATTTTGGCAACCGCTGATGAAGATCCTACACCGTAAATCTCTATCCTTTTAGCAGATCTAATGAAATTTGCAGCTTGTAAAAACTTATTTATGTCTAGTATTGAAGCTGTGCTCTCAATCGATTTAAGAGAACCTAATTTAATTTTCCTAAGTATTTCTTGAGGAGGATCATTCTTGAAGATGGTAATATCTTTTTCTTCTTTAAATGTGTCTTCCTTATTATCCAAGGCTAAGGTGAGTTTGAAATCTTGAAACGTTTCAAAACCTGCTTTTTTAACAAACCTAGCAATTGTAGCCTCACTTGTTCTACATTTTGAAGCTAATTCAGTTATGGTAATTCTTGTTATGTCCTCTTTTTTACTATTCAATATATATTCAGCTACTTTTTTTTCAGACTTACTGAAAGTAGACGCCCTAGAATTAAGCAAAGCTTGAATTTTAATCATTTTTAGATTTCCCCTTTTTGAAATGAAAGTATTGCCGATCCCCTTGCGCCTGCAAATTCGCCTAATTGGCTAAATTCGATAAAATCGCCACTTTCATTTCTAATTTCTTCATAAGAGGTTCGAATTTCCTTTAATACTTTCTCACCATACTTTGGAATGACTCCACCAAGATAACATTTTTCAAAGTCTATGGTAGTTTTAATTGTATCAATTAACCAAGCCATAACTTTTGCATAATCTTTTATATTTTTTATGGATTTTTCATCATTCTTTTCATAGACTTTTTCTCTTAAGTATCTTCCAGAAAGTAAAGTTTCAATACAACCAACTTTTCCACAAGTACATCGTTTATTATTTCCTGGAAATACAATATGTCCTATTTCTCCACCCCCTCCCATAATTCCTCTTATTATCGTCCCATTACTAATTATTCCTCCACCAAGACCTGTTCCTACGGTTATCATCAATAAATTGTTAACTTTTGTGATGTAATGTTGAAAATATGCAGCACAATTAGCGTCATTATCAACCTTTGGCCTTATATGAAATTCTTGTTCTACAATATCTGCAATTTGTACTCCTTCCCAATCAGGAATCAAACCAGTTGAAAAATTGACAATTCCTGACTTAAAATTAATTTTTCCACCGGTAGCAATTCCTATAAAGTGAGTCTCATTCGTTATTAAATCTTTAATTAGAGAAAGCATATTTGAAATAACTTCTTTACCTGTCGCTGCTGTAGGTATCTTTTTACTTATTTTAATTTCTCCAAATCTATCGATTAAAACTCCACGAGTCCAAGTTCCTCCAATATCTATGCCTACAGCAGAAATTTCATCATTTCCAAAATCCTTAAGATGATCTTTAAAATTTTTGGCAATTATATGAGGCCTAGTAATGGCCGATCCAACAGTAACAGCATGTGCTCCACATAAGATTGCTTGTCTTGCAAATTGAGGAGTTGAGATATTCCCTTCAGCAATAACAGGTATATTCGTAATTTTTACAATTTTTTCTATTAAATCTAAATCTGGTAAATTTCCTCCTGAGGTATAATCTGTATAACCAGCGAGTGTGGTTGCTATATAGTCGGGCTTTAAAGGTAAAACATATTTCACATCTTCTATGTCTGCTATATCTGCGATTATTCCAACGTGAGGGTAATATTTTTTCAAATAATCAAAAAGTTCTGGTAAAGGTTCTGGCCTTTCTCTTCTTGTACAATCGATAGCAATAAAATCTGAGTGAGCTTCAACTAAATCATCTATATCTTTTTTAGTGGTTGTGATAAATGCCCCTTTTAAGCTCCTATTTTTAGTTATTCCTATTACTGGAAGGTTAACAAATTTTTTTATCTCTCGGATATTTTCAGGAGAAAGAGCCCTGATAGCATCTGCTCCGCCAGCCTCAGCCGCGATAGCCAGCTTTACAATGGGTTCTTTTCCGTATAAGGGTTCCCCTTCTTCTGCTTGACACGATACTATGAATGCATTCTTCTTCAACGTTTTCATGAATCTTCCTCCATATATTGAAAATAATTTTCATATAAAAAACTAAATAACGAAATTTATCTACATTTTCATTATAATTCTTATTTTCTGAAAAGTCAAATCAGAAAAATACAGAATTTCTTTCGTAATCGCTTTTAATTGCTTATAATTTGATCTAATTAATTAATTTGGATGATTTTCAATTTTTTTCTTTCTGATTTACATCGAAAAAAATTCGATGGTCCATTTATTTACAAATTTAGAGTAAAAATGAGAATTTTTTACTTAATCGGGTTTAATTACGTGTAATTACTTTTAATCACCTATAATCATTGTTAATTGAATTTGGAATTTAGGTAAAAAGTGTATATACTAATAGTGAGAGATGATTCACCTATTAAAATTTATGAAGGAAGTGATTAAAAGTGGATACAATTTTAAAAAAAGTAGAACTTCCAAACGGTGAAACTATGGGGTATAGATACAAACAAGGTGGAGAAAAGACTTTGCTTTTGGTTCACGGAAATATGACTTCCTCAAAACATTGGGATGTTTTTATGGAAGCTTTTGATTCAGATTACACTATTTACGCCCCCGATCTAAGAGGATTTGGCATCTCAACTTATAACAATCCTATCGATTCTCTTGATGATTTTAAGGAAGATTTAAAATTGTTCGTAGATGAATTGGGCTTGTCAAAATTTGATCTTATGGGATGGTCAACTGGTGGAGGAGTTTGCATGATTTTCGCCGCGGATTATCCAAGTTATGTCGATAAATTAATACTAATGGAATCTGTTGGAACGAGAGGTTATCCAATATTGAAAAAAGATGGAGAAGGTAAGCCGATAAAAGATGAATTTTTAAAAACTAAAGAAGAGATAGCTCAAGATCCTGTTCAGGTAATTCCAATTTTGAGTGCATATAACAATAAAGACAAAGATTTTCTTAAAGTAGTTTGGGAAGCAACCATATACACACACAATAAGCCTGAACCTCAAAAATACGAAGAATATTTGGATGATATGTTAACTCAGAGGAATTTGGTTGATGTAGATTATGCTCTGGCAACTTTTAATATAAGTGAAGATTATAACGGGATAAAGCGAGGTGACGGAAGAGCCAAAAACATAAAATCCCCGACTTTGATATTGTGGGGAGAGAATGATCTGGTAGTTCCAGAACAAATGGCTCTTGATATACAAAACGATATAGGAGAAAATGCTCAACTAATTTATCTAAAAAATTGTGGACACTCTCCGTTAGTAGATGATCTAGATCAATTGATAAAAGTTATGAAAAAGTTTTTAATTATGTAAGAACGGTTCATATGTTATATTTTGAGACTTGAAAATGAAATAATTTGGCAAATAATATTTTGATCCTAAAAAAAGCAACAGAGCGTTAAAGCAAGTTTGGAGTTTCTAAAGGTACTGAATGTTAGCTTTTAAAGGAGGCAATGCAATGAATGTAGGAATAATGGGGTTAGGGGTTTACATACCTGATAATTACATCTATGCCGAAGAAATAGCCAAGAAAACTAATATTCCACAATGGGTAATAGAAGAAAAATTTGGTATTTTAAAAAAACCCATTCCTGGTCCTGAGGACACAACAAGTTATATGGGTATTCAAGCGGCTAAAGAAGCTATCAAAGACGCAGGTATAGATCCAAATGATATAGATTTAGTCATATGGAATGGTGGCCAACACAAAGATTATCCATGTTGGCTTGCTAGCTTAAAAGTTGCCCACGAGGTTGGAGCCACTCGTGCATGGGGATTTGATATGGAGGCAATGTGTGGATCGATGATGGTTGGAATGGAGACAGCCAAATCCCTTATGATGAATAATGACAATTTGAATACCGTATTACTTGTAAGTGGTTACAGAAATGGTGATTTGATCAATTATGAAGTTCCAGAAACCTCTTTTATGTTCGATCTTGGAGCAGGAGGGGCAGCTTTAATATTAAGGAAAAATTTAAATAAGAATTTGATTTTATCATCCGCTTTTAGAGGAGATGGCTCTTTTTCAGAGCAATGTGTAATAGAAGTAGGAGGAACTAAAAAATGGCCTATGAAACCAGAAGATGCTAATAAGTATTACTTTACAGTAAGAGATTCAGAAAAATTCAAAGCAAATTTGAATGAAAAAACCATGCCTAACTTTTATGGAGTAATCAGAGATTCCTTAAAAAAATCCGGATATAGTGAGAAAGATATTGGATACTTAGCCATTCTTCACTTTAAAAGATCTGCTCATAAGGCTGTTTTAGAAGAATTGGGCTTGAAGGAGGAACAAACAACTTATCTTGAAAATTACGGTCATCTTGGACAAAAC
>LDZT01013510.1_pt1 | contig 12135 bp, 7 predicted proteins | sample 615521 | NCBI WGS metagenome assembly LDZT01 (sample SAMN03408292, study PRJNA278302) | terrestrial metagenome | isolation source: oil reservoir sample SB1 | place: USA: Alaska, North Slope, Schrader Bluff formation | collected 2011-09
TGGCCGTTGTCTGCATTATGAAAATATTTACTTATTGGGTTGTATTGTGAGTGTTCTAAAGTCTCTAAATAAAATAAATATAAATTAATATTTGGAAAGAATGAGGCAATTTGATTGTAGTTATTGGCTCTCTCCTTAATAATTTCTTGGCTTTGATTATCAAATATGTTTGGTGGAAAAATTAGCGCCTGCTCATCCAAAATGATGTAAATATCTGATGTCATATCAGCAGGAATAACCTTGTCTCCTGAAAAAGAATAAACAAAACTGATAATTTTTCTATCAACTGATTTTGAAAAATTAATTAAAGGGATTCGAAACGGAAATTGATCCGTTGCCGCACCGTCAAATTTTTTCTGTAAGGATCCACCAGTATACAGGTCCCAAACAAGCGAAACTGCAAGTTCTGGCTTGCCTTTCTTGATATATTCAATTGCAACCTTTAAGGTGGGATAGGATTGTTCTGGAAGCCCCAAAACCCTGCCTTCCACCATTGACACATTTGTTTCAGGTTTTCCCCTTAAAAGCCAGTATGCAGGGACAGAGAAAATTAGTATAAAAAACAGCAATAGGAAGAAATGAAGAGATTTTTTCATTTTAAAATTCAGCATACATGAATGGATTGAATCCCTTTGATAAAATGAAAGTCAGAGTGAATAGAAATAGCAAAATGAAGAGAAAATCTAATATTGCAAGGATTTTTCCACCTTTATTTTTCAGCTTCTTTTCAACCTGATGCATAAGGGGTAGGCTGAACAGTAAAGAGGGTATCAGGAATGGTATATAAAAGAGAATATTCAGAGACTTGAAAGTCACTGCGTTAGACAATCCATTTGCTCCAAATAACGCGCCGAAAAAAAGCCCCCAGGAAGAAACGTCAGTAATTCTGAAAAATGCCCAACCTATGGTGATGATGATTAGCGAATAAGTATGTTGTAGGATTGGTGCAGTCTTTTTGAGCTTTTTACCAAAGCCGCTGGCTTCGATCGCCAGGATTAAACCGTTATAGGCGCCCCAGATGACAAAATTCCAGCTTGCGCCGTGCCAAAGTCCGGTTAACAAAAATACAATTAACAGGTTGGTTTGTTGGCGAAGGAATTTTTGCTTCTTTCTTGCAAATTCCAAAGGGATGAACAAATAAGTACGGAACCAAGCGCCTAGGGTAATGTGCCAGCGACGCCAAAAATCGGAGATGCTTCGGCTGATATATGGGAAGTTGAAGTTTTCGGGGAGTTTAAATCCCAACATTTGACCAATCCCAATTGCCATATCTGTATAACCAGAAAAATCAAGATAGATTTGAAGTGTGTAGGCAATGAGCCCAAACCAGGCTAGACCTGCGCCCATCTCATTGAAATTTGAGGCAAAAATTTTGTTGGTTGCGATGCTGAGGCTGTCTGCCAGAATAACCTTTTTTGCCAACCCCCCAATAAACCTTCGTGCACCTTGCATAAGGTTTAGAGGGATGAATTTTGCTTCAAACAAATCATCCTTGATCTGGACCAGACGGGTGATTGGACCCTGGACGAGCTTTGGGAACATGACCAGGTAGGAGCTGAACCGTACCAGGTTATTTTCTGGGGGATTGACCTGGTTATAGACGTCCAAAATATAGGATATGCCGGAAAATGTGAAAAAAGATATCCCGAGGGGGAGGGCTTTTTGGGAATAATTGAAACTTAATGGCAGAATGGCTTCGAGGATGTCAAGGAAGAACCCGGTATATTTATAAAAGCCCAAAAGGAGCAGGTTTAGACCAACCCCGACCCACTTGTGGGTTCTGGCGGTTTTTTCTGCTTCTTTGTTTTGGGCTTTTCCTATGAATTTTCCCCAAAAATAATTGATAAGAATTGAAGCAAATAAGACATGAATGTGGGTAGGATCTGCCCAGATGAAGAAGAACAAGGAAGTGAGCACAAGGAAGAGATTGCGCCATCTCTTGCGCGGTAGGGCATAATAAAGGATCAGGGTGATTGGCAAAAACAAAAAAATAAATGTGATACTGGAAAATGGCATTTTTAATACCTTTATCAAATAAACGATGATCTAAAAAATAATAATGCAATATTTTACGCGATTAAATAAATATCCTCATGAATTACAAATGTAAACATGGTAAGAGGTTAATCTTAGATAAAATCGCAGATTTTATGGGTCTAATCGTAAAAACCTAACCAATGTAAAGCATAATTAACGTAAGTTCCCCAGGTTGTTGGATCGTGATCGTCTCCTGTGATTCTGTGATAATTAATTGTTGTCCCATAAATTAAATCATCCTCAAGCATTATTTCAAATATTCTATCTGCACCGTTTAAGTAAACGTATTCCCAACTGCGATTAATCCCATCCTCTGTTTTAACATAAGGATAATCTCCCCCTGGCATGTTTGCTGACTCATCCGTGCCGATATGCAAAAAGTATTGAACATTTGTCGGTGCTCCATTCACCCTTATCAATTCCCATAAATTATTATATTTAAACCAATAAGGACTATATAGTGGGAGTGGATCACCACCTTCTGCCATCCAAATAGCCGGGGACATCGCCATCACTCCTGAGAAGATATCAAACTTTGTCAAACCTGCATAAAGGGCAAAAAAAGCATATCGTGAGCCGCCGCCAATTGCGGTATTTTCTCTTTCGGCGTTGGTGTTGTATTTGATGTCAATTTTTGGTTTTAGTTCGGTGACGATCATATTTAAGAAAGATTCACCTTTACCAAAAACCTTCTCAGGATAGCTGACAAAATTATCCATATTGTTATTAGTAAAAGGGGTGTATTCATCCCATGGATGATCCCTATCAGATTCAATACCTACGGCAATGATGCCAATGCCTGTTTCTGAATATAGCCGATCTAATGTTTCATCAAATTTCCAGTCCCTGTCATCGTAAACACCGATTTCTGTACCAAAAATTCGCTGTACACCTGCAAGATATATGACATTATAACCTTCACCCTGACTTTTATCTCTGTAATTGGGTGGTAAGTACACCCAAACGTATCTGTCGGGATTGGGATCATATTCTCCTATATCTGTAAATGGTATTTGCTCAATTCTGCTGGGTGTGGGAGGTGAAAAGAATATGGGAAAGTAATATGATTTATCCAAAATTGGCTCTTCTTCTGTAATCTCGAAAGAAGTAATTTCCCTTTCATTTAAACCGGTTTTCAAACTTCCTTCCGGGAATCCATTCGTCAACAAAGTCTCCATTAAAACCATGGCACCTTCTAAATAGGCTCTTGGAAATGAAATTTTCTTTCCCTGGGAGTCATTTACCGCAGGTCTTATCTCAATCTCTGTTGATTTTTCGGAGTCAGCCACATCAATATAAATGGATAGATTTTCAGGTATTTTGATTCCGTCAATCAGATTTAGAAATTGATTGTTTGACAACCATTTTCCGCCCTCTTCACCAAACCAGATTGCCGGAGACAGCGCCATTACCCTGGAATAGACCTCGGACCTTGTCAGTCCAGCATAAAGCGAAAGCAGACCGCCCATATCATATCCCCCAATTGCTGTTGTATCTCTGTCAGGAAGGGTTCGATAGCGATTGTCGATCTCCGGTTTCAGGGTTTGGATGAGAAAGTCCAGATAGGCATCACCTTGACCACCCTCAACCCGATTGGCATCATCGGGGCTCATCCAGTGATACATGTTCTCATTCACCCAGGGTCCGTATTCATCCCATATGAAAATGGGATTGGATACTGAGCCAACGATGATTACATCACCCTCGAAATTTTCGGTAAAGAATGTGTAAATTGATTCATTTAAAATCCAGCTCCCGTCCCCGTCTTCATTTCTACCGAAAATAAAAACCTCTTCAGCGTTTTGAAGGTAAAGCACCGGGTATGATCTGTCACCGGAAAAATAATCAGCCGGCAGATAGATAATTATATCTTTTTCACGACCATTCAACTGGGGCATGTTCATTGTGAATGTCTCAATTCGACTGCTGTCAATGCTTTGAAACCCATTTGAAATTTCATTACCCATCAGTGCTTGATCGAGATCATCATTTTCATGAAGCAAGGGTAATAAGGTTTGCGAATTGACGCTGGAATAAGTCATGGAGAATAGAACGAAAGACATTAGCAAAATAAGTCTTATAGGTAAAAGTTTTGATGTTTTATGGCCTGAATGTTTCATTTTCCTCATCCGTATTTATTTTGGTAGTTTTTTAATTATACCGACATACATGGTTCAAGAGGCATTATAAAATTTGTATTTTGAATAAAGCAGGTGATTTTGAGTTATTTATATAATCGCCAATGGATGAACACCTCAGCATAGCGAGAGATATACATCCATAAGCCGCCGTTGAAGTAAATCATTATCGCTAAAGAAAAAGCCAATTTTTTAATAAGCACAGATCGAATCTTCAGGAAATAATGAACCATCAGGGTGATGAATACACCGTAAATTGGAGAGAAGTACCTGCCTGATACTGCATAATGCTGAAAGCTGAAATTTACTTCATTCCTGTAGTTCATGAATAAGATATAACTAGAATAGGCTGCCATAATGAAAATTAATAATGTACCAGTTTTATCTTCTGGTTTCCAGTAACGGATTTGGCTGCCCACTGCCCACAAAGCCAGGACACTATGCAGCCCAATTGAAAATAAGGGTACAAAAGTTTTATGCGAAAGAATACCCCAGGTTGATTCAACCATTTTATATAACCAATATTGAAAGACATATTGAAAAATATTGGTAGTGTTATCTCTCTGAAACCAGAACACATCTAAACTAAAGGGTTCGTGATATTCGAGTCGATTTGAAAATCCCCTGCATGATTCTTGGGGTTTTATTTGCGTGCATGATGGCGTTATTTTTGAATACCTTATGAAATTAACGCCATACAAGCCCAAAAAGAGCCCTAAAAAGCCTATGAATACCACACCAAGAATGATGTTTTTCTTTGAAAATGTCAGCTTAATTATTTTGATGTTTTTTATCGCGAAAAATAGCCAGGCTGAAAAAATAATGAGTGTCAACAATAAATATTGTAATTTGGTAATTGAACCTATGATGACCCATATACCGGTTAATAAAGATTGTTCAACAAAATTATCACCTTTATAAACGCTCACAAGGTGATAAATGGCTGCAACTGCAGCCAAATTCATTAAGTTGTCATAGCCTATGCCGCCGCTGACAAAAACGAACATTAATGTATTGGCAAGAAAAAAGGCTGCTAAAACACCGGCAAAGGGATTATTCGTAACTTTACGTGCTAATTTATAGGTATAGTAAACAGTAAAGGTTGATAAAATGACAGAAAACAAACGCCAAATAATAGGGGTTCTGATAGGGGGATTGACAGGAAAAATGGCTTTATAAACTTTAGCTATTGCTCCATTTAACCAATAGTACAAATATGGTCTACCAGTGACAAGATAATTTCCGACATCCATGTCATCTTCAGGAACCCCCCAGGTTTCTGAGAAAAGACTAGAATAATAGTTGTGAGGCGTTTGATCTGGCTGGCCAACCGTATAAGCCATAAAATATCCAAATATTAAGAAGTAAATTACGACCAATATCAATAATATTTTGTGGATTTCAAATTTTTGAATCTTCATTCGCTTTTTCAGAGTCATTTATTATCCGATCCTATTACATTTTCAATATTGGTGTAACTGATCATTCGTTCAGTTAGACCAAAAAAGAATAAAGACAGGTAAATTGCGCTTAAAAATAGACCACCAGCTTTTACAGCCAGAAACCAGGCTTTACCCCATGGGATTTTGGATCGATTTCCTTGATCAAAACCTTCATCAACCATAATTTCGCCATTAAACGGCTCTTCATCATCCTGGTCAAACAATACAACAGAGGGCACATCATTCACGGCAATATAAAAACGGCCATCTGGTGGGCTGGTCTTGATTAAGATCCTAAGTCTTGGGACAATATACCAGCGCGGTCTGAGGTGATCCAGATTGACCAAATTGCCATTAAGACATTCTCCTGATTCGATATACATCGGATATCTTGAAAACCCCAAACTGTTTGGAGAGTATTGACGATTTGTGTTTGGATCAATCATTTCGTCAATCTTGAGTCTTCCAGATTCATCTTCAGCAGTAAAACAAATTTCAAGGCTGTGAATGTTGGGTATTGACCAGTAATGCTTCGCACCAATGGAGAGACTAATCGTTAATATTGCGACCATTATGCCTAAAAAAAACAAGGATTTCTTATCCTTAAGTTTTGATAAATATGGCATTATAAACGCCTGGTTGACGAAGATCACCAATACAAAAAGGGCTAATGTGATAATTGAAAATATTTTGACCTGTTGATGAGATTGTCTCTCAAAAAATAAGGTGATATTTAATAAAATTTGTGCCGCAAGTACAAGTGAGACCCCTAATGATATGAAAATTGCAATAATCGTTACCGCTTTTTTTGAGATTTTTTTGGACATCTAATCACATTCCAATGCTGTTTAATGGTGGTGTAAGATTGATTATTAATTTCTCGTCATCCGTCAAATTTAGATTAGGATTGAAGCAAGGATCGTGGCGAAAATATTGCCCCCATTTTCCTTGAATTAATTCACAATCTTGCAGATTTGTTTTATCCATAATTTTTCCTTGGCCGCTATTGTAACTTCTATCCCTCTGAATGTAAAGTTTTAATGAAGGGCAAAGTATATTATTGAAACCTGCATCTTTAAACTTCAGGCAAAAATCAACTGTGGAGGATTGTAATTTATTGTATGCATTTTCAAAACCGCCGACGGAGATAAATTGGGATTTTTTAAATATCATGCATTTGCTTGACAATACAGAATATCCTTTTTGCAAAACCCCCCAGCCGAAATAGCCTTCGTCATCAATTTTTTCCCTGAACAAATGATGAATTTTCTCATCAGGTGTAAGGACAATGCCGTTCGAATACACTAAGCCATCTTGATCGATTATTTTTGGTGAAACGACCCCAATATCTTCCTGGTAAGCCTGGCTGACCAGTTTTTTGAGCCAACCAGGGGAGAAGTTGCCCAGGTTGGAATCGAGGATCCCAATAAGGTCTGCTGAGCTTTCTTGGATTAATTTATTAAGCTCACTAATCAAATCTGAGTTATTTCGCACTTTGTACAAAGAAATGCGGTCACAATTCTGGTTGATTTCTAAAATACTTTGATTTTCTTCGCCTTCGTTTTCACCAATAATCACCGTAACATTAAAATTTTCATAGGGTGTATTTTTAAGGATCTCTGTTAAGTGACTTTCAATTTTACTTAATGAACCATTCTTAAAGATAATCAATTCAACGGCTGGATATGGGTGAGGAATTGAGTAATCAATTTTATATCCTACGGATTTATCAAGTATCTCAACGTTTGCTGAGATTCCTCTTCTTTCTAAATGGTCAATAATGGCATTTTTCCCTGAAAAGATTGCATAAGGTTTAACATCGAGACTTTCTGCGACGCTTTTTTCAGAAATTCGCCAATGGTATAAAACTCTGGGGATGTGATGAATTTGATCCTTTGTTGTGTGTTCTAAGGCTCTTAAGACAAGGTCATAATCTTGTGAACCTTCCAATCCCAATCTGAATCCACCAATCTTCCGAATAATCTCTGTTTGATAAACCCCGAAGTGAGACACCATGTTGTGACTTAAGAACAGGTTATAATCAAAATCCGGTTTAAAATACGGGTCTATACGTTTACCACGCTTTGTGATTTTGTCCTCATCCGAGTAAATAATTTTATAACCGGCATTTTTATTTATGGCATTTGCAGTTTCATATAATGCAAGGGGATGTAATTCATCATCATGGTCGAGCAGGGCAATGAATTCACCTGTCGCAAGGGAAATGGCTGTATTGCTGCAGGCTGAAATGTGGCCATTCTCTTTTCGAAGTATGTACTTAATTCGGGGATCTTCCTGTGCATAAGCTTTAATTAAGGCGGGTACTTGGGGGTCGGTGGAGGCATCATCAGCAATACAAAGTTCCCAATATGGATAGAGCTGCGTTCGAACGGATTTTATCGCGTCTTTGAAGTATCGGATGTCGGGGTTAAAAACGGGCATGACCACAGAAATTAGCGGCTTTTTTGGCATTCTATCGATAATTCTATTGATGTGTTCTATCTCATCTTTGGATAAAGTATCAAAATCCTTAATAAATTTTCTATAGTAAATATTTAGCAGATGGAATTGTTTTGTAAATCTTCGTAGAAAGGATGATGTTAAATTGTATTGTTTACTGCCGATAGGTGAGAGTTTAAAATATAAGCGTTTAAGTTGATCATATATCGATCCGGGCTTGATAATTTTTCTGATTCCTGAAAAGAAATTCATGATTTTTGATTTAAATATTCTCCTAATTGGTTGGCGGTTTTATATTAACCAGCTAAAAAACAACGAGTGATACCTGAGGATGATGGTCAACGGCCCGCCAACCAGGAATAATCCCAGTGTGTAAAACAAATGGATCCAGCGCAGTCCACGAGAAGGCAGATTTTTCACGATCAATGCAAACAAAACATAGATCAGACCAATGACAGGAAAAATGTATCGCCCTTGCAGCGCGATGTGAATAAATCCGTAAGTTAATTCTGAATTGTAGTTCGTGATTAATAAAACAAGCGCATAGAACAGGACAATCCCAACCAGGCTGAATTTTAATAAAGATTTTTGTCTGAAAAAGATCAAACCCAAAATTCCTGTTCCGTAGAAAAGAATTTTGAAATACATTAGCAGGTCGAGGGGAAAATAGGACTTGTGGCCGATCATCCCAAATGTACGAAGAAGCATATTTTCAACCCAGGTATCAAAGGCGTAAGCAATTAGCCCTGGATACCCTTCCTCAATGCTTTCCTGAATGGTCATTTTTGGCTTGATGGCGATTTCTTGATATCGCTTTTCAAAAGGACTGATTGCACATTGCGACTCGAGCAGTATTTCCTGGCACGGCGGCAGTATGTTCTGATATAGAATCAGGTTCATGCCATAAATCGAAATATTAAACAGGACAACGGCTAAAAAAATGATGGTGAGAAGTATTTTCCTTGCACCCGATAAATTGATCGGAAATACTGACTTTCGATGAAGTATGACGTAAATCAGCCAGGCAATGCTCATTGCCAACGCCAATGGCAAGATTGTATATTTTACCAATGTTGCCAAACCGATAAATATCATCCAGGCAAGGCTGTTTGTAAGAAAATTGTGTTCTCGATACACTCTTACGAAAAAATAAAGTCCAATCATACATAATAAATTTGCCAGGTTATCATAATTGACCCCTGCAGCAAGAAAGACAAACATTAATGTGTTGCTTAACAAAAACACTGGCAATAATTGCCACCATCTGTCAGGAATCAATTCTACGGATATCATAAAAAGGAACAGGAGCGTCCCTGAGGCATACAGGACATTGATAAGCCGTAAGCCTATCAATAACTGCAAATCATTGATCTCGGGCGTAATGAGCTGCATGACATTAATCAGCCTGCCGTTAGACCAGTGATATAGAAACGGATTTTGTTTGATATACCATCCCCAGGTATAGGTTTCATAGGTGTCGGGGGGGATGCCCCAGGTGGTAGCAAAGTGCTTTGAAAATGTGAAGTGTGCGGGTTCATCCGGGATGACAGCAGGCTGTAAGTTAACAGCCAGGACACTGCTGTATCCAATAAAAACAACGAACAGGATGATTAAGACAAGAAGCGGTCCATGCTCTGTGAGAAATTGTTTGAGGGAATGAAATTTTGTCATAAAGATAATCTTTGGCTGTGTTCTTTATTGGATAAATAAATGATTAAACGGGTGCTTATTTGCCTTTTGAAAATTTTTTCGGTGTATTCACAACATCAGTAATATACTGATAAGTGCCTAATAGTTCAATAAAGAAATATCGGCTGGAATACGGGTCAGATTAGTATATTATATCATTTCACCCCGTGGTAATTCAGAATCGATAAATCCTAATTCTTCATAAAAAGTGGTGATCTTGGCAATGGTCAATGTTGCCCAGCGATAAAATCTTTCCACGGTTTTTCAACCCCGGGAGGGTCAACAAGGGAGAAGAGGGGATAGCCCTTAAGATTTGGATGATAGGCTGGGTCATTGTTTATTTTGTTTTTCCAGCGCGTCCGCAAATAATTCGCCTCTTTTTGTAGACGCTCATGCTTTCCGATGTCCTGATCATATCCCCTGGATACTGATTCATGATGATAAACCTCAGCATATGGCGTCCATAAATTATAATAGCCAGCCTCCACCAGTTTCAAACAAAAGTCAATATCGTTATAGGCGATGGTCAGATTCTCCTCATCGAATCCGCTTACTGCCAGAAATTTTGATTTTTCAACTGCCATGCAGGCTGCAGTCACGGCAGAATAGTTCTGAGCATACTGCACCCGGTCATTTTGACCTCGAAACGCTTGGGGCTGCAAATAAAAGGCATGACCGGCGATTATTTCAGGATTAAGGATAATCCCTGCGTGCTGAATTGAATCATCAGGGAAATACAACATCGCTCCCACAGCCCCAATTTCTTTTCTGAGGGCGTGACTGACCAATTCTTCCAACCAATGGGGAGAGATAACTTTAGTATCATCGTTAAGAAATATCAGGACATCACCATTGGCATGTTTGACAGCGGTGTTGTTGATGGCAGCGTAGTTGAAGGGTTGGTCATAATCAAGCAAGGTGATGTATTCCTTTTGCTTAATGTCATCATAATAAGCCAGTGCTTCGGGGTCGGTGGATTGGTTATTGACCACCAAAATTTCATAATTTGAATAAGTGGTTTTGTAATCAATGGATTCCAGGCATACTTTTAGAAGCTGGACCTGGTCTTTTGTAGGGATGATGATGCTCACCAACGGTTGCGGATCAGGAATCGGAAACCTGATATGCCAATATTGATTGCCTGTTTGGAGGATTTCGACCGGTATATGCAATCTCATAAAATGGGCTATAAGTGTTTGATAACGCTGATCTTTATCGGGTTTTGATTTATTGATCTCTTGTATTTGCTTGATGTGGACACAAATGTGGGGAACGTGGCGGATGTGAGAGGCTGGTATTTTTTCAATAATTCGCAAAGCCAAATCCCAATTGTGATCAACATCAGCAGTCTTTGAGAAACCGCTTGCATCTTTGACGACATCAGTCCTGAATGCCCCCAAACCTGAAAATAGATTTTGGGACAGGAACATATCGGGGTTCCAGTCTGGCTTGAAGAATGGGGAGCAGCGTTGATTATTTTGATCAAGCTTGTCTTCGTCGGTGTAGATGGCGTCTACCTCTGGGTGCTGGTTAATTGCAGTCGCAACCAGGTACAGGGCATGTTCCCTCAAGATTTGATTTGGTTGAAGATGGATGAAGAAATCACCATCACAGCGTTCAAGGGCTGAATTTAAGGCGGCATTTTCATCGTCTTGAATTTGGTAATAGATACGCTTGCATCTGGGATCTCCAGCGCAAATTAGAGTAAAGGCATCTTCAAAGGTGTCTTTATTGCTTGGGTTGGAGAGAATAGTCAATTCCCAATGTGGATAGATCTGATTCTTTAAACCAAGGATTGCCTTTGATAGGGTTTCTTTTTGATGATCCTTGATGCTGAGAAGGATTGAAAATTTTGGAGTTTCCTTAAGTGCGGTGCTGTGGGCGCGGATATTCTTGATGTCCGATTTTGTGAGGATATTGTATTTATGGACCCAATCCCGGTAACCCTGATATTCTGCGCCTGACACCGGGTGGATGCTGCGTCCTTCCTTTTTGCCGTAGCGAATATAATGCACTAGGGGGTTGAGGCCTGATTTACGCACATCTGGGTAAAGTTTGAGGTAATAATCGGTGTCAAAATCCGGGGAGGGATTTTTGCCCTCCTTCCAACCGGTTTTGATGTAGTGCATGATGGGGCTTATGTTTTGGTTCTTAACGTCAGGATAGGTCTGGATATAGTAGTCCTCATCGAACAGACCGCTCTTGCGGATGAGAATAAATTCTTTGAGATTTTTATATTTATTGTAAAGATTGATTTTCATAATGATGCTATTAATGACTTCACTGAAAAAACGACTGGACAAAAACTATCCAAATTGCACCCTCGCGAAAAACTGAAAACTTTACTATAATTATAGCAAGAAAACAAA
>LDZT01011134.1_pt1 | contig 12131 bp, 11 predicted proteins | sample 615521 | NCBI WGS metagenome assembly LDZT01 (sample SAMN03408292, study PRJNA278302) | terrestrial metagenome | isolation source: oil reservoir sample SB1 | place: USA: Alaska, North Slope, Schrader Bluff formation | collected 2011-09
CCGAACCCAGCAGTTAAGCCCTCTCACGTGATGTGTTGTACTGAGGTGCGAGAGCCCTCGGGAAGCACAACTCGCTGCTATTACCTTCATTACATTGAAACTCTGTTCTTCTGATTGTTCTCTTCCACGAGCGTATAGTCTCTTTACGATCATCTCTCCTGTAAGACGCACGTGGTTATTCTTACCTTTGTTCACCCATTTAGCAACTGCAACCACAGGCGCAGGATTCTCATCCCGCACTCAAGTGATCGACCCGGAAAAAAGGTGTCTATTCAGCCGGTTACATTCGTTGTATTATCTGTCATTGTCTCATTCGTTGCCAGCAGGGTAATGTCCGGCGGGAGCATGACCGCATCGATGGCGTGGATGACGCCGTTCGCCGCTAGAATATCGGCCCGGACCACCTCTGCACCGTTCACCCTCACCCCGTCGCCGGCGGCGTCGACAGTCACGGGGTTGCCCTGTATGGTTGCAATGATATCATTTGAGGCTATGCCGGAAGCCATGTAGTTTCCCGGGGCCATATGGTAGAGCAGGACCTCTGCAAGGTTGCCCTTCGGGTCGCTGAAGAGCTCTTCCATCACGGCATTTGAGATCCGGCTGAAAGCCTCATCGGTGGGCGCGAAGACTGTGTAAGGTCCCGGACCGGCGAGCATCCCTTCGAGCCCGGCCGCCTCGATCGCCTGGATGAACGTCGAGAAGTTGCCGTCCCGGTCCAGCACCTCATTGATTGCCAGGCTCTCGACGAACGGTGTCTCGGCAGGCGTTCCGTTCGTCTGGTTCCGGGCATCACCTCCTGATAGGCCCATGCAACCGCAGATGAGAACTGCCGCCCCGATGGCCAGAGCAATGATGATTGTCGCGTAATTCGTTCGCATGGTCCCTCCCGAAGACTGTATGCTCCAACCCTCCTCTCTCCTCACCCCTACATAAAGTATTGGTCTCGATCGGATCCGGAGCACCCTTATTTCCAGAGTTTCAGGGTAGAGACGACATGACGGACCCGATCGTAGACCCTGACGGTATGGTTGCCGGTATCGGCGATGTACCAGAGCCCCCTGAACTTGACCAGACCGCCCGGCTCATTCAGTCTTGCGTCCCCTGATAACCCGTCCCGGTAGCCGCGCTCGCCGTCCCCGACCCTGGTGAGGACCCAGCCGGTCTCCGGGTCGAACTGTTTGATCTTATGGTTGTAGGTGTCGGCGATGTAGAGCAACTCCTCTCCGTAGGCGATGCCCCCCGGGTGGTGGATACGCGCCATCCCTGCGATGGTGTCGAGGTCGCCGAAGTCTTCCAGGGAGTGCCCGATGCGTGTCTCGACCATACCCCGCTTTATGCGACGGATCGCCGAAGCTCCACTGTCGGCCACGTAGAGCGCCTCGCCGTCGGTGACGATCCCGCCGGGCCCGGCGAAGGCAGCCTCTTCGAGCGGGCCGTCGACCAGGCCCTCCCGGCCCGAACCGGCATAAGGCTCTATCTCATGGGTGGCGAGGTCCATCCGCCAGACCTGATTCGCTCCGGCCATCACGACATAGAGGTAGTCGCCCAGCAGCGCCAGATCCCGCGGCGCGTTCAGCGCGACCCCGGTGCCCGGTCCGCCTTCGCCGGGCGAGGGTGCGAGAAGCCCCGTCCCGGCGATCGTCTCAACCCGCCGGTCCGGCCAGGAGACCTGCCGGACCGTGTGGTTCCCGGTATCTGCAACGTAGAGGATGCCTGCCTCTTCATCGAACGTGAGACCCTCCGGCAGGTAGAACGCCGCCTCATCAAACGACCCGTCGGTATTTCCGGCAGCCCCGGAGCCGATCGTCTCCAGGATCCTGCCGTCGGCGTCGGCGACGACGATCCGGTGGTGACCGGAATCGCTTATAAATAGCCGCATTCCCGCGTTGTCTGCCGCAACCTTGCCGGGACGATAGAGGGCCCCTTCCCGCACCGTCTCCGGCGCGGTGCCGTGCAGCCCTCCACTCTCCAGCAGACCGCGCTGCTTGAACTCAGCTGCGAGCCGGTCGATCTTCGGGTTGAGCCGTCCGTAGAGCCCCTCCCCGGTGGTCTTCCCGACCACGTTCCCCTCCGGGTCGATGAGGACGAAGGTCGGCCAGTCCCGGACCCCGAAGGCCGGCCAGAGCAGGTGGTCGTGGTCGATGACGACAGGGTGCTCCATTCCGGTACGGCGGACCGCCTCCCGGAAGTTCCCGGTGACCGCCCCGGATTCGAACCCGGGTGAATGGACCTCGATGGTCACCAGGTCCGGGTACTTCTCCTCGAGTTGCCGGATCTCCGGCACCAGCCGCATGCAGTTTGAACAGGCGAACGTCTGAAACGAGAGCAGCACTATCCTGCCGGAGAGGTCGCGGACGGAGAGGGGGCGGTCGATGTTGAGCCATTCGAGACCTGCGGGGAAATCCGGCGCAGTCATCTGTTTCATGCGGCACACTCTGGCGTTTCAGGGTTATGAATGTTGGCGAGGACCCAGGGTCGGGTGACCCCTCGCCGGTCCCGTCACGCCGGCGGCCCGGCGTACTCCACCCGCGGCGCGGCGAGCATCTCTTCGCAGAAGGCAATCGCCCCGGGAACCCTGCTCTTCTGGTAGACCACGGGTTTGATCCGCGGTCTCCCCGGAAGGCTGCCGATCAGCGTGAATATCTGTCGCCAGGGCACCCTGTCGGTCACCGACGGCGGGGCGAGGTCGCTGTGAATGTGAAAGGCCCGCAGGGCATCGAGCGGGACCTCACCGAGCGATCCCGGGAAGTCTTCTTTCGTGGCAGCATGGAGGTGCCAGGGGTCGAGCGCTATCCCGGCCAGTCCGGCTATCTCGGGATGGATCTTTTTGAGCATTGCCCAGAACGCCTGCAACTGGCTCCCTGTGGAGATGCTCTGGTCCTTATGGTGCTCAAGCAGCACCAGGGGTTCCACCCCGAAGGCGTTCCAGTGGGCGGCTATCAGGGTATGCATCGCCGTGACGATATCGGCGTGGGCGTTCCTCCGGCCGCCGGGGTGTATCTCGATGATCTCCGGAGGGATGCCCAGATAGTCTTCGATCTCGATGAGCATATCCCCAAAAGCTACCACCCAGTCCGGGTCGCGCCACCGCAGCTCCGCCGTCACCTGCCGGCCGTGCTGGTCTCGCCGGGGGATAGCCGGCTCGGTGTGCAGGAGATACTTCAGAGATCCGGGAAGGACTGTATCCTTCTCGTAAAGGTGCTCGATCGACGACCGGCTGAGCATGGACCCGATCTCCTCTCCGGTCCGCTCCACCTCTGTCTTATTCTTGATGAAGTCGGCGGGGACCTCGATATACATGCACCCGAACGGCAGAGCAAGGTGCCAGCGTTCGAGGAGCCCGCCCCGCCGCGCGACTTCCGTGACGTTTGGATAGATGTAATCCGCACCTGGCATGGCAATCAGTCTACGCCATGGCCGGAGTGGTACAAAAAGATTGGGGCGGGGGTACTGATGCATGCGGGGCTTTTCGTGCTGCGACGAAGAGCCGGCAGTCGCCGGAAAACGGATCGCCCTCGGGCTACCTGCGGTTATCGAGGGCCTGCGGACAGACGAACAGGATCGATACGGGGGTACTGATGTAGGTGCAGTAGGTGCACTCGGGGTCGTAATACCTGCACGAGGTGCATCCCCACTGCGCCGGTTTCCCTCGGTCTCGCTGTCTCACTGCTGCGGGATCTCCGTCCCGGTCCGACGTTTCAGGTGGGCGGATGCCTGTCTCCCTCTCCAGCAGGCCGGCGTTCTCCGGTAGACTCATGGTGGTGCAAGGATCTCTCGGATAGGTAGACATTAATTGCGGCCATGAAGATTCATCGGACTGATGAATCCCGGTCCTCCGGAAGCACCGTCCCCTCTCTGCCAGATTCTGGCAGGGAGACTCCCGAACTGCCTGAAAAACCGGTTATTCCGGAGGCGTCCGCAGTGGCCGCGCGGTTGCTTTATAGTGCTGAAACACCCGTTCGCCCCAGGCGACCGCCGCCGCATCGGTGCCGATGAGATCTGCAGCGGCGTCGTACATATCCGTATCGCGTTTATACAGGCCTAACGACAGGTATTCGTCGGTCACCGTCATTCCCAGGCGAATCGGGGAGGGAGATATGTATATTCCTGAGCGGGTATACTCCTTCAGGGACTCGAGAATGGTCCGGTACGGCTCTTCGGCCAGCCTCGCGGCGAGTTCCGGGGAGACGACGAGTTCGACCGGCTTGCTGTCCATAACTACCTTTTTGATCACGTCTACATGGACCGGGCTCATGATCGAGGATACGCCGTGAATCCATGATGCTCTCCCGAGTATGCCTGCAAAAGCTGTGTGTACGGCATAGATGTCCTCTTCGACGTCCCGGACCACTTCTGCACCGTAGAGGTCCTGCAGGTCGCTCAGGAACTCCGGAGGTATGCTTTCGATATCGTGTTCGATCCAGAAGTCCCGGTGACGCTGGAGCACCCCCATCACCATGACCAGCCGCTCGATCTCCGGCTCGACGATTTCTCCAATCGGGGTGAGCGCGTAGTCGCCCCGTATCGATTCGATGTAATGCAGCGCCTCAAGGTGCCGGATCTTCGGGATGAGCGCCTGCGACGAACTTCCCGTGACATCACGAAGGGCTGAAAGAGGTTTGCTCCCGCTTCCAAGCGCAATCAGTATCTGCGTCAACAATCTCGACCGGAAGATCGCCTGGAGGTCGTCATGGAACTCGTTATACATTTCCAGAGGGGATGTTCCTTTCATCTTAAATTAAGAGGTGCCGGTCGACGCATATCACCCTTTCCATTCCTGCGCGCCCCCTCCACCCGACGCTCTTTTCCCCCTGTCGACCGATCGGTCGCGTGCCCGGGGCGGGGTTCATCTGCCCCCGCAGGTGCTCTTTTTGCCCGACCTCAGCACACTTATAGCCGGGCGCCAGATACCTGTAGAGGCAGCATGTCGTCCATACCTGGATACCTGATCACCATCGCACTCTGTACGTGCATCATCGCCTGCTTCATCACCGCAGGCTGCTCTGCTCCCATCGCTCAGCCGGAGATCGCCTCCGGCCTATCCGGTGACCTCGTCGTCCACTTCATCGACGTCGGGCAGGGGGACTCGATCCTGATCGAGTTCCGCGATAAGACCATGCTCATCGACGCCGGCGAGCGCGGGATGGGGGAGCGCGTCATCGCGTACCTCGATGAGCGAAACGTCGAGGAACTCGACGTGGTTGTGGCAACTCACGCGCACTCCGATCACATCGGCGGCCTCGGCAGCGTCGTCTCCGCCTACCCGGTCGGCCGGTTCGTCGATGCCGCGCAGCCGCACTCCACGGCGACCTACGAGGACCTGCTTGTCCTGGTCGAGGAACAGGGGATACCGTATACGGCGGCGGAGCGCGGGCAGACGATCGCCCTCGATCCCGACCTCGAGATACTGGTCTTAAACCCGACTCCCCAGCCGCTCGGTGACATAAACGAGGACTCCGTCGTCCTGATGGTGACGTACGGGGAGATCTCCTACCTCTTTATGGGCGATGCCGGGAATGCGGCGGAGGAGAGTATGATGGAGGCCGGGCTCGACCTCGACGCCGACGTCCTGAAGGTCGGCCACCACGCGAGCCGATACGCATCCTCGGCCGAATTCCTGGCCGCGGTCAGCCCTGCGATCAGCGTCATTCCGGTCGGTGAGGGGAACGATTACGGTCATCCCCACGAGGAGGCGGTCGAACGCATCGAGGCGACCGGCTCGCGTATCTACCGGACCGACCTTGATGGAACCGTCATCGTCGCCACCGACGGCCGGGCGCTTACCGTTGCGGCCGGCGGAGCACCGTCCGCCACCGTGACGGCCCGGGCCACGACATCGACTCCGGCAGCGACCTCCTCCGGCGTATACATCACCGACCTTGACATCCAGGACGAGTGGATCACCGTCACGAATGCAGAGACGGCAGCGGTCAATCTCACCGGCTGGACGATCACCGACGAGGGGACGCGGAATACCTACACCTTCCCGCTCTTCACCCTCAGCCCGGGTGCAGACGTCACCGTCCACTCCGGTCCGGGCAACGATACCGTGTCCGACCTCTACTGGGGCCGGGAGACCCCGGTCTGGAACAACGACGGCGACCTTGCCACGCTCGCCGATGCGAACGGCACGGTCGTCAGCACCCTGGAGCGGTGATGACGCAGGACGAATCAACCCTCCGGGTCAGCCTCGACCGGGTCGAGGAGGGTCTCGCCGTCCTCCTCCTCCGCGAGGACGAGTCGGTGCGCTTCACGCTCCCGCGCTCCCTCCTCCCCGACGACGCCCGGGAGGGCGATATCCTCGAGATCGCGATCCGCCGGGACGTCGCGGCGACGGCGGAGGCACGGCGGCGGGTGGCGGAGAGGATCGAGCGGCTGCGGAGGAAGGGCGGAGACTGACTTCCCCGCCGTCGCCACCCCACTCTTTTATACTCCTCTGCTCCTATGGGAGCACGATGCTGGATCGGTGTGACGTGCTCGTCGTCGGTGCGGGCCCCGCCGGCAGCACTGCCGCACGCTACGCAGCAGAGGCGGGGCTCGATGTCCTCCTGATCGATAAGCGAAAGGAGATCGGCGTTCCCGTCTGCTGCGGGGAGTTCAACGCATCTCTGGCGGTGCTCGCCGAAGCGCTCCCCAATGCCCCCGGGCTCGATGAACTCTTCCCCATCGACCCCGGGCTGGTCCGGCGGAAGATCCGGGGCGCCGTCGCCGTTTCCCCCGGCGGCCGGGAGTATGAGTTCGACCTTCCCGGTTACACCGTTGACCGGGATGCGTTCGACCGGCACCTCGCGGATGCGGCCGTCCGTGAGGGCGCCGTGCTCTCACCGGATACAATGTTCCTTGAGAGGGATGGCCGCCGGGTCACCACCAGCCGGGGCGCTATCAAGGCCAATGTCGTGGTCGCCGCGGACGGCCCGCTCTCCCGGGTCTGCCGGTCGGCCGGGATGGAGCGCAGCGCCGTGCTCGCCCCCGCGATCACCTGCCGGGTAGATGGGGAGTTCGGCGATCGCCTGCGGTTCTTCTTCGGGAGCAGCGTTGCGCCCGGGGGTATGCCTGGGTCTTCCCGAAGAGGGGGTGCGCCAACGTCGGGCTTGGCGTGCAGAGGCCGGCAACGCCCGTCCCCATCCTTCTCCGGGCGTTCCTCTCGCACAACGGCTTTGCCGCCCGGGATATCCAGGCCGGTTTCGTCCCCGTCTCCGGCCCCATCGGCGAGACCGTGTGCGAGAACGTCCCGGGAACTTCTTGCCGCCGCAAGAACCAAGAAGGCGGCCGACCGGATCCTCGGCTCCGACTTCCTGCTCGAACAGGCTATGGGTATACTCGGGGGCCGCGGTATCAGGAACATCATCGTTTTTGGCGGCCTCAGGGGACGGTGACGAATACCTGACTGCACACCTTCATGGGGATGAGAACCGGAATCCTTATTGTCCCCGGGCGAGTCCGTGCCACACCACCGGGAGGTGTGTGAATTGGTCGATATTGTCAAGGTCGATGGCAGAAGAGAACCGTTCGTGCGGGAGAAGGTGACTGTGAGTGCGCTCAAATCCGGAGCCCCGCCGGAGGAGGCCAGGGCTATAGGGGAAGCCGTCGAACGGGTCGCCTACGATGGGATGCCCTCGGGGGAGATACGGCGGCGGGTGCTTGAGCAGCTCCGCGACCGGAACCCTGAGTGGGAAGAAAACTGGCTCATGTACGACCGTGCTGTGAAGAAACGCGGGGCGACGGCGGCCGTGGGGCTGCCTGCCCGCTGATCTCACCGCTTTTTTTCGAGCCGGCCGGGCAGCGGCGCATTGCACCCCGCCGCGAGGCCGGCATACCCGCCCCGTCATGACGAAACTATATCTACTGATCCGCGCCCATATTAGTCTTATATTGTCATATGCTGGCCGGAAATCCAATAATTGAAATGGGCGCCAGCAGGCCGTTTTCAGTTTGGCCACCTATCCGGGGCACATTCGACAATATACATCCACAGAAAGGCACGACGTCCCGCCCGCACTCGAAACGGTTCCCGATTTCACCGGGAGCTCGCGGCATGGGCACGCCAGCAGGCGATATGTATGCCGACAAGTGACTCAGAAGAAGACACACCCTCTAATAATAACCAGAAAGATACAGAAGGAACAAAGATACTCCTCGCCGATCCGAAGACCGCGATCCTCAGGCTATCCCTGCCGATGATGATCGCGATGACCCTCATGACCCTCTACAGCGTCGTCGACGCGTTCTGGGTCTCGGGTCTCGGTGCAGACGCTCTTGCCGCTGTCGGGTTCTCATTCCCGCTCTTCATCATAACCATCGGATTAGCCAGCGGCCTCGGCACCGGCGGTGAAGCGGCGCTCTCACGGATGATCGGCGCCCGCAACAGGGATGGAGCGAGCAGCGTCGCCATGCACACGATCCTCCTGATGACCGTCCTTGCCGTCGCCGTCACCATCCCGCTCTCCCTCTTCGCCGGGGACCTCTTCGTCCTCATGGGGGCGGGCAACGCCGCCGGCCTTGCCACCGAGTACGCCCGGATCCTCTTTTTGGGGACGTTCGCCCTGCTCTTCGGCGAGGTCGCCTACGCGCTCATGCACGGGGAAGGAGACGCAAAGCGGACCATGTACGCGATGGCGGCAGGAGCGGTGGCAAACATCATCCTCGACCCGATCCTGATCTACACGCTTCATATGGGGATCGCCGGCGCAGCCTGGGCGACCATCCTCGCCGAGGTGATCGCCGCCATCCCGATGGTCTACTGGCTCTTCGTGAAGAGAGACACATACGTCTCCCTCCGCCTCCGGGAATTCTCCCCCGACCCCGCGGTCGTGCGTGACATCCTGCAGGTCGGCCTCCCTGCCGCGGCCGAGCAGCTGGGACTTGCACTGATGGCCCTGATCTTGAACGGCGTCATCGTCCTGATATCGAGCACCGACGGCGTCGCGATCTACTCGGTCGGGTGGCGGGTCGTGAGCATCGGCTTAACACCAATCCTCGCCATATCCTCGGCGGTGGTCGTGGTCACCGGCGCCACCTACGGCGCCCGTGCGTATGCCAAGATGGAGTCTGCCCTCCTCTATGCCGTCAGGCTCGGGCTCGGCATCGGTCTCGGGCTTGCCGCAGCGACGTTCATCTTCGCCCCCCAGATCGCTGCAATCTTCACGGCACCAGGCGACGCATCGGGGATCGCCCCGGAGCTGACGACGTACCTCCAGGTTACGAGCCTCGTCTACCCTATGGTCGGGTTCGGACTCTTCTCGTCGTCGTTCTTCCAGGGAACAGGCCTTGGCGCACGATCGCTCACGATCACGATCCTGCAGAACGTCGTTCTCTCGACCCTCTTTGTCTGGGTGTTTGCAATCGAACTCGGGTTCGGCCTCCCCGGCGTCTGGTGGGGGGTTGCCGCAGGGAACGCAATCGGTGCCGTGCTCGGGTATATCTGGGCGCGCCGCTATTCGGCAGGGCTCATAGTCAGGCAGGCTGCAGCGGCAGCAGCGTGATGGGCGAGGGGTTCGGGCCCCCTTTCCCTTCACGGAAAAGAGAGAGGAGTCTCACTCCTCGTACTCGTCGGTCCCTGCGTGCACCACTTCGCGCAGCGTGAACCTAAACGATGCTCCGAGGTCCGGCCTCCCCTCTATCCGGTCCTCAACCCAGATCCGGCCGCCGTAGCGCTCGATCAGCATCCCGACGATGTACAGGCCGAGCCCTTCCCCGCACCCCTCCTCTTCGGGATAGTCCTCGACCCGGATCGTTATCGCGGCGTCCGGTCCGCCGAACTTAACGGCGTTACCGATGAGGTTTGTGAAGATCTCGGGGAGCAGGTCGTCGGCCCAGACCTCGGTCGGCGTATCCTCAAACGAGACACCCGCTTCCGGAGTACGGTCGAGCCCGGTCCTGATCACATGGCTGAGGTGGACCGGTTCAAGGTCGGGCGGCTCCTGGTGAATGCGGCGGATGGTCGAGATGTTCTGGAGGATACCGGTGCTCTTCCGGATACTCCCCTTGAGTTTCCTCGCGTACTGCGCGGCGTCTCCCTCCAGCATATCAAGCAGGAGGTCGCAGTAGAGGTTCGCGACGTTTTCCGCGTTCTTGATGTCGTGGGTCATGACATCGAGGTAGAGGTTCGTCTCGCGGTGGGCCGCCTCCAGCCGTTTATGGAGCATGCTCCGCAGGACCCCCGAACCGATCTCACTCCCGATCGCTTCGAGAAGGCGGCGCTCCTCGTCGAAAAGTTCCTCCCTCTTCCTGCTCCCGAGAAAGAGCGCCCCGACCACGACTGACTCTGCAAGAATCGGTATGCAGGCGAGGGCACAGACCCCGAGAGATGAGAGGATATCTTCCTCGATCGTACCGCCCTCGCCTCGCAGTTCAAGGTAGCGCGGTTGTCCGGCAACAAAGACAAAATTCCAGGGCCAGTGATGGACCTTGATAGCCCTGTTGCGGGCGAGGTAGGTCTCCGGGACCTCGTGGTGGTAACGCGTGAGTGCCAGCGTTCGTTCCGGGTTTAAGAGGTAGGTCAGTCCCAGATCGAAGTCGAGCAGGTCCAGTGTCTTTGAGAGCGATGCCTCGAGCAGTTCATCGAGCGAGAGGGATGACGCAGATACTCCCATGATCTGGTTGAGGATCAGGAGCTGTCTGTTCGAGGAGAGCAGCCCTTCGTTCGTCTCTTTTCGTTCGGTAACGTCCCGTATCCTGAGCACCCAGATCCCTGCGAACGGCTCCTGCTCTATCTTCCGGCTGGAGTAGACGAACCGTCGTTCTTCGCCCCGGGAGTCCTGCACCGAGAAATCGAGGCCGGGTATCTCGTCTTCGTCACGCATCGTGGCGAGGAGTCTGTGGGCATCTTCTCTCCCCCGCAGGAGCGGCACCAGGTGCGTATCGAGAACCTGGCAGGCATCGCATCCTAAAATCTCCTCCTCGCATGCCGAGAGGATATCCATGGCATAAGCGTTTGCCCAGGTCACCTGCAGATCCCGGTCGAGCACGAGGGTACCCACGCCGGGCTCGTCGAGGATCTGAAACGTCTCTCGTGGTTGGATAGATTTCGCATTCGTTCTACTCATGTGAGTATCGTGCCCCCTTGAGGATATTATCGGGTAAAAATTATATAAATAATTCATAGCCGGAGTGATAAGAGATTTGCGGTGATGGCCCGGGAAAATTCGGATCGCCGGGCAGCAACGGCTGGCCGCGCAAAGATGGTTATTTTTGAAGCGGCAGGCGGCCTTTTGCCTCAAAAACCTCGGCCGGAGCCCGGCACCCCGGCTCACCCCGTTGCAGGGGTTATCCTGGAACCACCATTAAAGAAGCCCGATCCTGCTGAGTGCCGGTTTTAGCGTCGTCAGGTGGCCCTGGATGTAGACTGTCTCACGGGGGTCGGCGCCCATCGCGAGCGCCAGGAGTTCGGTGATATGAAGCACCGGCACCCCCATATGGTCGTACACCAGCTCGCACCCCGGGCAGTCGACGACCATCATGTCCAGGCGATGCTGTATGAAATCCTGGCGGACGAGCCGGTTCAGTGGGGGGAGTTTTAGAGGATGGCTTTTCTGGTGCCGGTCGAAGAGGTTCTTGACCCCGCCGCAACAGTAGTTCTCCATCCCGCTCCTGACGACCTTCGCCCCGGTGACCTCTGTTAGGTCCTGCAACCCCGGCGGCACGGCGAGGGTGCCGTTCATCTTCCGGTAGTGGCAGCTGACATGCACCCCGACGCGCAGCCCCGAGAGCCGTGTCTCGACGAGCCGTCTCAATTCGTCGAGGTAGAGGGGGTAGAGGTCGAGGATGTTTGCCACACAAAACATCCCCGGGTCGCTCACTTCCCGCCCTATCCTGCCCAGCGCTTCGTTCACCACCTTCCGGGCGGTGAGGAGCAGCCGGTCCGCAAAGCCGGCGCCGCCCATGTAGTGCGGAGCACCCCCGCAACAGGTCTGCAGCCCGGAGGTCTCATACCGGATCCCGAGCGCGGTGAGGATCTTCTTCTGCGAGAGGTCTGCCCCGGGGTAGTTGAAGGCACAGCAGGATTTGAGGTGAAAGACCCGGTCCGGACGGGCGAGCGGTCGTCTCGGCGCAGGATGTCCGGATGGGGAGAAGACCGACGCCTTGATGGGGTGGAGCAGCAGTCTCCGGACCTCGTCGACAGCTCTGTCATC
>LDZT01012798.1_pt1 | contig 12122 bp, 5 predicted proteins | sample 615521 | NCBI WGS metagenome assembly LDZT01 (sample SAMN03408292, study PRJNA278302) | terrestrial metagenome | isolation source: oil reservoir sample SB1 | place: USA: Alaska, North Slope, Schrader Bluff formation | collected 2011-09
TTCCTGGATCACCTCCGGGATCAAAGATTACTTTCCTTCTGCCACCTATATTCTCCATCTCTACCACCTTTACAAGAAATTTAAAGAATGTCTGCCCAAAAGGAAAGAGGAACAGAAGGTAATAAAAGACCTACTTCTATCTAACCAGATAGATAAGGCCTTATTAAGAATAGACCAGATGATTAGGGATCCCTATGACCTTAAAGATAAAGATAATCTAGTAAAACTCTATACCTACATATCTCGTAACCGTTTGGGGATCACTAATCAGTTTAAACTAAAAGATAAAGAGATAGAAAGAACCGGAGCTATAGAATCAAACATAAAGAAAGTAATAGCTGCTCGCTTTAAAAAAAGAGGGATGAGCTGGAGTAAACCGGGAGCCCTGGCTCTCTTAAGGAGATAAAAGAGACTATCTTAAATGGAGAATGGGATAAGTGGTGGGAAATAGAAAGAGAGAGAAATATTAAGATAACTGAATTCAAACCACCTCTGCCTGCTTCCTATTTTAAGAAAGAAGCAGAGTCTCCTCCTCTTATAGAGGTAACCATACCGGCTTTAAGGGGACCAGATCAGGGTAAACCCTGGGTGGGTGTCTTGCGAAAACTATCTGAAGCAGGATATTATAATTAATTAATCAAAAAAGTATAAGAAAGTTGATACCGATGCATTATCATAACCCAAATAAAATAAGGACAATTATGCTTATTGGCAAAAACAATAAGCCTTAACAAAATAAGGGGTAAGTCTGCCCAAATCCTGAAGGAATTTTTTCACCAAAAAATACCCCCAAAAGGTTGACACAGACTTATTCCAGTTTTAGTTTTAGTTGACTTTTGTAAAATATTTTGTTATTTTAATAAAAAAGTGAATATTCATCCCATAATTTAATGATTAGATAAAAGTTTTCACTTATAAGTCGAGATGTTTAGGTAAAATAATATAAGAAAAGTTGAAAAGGGTAAACTATCCAAAAGGATAGGAAACCAAGGTATGGGTCTAAAACACTTTTAGTTATATGACTACCAGACTACCAACTTTTAAAAAGGCTGTCAGTTTTTTTATTTTCAAGGCCAAGTGTAAACACTACTCGAAATTGGTACATATAAATTAATATTTCTTTAAAAATGGTTTACGAATCCATGAAAGAGGTGAAAAGCAATTAATAGAAAGTGGGTCACAATAATTGTCCTCAGCTTATTTATTATACAAATATTTCCCCTTTCTGATTTAGCCTACTTTTACCAGAACGAGAAAAGTGGGACCGAAATGTTTGGTGTAGGTCTTTATGAATATGAACTTCTCAATGTTTATCGTATCTTGGGTAATGAAGAGGAATTTTTTTTGCAAGAAGGTCTGTCTTCAGGCTGGTCCGGGGAGGGAACTCTTCGGTTATACCTGGATGGACTTATCTTTCGTGATTGGCAGCTTACCCTAAGTTATGATTCTACCCCCGAGGAGGAGACTGAACGGTTGTGGGCAAAGTTAGGCTGGGGAGCCAGTTATCTTTTTTACGGGCAACACCAACTCTCCTTTCCCGATTACCGCTTTATCGGGGGAAACTACAGTCTTTATAGCCCTGAACTTCATCTTGAGGGAGAAAAAAATCTATTTACCGGAAGTTTCGTTGAGTTAAAAGGAATTTTTGCCCGGGAGGAGATAGCCGCTGATGGCAGCTCCTTTTATCTCCTTAAGTTTACTCCTATAGTAGGAGGGAGTGAAATAATCCGTCTCGAAACAAGAGACCCTATTTCGGGAGCCGTTATCTCCCAAATTCAGATGAAGCGAGATATAGACTATACCATCGATAATGATACTGGGGAGATTACCTTTGCTAAAGCTATTGCTTCTACCACCCCCCAGGGAAATCTCAACTACATCATAGTTGACTACCAGTATACCTCGGAAGCCCCCGGTTACCAGAGTTATCTGGCAGGTTTACAAGATACCTACAAAATTTCGGATAGATTAAGCCTGAGAGTCGGTTATCTTACCCAATACGATGATAAAAGTTCTTCCACCTTAGAGTTAGCCGGCAGGAACCCCTCTCAGAACTCGGTTTTAAGTGTGGGCGCCCAATATAAGCTCACTGAGGATCTGCTGCTAAACACCGAATACGGAAGAAGCCAGCAAGACCAGGATAGCTTAACCCCAGGGAATGAGGTAGAAAGCTCTGCCTATAGAGCCAAACTTAAAGGAAAACTCACTAATCGCTCAGAGATTCTTTTGGCCTACGAAAGGGTTGAACCGGAATTTTTCTCTTTTGACCCGGAGGTAGAAGATGATCTGGAAAAATACCAGCTCTCTCTCTCACACCAGCTGACTGATAAACTAACCCTTAAGGGAGGCTATGAATACTCCTTCGATAATATTTTAAAAGAGGAACAGGCAACCACCACTAAAAAAACCTCTGATCTAGGCTTTACCTACGAATTAGGTAAACACAAATATCTCGGCCAGATAGAACTGGAGGGACTCTATCAGCTTAAAGATGAGGAAAATGACTGGTATTCCCAGGAAGGCAGCCAGTCTAAGGTTTCTTCTCTAACCCTCAACCTCACACCTTCGGAGGTCCTTAACTCCTTCCTTAAATACGAACATGAGGATATCTACGCTAAACCGGAGTTAGAGATGACCTCCAAAAAAGATACCGCCATAGTGGGCCTGGAATATACCCCTGCCCAGAAACGCTCACTTGCTGCCCAAGTCCAGATTATCGAGGAGGAAGATCTCTTGACCGGAGAAACCCCCTCTACTAAAAAGTTTATCTTCCAGGGGAAGAGGGATCTGACCAGTTCGCTGGATGCTTCCTTTAACTACGAACATTCCGATACCGAAATAGATAAAGAACCTCAGGAAGAAAGTGATGTCATTTCAGCAGAAGTAAAATATAATCCTTCCGAGCGGCTTGCCCTTTCCCTGGGAGGGGAGGTTTCCCGAAAAGAGGGTTATAGCCCTGACTCTCCTGCTCTACAAGAGAAGAAGAAGGCCACCGCGGGTATCGAATACTCTCTCAGTAGTTATTCTCTCTTTGAGGCAGAATACCAAAGAGAAGAAGAGGTAACTTCCAACCCCCAAAGTTCCAAATTAAGTCAAAAAGTGGCGTTAAAACTCCCTTACCAACCTTCACCCCAATTTTCTATAACCCCCGGCTATGAATATGAAAGGCTTCAGGAGATTCTGCCCCAGGAGAGTCTGGAGGTAAAGTCTACCCCCTCTTTAAAGATAGACTGGTATCCTAACGAAAAATGGGAGCTTTTTAGCAACCTGGAACTAAAAATAGCAGATAGTATCCTCCCTCCTCCTGAGGTTGAAACACTTACGGCCAGCGGCCTGGGAAGAATAATTTATAAGATCTCGGATCAGTGGGAGCTGATGGGCCAGTATGAGGGGAATATCCAGATAGAACCTCAAAAAAGTAACAAGCAGAACATTACTCTTGAATTAGGCCGGGAAATCACCAAGAATATATGGATTAGAGTGGGATATCGAAATACTAAATTTACGGATGGAGCTATTCCGGATAATGACTATCAAGCTGATATGCCTTATATTCGGTTAACCGGCAAGTTTTAACCAGATTTTAATGAGGCCTTAAATTTCTTCTAAAAAGCTTTCATTGTTTAATCCTTAAAGAACAAGGCTTGAGAAAATGGAAGATATTATTAATGAACTGAACTTTACTATAATATATACAAGGACAATCCGTTGAACTCAAAAGATAGTTTTTTAGTAAAAGAAGCCCTTAAGGGAGATAAAAATGCTTTTAGGAAGCTGGTAGATAGATATAAGATACCAGTTTATAACCTAGCCTATCGAATGATTGGTAATTATGCAGAAGCAGAAGATGCTGCTCAGGAGACTTTTCTCCGAGTTTACAAAAATCTTAATCGTTTCAAAATTGAGTTTAAATTTTCCACCTGGCTTTTTCAAATATATATCAATATCTGTAAAAATGTAAATAAACAGAAATACAGGCATAAAGTTGTCTCTTCTTTTTCAGAAAGTAACTCCCCTGATCAGACTTTAGAGCAGAAGATGATGGATAAATCGCTTCCTCAAATAGAAGATATCTTAGAAAAAAAAGGAGAAACAACTCTTACAGGAGGTGGTAAGAGAACTACCTCACAGATATGCAACGGTTATTGTGTTGAAATATTGGGGAGGGTTTTTCTACAGGGAAATATCCCAGATTCTGAATGTTTCTATATTCACTACAAAGACCTATCTTTATCGAGCAAGAGAAATGCTCAGAGATAAATTAAAATAAGGTCATCTTTTAACAGTTTGGAGTAATCTTGGTATGTTATTAAATCAAAAGAAGATAAAATTAAAAATTTGCTTTCTGATGTTTTTCTCTCTTTTTCTTTTGGTTTTTTCAGTGCTGGTAAACGCCCAGGAGCAGAAGCAGGAGCAATATACATGCCTGAAAGATATTATCTTTCAGGCATCCAACTTAACTAATCTCCAGAAAGAAAAGTGTTTTGCGATAGGGAAAAAAGCAATAGAAATGGACCTTCCTAAAAAAGATATCGAAAAGATAATAAAAGAGTGCTTAAATATGGAAACTAATCCTGAAGACTTGGAGGAGTTAATTTTTCTCCTCATGGAGGCTAAATCTTCAGGCGTTCCCTTTCTTCCTTTGATAAATAAGATTAAAGAGGGTTTTTTAAAAGGTATTGATATAAAGAGTGTGCTTGAGGTAATCAAGATTAAAAAAGAAAAGCTCTCTCAGGCACAATTATTTCTATTAACCTTGGATAAAAAGCTCAAGTTTGAGGATATTAATAAAGCTTCTGAAGAATTGGTTCTTTTTGAGGAGAGGGGGATTGACTGGGAAGAGGCTCAGAAGATATTAAGAATAGCTGCTGAAAAAAAGCTCAGTTTCTATGAAGTCAGGGAAGGGTTTGAGACCTGTCTTGACTTTCAAGAAAAGGGCCTGCCTTAAACTCTCATCGCCAGAGAGGTAACAAAGGGCTTCTTAAAAGGAAAATTTATTCAGGAGATTAAGACAATTATTTCTACTAAAGAAAAATGGGTAGTGAGTGATATATCTTTTTCTCCTAACCCTTTTTCTCCTGATAATAATGGCGTTAACGATACTACTACTATAGTATTTAGTCTTTGGAAAGAAGCGAGAGTTGGTTTTGTCTTTTATGATGAGAATAACCATCTGGCTACCATTCTTCCTGCAAAGACTTATCAGCCAGGGATAATCCAAGAGGTCTGGGATGGAAGAGATTATCTTTCCCAAAACCTATTAGACAAAGGAAATTATACTTTAATACTCGAAGGTAAGACCTTAGAAAATGGGAGTTTTCAGAGTAAAGCTGAAGTTAGGATAAGGATTAGATATTGACCTACAACCTGAAATATGTTATAGATAAATAATCATAGTATAAATGGAGTAGTTATTATGAATAGAATTCCTAATATTAGGAGAATCTTAGTTTTTCTTGGTAATACTATATCTTTCGGAAGCCTAATCGGAGAAAAATTGAAAAAATTAGGTATAATGCTTGTTATAGGAGGTATTGTCTTGGGTTTTCTTACCATACCGGTTTATGCTGACTGGCCTGATTGTGGCTGTAACAATTCCAATGATGTCAATTTCACGAGAGTCTGGCTTGGCGACGCATCAGGCAATGACCTTGAGAGCTGTACTCCAGGAGATTCTGTAATAACGTACATTTGGGCTACTTTTGCAAACACTACACATACTGACAGATATGCAGTTCGTGTCCTTGGTGAAATGTATATAGATGACCAACTTAATTCTATCCTAGATAAGTGCGTTTTAGACACACTGCCTCCCGGCACTGATGATTATCCGTTATACGGCCCCTTCACTTGGGTGTGCGGAGAAGATGTAAAGATCTTAAATTTAACCATTAGATGGAAAACTTCCCCCAGTACCTGTGGAGAGACTGAACCACCTTCGTGTCAGGATTACCCACCGGCAAAATGTTACGGTCCTGTTGACATTACTGTAGAGACGCTTGCGGTTCAGCCGGTTCCTACACTGGGTGTTCAGGTAATTGCCCCTGCCGGTCAGAGTGCCTCTCCGGGGGACAGCATTAGCTATAGTTTCACCGTAAAAAATACCGGTAATACTTCTGATACCTATAACTTAACTGCCCAATCCCAGCACGGCTGGTCGGTTAGCTCTCCTTCTTCCATCAGCCTTTCTGCTGGTGAGAAGAAAACAGTAAAGGTTACCTTGAAGGTCCCTTCCACTGCTGCTGATGGTAGCACTGATGATTTGACTCTTACCGCTGTTTCACAGACCAACAGCAGTACCCAAGATAGTGATAGCACTACCACCACCATTAAGGCACCTCAGCTCACTTTTAGCAAAGAGGTCAGCAAGTCAGAGGCAGAGCGAGGTGACCTTCTGATATATTACCTTACCATTAAAAATAATGGCAGTGGAACTGCCTATAACCCCAGGATAACCGATACCCTTCCTTCGGGGCTTTCCTACCTAAAAGATAGTTCTGCCTTAAACGGAATTTCTCTGGAAGACCCCGCCGGGACAAACCCCTATACCTGGACTATTCCGGATATCTCTGGTAATTCCCAGATAATTTTAAGTTATAGGGTGATGGTGACTCCCTATGCACCTTACGGGGAGGTTAAAAACCAGGCTGAACTTAGCGGCTCTAACATTCCCCAGATGGAAGCAGTTTCCTCTTTGAAAATAGTCAAAGGTGATGGTCCCCTCGAACAGAAAGGAATGGTCTGGGGAACAGTCTTTGAAGATATTAATAACAATAGTGGACAGGATTCCGGAGAGCCTGGTCTTGCCAATGTGGAAATTAGACTCGATGGCCCTCGAATGGTCAAGACCGATAAGTCTGGTAGATACAAGTTTGAGGAGGTAGAGCGAGGTCGCCACGTGGTGGCTCTTGATCCCCGAACCCTGCCTGAAGGGTATGTATTAACTAGCTCTGACTCTGAATTTGTCAATCTTGCCCCCGGGCAAACTAAAAAAGTAGACTTTACTGTCCAGAGCCTCTATGGAAAAATAGTCGGGACGGTATTCCTGGATGTAGACCGGGATGGAAAAAGGGATCCTGATACCATCGGTATTAGTGGAGTTAGCATAGTTTTAAATGATAATATCGTTATAACTACTGACCAGGAGGGCAATTTCGAATTCGATAATCTTTCCCAGGGAGAATATGAGCTTCGTCTGGATACCGAAAAGCTGGGAAAGGACTATCGACTTACTACAGATGAAATTTTAAAGATTTCTCTATCTCCGGGAGAGATTATTTTTGTAGATTTTGGTCTTCAGCCAAGACCCCATCTAATTATTAAGGTGGAGTAATTTGAGCCGTATTATAAATTTTCCTAATTTTGAAAGACTCGATAGATTTTAAAGATGGAACAGATGTTTCGGAGATAAGGCTTATAGGAGAATAGATGTAATGAAAATGAGATCTAATATGGTAAGTGTATTTGGAAAGAAAAATTTGCCGTTTCGCTTTTCTAAGCATCTTTCATTTTTATTTACCGGTATTCTTACAACTTTCCTCCTCATGGCATTATTTACTCAAATAGGTTTTTCTCAGGCGAGGATAACCGGCCCAACCGAGATAAGCGTCTGCAGTCAGCGGATTTTCACTATTGAAGTTAAAAACGAAAGTAGGGTCCCTGCTTGCAATGTCATTATCAACGCTAAAATTCCTCCTAGTTTTGATTATGTAGAGGATAATCAGGGAGCATCTCTGGTAGGTGATACGCTTATCTGGGAGATTGGACAAATAGAAGCAGGGGATAGCTGGGTTGATTATCTTACTCTGAGGGCAACACCGGAGGCATCCAAGCTATCGACAAAAGAAAATAGATTAGCCATCACTGTAACTTACGACTACTGTCCTGCTGAGGGGATTAATGATTTTTCTGAAGGTCCGGTTTATTCCAGTCCGGTGAAAGTTAGTTTTCCAGAATTTACTCGGCGTCTTAGCGGCCACAAAGTCGGCCAGCACAAAGTCCCACCAACTGTCGAAGTAGTGGTAAATGTCACTGCTAATATTCCCTCCCCCTTAGATAATACTAAACTAATTGATTATTATCCGGCTGATTGGACTATCCTAAATCCCGGAGATGGTCTGGTTGACTCCGTTAACCACACCATCACCTGGGATGTGAGCAATCTTAGTGGTACTATCTCTCGTACCTATACTATCTTTAGTCCCGAGAAAACCTTACCTCCAACTAAATACTTTTTCCACTCTGAATTGGCTTCCGAGACTTGTGCAACTTCCAGCCCAGATTGGCAAGTCGTAGTAGCTGATCCGACTGAGGAGGCTGACCTTCAAGTTACCAAGACGGTAAGTAACCTCAGACCAAACGAAGGCGATAACATCACTTATACCATTACTGTAACCAACAATGGTCCTGACGACGCGACTACTATCGAGATTACCGATATTTTACCCAGCCGTATATGGTTCATCTCGTATAACTCCACTCATGGGAGCTATGATGACAATACCGGTATTTGGACAGTAGGAAATTTGGCTAATGGTGCTACAGCCACCCTGAATATCGAAGGCACTGTCAGTAGTGCAGCTACTTTGACCAACACTGCCGAAGTTACAGCTGTTGACCAGTACGACCCGAATGTTGAAAACAATCGAGCCTCGGTTACCTTGTTGACTACCTACAAAACTTTTGATCCTGGTGCATGTATTATTGATATGGGACAGGACCCCCAAACCTATAACAATGGTTTAAAACCCTATGGGCTGGTCTACGATCTTGTGGTAAATCACCAAATACCCCTGTATTGGTCTATCAATCCTGACAAGGAAAAGGATGGAGTCGACTTTACAGTGAACGGAAAGGACTATAAGGGCGGTCCTTTTATCATCCCCGCCGAGTTTGTCAGTGAGGCTGCCCCTGTGCTTGATGCATGGGCTGCTAAAGGGGTCATCATTGATTGTGGTCTTCCAGAATTCACCGCCCCTATTTATGATTTTATTAGTAATTTTCCCAATGCTGTATTAGATCTAGAGAACGGAGATATAATAGAATCAGCGTTTTATCTCAAAGCAGAAGTTCCAAATAGCTCCTACAGGTATGGAACCCCTAACGACTTAAATGTATGCGATGATATTTATGCTATGCCCCATGCTGATCCGTACAAATGGGATACTGCCACACAGGAAACTTTTGAAAACTTTGTTCTGAATGGCGGTTATTTATGGGCGGCATGCCACGCTGTAAGTTCCATAGAAGCGAAATCTGCCCTTGGTTTAGGTATGAACTTCCTAACTAACAATGCTTTAATTGATTGGAGGAGCCACGTAAATGATGGTACTCCTCCCTATAATTATACCGCTGATGCTCACCCCATTATGCAATTTGTAGGCACTCTGGATAATGCACTCCAAGGTGGGTCAGAGGAGATTTACGTGCCTGATTCGTATGGATGGCGTGATACTACGACCGTGGCCGTATGGGACCCTGACCAGGCGGATGTGGTGAGTGGCAAATCTCCGGGACCGGCGGCAGCGGTTGCTTTTGGTCGTGCTTATGGAAACGAAAGTTATGGAATGGTTCTTTATGAAGCTTCACATTCTCTTGCAAAAGGAAATGAGGCAGAAAATACTGCTGCTGCCAGAGTTTATGGCAATTTTCTTCTGTTAGCGGGGATAGATAGACGTCCCGATGTAAATTACGACCCCAAAATGCCAAGCGTGGTTATGAGTGGTGATACAATTACTGTGAATGTAACGATAAGCCCTAATGTTGATTCTTCTCCCTATACCGTTGAATTTACCAGTAGTTGTGGTGGCACATTTGATCCCTCTTCTGTTACTGTAGATTCTTCTCCCTACACTGCAACTACAACCTTTCAGGCTCCAGCAGTTACTGAGGATACACCCTGTATTATCCGAGCGACGATTACTGATGCTTGTAACCGTGTGAATTTTGTAGCCCAGCCAATCACAATACAGGCTTACACTGAAGACCTGGTTGCTATCAGCAAGACAGTAGATAATCTCACGCCGAATGCAGGTGATACCATCACCTATACTATTGTAGTGAAGAATGTTAACGCAAACAATACTACAACAGGAGTAAAGGTGAACGACCTGTTGCCTGACGGATTAACCTTTGTTAGTGCCTCGGCAACTAAGGGAATCTATAATAGCACCAGTGGTGTGTGGGACATTGGGGACCTGGCACCGGGAGAGGAACAAACGTTGACCATTACAGCTACGGTTGATATAGGAACCGGGGGAACTACTATCACCAATACCGCCAATGTCACGCTCGACCAGGGTGATCTCTATCCTGACAACAACGAAGCCAGTGTGGATATTACGGTGCCGGTATTGGGAATTAAAAAGACTTCCGATGTTACAGAACCTGTCTCACCTGGGGATACAATCACCTACACCATTGACATAATAAATAATGCTAATACTACACAGACCAATGTTACAGTAACGGACCCTCTGCCCACAGGGACAACATATGTCACAAATAGCACCCAGGTAACCGCACCATACGACACCACAGATTATATTGTTATGGGCAGTTTTCGAGACGAGTTTAACGCTATAGCCTATAACGGAAATGACGGGACGCTGAATTGGTCGAGTGACTGGGCTGAGATCAACGATGATAACAAAGTGGATGGCGGCTCTGTCCGCGTTAGGACAGACACTGTAGCGTCAACGTCAGGGCCATATAGTGTTCGGATCGATAGAAAGGACAAAGGTCTACAGCGTAGTGTCGGTGACCTTTCTGATTACGATAAGGTAATATTGAGTTTTGATTATCGCCGGCAAGAAAAAGATGATAACCTATATATTGATATAGATGTTTCGACGGATGGGGGAGCTACCTGGAATACAGTATTGACTATTCTGGGGAACGTTGCGGACACAACCTACCAAAAAGCAAGTGTTGACATTAGCGCTTACATTTCTGCAAACACTGCCATCCGGATTATTGAAAAAGGAAAGGACAAGAAGTTTTGGTTTGACAATGTAAATATAGAGGTTAGTAAATTTAAACGATTGATGAGGGCATTCTCAGGCGATGCGCCTCCCACGATTGCCTCTGGCTACGACCTTGAACCGGGAGAGACGATGACCGTTACCTTCCAGGTTACGGTCAATGATCCTCTGGAGCCGGGCATCTTAGAGATTACTAATATTGCCTCAGTTACAAGTGACCAGGTTACGGAGCCTAACAGCGCCTCTGTGACAGATCCGGTGCTTGCGGCGGACATTAAAGTTATTAAGGGTGTTGATAACGAAATCCCTGACGTTGGGGATACAGTGAACTGGGAAGTCATTGTGAAAAATAACGGTCCTTATGATGCAACAGGTTTACAAGTAACAGATATACTGCCTGATGGCGTAGATTATATTAGCTATAGTGCTTCACAAGGAACATACGATAATTCAACCAATGTCTGGGATATAGGTAATCTCGCCGTTGAGCAACTTGTGACTTTAACCATTACTGTACAAGTTACCCAGCCAGGCGAATGGACCAATACCGCGTATGTATCAGCGGTAAATGAATACGACCCAAATCCAGATAATAATAAGAATAGTGCAACTATAGATGCAGCCCAGGCTGATGTTTCTGTATCTAAATCTGACTCGCCTGATCCGGTAATTGCCGGGACCGAACTTACCTATACCATCACTGTAACCAACAACGGCCCTTCTCCAGCCCGTGATATGTATATTGAAGATACCCTGCCGGCTGGAGTGATCTATGTGAGTGATACCTCTGGGGTAGCGCCAACCGTTTCAGATAGCACTTATACCTGGAGCTTTATAGATAAAAACCCGGGTCTTGCTGGTCTGAGCGATGAAGATGGAGACGGTTTTGCTGATGACCTTGCCCCTGATGCCAGTTTCTCCTTCAATGTGACAGTAAAAGTGAATGCAAGCTATACAGGAGCAAGTCTAAGCAACACTGTTGTGGTAAATGCAATTCCATATGACCCAGATCTTACCAACAACACCGCGACAATAGATACTGCTGTCACTACCTCGGCCGACCTTTCGGTTACCAAGACCGATGCGCCCGATCCAGTCATAGCCGGTAACACCTTAACCTACTCAATTACCGTGACCAAC
>LDZT01012799.1_pt1 | contig 12109 bp, 11 predicted proteins | sample 615521 | NCBI WGS metagenome assembly LDZT01 (sample SAMN03408292, study PRJNA278302) | terrestrial metagenome | isolation source: oil reservoir sample SB1 | place: USA: Alaska, North Slope, Schrader Bluff formation | collected 2011-09
ATAACCGCCACTAGCTGCCTTCCACAACGTCATTTCAAGCGAAGTAGGGCGGTTTTCCATAACCGCCACTAGCTTCTCCCCACCAACGTCATTTCAAGCGAAGTAGGGCGGTTTTCCATAACTGCCACTAGAGCTGTCCCCCACCAACGTCATCCCATCCAAACCAACCGTCACCCTGAACGATTTATTTATCCATTATCCAACCCACCAATCTCTTTCTTTACCTCTCCAGAAATGGCTGCTCAAACCGCCGTTCGAAAACCCCATTCTCTTTCATCTGGCTGTTGAAATAAAAACCTGCCACTGAGAAACGCAGCCCCAGGGAAACCACTGGCACCAGCGCCACGGGGATGTGTTCCGGGTTGGCAATCTGGCGCAGGATATTCTCATCCAGGTGCCCTTCATTGGATAGACTGGCGCCCAGCGCCTGCAATCTTGCGAACAGCTTGCGGTTGGCTTTGGGAGGCATCACGTGCAACCCCTCCGCATTGCCCTTGACGATGGTGCCCAGGTAGGGCGATCCTAATCGCGCTGCCAGCCGCTGGAGATAGCGTTCGACATAACGCGAATGGCAGGCTTCCGGGAAACCGGACTGCACCAGGAATCCGACCGGCGGATTTGCTGCCAGTTCAAGCAGCGGCTCTAACGCTTCGATGAAATGCTTGACGATGCCCGGCATACCGTCGGTATACAGCGGGAATCCTATCCACACACAGTCTGCTTCGCTGAAAGCCTGCACGTGTTTTGGGGTGTTCTTGACCTGCTGCAGGTGATAGATCTCTGTCGGACCGGCGAACCCCTTGCTCAGTTCCTCCAGCATCAACAGGGTATTGCTGCCGGATGATCCACGCGGGGAACCGTTGAAAAGGATCAATCCGGCAGGCGCCTGGATGGTGTCGAAGGAGATCACTTTCAGTTGTTTTTGATAGAGGTGCTTGCCTGCCTGTGGATGTTCGATCTTCTCGATCAGTTCTTCTACCGGGCAGGGCAGCGTCTCCACAAATTCCAGCCGGCTTTTGAAATTGAGCGCGGTGCGCGCGAAGATATTGGTCACGATCTCCAGGTCTTTTTCATCGCTGGCTGCTTCTTTTTCCAGCAGCATCCCGATGCGGGGATACTTTGCGTAGCGCTTGATATGGTGAATCTCCCCCTGGTCGATCTCCATGTAGGGATGGATCAGCGGTAAGTGTTTGTCGAGCGCGGTTTTGAAGAGTGCGCTGGGGAAACCCATTATCAGCGGGGACGCCCACAGGACGAGATCGGAGTTGATCACAATTCTATCAAGCACATCGCTGTCATCCTTCAGGATGCAGCGCCCAGGGGTCTTGACCCAGCACTTGAAGCAGCCCGTACAGGGGTACAGCTTCATATCGCGCAACACCACATGGGTGACAGCATGCCCGCCCTTTTCGAGCAGTGAGATCAATTTACTCAGGTAGGCATCCAGGCTGCCTGCGGTTGGAGAACCATTTAGAATTGTTAATCTCATTATTTTTTATCTTATAAAAGGAATTAATCTAAAAGTTTAGAAGTAGTCCCATCTTCTGGATCGGCGTCCATTGGATGGGCTTTTCAATTTTCCGTAAGAAAAGGCTGGTCGAAGCGCTTGGCATACGCACCATTCTTTTTAAGCTGTTGGTCGAACATCGAGCGTGAAATGGTGATATACATGGCATTTTGGATCAAGGAATTGGGGTCGAAAGTGTAGCGCTCCGGGCTGGCGATCTTGTGCACTGTGCGTGGGTTCAAATATCCCTGCTGCGAGAGGTCATTCCCCAGTGATTGCAACCGTTTGAATAATGTGGACGTTGGCAAAACATGCAGTGCTCCCGATCCGCACTTCACGATGGTGCCCAGATAGGGGGAACCTAGCCGCGCTGCCAACTTTTGACAATAGCGTTCGATATAGCGTGAGTGCGCACCCTGGTTGAAAGCGGATTGCACCAAAAAGCCCATAGCGGGATTGTTGGGACGCCCTTTCAAAGGTGCCAGCGCTTCGATGAACTGGGTCACAATGCCCGGCATCCCGTCGGTATACAGTGGGAGAGCCAGCCATACACATTCCGCTTCCCCAAACGCCTGCACCTGTTCTTGCAGGGCATGGCGCTGATAAAGATGATGGAGATCATATTCCGCATCAAAACCCTTGATGAATTCGTTCATCAGGAACATGCTGTTGCTGGCGTTTCCCCGTGGTGATCCATTGAAGATGGTCAGATGCCGGGGTGGAGCGATGCGGGTGTATTCCGCCGGCGCAGGGGCATCGGTGAACAGTGGCGTTGTATGCTGCGCTTCAGCGATCAGGTTCACCAATTGTTCAACGGGCAGGTCGATTGCTGTAAAGAATTCCAGGCGACTTTTGAAATTGAGGGCGGCGCGGGCAAAGATATTGGTCAGGATGTGCATATCATCTTCGTCTGTATCCGCTTCCGGCTCGACCAGCATGCCTAAGCGTGGATAATGCTCATAACGCCGCACGTGATGCATCTCATGATTCGAAATTTCCAGATAAGGGTGCAGCAGCGGGATATGTTTGTCCATGGCGGTCTTGAAGATGGCGGATGGGAAACCCATCTGTAGCGGGCTTGCCCACAGCAGAAAATCGGAACGGATGATGGCTTGGTCGAGTATATCGGAATCGTCCGTATGGATGCAGTGCCCGGGTGTTTTCACCCAGCAGTTGAAGCAGCCGGTACAGGGGTGCAACTTCATCTCGCGCAATACCAGGTGAGCGACTGTGTGCCCGCCCTTTTCGAGCGCGCGGATCAATTTATCGAGATAAGCATCCAGCGCTCCTTGCTTTGGTGAACCGTTTAAAATGGTGATATTCATTTTTTTCCTCACTTTGTGCTTGAACTGAATGAAAAATGGATGGCATCTTTGGGGCAATAATCCACGCACGACCCGCATAAGATGCACTCGGAGTTTTCCATCGCCTCATCTAGCACCATGCGGTTGACCGGCAGGCTCATCGGGCAGTGCCCGTTGCAGATTTTGCAATCGATGCAGGCGGGCGCATCCGCTTTCAAGCGCAGGGATGCCCAGCCGAAACGGTTGCGCACCCAACGTCCGATCATCATGAAAGGTGCCATCCAGCAGATGCTGTGGCAGCCGGCGCGCCTGCCGAAGATGACCGCCAATCCGCTGAAGGCAACGATGACGATGTAATAGATCGTGTAGGCGAAGATGATGGGGCGCTCAGCGGAGCCGGCTACCGAGATGCCGCCTTCCGTTCCAAAGAGCGCATTAACTTGCTGGATGCCGCCTGCTTGTATGAATAACCATACGATCAGGCTGAGCCAGGGGATCCAGATCAGCCACTTGATCCAATCTATCTTCTTGCCGTTGATGGGTTTGTTGTTGACCGGCTCCACGATCTCCTGCATGGCGCCGCCCGGGCAGACCCAGCCGCACCAGGCACGCCCGACAAGGAGAGAGGAGAGGAAGAAGAGCGCAAAGGTGATCAGGCTGCCGGTAACAATGCCCTGGGCAGCCCCTGCGATGATGAGATAAGGGGATAAAAAGTTCATGGTGATGGGGAAGGAAAGGAACGCTACGATCACGATTAGTTTGCGCACGCGCTGGCGCAGAGGGATTTGCTTGACCATTTCATAACTCCTATTTTTGTGGAACTTCTCCGTTTTTTAGCTGTTCAATAATGCTCTCGACCCACTCCAGGTTGGCGTGCATGCTGCGGATGCCGTTATCCAGTGTCAGCATCCAGAAATAATGTTCCCGCTCAGAGGGAATTTGTTGTTTATATATCTCAATATTCTCCGGGATTTGCTCGTACTGTTCCAGCACTGCGCGCATCATGGCAGCAAAGCCCTCAAATTTAGCCAGCAGTTCTTCATCCGGCAGTTGGGCGGAGAAAAAGACTTGCACCAGTGGAGCGCTGTGCGGGGAACCCATGAGGGGTGGGGCGGAGAGCCAGTGCAGCAGTTCTTCCTTTCCGCTGTCGCTGATGTGGTAGACCTTGCGATCCGGGCGGTCCTGCTGTGCCACTTTTTCCATCTCCACCCAACCCTTTTTAGTAAGGGCGTTCAGGGTGCGGTAGATCTGGCTCTGATCCGCCGACCAGAAATGCTGTACGGAGGTATCAAATACCTTCTTAAGGTCGTATCCCGTGAAAGGACGGTAGTTGAGAAATCCCAGAATGGCATGTTCGAGTGACATAGTAGATAACTCCTATATATGTATTATCATATATAGTATACATCCAATAATAATTTATGCAAGGGGAAAATACAAGGACAGTTATGTTAAAGATTTGTAAAGGATGAAAGATCTACTGGCTTGCATTGGCGTATGCTCTTGACGGGCAGGGGAATTCTTATTAAAATAACATAATGAATGAATAATATTATATTCATTCATTATGTAAAAACAAATAAAAGAGCAAAGAGAGGTTCACCATGAAAAAAGTGATCGCGTTCATCGGCAGCCCGCGCAAGCACTCCACTTATCAGGCGTTGCAGGAATTCGAGCAGCAGCTCAAGAACAGCCTGGATATCGATTTTGAGTACGTCTTTCTAAAGGATTACCGGCTGGATCGTTGCCATGGTTGCCTCCGTTGTTTTGACGAAGGGGAGGAGAAGTGCCCGCTGCAGGATGATCGTGATCTGCTGGTCGCTAAGATGGATGCCGCACACGGGGTGATCTTTGCCACCCCTAATTATTCCTTCCATGTCTCTGCTTTAATGAAGACCTACATCGACCGGCTGGCTTTCATCTTCCACCGCCCGCGTTTTTTTGGCAAAGTCTGCACCGCCCTCGTAATGCAAGGGATTTATGGCGGCAATACCACCCGTACATATCTGGAAAAGATCGGAGCGAACTGGGGCTTCCGACCGGTCAAAGGCTGCGTGCTGACTGCGCTGGAACCACGTACTGAAAAAGCGCAAAAAAAGATCTCAAACCAAATCAGCAAAGCAGCAACCCGCTTTGCTAAAGCGCTGAATCGCGACCAGTTGACCAACCCTTCCTTCTACCGCTTGATGATGTTTCGTTTTCAAAGGACCGGCATGAAAGGTCTGCAGGATGACCACTACAAGGATTACCGCTATTTCAAGGAGCAGGGCTGGTTTGAATCCGATTATTTTTACCCCGTATCGCTGAGTGTGTTTAAAAAGGTCGCCGGCAGTCTGTTTGACCGGTTGGGGCGGCGCTTGTTCCAGCAATGAATTTCCGTCGTTGGTATACTAAAGGAATGGCACCACGAAGAAAATTAGAGGATGCGAAAACAGAGCTGTTGCGCTGTGCCAGGCAATTGTTCAGTGCCCGTGGGTTCAAAGACACCAACGTGTCCGATATCACTGAGCTGGCAGGGGTGGCGGTTGGCACATTCTATAACTACTTTCCTTCTAAGGAAAGCATTTTCCTGCATATCTTTATGCAGGAAAATGAACAATTGAAAGAGAGTATCCTGAGCGCGGTGGATGTGGAGGGTGAGCCAGCGGTTGTCATCCGGGAATTGATGGCGCGCAACCTGCAAGGGATGCAGTCCAACCCCATCCTCAAGGAATGGTACAACCGCGCCGTTTTCAACAAGATCGAGCGCGCTTACCGGGAGGAGAACGGCAGCGCTGGGCTGGATTTCATGTCCGGCACCTTCAGTGATCTGATCCGCCAGTGGCAGGTGCAGGGTAAATTGCGCCAGGACCTGGATGCCGGCATGATCATGGCGTTTTTCGTGGCGCTCATCAATATCGACTTGCACAAAGAAGAGATCGGGATGGAGTATTTTCCGCAGATCATGGATCATCTGGCGGAGTTCATCCTGGCAGGCATCAGCCCGCAGCAACGCTCATAATAAGGGCTGGTTGTTGAACCTGGGTTGGGTAGATAGGCGAATTACGACTGGTCTGCTTGTTCCGCGACCCACTCTTTGATACGCTTTTCGATTTGATCGCGGATGGCGCGAAACTTTGCCAGTTTCTCTTCGTCGGTTCCCTCAAACGCTGCCGGATCTTCGAATGACCAGTGCAGGCGCTGGTTCACTCCCAGCCAGTTAGTGGGGCAATTCTTTTCAGCTTGGTCACAAACCGTGATCAAGTAATGGAAAAATGTTTTTCCAAGATAAACTTCAATACCTTTTGAAGTTTGTCCTGAGATATCGATCCCGATCTCCTGCATCACCTGGATGGTCAGGGGATGGATTGCTCGTGGTTCCAGTCCGGCGCTGAACGCTTCAAACTGCTCCCCACCGTATTTACGTAAGAAAGCTTCCGCCATTTGGCTGCGGGCGGAATTTCCGGTGCATAAGAATAAAACGCGAGTAGGCATGCAATTCTCCTGTAGGTATAAAATGCCCGTTCACGATAACTTGTTTTGATTAACAGCCAATTAACGCGCATTTATGGTGTTGTAAAACCGGGAGGGATAAAAAAACACTAATGATAGTGTTGCAGTGGGCGCGGAGAGACTCGAACTCACGACCTCACGGATGTGAACCGTGCACTCTAACCAGCTGAGCTACGCGCCCTTTTGTGCCCTAGATTATAGCAAAGCTTTCTCGCTTTGGGTAGAGAATTTATTATTTTTGACCAATCGTGACACAAGTTATCAATAATAGACTTATAAAAAAGGAAATGTGGAAAAAATTGACAAAACCTGACATCTTTCAGTTAAATTTAGTTCGTTCCAGAGAACAAGGGGAGGATTGTGATTGTACAGGGAACATTGGCTTCATTCTATTCTTGGAAAGATATAATGGAATAAGCTTGAAATTTATGAATGGTCATTAAAAGGATACGACCGATCATTTCTGGATTCCAATTCCCAAAATATCAATTTAATAAAGATAAAAACTTGTTTATTCTTTCAAAGGAATCTCTTTTAATCAATTCTCTTTCATCTCCTGCTGTTTCCTCAAAATCTGCAATCATATTTGGTCCAACATCATTAATACTTGAAAAAGCTTCATGAATAACCCCAAGCGACTCTTGAACAATTCTAATTTTTAGCAATCCTTTAAATTGATTTGCAAGTTGATCAATTTGATCATCAAATTGTTGTAAACAAAAATAAATATCCCATGCATCTTTCTCTTTAAAACGATTTTTTAATGCAATCCCCTTTAATATAATAAATGCAGGCAAAGAAATGATATTGAAAATAATATGGTCTATTGCTCCATTCGGTAATTTTCCGTCAACTTTTATCTTTTGAGTATTCGAAAAAGCAAAATCCCCTCCGTGTACCTTTCTGGGTCTTATATCCTGGACAATTTGTGTTCTCCTATTTTTCCCTGTTCCTAGATATTCACCTGCTAAGAAATCCACCTGTACTTTAATGTCATTTCTGTTATTAATACTTACATTTCTGTAAAAAATAAAGGGCTGTTCTTTCGATTGAGAATACCCTCGTTTTTCTAAAAGTTTTCTGATGGTTGCATATCTTGAACTGTCAATTTCGTTATGGTTCACCAAAATATCCACATCGGTACTCCCCACATGCGGGATTTCTGAATCTGGAAATAACAATTCCGGCACCCATCCACCTATTAGAATGAGATCATCTGAATAATCACCTAAAATATGCATCACCTCTAGTAGCACACTTTTAGCCGCAGTTACTTCATCACGACCATAATCTTTTTTACTTGTTACCATTTTTTCTTAATCCCCTGCTCTAATATTTCTACCGCTGCTTCTTCCCCTCTGGCTTTATCATGGATCAAATCCAGGTAAGTCTGAATTTGTGAAACTACAAATAATCCATCGAACTGTTGGCGACCATATAGGACCCCTTCATCATAAGGAATTAAAAAATGAAGATTTGCCCCACTTTCCACCTGTTTAATCTCCAGATCAACTTCCAATGCGTTGACAATTTCAATTGAATCAATATAGAGTTTTGTTGTTTTATATCTCACCATGGGAGCGTAGCGTGCAGCAGCAGATTGCCCGGTAAAAGCGTAAGGAATATTCCTTTTATTGAGAAAATCCCCTAATCTATTTTCTATTTCTCTTACTGAAGACATTGTGTAAAAATTAAGTTTTTTGCTTTTTTCAATATGGTAATTATTACTCCATTCATCTAACAAATCAAAAGGTTTTATGAGGGAGAATCCACCATATTCCGATTCCAACCATTCCTCATTGAGCAATACATTTTTAACCTTTGCCACCAGACCAATACTGACATTGGTTTCCTCAGCTAGTTCTTCAGTTAACCAACTCTTTTTGCCCTTGTCCAACAGGACTCTCAATATTCGTTCGGATTTTGGGGAATATAATTTTCTCAGTTCCCGTTTCTCTGCCAGGGGATTTCGTTCCACATTTTTTTTAATAAATAACGGATCGTCATTGATATACACATTTCCAACCAGGTCAAGAAAACCGATGCCTGCATTGAGGCACAAATTTGCAGAGGTATTGGATATAAATGGTGCGGCGATCATATAGTAGGCATTCGGAAAGGCTTCTTTATATCTGAGTATTTGATTAATTGCATCTCGAATAAAGCGAGGCTCTCCCTGAGATTTCACTTCCAGGACTATTCTTTTTTCTTCGTTTTTATATGCATATTTAATTACAATATCAGGAATATAGCCATTTCCAATATTGTAATTTTGGTAGCAGCCAGTCAATATAATGAAAGGGATTTCAAGAAAAATATCTTCAATTATTTTTAAAATCTGTTCTTTATAGTTCATAATTTTCACTCAATATGTTATTTTCACCAATCGGTGAAAATTATGTTATCAGTGAAAATTCATTTTGTCAATACTATGAAAATGTTTCCAAACAAAAATATTGAAGTAGAAGGGTGCTTTCCCAACGCACCTCTTTTCAATGCCTTCCCGAAAAATCACAGCGGTTAGGTACTTTTCCAAACCAATTTTTTCTATGTTCTGAGGGAATACAGCGACCGAAGCCGTACAATGGTGGGTCAGCGACCCACCATTTTTCAAACCACCTTTTCTACTAGATTTGGGGAATAACCAATAACCAAATCTCTACGTTATCCTGAGGGAACAAAGCGACCGAAGGATCTGTTCATTACGATGTTGATATTCGTATATGTCGCAAAGCCCGGAGCTGGATTTTTTATAGGATCTGAAACATACCGCACTGGCTGGTTTCATCTCGTGGTTATCAGATGCTTCGCTGCGCTCAGACCTGCTATAGAAAGTCAAGGGTGGGTCGCTGACCTACCAAAAAACTTCTCTCCCTCCCCTCTCATTCTCTTTAGGAATAATAATTCTCCATAGGACTATTTGTGGTTCCACATGATTGTAGGTGCTAATTGTGTCGTGTAGAGATTATTGTGGAGCAGCGTACTCCTAAGCCCTTGGTCAAGCGTTCAAATCTCACCCTCGCCATCCCTTGTTTTAATTAGGAGAGCGGGTTAGTCCAGTGGCAGCTATTTCAACTATCCACAGGAAAATTGAAACCCAAATCGAAAATAAATTCAGGAAAGATCATTTTCTTACGGACTCCAACACATTGGCTAATCAATATGCGATATAAAAAGAGGCATGTTCATTATTCAATTGAACATGCCTTCAATTTTTTTTCTACCTGCTAAGAAGCTGCTTTTTTATTCCGTGGTTGATGGCGGCTGCCAATCAATTTCCCAGGTTCCGGGCAATGAAAAGCGGGCAGATGTAAAACTACAGGTGACCTGACCATACGGGAGCCCGTTGGAATAATATTGTTCATCAATTAGCGTACCATCACTGGATATATTACCCTCACCCCAATCGGGGACAGCATCTCCCTGTCCTTTACAATCAATGAATCCATTGATTGTAGGTTTGTTGGGGCTCCATTCGATTGCATATCCCTTCTCCGGTGTGCCCTGAGCCAATTCAACGGGTTCTTGAATGACACGTACGGATTGAAAAGTCATTTTATACCCTTCAAATTCCACTTCCTGGTTTATGTCCCAGCTTTGTCCAACTTGCGGGTTAGTACCGGCATCGAAGGAAAAGAGAGGCATGCTTTCAAGGTCTACCGAAGAAACCCATAGGCTTTCAACATGCAATGTTAATGGGGCAGCAAAATCCTTTGTGGAAACTTTGATGGCGAATTCATTGTTATGAACAATTTCATCTGCCTGTTCCAGTGGAACGACTTTGCCTTCTGCATCCCGGGCATTTAAAGCTTCCCAGTTAAGCCCAACTTCCACCCATTTTTCATCAGAATATTCCGTATGACCAAATAAGATATAACCATCTTCTAAAACTACAGTTTGGTCAATGAATAATTGAATCCCTGCGCTGCTGGATTCAGCCGGATTATCGTTGGTGGATTCGACCGGATTTTCCACAATAGGCAACAACTGTAGGTCGGGCGGTTGGGTAGTGCTCAGAGAAAAATCCACCTTCCATTCCTTGGGGTCGCTACACAGGGAAATATCTGGATCATTAGGGTCGACGCCCGTATATAACGTAACTTTTGTAACGCCTTCCGGCAGCGGGAAAAACTGGATGCGTGCCTGAATGTTTCCAGCCGCATTGCTCTGCCCTCCTCCGGTCGGGAGCATGGTTTTGCCATCCGGTAACAGCAGGCGAGTGTTGCTATACGAGCAGTATTGACCTTCATTAGGAAGGTTGTCAATCTGGTATGAGACGACTGTCTGATTGACATCAGCCACCGCCTGATTGATGGTCAAGGTTGCGCCATCTTGTTCAAAGGTCACCGGTTCGCTCAAATACAGCGTGCTTTCATCATTTTGCACCTGACCGATGCCCGGCAGAAAATCAAATAAGCCGCGCAGGCTAGCCCACACCTGCTGCGGTGAGACGATCAGTAGGATCGCTACCAGTGCGATTACGACCGTCGCAGAGATCCAGTTTGGTGTTCGCTTCGTTGCGGGGATCGGGTAGGGTGTATTCTTTATTTCATTCAATAGCTTATCCGAGAATTCCGGGGAGGGTTCAATGAAACGGACAGCTTCGTTGATTTTATTTTCGAGAGACTTAGTCATGATCATTCTCCAATTGTTTCTTTAACCGATTGAGCAACCGGGAAACGGATTTCCGGGCGGTATCCTCTTTGCAATGCAGGATTTGACCGATCTCGCGATAACTCAATTCAGCCATGAATCGCAAGCGAATCAAGGTCTGTTCCTTTTCACTAAGACCGCTCAGCAGAGAGAATAGCTGTTCGATCTCATTCTTTTGAACAGCCTGCGCGAGCAGCTCCGCTGAGTTGGAAGGGATTTCCAGTTTCTCGATTACAATTTCGCGCGCAGCCTTGCGCGAATCTTTGCGATAATAGTCGACCAGCCGGGCATGCGCGATGGAAAACAGCCAGGCTGAAAAAGCGCCACGGCTGCGATAACGGGGCAGGTCTTTATAAACTTGCAGGAAGACTTGTGAGGTTAAGTCTTCAGCATCTTTGATATTGCCCAGGCGGAAGTAAAAATATCGGTACACTGGTTTGAGCCATTTTAAATACAGGTTTTCAAACCGAGCCGGATTTTGCTGGGCTGCGATGACCAATTCCGTATCTTCATCCGTCTGTTGGCTTTGGTCTCTTTCTACTGAAATGGTTTGATTCATATGTTTTTCCTTCAGTTTGTTGTTGAAAATGCATCTTCACATGTTAATAACCGATTGAGGTTCCAAAAGCGGACAAATTAACTGAACCTCGAATGTTCTATTGGCTTCTCTGCTTGTTCTTAACTGAGGCGTTTTGGAACGTTGGGGAGCTAAGTAAATTTTCTCCATTAACTTAAAAATATTTTATTAGATAAGTGATTAGAATATTTTATTAGCGCTATCTGGAACAAAGGGTTCTTTAAGCTTGAAAACCGCATTACATGGAAAAAGGCGAAAGAACAAGAAAAAACCACAAGTATTATTCGTTTATAGAGTCAATCTTAAATCACATGACTCATAAGCCCTTGGTCGTGATGATAAACAGCAAAAATTCTCACGTTTATAGAAGTCATGCTGAGGGAGTGCAGCGACCGAAGCATCTGTTATAAGCGCCTGGCTCAATGCAGGCAGGTCGCAAAGCTAATTGTCCCATACTCTCTGTATGAAGTAAGCCGAACGAATTGCCTCAAATAAAAAGTAACTATGAGAAGTAACGTTGACTCAATAAAAATGTTACCATCCGGCAGAGAAAAGATGCCGGGAGGAGCCAATGAT
>LDZT01013511.1_pt1 | contig 12109 bp, 10 predicted proteins | sample 615521 | NCBI WGS metagenome assembly LDZT01 (sample SAMN03408292, study PRJNA278302) | terrestrial metagenome | isolation source: oil reservoir sample SB1 | place: USA: Alaska, North Slope, Schrader Bluff formation | collected 2011-09
ACATCACCCGAGCCATAACATTGTACTTCTGCCTTACTGGAAAGCAGCTCAACACAATTGATATCGCCCGACGCATTGGAATAAATATTTATTTCATCGGCTTTACCAGTAAGTTTTATATCGCCCGAACCCCGACTTGTAATTTTCAAGCTCGAAAGCTGAAAATTCTTTCCTTTCATATCGCCTGAACCTGCAATATGTATCTCGCATGAACCATTCACCCCTTCTACCGATAAATCACCCGAACCATTCAGATAAGATTCGAATTCTTTACATTTGAGCTCGAGCTCAGCATCTCCACTTCCGTTGAGAGTCACACTAAAACGAGGAAAATTCAATTGATTCATGCTCACCACATCCCCTGAACCATTGATTTTAATAGCATTCAAATCAGGCACAGTAATAATAGCACGCATCACCTTTATCTTCCTTGGTCTTAATCTTTCTTTTATATCGATGTAAAGTGTTGAATTTATTTCTTCGGTAGTAATATAAGGAACAATATCAGTATCTGCTTCTATCTTCACCACGTAATTGTTGCCCTGTAAAATAAGGATATCTACCGATGAATTGTTTTGAATGGCTTGGAATGAACCAACTTGACGTATTTCCGATTTTATGTTCGACTGTCCAAAGGTAGGAATTATTGCCATCATAAAACCTATTGCCGCCAGTAACAAAAGAAGTTGTTTTCTCATAGTGTTTAATTTATCCAATTATATAACAATACGACTCATTAAAGCTGTAAAAGTTACAAATAAAAACAAAATATTTCGCAATTTGCCCAAATCGAAATCATTACTTTTGTGCAAAATTTGAGTTATGGCTCTGAGAGATTCTTTCGAGAAAACTGGCAATCTCTTTTTTCGATACCGTGGACAAATTCCTGTAATTATTTTTATTTCTTTAATTCCGGTGATGTTCTTTACCGATTATAGTAGCCACAGTACTTCAATTGCCAAATTTTTGATATTAATTTCAATTCTTTTGGCCGCAATAGGTTTTTTGATCAGAATCATAACGATTGGCACAACTCCGGCCGGGACTTCGGGTAGAAATACAAAATCGCATGTAGCCGAAAAACTAAATACTTCAGGGATTTATTCCATAGTGCGCCACCCGTTATATCTGGGAAATTATCTCATGTGGGCCGGTCTTACCCTATTTGTTCTCAATTTGTGGTATTTTTTGATTATTAGCCTTGTTTTTTGGATTTATTATGAAAGAATTATGTTTGCCGAAGAATGTTTTCTCCAACGTAAGTATGGGAATGTATTCATAGAATGGGCAATAAAAGTTCCTACCTTTTTCCCTTCTTTCAGGCATTATATTAGTTCTACATTACAATTTTCTTTCAAATCGGTCTTACGAAGGGAATACTCGGGTATGCTGGCTATTGTGTTTGGTTTTACCTTTGTTGATTATTTGAGGTATTATCTGCTCAACAGAAATTTCTTATCCATCAGGCCTTCCTTATATTTCCTGATTGCTGCCCTAATTATTGCGCTGGTTCTCCGAACTATAAAACATCACACTACTTGGCTGGATGAATCTGATCGAACATAAAGGACTTCTTCCATCATAAAAAAATCAATTTATGATGGCAGTTAAGAATTAACCAAATATGCTTCTTACCCAAGAAATACATGCGTGACAAACACTGCAATAATAATCGAAAGAAAAGTATCACATAGACTTTAAACTTTGATTTTCTAAATGCCTTTGTGGGGGTTCAAACCACAAATGAATAAAATCCTTACTTTTACAATAGCCATCTCAAAACTATGTCGTAAAATCTTTTTTTATGAAATCTCCGAATAATTTTATATTATTGAATGAAGAAGAAATAGGAATATAGATAAAAGGACAACAATTATGGAATGGGTGTGTGTGGGCGGTTGCTTCGGTACGCCCTAACGGGCTATGATATTTCGGTGGCTGAGTAGGGCGCAGCCCGTATCGAAGCCACCGTCATGGGTTATGATATTCCGGTGGCTGAGTAGGGTACTAGCCCGTACCGAAACCACCATCATGACAAACTGAGTAATTATGGCATACATGTATATCTTAAAATGTTCTGATGGTAGCTACTATACTGGTAGTACTGTAAATCTTGAAAGACGATTATCTCAACACCAAAATGGTGAAGGGGCTAACTATACAAAAAAAAGATTACCTGTAGATCTTGTCTATTTTGAGGAATATTCAAGCGTAGCGGATGCTTTTTACCGAGAAAAACAAGTTCAGGGATGGACAAGAAAGAAAAAAGAAGCTCTCATTAATGGGGAATATGAAGATTTGAAATCCTTAGCTAAAAAAGTTTGGAAAAAGAAATGAATAAAGCTGTAATTGAGCTGTTATAGGGGATTGGGGAGGTTGCTTCGATACGCCCTGACGGGCTACTCAGCAACCTACATTATTCGGTGGCTGAGTAGGGCATTAGCCCGTACCGAAGCCACCGTTACCGGCTACTCAGCAACCTGACCAAAACATTGGCTGAGTAATGATGGGAAAAAATAAATGAAATAAACTGTCGTAAACAATGAGGCCATATGTTTTTATAATAAAATACATAAAAATTCAATCATTGAACTTTTCAACCTTATTTAGGCATTGACAGATATTTCTTCATCATGCAATAATCACCAACCACCAACTAACATATTTTATCTACCAGCCACCCGTCGCATATTTTCTCATTCCACCTGTAGGCAGTATCTTTGCCAAAACGAATTCATCTGCATGAGTAATATTCCTTCTATTTCGGTTATCATTCCGGCTTATAATGAGGAAGAAGGCCTTAAAAACACTCTCGACAAAATAAATTCACTTCATCTATTCGACCAGTTCGAGTTCATTGTGGTAGACGATGGGTCTACTGATCAAACTGCACGCATAGCTCAAGAATATCCTGTACATCTATTCAAGCACGAAACCAACAAAGGTTATGGAGCAGCCTTAAAAACTGGAATTCGAAAAGCCAAAGGCGAAAAAGTAATCTTCATGGACAGTGATGGACAGCATGATCCAACCTTCCTCCCTCAAATTGCCCAAATGTTGCAGGATTACGACATGGTTATAGGTGAACGTACATTTGATTCTTATCAGGTAAAAGCCCGTAAATCGGGGAAAAAAATCATACGTATTGTAGGTGAGTATTTAGTTGAGCAAAAATTACCCGATTTCAATTCTGGATTCCGTGGTTTCGATCGCCAACTCATACTGTCGTTACTGCATATTATGCCCAATGGTTTTTCTTTTTCTACTACTTCCACATTGGCTTTCCTCAAAGAGGGTTATTCAATTGGCACTTTACCAATACACGTAAAAGAACGGCAAGGCAGAAATAGTAATGTAAAATTTCTAAAAGATGGTTCCAAGACCTTTTTATTGCTTTTTAGGTTGACTATGCTATTCAATCCTTTGAAGATATTTTTCCCCTTTAGTGTTATAACCTTCATTGCAGGCCTTGCTTGGGGAATTCATGGTTATGTTGTCTTCAGCCGTTTTCCGAATACGGCCACCATACTCATCCTCAGCAGTATGTTTCTGTTTCTGATTGGTTTACTGGCCGATCAAATATCGGTAATGAACCGAAGAAAATATTAAACCATGAACAAAGAATTGCCCAAAAACAATTGGACCGACCAACAGGTTGAAGAGCATTGGGATGCAGTGGCGCATAAATATGTAAAAGAAAACAACAAGGTTAAATATGCACATGACCAGAGATTTCGTAAAATGCTGGAATTGCTCCCTCCTCTCCCATCTGGAGCAAAAATCCTGAATATCACCAGCCGAGATGCAGAAGCCAGTATTTTCTTGCAACGTGCTTATCCGCGTATTCGGGTGATAAATGCAGAGATATCGCAAGGATTAATAAATGAGGCTGTTAGACTATGGCCGAATATCGAACAGATAAAAATTTCGACTTACAGCAATTTACCCTTTACCGATGAAGAATTCGATGCTATTGTAAGCCTCGAAACCCTTGAACATGTAGCAGAACCGGAAGCTTTTCTAAAAGAACTCCATAGAATCATTCGTCCTAATGGCATTCTGATATTGAGCTGCCCCCCTGCTACAAGTGAATTGCCTTACCGCGCATTTACTTTTCTTTTTGGCGGTCATGGTGAAGGGCCACACCGTTTTTTATCATCCAAAAGAGTAAAAATGCTGTTAAAGGAAACGGGTTGGCAAATCCTCCATCACGAAGGCAATGTGCTCATCCCAGCAGGTCCAGTATTTCTACAAAAATTCGGCGATTATCTTATCCAAAAATTTCAACATTCATTTATTCGAGAGCTAGGAATTAGGCAATTTTATGTCGGAAAACGCATCTAAACATATAGAACGCATTATGCGCTCAAATTTATGCAACCGCTGTGGAACCTGTGTGGGACTTGGCAAAGGGAAAATCCTCTTTCAAGATAGAGAAGGAAAATACCGCCCAAAAATCATTTCTCCTCTTACTACAGAAGAAGCCAAAATCATCTTGAATGCTTGCTCAGGACATGAATTTCATTTCCCTGAATTCAACCAATGGCTGTTCTCATCGGCTCCCCATTACAATCGATGGATGGGAAGTTACGAAAATCTTTACATAGGCCATGCCAATGATGAAATTGTAAGATCTAACGCAGGTAGTGGTGGAATCTTAAGTGCCCTATTGATTTATTTACTCGAGAAAGGAGAAATACAAGGAGCAGTTAGCCTGAAAATGTCAACTGATAAACCTTGGCTGACAGAACCATTTATTGCCACATCAAAAGAAGAAATTCTTGAATCGGCTCAAAGCAAGTATATTATTAGCTCTGTTAATGAAATATTGCCTCAGATAGCCAGATTTGAAGGCAAACTGGCTTATGTTGGTTTACCTGGACAAGTTCAGGCTATACGAAAACTTCAAAAGATACAACATCCAGCAGTTAGAAACATTAGTTACATATTTGGCCCATTCTATGGCAACACATTGCATGTGTCGTCCATTCGCAGCTTTCTTGCTGCACACAAGGAAAAAGATTTGAATTCTATAAAAAAAATATATTTCCGATATGGTGAATGGCCCGGCCGCATGCGCATCGAAATGAAAAACGGACGTATAATGGAACTACCAAAGTTTCATGCCAACTATCTCATCCCTTTTCATATTCTTAAAAATAGTCTTTTATGTACTGATCTTACTAACGAGTTTACCGATATTTCAGGGGGTGATGCCTGGGCACCCGTTTACGAAGAAAGAGGAAAGGGCTTTTCGATGGTCATTGCTCGAAGCAAACAAGGACAACAGTTACTCGAGAAGATGTTGAATCAACACCTCATTACACTTTGGCCTATTGAGGAAGAAGAAGCCATAAAAATGCATTCTCATGGATATGATTTGAAAAAACGGGGAACTTTCATCCGAATGCGTTTCAGGAAGCTACTGGGATTGAAAAATCCCGACTATGGATATAAAATCTCTAAATTCAGTGCTAGCAGATATCTAATGGAAATACTCATAGATTTTTTGTTTCTTCTTTTTGGAACAAGGCCTGCACGTTATATTGCCGACCATATTCCACAAAAAACCATGGGTTATATTTTCGAAACTGCCAGAAAATATTGGAAAAAAGCTACTTATTCCACTAAAAGGGAAAAACTCTGAAAAACGAATGATGAAATCTCTCAAGAACATCCTCTCGCAACTATTAAAAGCCCTCGTAGCTATAGGTTTAATCTGGTTGATCATCAGCAAAACGGAATTTACTCTTAAAGAATTTGTCAATATATTAAAAGGCTTCAATTTTTGGTGGTATTTTCCGGCTTTGCCTGGAGTGCTCATCGTCTTGTGGTTAAAAAGCCTCAGATGGCATAATTTGATGAAAAGGGAGGGCATATTTTACGATAACAAAAATGCTTATAAATCTTATCTCACTTCTTATGCCATTGGTTTACTTACACCCGGACGTTTTGGGGAAATCGTACGTGTTTATTATGTACGCGATCTTTCCGAAGGAGGACTATTTAAGGCTTTCCAAACTGTAATAGCCGACAGATTCTTTGATTTGTATTTTGTATTGGGAGGAGGTTTACTATCGTATGCCTTGATACTCCAAACAAATAATATTGCTTTTCAATGGATATCAGTGCTGATTGTCTTATCAGGTTTATTGATTTTATGGATTTTGCTCTATTTTTTCAGGAATCAAAATAAAAAGCATAATTTTATATCATTTGTATATGGAAGCCTTTATCCTATCACTGGTCTTCATTCTTTAAAAAACTGGATTTTTACTGCTCTTGCCTATTCGATATATTTTCTGCAATCGTATTTAATAGCCAATGCTTTGAATCTCCCCATCAAATTATGGGAAATAGCCGGAGTCACCATTATTACGAGTGCAGTATTACTGATTCCGATTACATGGGCTGGTTTTGGGACAAGAGAATTATCGCTGGTTGTACTGCTAGCCCACTGGGGTATAAGCTCAGAATCTGCTATGGCTTTTTCTTTGCTTCAGTTTGTAGCCACATTTTTTATTGGAGGCATTACGGGATTAGTGATATGGTTTTCTCATCCCATTCCACGCGAAGCCTTAAAAAAAGATTATGAAAGCATCAAACAGTTTCTAAAATTTCGTAAAACCACTAAGACACAAAACATAAATGATTAATGGAAGAAAAATTTTTGTTCCGAAAATACATCAATAATTTGGTTTTCAATACTTAGACCCAAACCCTCCAAAAATTAGGTAATATAATTTCAAAAAAAGCAAAATAATCGCGTAAATAGTTTGTTTATTCGATTTTTTTGTTGTTTCTTTGTATTACCTAAATAAGTAATATATGGAAACAAAACAAAAACACCCCGATTGGACACTGGTACATAAAAAACCAGGCACGGAACTTAAATGTATCAATGGAAGATATTATCTATATGGCGTAAAATCAGTTTACGACAAAAAGCTTAAGCGATCACGAAAAATATCGCTTGGCATTTTGGGAAGCATTACCAAAGAGGAGGGTTTTATACCCTCAGAGAAGCAACAATTGAAAATTAAAAGCAGTAAAACCTACTACAACAAACAGGTGTATTCTCTTGAATATGGCTTCTCCAAGTGGCTCATAGATACGTTGGAGAAAGAAGGCATTTTAGAGGATTTAAAAAGACTTTTCCCTGATTTATGGCAATTTATAGTTTCGATGATCTATTGCCGGGTTGCTTATCAAAGTCCTTTGAAAAACATTCCCTTTCATCTTCAGCAGTCAGATATGTTAAATCTACTGGGTTGGAGCGAAAAGATGAATGACCAAAAGATAAGCGATCTTCTCTTTGAGCTGGGTTGCCGAGAACAATCCATTCATCGGTTCATGCAGCCCAAGGACCGGCAAACCAGAACCATATTGATTGACGCTACCGATATTGTACTTCAATCCAATCATATTTCCTTATCTGAAGAAGGGTATAACTCCAAGATGGATTTTCAGCCCCAGTTTGTTTTACTCTACCTCTACGATGCAGTATCCTTGCGACCTTTATATTACAGGATGCTTGCGGGTAATATCAGGGAAATTTCAGCGATGAAAAACACGATAAAAATCAGCGGCTTGGAACATTGTACCTATATTGCAGATAAAGGCTTTTTTTCTCAAGCCAATGTCTCAGAGCTTGAGCGTATGGAAATGCAATACATGATCCCCTTGAAAAGGAACAACCAAAAAATCAATTATAAAGCTCTTGAAAATATTGAACAAACAGATAATTATTTTGAATTCTCAAAACGGTTTATCTTCCATGCCAATACGAAAGAGACGGGAAACAGAAGAATCGAGGTGTTTTTGGACGGAAAGCTCAAAGAGCAGGAAAAAGCCGATTATCTGTCCAGAATACAATCACTGCCGGAAAATTTCTCAAAACCCAGGTTCAACGAACTGGTGAAAACCATGGGGACACTCGCCATAATGCACAACACACAAAATACTCCAAAGGAGTTGTACCATGAATATAAAAGTAGAGGGGACATCGAGCAATTCTTTGATCACCTGAAAAACACATTGGACGCCTCATCATCCAGTATGCAGCGTGAAGAATCTCTCAATGGCTGGATGTTTATTAATCATTTAAGCATGCTGGTTATATACAGGTTATTTGAAATCTTAAAAACAACGCCTCTTAATAAACAGAATAAACTCTTACATAAATACTCTCTGATGGATGCTGTTGATCATCTTAAGTCGGTAAAGAAAATAAAATTTGCACCCGATGAATTCGTGATTGCCGAAATTAATAAACCAACAAAAAAATTACTGGAGAAAATGAAAATATCTATTACCTAAAAATTTAGGGTTTGGGTTTAGATATATTGTTTCTCTATCCAAAAAAAATTCCCAATGAGGGTTATTTTGCAGAAGATTAGATTTATAATCCTAAATGACGATAGGTCTGTGCTAATACTTCTTCGTTGTCGGCAATCAACAACACAATATCTCCACTCTCTAAAAATGTATTTCCTCGTGGAACTAAAAATTCTCCATTTCGTTTAACCATGGTAACCAATACTTTATCTGGCAACGACAAGTCTGACAATCTGTTGCCATTTTTAAGCATTTCCTCCGAAATCACAATTTCCGCTATCACTGCACTAATCTCGTCGGCCAAGTCTAAATCAAACTCTTTTAATTTTGGTTTTGATACTTTAGTCTGTTGAGAACCCAAGCCCAGCCATTGTGCCACTAACGGTACAGATGTTCCTTGTAAAACCAAAGATAAAATGGTTATGAAAAAGACAATGTTAAACATAATTTCGGCTTGTCGCACGCCACTAATCCATGGATAAGTTGCAAAAATGATAGGAACTGCACCACGCAATCCCACCCACGACACAAACAGCTTGCCTCGAAAAGTAATTTTTTTAAACGGCCATAATAAGGCAAACACCGAAACCGGACGCGAAACGAAAATCATGAACAAACCGATCAAAATTCCAATCCCTGCAATTGGTAAAAGCTCATGTGGATTGACCAATAATCCCAACGTCAAAAACATGATAATTTGAAACAACCAGGTTAATCCGTCAAAAAATTTCAATATACTGCGCTTATATTCAAAACGCCTATTACCAATTAAAAGTCCAGCTATATAAACTGCCAGATAACCATTGCCTCCCAAAACAGATGATAAGCCAAACAGGAAAAATAAAACAGCCAAAAATAACACCGAATACAAACCTTCGTAATCCAAATGAATATGATTGATAAGATAAACAACTAGTTTACCCACAACTATTCCCACTAAAGCACCAATGATCAGTTGTTGAAAAAAAGTAAGCACTATAACTCCCGTTTTTACTCCAGAAGATTGCAACAACTGAATACAGGCAATCATCAGCATATAAGCCATGGGATCATTACTGCCACTTTCTAATTCGAGCAAAGGCCTGAGATTTTGCTTCACCGTCAATCCTTTTGAACGTAAGATTGAAAAAACAGATGCAGAATCGGTTGACGACATAATGCTCGCCAAAAGTAAAGACTCGATAAAGGAAAAGGTGACAGTTTTTATCACACTGTTTGTCAACCAATAGATGAATATACCCGTAATGAGTGCCGTAAAAAAAACACCAGCTACAGACAAGATGACGCCTTGAAAAATTACGGGTTTTATTTCGGAAATCCTGGTATCCATACCACCCGAAAAAAGAATGATGTTTAAAGCTATAATACCGATATATTGGGCCTGTCGAGGTGAATGGAATTCAATACCTAATCCGTCGCTACCTGCGAAAATACCCACTAATAGAAACAACAATAAAGCAGGAATGCCAAAACGATATCCTGTTTTGCCGACAATAATACTGAGAAAAAGCAATATAGATGCTGCTAATAGAAAAAGTTCGAACGAAAATTTCATCAATATTCTCTATTCAAAGCCAAATTCGCCATAAAGTTAAGTTTTTTCCCCCAATTGAAAGGCCATTTCTTCGAACTTTTATAAGAAAATGCTAGAAATTACAGCCTAATAAATAGAATATCAATATTCTACATCATTAAGGCATGCACACGAAAAACTTAAATATTGGTGGTTTAAAAGAGCCTATACACATAATTTCGAATGAAAAACAATCAGATTGATAAATTAGAAAAAGCATCGGCTGCCAAGAGAATAGAAAAAAATTAAACCAATGTCCCAAACTTTGGTTGCAGATTCATAAAACAGTTTCAAAAGTATTGGTTGGACAACGGCGCGTGGGCAAAAGTTATATCCTTAGGCAAATCGCTTCACAACTGATAAGCATCGGTATCCCTGCCAAAAACATCTTTTATATCAATAAGGAATATATCAATAAGGAATTTATTGAGTTTGATTTTTTAACCACCTACACAGAATTGGAGGAGACGGTAAATGCCTATAAGGCGAGTTTGGAACCCAAAGGGAAATTTTATCTTTTTATCGATGAAATACAAATGATAAAAGGGTGGGAACATTTTGTTAATTTTCATTCTCAGGATTTTTCAGAACCTTGCGAAATTTTTATTACGGGTTCTAATTCCGAGATGTTATCGGGGGAATTGGCAACATTATTAGCAGGTTGTTATGTTAAATTTGAGATTTTCCCTTTCAGTTATGCCGAATATTTAGGAATTACCAAAAAACAAAAATCCCGATGGAGTTATGCAGAATATATGGAAACGGGCGCTTTACCCGAATTATTTGTGCTCCCCAACGAAGAAACAAGACGCAATTATATTTGGGTCCTAAAAGACACCATTTTATTGCGCAATATCATCTGGCATTATACCATTAAAGATGCCAAACTGCTGGAGGATGTGTTTATTTATCTGGTAAATAATGCTTCAAACCTGATTTCCATCACAAACATCCTGAATTACTTTGGATCGAAAAAACGAAAAACAAGTTACGATACCTTGTCAAACTATATTTCCTATCTCGAACAATCCTTTTTAATTCATAAATTAAAACGTTTCAACATCAAAGGGAAAGAAGTATTGTCGGGCATTTATAAATATTATATGAGCGATTTGTGTTTTAAAAATTATCTTTACCCTGAATTCGATCATGGAATAGGGTATAAATTGGAAAATCTGCTTTTTCTGGAATTGAAAAGAAAGGGATATATAGTTTATGACGGCACTTTCAGGGGTAAGGAATTGATTTTATTGCCAGAAGAGGGGACGAAATGATTTATATCCAGTGCTACTATATGCTCACCGACGAAAAGGTGTTTGCACGTGAATATGGTCCATTGGAAGCCATAAAAGATAATTACGACAAATTCGTCGTAACGATGGACGAGATACGTTTTCCTTCAAAGGAAGGGATAAAACACATTCAAGCTTGGAACCTTTCCGATGTAATAAATTGAAGTGGCGTAAATAAAAAATTCTATTGTATAAGGAGGTGCTTTTCGTTATAAAAATGTTAAAGTTAATGTTACGTATCGTATCATCCATAACTAACACTTCAACCACCAAACACTAGCCACCATCCTATCAATCTTTGGCAAATTTTTTGCATATTTACCCTCAACCAAATGCCAACTTTCAGACTTTAAGAGAATAATCAAAATCAACTAAATAGAAATAATCCTATGAAAAATCTTTCGAAAGCTATTTGGATTCTGGTAGCAGTACTTACTATTGCAGGATGCAGTCCATATAGAGAGTTAGCAAAGCAATACGTAACTCAATCATCAACACAAGCGGTTGTATATCTAATACCTGCTGGATATTTAGATAAAGTGAATCAAAAACGTTATCCCACTATTGATTTATCGGGATATACTCAATACCAGCGTGATAGCATCAAATTCGAAATGAGTAATTTTTTAAAAAACATTTCAGATTCGGCCTTTCTTACTCGATTTGTCAATTCTTATATGGAAGAATTAAGGGCATTGGGGGTTAGAGTTTGTCTCGATGGCCCCGATTCGATCAACTGCCCTCCGGCAAAAGATTCATGGGTAGTTAAAATGGATAATCTCGAACTACGTGAATTTTACATTAAGACAACTGATGAGCAATTTATTTATCCTGCTATTTATCAGAAAGATATAGATATTGAGGCCATTTCCTTGCATGCATGGTTTTCTATCAATAAATTAAATCA
>LDZT01004679.1_pt1 | contig 12106 bp, 10 predicted proteins | sample 615521 | NCBI WGS metagenome assembly LDZT01 (sample SAMN03408292, study PRJNA278302) | terrestrial metagenome | isolation source: oil reservoir sample SB1 | place: USA: Alaska, North Slope, Schrader Bluff formation | collected 2011-09
CGTCTCCGTCTCCCCGAGGCCTGCCGGATGTGGTCTGAATGCCGCTTGTAAAGATTGAGATCCGTATGGGAAAACCGGTCGAATACCGGAGGTCGATGATCGAGAGCGTTCGCAGGGCATTCATCGAAGCGCTGCAAACCCCGGAGGCCGCCCTCTGGATCAGGGTCTGCGAGCGAAAAGTGGAGAACTTCCCGCTGCCTCCAGGTCGGTCGGACGATGCTATCCTGATCGAGGTCAGCCTTATGCCCGGGCGCACCGCCGAGAAGAGGGAGGCCCTCTTCCGGGCGATCGTCGGGAACCTTGGCCGTAGCCCCGGGATCCGCCCTGAAGATCTCTGTATCGTCCTCTACGAACCGCCCGTCGAGAACTGGGCCGAACACGGGGAGCGGTTTGCCGCGCCTCCGGGATGAGTCTCACCTCACCGGCGGCGCAAAAAACCTCTCCACGGACGGATTCCGGGGGTGCAGTCACGAAAGGCGTTCACCGCTTTGGTGATTCGAGGATACCAAACTGGATTGATGCCCTCCAGCAAGTCAGTTCTGTATGAAGATGAGGATCAGGGGCTATCTGGACGGCAAATCCCGGGCGGTCTGCAACATCGAGCGCGGAGAACGGCCGGCTTCCTCTCCCCCCAGATGTTCCCTGTTGCGGAATCCGGCGGCCAGATCGCCGGTTAAACCATCGCGGCTCATCTGGAGAGCCGGCCTAAAACGGGATGGGTCTCGCGGCCGTACCGGAGAACCGCGGCGCCACGAGCAGCGATTCACGGCCGACCGCTGCATCCCACGGAGATGCCCTGGTGATCGGAAAGGCTTAACCTTGCTGGATTGAAAACTTTTCGTAACATGTCCCCCCTCACCTACCCTATCGGCAAAGAGTTCAAACCGGTGCCGGCGTACCGCACCTACCTCTACACTTCCCTCCTGATCAGTGTCGTCGTCCTGATCCTGCCCTGGCTTATCCCGGCCGTGATCTTCACCCCGCGTGTGGTCGGCCTCGGCCTTGCCATACCAACGGTTGCCGTCATAATCTTTGTCGCCTGGTGGATACCTCTCTACTGCGAGAGTATAAGATCATGGGGTTTGTCCGGAAAAGCGGCCCCGTTGCAACCGAAGGCGAACCCGAAAGGGCGGCAGAGTTCGGTGCGGTGGTGGAGGAACTGCGGGCTATCCGGAACCTGCTTGAGGCCGGACAGAGGAGATAAGAGAGGAAAAGGGGGTGGCGGCCCCGCCTATCTCCCGCTCTCCTTCCCCCGCTTGATGACCAGGACGGGCTGATTGGCGTTCTTGATAACATACTCCGAGACCGTCCCGAGCAGGCGGTCCCGGATGTTTGACCGGCCGTGAGAGCCAAGGACTATAAGCGATGCTCCCTCGGCATCGGCGGCGGCCACAATCTCTTTTCCGGGGTTGCCGACGGGCGTCAGGACGGTCACCTCAAACCCCTGCTTCTCAAGCGCCCGGCGGGTGTCGATTATCCGGTGCTGGATCTCGGTCTGCAACCCCCGCTGGGCCTTGGTCTCCTGGTTTGATACCGTTCCAAGGAACCCCTGCCCGCCGGAGGCGCCAAGCCCGATATCCTTTGAGTCGATTACGTGGACGAGGATGATCTCACGGGTTCCCGCCTCGTGCAGTGCGGGGATGTAGTCCAGAACCTTCATCGAGGGCTCTGAGAAGTCCGTTGGAAACAGGATGCGTTCAAACATACTCTGGCACTCTCTCCAGGTGTAGTCTTTTCTATCAGGGGTATAAAATGGATTCTGTGCACTCCGCGGGCAGCGCCAATACCCCTTTCAGCCGCGCCCCCTATCCCGGATGAGCACCCTCCACCGGTGCAGCATCCGGCCGACCCCTCCTGTCCCGACGGGCGGAGGATAGGGTGAGGGGATGGCGACCCCCTCCGGGTCTATGGTGAGGCTGAGGGCGTCGGCACACTCCGTGCAGATGGCCTCCACCTCCGGGTCGCCTCTGAGCATGGGATGGGGGGACTGGAACCGGATCCGGCTCCCGGCTATATCATCGAATCTTTCAAGCATTGCCGCCTGGTATGCCCGCTCCTCCTCGACGGCGGCCGGGGTATCGATGCCACACGCCCGGCCGACCTCCTCAAGGAACCGGCAGGTCCCCCCAAGTCCGGTCGGGAACGACTCGATGTATGGTGTGCCATACCGCCGTTTGAGATCCTCGCCGATAGGCCCGAGCGCGGGTTCCCGGAGGATGTTCACGGCGGCGGCACCGAGCCGGTCGAGGTCATGCGTCCTGATCCCCCGCACGAACCGCAGGTTGACCGGGAGCCCGAGCCTCTTTAAGAGCCGGGAGACCTCGGCGGCGTTCTCGTCGACGCCGTACTCCAGGTTCTTCTCCCCGATCAGGTTTGCCGAGAGAGTCCTCTCGCTCGATGGCGGGGCAAGCGATGCGACGGCGGCCAGGGCGTTTTTTACCCCGGTCTCAAATACGCCGCCAAGGAACCCGGCGGTAGGGATCGGGATCACCGGGACGCCCCGATCCTTTGCGCAGACCGCAGCGATGTCGTCCCCTATAGTCTCGACGATGCAGGTCGAGAGGACGAAGATGGACGCCGGCGAGAGGGCGAGCGCACGTTCCAGGGCGGTCTCGAGGGCGTCCTCACCCCCGAAGATGATATCGCTCTCCACCAGGCTGGTGGAGAGCAGCCGGGGGAGAGCAGGGCGGTCGTTCGAGAGGCTGGTGGCGTGCAGGAGAGAGAAGTTGTGGTGGGTGCAGCCCGCCGGGCCGTGGATGACGCAGACGGCGTCTCTCACCTCAGTTGCCACAGATAGAGCCCCGGTCAGGGTGCAGCCCTCAAACCTGGACGAACTCGAGGGCGAAGGATTCGATCTCATCCATCTCCATGGGCGTGGGGATGCTCGTTGTATCGTTACCGTATACCAGCCGTGCGAGATCCCGGTAAATCCCGGCCTGCTCGGATTCGGGGGCATACTCGATGACGGTCTGTTTCTGCAGTTCTGCAACCTGCACGATCCTCGACCGCGGGATATAGGCGATCATGCGGGAGTTGATCCGGCGGGCGAACTCCTCCACCAGTTCCGCCTCGCCCTCGATGTTCTTTGCGTTGCAGATGACGCCGCCGAGGGAGCACCTGCTCCGCGCCCGGCGGGATAGACGGGCGATGGCTCTGGCTATGTTGTTTGCGGCGTAGATGGACATGAGTTCACCGGAGGTGACCAGGTAGATCTCCCGGGCATAACCCTCGCGCATAGGCATCGCAAACCCCCCACATACGACATCCCCCAGGACATCGTAGACTATAACGTCGCCCTTCAGGGCGTCGAGGCGCTCAAGGAGCTGGAACGTTGCTATGATCCCGCGGCCGGCGCAGCCTATGCCGGGCTCCGGGCCGCCGGCCTCCACGCAGCGCACGCCCGCGAAGCCCCTGTAGACTACGTCGTCGACGGTGATGTCTGCGTCTCCGCGCTCCCGGATGAGGTCGAGGACTGTCGGGATCCATGTGCCGTGGACCAGCATACGGGTGCTGTCGTGTTTGGGGTCGCAGCCGATCTGCAGGATATCGAGCCCCTCTTCTGCAAGTGCTGCCGAGAGATTTGCTGCAGTGGTGGATTTCCCGATTCCCCCTTTCCCGTAGAGGGCAATCTGTTTCATTGGATCAGTATTGAGTCCGCATGGATAATTAGGTCTCGGGTGCGGTTCATGGCAGATGAACCGGATCGCCATACTCTCCTCGAGTTGCATACCGCGAACCCTTCACCCCGCCGCACGGGATGTCCTCAAGCCGGAAGGCCGGCCCCGAAGGCTCTTGAAACGCCTTGCAGCCCATATTTCCGGGTCGTTTGCCGCCTCCAGGAGAACGGCGTCCGGTGAGACCGATCCCGCGAGAGCGGGTTCAATGGGTGGTGGATGTCTTGCCGGATCTCTTTCTCCTGAAGAGTGCGCCAAGGTCCTCAGGGAGCGTCAGGATGACGGGTTCGAGGTGCAGCCTCTCCATGAACGCCGAGTCGCACATGGAGAGTGTGTTCGGGTTTAAACGGGCGATTATGGAGCAGAACGCTCGATGCCCACTCCCGGAGTTTCCGTCTCTGTCAAAGTAGATTGCGGCATTGAACGCGTATGTGCCAAGACCCCGGTAGAAGTCGATGACCCGGAGGATGCCGTCTGCCAGCGGTTCGATATGTGGCTCGAACTCCTCAAGCGTCGATATGGGGAGGATACCCCTGACCTCTCTCTCGCCAAGGGGGACGGGGTTTGCCGACCAGAAGATCTCGTCCTCGAAGAGAAACCGTTCCGAGGTGCGTTCGTGCTCCACGAAGTCGTCCCAGTATGGGTGACCGTGTTTGGCAAGGTAGCGGCGGCCGGCGGTGAGGTAGATCTCAGCCAGATGGGTGGGTTTCTCATCGGCGATCCCCTGGAGGTGGGGATGAAAGATGCTTGCACCGGCTGAAGGGAGGTAGTTCCAGTTGATGCTTGCATATCCAGGAAATCTGATCAGCGCCTCAAATGTGCTGGATATGGCATCGGTGAGGTTTTTCCTCTCAAACCGATCGGGTGCATGCTCAGGTGTGATCACCGTGACGACGTGGTGGCCGGCAAAAGGGTAGAGGTTCGGGAACGTGACGCTCTCCCCGCGCCGGATTCGGCTGCCGTCTTCAAACGTTGGGGTCGAGGTCTCCAGGACACCGGGGCAGAAGGGGCAGTCATCACGTGAGGGTGGCATTATAGGAGCGGTGTCGATCTCTCTTTCCATCCGGCCGGGGCTGATCCTGCACTGGAGCCCGGTGAGGCTCTCCCTGCGGTACTGCAGGATCCCTCGTCTCGTCCGGGTCTCTTCTATGGTGAACATGGCCCTCCGTATCCCAGTTGGTTTGCCGGGTGTATAAACCTGTCAGAACAGCGGATGAGGAGGATGGAGATAGCGGAGTAAACTTCAGCGGTGGTATCTATAAAAAAAGCAATGGTGTTTTTCTCCCGCCTCAGACAATGTACTTGCCCAGGAGGCGGATGGAGGTGGTCATGTCGGGGCCGAGCGGCGAGCCGAAGATGATCTGGGTAACTCCAGCCTTCGCGAGATCCTCGCACTTCTGCTTGACCATGTCGGGGGTTCCGGCGATGGTGAAGGCGTCGATCTCGGCGTCGCCGACGAGTCCACCGACGGTCTTGAAGTCGAAGCGACCGAGCGCCTCCTTGATCTTGGCGACGTTGTTCAGGTCAAGGTTGTGGCGCTTGAGGAGATCGGGCGGTGATCCGGCGGCGATGAACGCGGCAACGATCTTTGCGGCGTTCCGGGCCTTCTTCTCGTCCATGTCGATGGACATGGCCGTGTAGGCGCCGACGTCGAAACTCTTCTTGCCGACCTTCTCCATTGCCTGTTTGATGATCGGGATGGCAACCTCGAAGTCCTTCGGGTTGGAGGCGTTGATCAGGGCACCGTCACCGATCTCACCGGCGAGTTCGAGCATCTTGGGTCCCTGGGCTCCGATATAGATCGGGATCCCCTTCTTGCCGGGCAGGGTTACACCTGTCAGCTTGGCGCCGTCGTAGTCGAAGAACTCCATCTTGCCGGTCTTCTTGACCTCTTCGCCGGTCAGGAGTTTCCGGATCTGCTCAACACCTTCGCGCAGGCGGGCGAGGGGCTTGACGGGCTGGATCGCGATCTTGGGAAGCGTCGAGAGGTCGCCGGGCCCGATACCAAGGATTGCGCGTCCGTCTGAGATCTCGTTTAAGGTGGCCGCAAAGGACGCGATGGCTGCCGGGGTGTCGGTGAAGGTGTTCATGATACCCGGTCCTAGCTTGATCGTATCGGTGTTTGCCGCGATCATGGCAAGGGTCGGGTATGCGTGGCGGTTGTTGTAGTGGTTGGTGATCCAGGCGTAGTCGATGTCCTTTGACTCTGCAAGCTTGGTGTACTTCACCACCTGCTTTACGTTGATTGCTCCGGGCACAAATTCAATTCCATATGTAGTCAAGGCTATTCACCTCATTGAGTAGTTACGTGCAGGAAGTTATATAAATTATCATTTTGTGCTCGGCCGGACTGCACCCAATCGCGTACGCAGCTCGAAAAGTGGGTGGGTGGAGGGTTTTACAGGGTATCGGCCGGTCTAACAACCCCATCTTGCGAGCAATCCGGAATGGTTAAGGGTACCCATCGGCGTTAAATGTCGCAGGGAAATATATATCTTCCGTCCGACCATATAATCATCAATAGTTCTCGATAAGTTCCATGCTTCTTTCGCGGCAGAATCTCTTCGGCTGTACATGGAAGGTGCCAGGTAAGGGGTATAATCGGTATGCGCGTTCTGACAATCGGGCTTGGCGGCGCCGGGTCGAGGGTGGTGGACAAACTCTATGACCACGACCGGCGGAGTGGAGTTCATTGCACGAACGCGGTGGTTATCGATGTTGATCCAAACTCCCTGCTCCAGCTCCGCCACCTCCCGAACGATGCCCGGATCTTCTTTCCGGGCGTCAATATAACCGATCATGCGGGTGCAGCAGATTTGATAGATATCGATGAGGTGATGACCCGCCTTCAGCGCATGGATACGATCGAGATCGACTCGATCCTGATCTGCTGCGGGCTGGGGGGCAGCGTCATCGATATCGCGCCGTTCATAATCGAAAAGATCCGGGTATCCTATGTTGAGCCTATCTTTGCCCTTGCCATCCTACCCTGCCTCGGCGAGGGTAAACGGGTCTCGGCCAAAGCCGCTGATGACCTTGAGATGCTCCAGGAACTGGTCGACGGGGTCATCCTCTTTGATAACGAGACCTGGTCGAGGAAGCTTCTGGCCTGCGAGAGACCGGAGAGCGCTGGCGGTTCCGGCCGGCGGCGCCAGCCGCTTGAAGCACCAGACCCGAGAACGCACTACAACATGCTCAATGAACGGATTGCCCGTCAGGTAGGGCTTCTCCTGCGTGCCGGGGAGTTCAACGAGGGCGGGGTTGAGGTCGCCGAGGTGGTCCTGGACGCGGGGGAGGTACTCAACACCCTGAAGGATGGGGGGCTTGTCGCGGTCGGTTACGCCACGGAGCGTCTGCCAACGGGGTTGACGAACCTCCTCCGCCGGAGGCGGTCGTTGAAGGATCTGATCCAGGGCTCGCACGAGAGAACCGCACGGATAATCTCGCTTGCAAAGCGAGCGGTCTATGAGGATATATCGATCCCCTGCGACCTCACGAGCGCTGATAAGGCGCTGGTTCTGATCGCCGGCCCTTCGGCCGAACTCTCGATGAAGGGGTTCCATGCAGTCCGCAAATGGATTGACAGGAGCATCGCGGGACTAGAGATGCGTTCCGGCGACTACCCGGTGCGGAACACGGCTTATGTGGGGATCATAGTCGTGCTCTCGGGGCTCTCAAACATACCGAGGGTTGGAGAAATCCAGGATATCCGGGCGGATTACATGCTTGAGTGCGAGGAGGAGGCCTCCCGGGCACCAGAGGATCTCGAGGGGGATGATCATGCCTCTTCTTTTGAGGTTCTCTCTCCGGATGAGGCTGGATATACGGGTGACGAGACGATGATGGAGAAGGATGAGATGATCGATATGCCGGTTGGTGCCGGCACCAGGCAAAAAGATGAGACGATCGATATCTCCCCAAAACCGGGGAGGAGAGAGGAGGATGGAGGCCTCAGCCTCCCGCCCAGGGAGAGTGGACGGGAGATCGACCTTGCGGGGTCGGCCTCTGTGACGTCCTCGGTGCCCGCGCCGAAGAACAGCACATTTGACCTGACGGGTATTCGTGTTGAGAAGACGGCGCCAAGGGATGATGGTATGAGCGGTTCGGCGTCCTTTAAGCCGGTGCAGCGGCCGAAGGAGGGGGCTTTAAGCGGTGAGCGCGTCACGTTCGGCCACGGCCAGCGGCCGAGGGACGACCTCTTTGATGAGGCGGGGGTGCGGATGCATGGAGGGGTGCCTGCACCGAAGGACAGGCTGCCGGATGGCGCCGCCAGGCCAGGGCCCAGGCCAAAAGAGGTCGAACCGGGACGGGGGAAACTCCGGGTGCTTGATGCAGCCGCCCGCGAAGAGGAAGAGCCAGACGACGGGATCACCTGGATCCTGTAGCGCCAACCAGGTCTTCAAAAGGCGTCGTTCCGGCGCCGATCTCTGTTTTGACGGTGTAGCCCTTCTCAATGGCGCTTCCCACCATGTTCATCCCTGTGAACGCGACGATGAATAGCCGGTAGGGGTGTTCGGGGAGGTTGAACTCACCGATGCCTCTCCTGGCCGGGAAGTTGAACCCCCGCTCTTCCATCAGGCCGACAACCTCTTCAACCCTTGAGCCTGCGGCCGAGGGGACTGCACGGACGTTTGCAAGCGCCACGCCCGCTCCGGTCGTCACGAGCCGGTTGATCGATGTGAGCCCGGCGGAGACGAAGAGGTGGAGCGGGTCGACTGACGTTCCGCGGTAGCCGATGAGGTCGAGGAAACTTGCCGAACCGTTCTCGTCGACGGCGATCCTGCCGGCGTACTCGAGCCTTGTGGGGATGCCCATCCTCTGGAGGACGCCGTCCAGGGTGATGCTGCATGCCGTCATGATCCCGATATGGCCGTCAGGTATCCTGGGGTCGGTCTCGACGACCCGGTAGGTGTTCAGGAACCCGTAGCCCGTTTTTGCCACCTCGTCGAAGGCCGCTGTGACGCCGGGGAGGTCCTCCTCACGGACGAGGGAGAGGTTGTAGGCGACGGTTCCTTTGCCGGTCAGAGGGTCAAAGGTGCTCCTGAAGGCGAGCCGTTCGAGTTTTGATATGATGAACCCGATCTGCTCCTCGACAAGCGCCCGCTTGCTCTCGGCGATCCCGGCCTCGGTGAGGAGGCGGCCGCGGTTCCCGACCTTCGCTGTAAACCCCATCTCGTCGAGGTACTGGAGGTAGTACTGGACGGCGCGGTCGCTCAGGACGAACCCGCGTTCGGCCATCTTCTCGCTCAGTCTCTTTGCGCCCAGCGGTTCGTGCGACTCGGCCAGGATCCGCAGGATCTCGAGGTACTTCCGTTCAGAGCGGATGGAGGGGGTCATCGGGTGTGCACCACGCCAACGCTGTCCTGGTAGCGGCCGGCATAGGCCCGGTCGGCGTTCAGGACCTCATGGAGGACGATCTGGACGACGCGGTCACCCTCCTGGACCTGGATCTCTTCTCTGCCGGCGTTTGTAAGGCAGAGCGTCAGGTGGCCGCGGAACCCGGGGTCGACAAACCCGCCGCCGAGGAGGACGCCGCGGCGGGCGAACGAGGAGCGGCACCGGAGTGTCCCTGCCAGGTCTTCCGGGAGTTCCACACGCTCGATCGAGGCTACAAGTCTGCATTCGCCGCGCGGGAGGACGGTTGTTTCGCAGGCACGCAGGTCGTAGGATGCCGGTTGCTGGGACGCAGCGTGGTATGGTTCGATGACGAGATCGCCGTCATGGAGCCGTCGAACGATTTCGCTGGACGAGAGGATCATCGTATAGAGTGAAATCGATGAGGGGACCCATGGGGTAGGGGACATCCTTTTGGGCTTCGAACCCAAGGACGCGGGTTCAACTCCCGCTGGGTCCGCTGTTTTTCAGGGTGCGGGGTTCGCGCACCCGGAGATATCCGTTCTCCGATGCGGGACTGATCGGTATCGGTTGTTGCGGAAAAAATCCCTTCCGGGATGGGATTGTTACCTGCTCTCCACGGGAAACGCGTACAATAGCCCGAACTCGTCTCCTGTTTATTCTCCAGGACCGCACCGGATTGTCCAGATGCTCATTCCGATCAAAAAAGAGGAGGGGAGGGACCGGTGCTAACTGATTCTGATATACGCCCGATCGCTCGTCCCTACTTCAACGGGATCATTCCACGTTATCTCGTCACTTGCACCATCATCGTCAGGTGTAATCTCCTGGGCAAAAACCCGTATCTTGTACCACCCCTCCTTCTCCCCGAGGTTAAGAGTGGTCGAATAGGTTCCGTTAATATTGGTGTCTGGAGGATGGTACAGCGTATCGGCCTCATGCCATGTGCCGCTCCAAAAGATGTCATCGGGGCTGAACTGGTACAAGATCTTCTGTGTCACGGACCTGTTTCCTGTGTAGTTAAGGCCCCAGGTGGGGACGAGAATACCGGGGTCATCCGTGTTGAGAGATTCCCGGGTCAACTCGATCTGCGCCGCACTCACGTCGGTCTCGGTGAGATTCAGCCGGGCAGTGATGAAGGTGTGAGGTAGACCAACTTCACTCTCACCCTCGGTGCCATTGAATCGGATAACAGATCCATCCCCGAAGATATCGATGTTGCCCTCTTTTAAGACCTTCAGGCGGAAAGTGGTTTCCCAGGTCTGGTTTAGGTATATGTCCCCGACGTCAAATGAGAGTATTTTATCGCCCTGCCAGTCTGTGCCCTGGTTCTCGCACACAGGTCCCCAGATGGTCGTTTTGTTGTCAGTCCAGTACTTGATCATCCTGGTCGAGACCGGGTCTAGATGTTCATACTCAAAGACATCGCCGGTGAGTGTGGAGTTGACACTGACCGTACCAAACTCTAGGTTCATCGTGGTGTTGACGCCGGCCGCTTCCTGGAGTTTCGTGGCGATGTCTTCATAGACCTGCGTCAGATCATCACCTGCGGTGGCACTGTAGAACTTGCCGCCGGTCTTGTTGGCATAACTGCTGAGTTCATCATGATTTGGCTCGTTGCCGAGTGCGATCGTAAAGATCTTGATGCCTTTACTTTTTGCGTAATCGATAACACTTCCCTTTTCCACATTGGGCAACCGAACAGCATCCCAGCCCCCCTCCGGATTTCCACCCGTGTTCCACTCTCCATCGGTGAGGAGGACAATTGCCTTTACCGGGTCTCCTTTATCTCTCGGGTTCTCCACGATCATCTGAACTGCCTGATAAAGCCCTTTCCGCATAGGCGTCCCGCCACTTGGAAGCCAGTTCTCAATCTTTGTGTCGACATTTGTATACGTATGTGTCAACTCAAGGTCACGGGTGGCAGAATCGGAGTAGGTTTGTGGGTTATTGTAGTGTGCGTCGATGTAGTCATCATCATCGTTCCAGTCATCAACCCACCCATCATCATATGTCCACTTATAGTCGTTCCCCGCCCAAAATTTACTCCAATAATCATCAAGATCTGTCATCCCCAACTGACCAAACGATACCAGCCCTATTCTATCCTTTGAAGATTCCATCTGGGACACAAAAACCTTAGCCGCCTGCATTGCATGGACCATCCGGTCATCGACAGATTCCTGTTGAACCCATTCATAATTACGATGGTCATAGTTAGGATTGGTAGTGGTATTCTGCAACATACTCCCTGACCGGTCGGTGCAGAGCACCACATCTATCGGCCTTTTCTGCAGCGCATACCCATCACCGATCAACTGTATCGTTACTGTCACGCTGTCATTTACCTTCACAACCTCGGGGTCTACCGTGACATTGACGCTGAGATATGGGTAGTTCCTGAACTCTACCGTGGTAGCAGCATTATTGCCCTGCCAAGTGGCCTGGATTGCCACACTTCCTGTGGCCATATCATAATCTTTTGTGAAGGCGCCGGGGTGGAAATATATCGTGGCAATCCCCTCTTCATCAGTCGTGGCAACAATGGGTGTACCACCTTTAGTGGAGGTAAGAGTCCCGTTTGATATCTCAGGGACCCTGCTCATCGGGAATGTCCTGTTGTCAACATCGGTTATCACAAACGAAACCGTTTCATTTCGAACGCCATTGCCCTTTGAGTCTATTACTTTTGCTCTGACCACAGAGACGATATCTTCTTTAACATCCCTGCTTGCGATGGTTCCGGGGACTGCGGTGATGAGCATTTCAACCGGGGTGCTGCTGTAAAAACCCACTTTCTTCATACATGAAACACTGCTGTTATCGACGGCGGTTGCGACTATCTCGGCGACCCCGACCAGATCACGCGAACTGTACGTGATCTGCGCCTTACCCATGCTGTTTGTTCTGGTGAACAACTCCTTCGGGTTCAGAAAACCGGATATCGGCTGGACGTTTACCCTTATCTCCCGATCACCGGCAGGATTACCATACCCGTCATAGATGGCGTAGGTGATGGTGAACTCTCCTCCAAGCGGCAGCTCGGGGTAATGTGGTGGTTCTGCATCAGGAGAGAC
>LDZT01005327.1_pt1 | contig 12103 bp, 6 predicted proteins | sample 615521 | NCBI WGS metagenome assembly LDZT01 (sample SAMN03408292, study PRJNA278302) | terrestrial metagenome | isolation source: oil reservoir sample SB1 | place: USA: Alaska, North Slope, Schrader Bluff formation | collected 2011-09
TCTGAAAAGGTTTGCTGCTCCATTTTTACCACCTGCCACTGTTTTCTTTTATTTTACCATTTTTTGACCAGGGAAGCAATTTAATCATTGCATCCCTAAGTTGCTTTCATAGCTTGCGGTTTTTGTTTTTTTGTTAAGCAACTGATTAACTGTTACAAGATGAAATCTGATTTTCAAGGAAGGGAATTTGGTTTTTAAGAGCATTACTTTTTAGGAAGAAGCGTTGGCAACTGGATTTTGACAAAATCTTAATTTTGTCAAAAAGCTTTAAAAAATAGGAGGTTTAATCATAGTGGGCATTAGAATCAAGCTTTGGCAAAAAACCTTGGCGACATTGCTCGTCCTCTCTATGATGTTATTTTTTGTCGTGCCTGTTTTTGCCATAGATGAGCCGCAAGCTCCTGTCTGGTCTCCTGATGCTGCCCTGACGTTTAGTGAAGTAACAGGAAGCAGTTTCAACGTTAGCTGGCCGGCGGCTGCAGATGCGGAAAGCTATAATGTACTGGTCAGCAATACCACAGGCGGTATAACAACTCCTGTGCTGGATGCCTCCGTAACCGACGGTACTTCCTGCGCGGTAACCGGCCTTACGGCCAACCGTCGTTATGACATCAAGGTTACGGCCGCCAATTCTGTAGGGGAAAGTCCTACGAGCCTGGAAAGCTTGGTGGTTACCACACCATCAACACCGAACATTTTTACTTTTATTCCGGCCGAGCTGAATGACAGCAACTACAGGTATAAGTTTCAGCCGTCGGCCAATAAGGACGAATCCGATTCAACACCATATGAAAATGTCTTTATTTACGATACTGATTTGGAACTTGCCTCAACCAGCTTTGTCTGGTACTTGCAGGCCGGCTATAACAATTCTGTGGCCGCCATCAGGGAAAATGTAAGATGCTTCCGTCTTTTTAACCTTACAGACGGGGTGGAAGTGCCGCTGGATTATGGCGACCCGGAAGCTGCCTTTGATAACACCTGGGTAGCAGGCACTCCGGAAACTTCAGGTGATTTTTCTGTTACCAAATTGATGGCTTATTCCGTGCATTTTGCTTTTCAGCCTGACATTACCAAGTATCTAGAAGAAGAAAAGAATTATGCAATTACCATCGACCCGCAATTTAGTACAGGAGGCGCCAATCCCAATGTTTTAGGCAAGGTATACTGCTTTCAATTTACCACCAGTTCTGATAAAGAGGCTCCCGTATGGGAAGACGGCGCCCAAATTACCATAGGTGAAATAACTGAGAACAGTATTTCTTTAAGCTGGCCTGCAGCAACAGATGATACCGCTGTGGAGAAATATAAAATTGCTATTAGCAATAATGACAACCTGGTCAATGTTCTGGAAAAAGACGCCAATAGTACAAGCATTACCGTAAACGATCTTACCCCTAATACTGACTATACTTTTACTGTTACAGCGATCGATGGCGCACACAATGAAAGCAATGCCTTACCTGTTGTGGCAGCCAAAACACACCAAAGTATCCCAACCTGGACCGAAAATGCAACCCTGACGGCGGATGGTGTCATGGCTACTGAGCTGGTCCTGCGCTGGCCGCATGTCAACAATAATCTGGCAGGGTATAAAGTATATGTAGACGGAGTGGAGGAAGCAAGTTTACTCGCTATTCAAAATTACTATGAGCTTTACGGATTGAACAGCGGTCAAAAGTACATCCTTTCGGTGAAGCCCTTTAACGAACTAGGACAATTAGGGTCTGCCATAGAAACAATGGTGGTAACTCCGGGCAGCAGCGGTTTAACTTTTACTTTTGCCCCTGCCGCCACAGACCTGGGGGAACAAGGTTATTACCATAACTATCAAATTATCAGCCCTGTGGATCTGGATAACTTTAGCCTGGTCTGGAATTTTAGCAACGGCCTGGATAAAAATCTAAGATTCAACCTGGAATGCATTCACTTTATAGACAAAAGCACAAATCTGGAAATACCTCTGGATTTGGGTACAGAACCCTATGTTTCCAATCTGGAGGGTGTTTTTGACGCCGGTGATTTTAAATATATCAGCACTGGTGGAGGTGGCGGTGCAGGCGACGGCGGTCCCGGCATCGATAAAGTAAGGATGTTGAAGTTAGAACCCGGGGACAGTACTTTAGCACAGCTTGCCAAGGGCGCCCAATATGTGTTGGAGATCGACCCCGAATTTACCGCCAATAATGGTACAGCCAAATTAGGTAAAATATTTACCTTTTCTTTTACAACTGCCGTAGATGATACGGAGGCGCCCAGCTGGCCTGCTGGCGCTCAACTTACCGCAAGCAAGGTGGGCACCGATTTCCTGGTTCTGAACTGGCCGGAAGCCAATGATAATATCGGCGTAATTGAATACCAGCTTTTTCAGCAGGGTGAGACTACTGAATTAATTAAAACCTTCGGAGCCGGGACAACTTCCTGTATAATGGAAGACCTTACCCCGGGAACAACTTATGATTTTACATTGCGGGCAAGAGATGCCAAATCAAATTATACTCCTGATCTGAATCTCTCTGTAACGACACTCTTAACAGATGATCAGGCTCCGACCTGGCCCGCGGACAGCTCACTGTCAGCAGACAATGTTTTATTCGATAATCTGGATTTGAATTGGACATCCGCAGCCGACAATGTGGATGTGACCGGCTACCGCCTGCTGAAAAACGGCAGTATTATGGTAGATGTTCCCGCAGATGTTCATACTTATCATGTAACTCAGCTTACTCCTTCTACCGGATATCTTTTCAAGGTGGAAGCAAGGGATAAGGCTGGCAATTACAGCACAACCGGTCCAAAACTAGCGGTCAGCACCATCGATGGTGAGGCCGATACCACGCCTCCCTACTGGACCAATAACGGTTCTTATGGGACTTCCGTTGTTTATGATTACGATAAAACGTATGTAACATATCAATGGCCTTGGGCGGCGGACAATGTAGCTGTTACGGCATATCTGGTTTATAGAAACGGCGAGCTGTATGATACGGTAGATTCTTATACAAATAACTATACCGATGCGCTCGATTTGGATAACAGCTATTACACCTATTCCGTCTATGCTGTTGACGCTTCAGGCAACAGGAGCATAGAGGGCAGGCCAATGACGGTAAAGAGCGGCAATCCCGACAGCGATACTTACTCACCGGTCTGGCCGGCAGGCACAAACATTACCCTTTCGGAATTTACCGATACCACATTAAAGGTCAAATGGACCCCTGCCCAGGATAATGTTGCGATCAGGGGCTATGTGGTTATCAAAGACGGTTTGTGGGTAGAATGGACCGACCGCGGCGAACCTGAAACGGATCATCGCAGCTTTGCCAACTGCTTTGTTATCTATAATCCAATTTACAATCCCGGGCCGGCGGTGAATTACCCGCCGTTAGTGTCCGGTCAAAGCTATACTTTCTCGATCAAGGCTTTTGACACAACGGAGAATTCTTCCAAGGGTGATCCTAAAATAACTTTTATCATGGGGACCAATCCCACCGCCGGAGCGGGGATACCCTTTGCACTAACAAATGTTGAGAATAAGCGTGGTTCGTTAAATAATATTACCGGCGCTCTCAACCAGGTGCTGGCTCCCCAGGATCCCGAAAATACAAAGTTTACCTGGGAATTTGACGAGCCTTTAGCCGCTGGATACGAGAGTAATTTCACCCTGACAAATTTCGCAACGGGAGATCTGATTGATCTTGATCCTGCCGATTTTCTGTACAGCGAAAGCAACGGTAAAGGTATTTTAACACTCGATTTGACCCAAACCGGCATTAAGCTGGCGGATAACACAGATTATGTAATTAAGTTAAGTAAAACTCTGGCGGTTCAAAGCGGCAAGCAGCTGGGATTTGACATTGCCTGGCAGTTTAGCACCGACTTTGCCGATAAAGAAGCTCCTCAATGGGGTACTAGTGACTCTCTGGCTGTCAATTTCGTAAAAGCGCCCTTCATTGCTACTTTGAATTGGCCTGCTGCTGTGGATAACGTGACGGTAACCGGATACCAGGTTTATGAAGGGGAAACTGAGCTGGCAGTCCTGCCTGCCGAGGAGCTGACCTATGATGTTGAAGGTTTGTTGGTAGATACGGGTTACAACTTCAAGGTTGTTGCAAAAGATTATCTGGAGAATTGCAGCAGCCCGTTAACAGCCGCAGCTACAACACCTCCCGCCGATACAGCCGCACCCGAATGGCAGGAAGGCGATGCGTTAGCGTTTACCGATATTAATTCGGATAATGCAAAAGTATCATGGCCGGCAGCCACTGACAATTACCGGGTTAAAGCATATAAGATTTATAAAGATGGCGCTGAAGAACCTTTAGCGGAAGTGGCAGCAGATGTGCTCGAGTATACCATTACGGGTCTGGCTGGAGAAACTACCTATGAAATAACAGTTAAGGCCGTTGACTATACGGGAAACTCCGCAGGACTCTCTGGAAGTTTAACAACGATTGCCGACAATGTAAATCCCCTTTGGCCGGTTGGCAGCAAGCTGCAGGCCAGGGATATCAAAGATACCTCAGTTACATTGTACTGGGATGATGCAACTGATAACGTCAGGGTAACACAGTATGATATTTTCTGCAACGGGGAACAAGTGCAGACTGTTGACGGCTCTGTCTGTGAAACTGCAGTAACCGGTCTAGCCGGGTCAACTCAGTATACCTTCGCAGTAGAAGCCGGGGATTTAAAAGGGAACAAAACCGTGGACCGGCTAAGCCTGGTTCAATGGACAGCACCCGGTTCCATCTCGGCCGGCGCTGCCTTTCCCTTTACTTTGGAGAGTCCGTTATCTCATAATGTGAGTGTCGATATTGCCGGCAACACATTAAACAATGCTGTTGACGGAAGCTTCACGAAAAATAACGTATCATTCACCTTTAGCTTCAGCAAGAAGCTAACAGACGGAACATGGCTGAACAATATCGAGATGAAGAACAATGAGGGGACGCTGATTTCTTTAGCGGATAGCAATTTCACCTATCTGGAAACTGACGGGGATATATCAAAAATAAAAATAATTGTCCCCGCCGGGTTTGTTTCTGACGGCCAGTATACCCTTATTGTAAAAGAAAATCTGAAAGCGGCGGATGAAACGCTGTTAGGCCGCAACTTCATCTGGACGTTTAATGTTTCGGTTGGGCAATATGGGATAACGGATATTGCAGCAGGCTATAACTCATACAGCGCACGTTGTTACCCATCCGACCGGTATTACCTTATGTTAAAAGATGACGGCAGTGTCTGGACCTGGGGAAATAATCTTTACGGGACTCTTGGTGATGGTACTACCGACAGTAGAGACATCCCCGTCCAGGTTGAGGGCTTGGCCGGTATTACTGCCCTCGAGGCCGGCCGCGACAGCTGTTTTGCCCTGGATCAGGACGGCGCTGTTTGGGGATGGGGCTCCAATGAATACGCACAGCTAGGCCGGGGAACGGAGCCTTCCGGAACAAGCGGGCGCTATGGAAACACCACCCCGCAGAAAGTTCTCGGATTGCCTGCGATCGAAAAGCTGAGTTTTGGTTTTGGCCACGTTGTAGCACTGGATGTTAGCGGTCAGGTATGGAATTGGGGCGCGGCGGTAAAGGACGCCCTAGCCAAGGAATCTCAGCGCAGCGGAACACCCATACTCGTAAGAGAGCTTTCCGATATTGCGGATGTTGCCGCAGGATATAACGCCTCCCTGGCGATAACAAGCAATGGTGATGTATACACCTTTAGCCGGGGGAGAACACCTGTTAAAGTGGAAGGATTAAGCGAGATAGTGGCGGTAGATGCCCAGGGCATTGACCGTAATCATGCTATCTGGATGGCCTTAAAAGCTGACGGCACGGTTTATATTTGGGACAGCAACAGTACCGGGTCAATCACCAGAACGCCGGTGAAAGTTGAAAATGCCAGCCTGGTAAAATCTATTATTGCCGATGGACCTTACGTTCTTGGCGTCAACGGACAGGTGAGCAGTATTGCCTATAGTGCGGAGCCTCAATTGGGGGCGGAAATAAGCGGTTTAAATAACGTGGTGAAATTGGCAAGCTCTGCAAATGGCGGTCTGGCCCTGCAAAACGACGGCGCTTTATTACAGCTTATCGGTTCAGACGTAACGCGAGTGCCTTTAAATATGAATCCTGCCGATCCGCCCGTGTGGCCGGAAGGCAGCGAAATCACGATTACAAACCTGGCCGAAACAGGGCTAACACTAAACTGGGATAAACCTGACCCGGAAGTTTCAAGTTTTGCTTTATTGATTGACGGGAACAGGACAGCAATAATCTCGGGTGATGCTTCGAGTTATGATGTCTTAGGCCTGACTAAAGGCCAGACCTATACCTTCAGGTTGGAAGCCAGTTTTGTCAACAGTGCCTGGAGTACTACCGGTCCTGAAATAGTCCAAACTATGAATGATTGGAATCCTGCCATGCAGAGCGCCGGGAAACTGGCCATGAGCGGCAGGCATACTTTGATGGTTGGCGATGACGGCAGTGTCTGGGCATGGGGGCAAAATGAATACGGTCAGTTAGGTACAGGCAACAACATTGAACAATTAGTACCTGTAAAAATCAACGGCCTGACAAACATAATTGCAGTGGCTGTTGGCGATAATCACAGCCTGGCGCTGGATCAGAACGGAAATGTTTGGGCCTGGGGTAAAAATGATACTTATCAATTAGGCAATGACAGTACTGACAACAGCAATGTTCCGTTAATGATTATTTCAGGCGGGATTAAAGCAGTTTCCGCGGCTGCCGATCACAGTATCGCCCTCAAAAACGACGGGACTGTTTTAGGCTGGGGCGGTCCGGCCAGTGGTCCGCCTAATTTCTATACATTGTCAGGTATTGACGGGCATACCCCTGGTCAGCTTTACTACGGCACAACACGTCCTACCATTAATTATCCACTTACCGGGGTAAAAGGAATTGCCACTTCCCGAACATTTAGCGCCTATCTCTTTGATAGCGGCAAGATTTGCCGCATCGGCCAATTTATTGAACCCATCGGAGCAAAGAGTTATACGCCGATGCCGACTTATTCTTCTCCTATGGGGATTAGTGCAATTGCTGCCGGTGAGAACTTCCTGATAGCCTTGAAGGAAGATGGTACAGTCCTGGCACTTGGCGATAATAATTCGGGTCAATACGGCAATGGCACGCAGGGCAACGGTACCCCGGCCGCTCCCCGACCTTATGGTGTTGTCACTGGTCTTAGTGATATAGTGGCAGTTGCTGCCGGCGGTTATCATGGCCTTGCTTTGGACCGGGACGGCAATGTATTTGCCTGGGGTAAGAACCTTAACGGCCAGCTTGGAAATGGAAAAACAGACATTCATCTTACCCCTATTAAGGTTGGGTCTCTACAGCAAATTACGGCTATCGGCGGAGGGACCGAAAGCAGCATTTCCTTTAGAAATATGCAAAAGATATATGTTTGGGGAAATAACGCTAACGGCCAGTTTGGCGATGGCAGCAAAATATCTTCCAAAGTGCCTGTTTTGACAAAAATGACGGGTTACGTTGTGGATATTGACGCTCCCGTATGGCCGTCATACTTTGACCTTATAGTGACCGATAATGCCGATAAGAGTCTGCTTTTGAATTGGACTCCGGCAAAAGATAATATTGGTGTAACAGCTTACGAGATATACGCAAACAACGAAAAGAAGGCGGAAGTCTCAGGTGCAACACGGGAATATACCTTTACCGGACAAAGAAACGAAGGTGTCGGCGTTTTTAAATCCGCCAAACAATGGTATAGTGACAACTAACGAGATGCCCTATGTGGCAATAGAAGCAAATACTTTACTGAGCGAGGATCCAGTGCAGATAATCATACCGGCAGAAACAACTATAAGCGCCCCGGATGAATGGGACGGCACTATCAATGTACCTAAAGTAGAAGCCAATAACAGCGTAGTTGTAACTCCTGATAATGGCAAAACAGCGTCTGTCAAGGCCGTCATCGAAGTTGGTTTTGGTGATATACCCTTGAGCTTCAGTAACGCTGTAAGAATCCTCATCCCTGGTCAGGCGGGGAAAGATGCCGGTTATTACAGAGGCTCAACTTTTACAAAAATCACCACTGTTCTTTCTGAAAATACGCAATTGGCAGGTGACGCTCTTCCGGATAACGGCGATGGCAAGATAGATGTGGGACCGGATCTTGTAATCTGGACCAAGCACTTTACCAAATTTATCACTTATACCCAGGTAGATGGAAAAACAACCAGTTGCCTTGTTGCCGGTGTGGAAACGGGTTCGCACACCTTTAAGATCGAGGCAGGCGATGCTGCAGGCAACTGGAGCACTAACGGCCCGGTTTTAACTGAAGACACGTCTTCCGGTATGGAACCCGGCAGCAGCAACGGTCCTGAGATAACCTTTGGCGATATACAAGGCCACTGGGCTCAGAAGGATATTGAAAAACTAGCCAACCTGGGAGTAATTAAAGGAAGAACAACAACCTCATTTGAGCCGGAAGAAAAGGTGACCCGGGCGGAATTTACAGCCTTACTCATACGGGCCCTTGACATTGAAGAGACGAAGCCGGTGATCGGGCATTTTGCAGACGTTCTTCCGGAAGACTGGTATTACGGCAGCGTAGAAACAGCAACAACTGCGGGACTAGTCAACGGTGTGGGTGAAGGCAAATTTGCCCCCCGAAAAACAATCACCAGGGAGCAAATGATCGTCATGATCATCCGTACCCTTGATTACGCCGCGAGGCAGGTGGTTCTAGCAACGGGTGAGGATGAACAACTCCTGACAGATTTCAGCGATAAAGGGAAAGTGCAGAGCTGGAGCTTTAATTCACTGGCCAAAGCGGTAAAAATTGGTCTGGTCAGCGGCGTTACCCCCACAACGCTTGAGCCTGCGGCAAATACCACCCGCGCACAAGCATCAGTTATGATAAAACGCATGATGAAATATTTAGGGTTGTTATGATTGTTTTACACGTAGTAAGCTTGTATCGAGGAGCCTTGTTTTAAGAGGCTTTCATAACACAATGCATATATTATTAAGGGAGCTATTCAATGGGATAGCCCCCTTTTCTTCAGCCGGTGCGCCCGGTATGGGCGCTATCTATAGGGTGAAAGTCCCGAACGGTGAAGGTAGCAGTAACCGTCAGCCTAAGGCAAGGGTGTCCGTTGCGAGGCGGAATCTGAAGGAAGCCGGCGGCAAACCTCCGGCCCGAGGACCACGAACCCAAGGTGAAGCTAAGGACAGTTGGACGAGATTGCTTGACAAAGCGAAGTCCTTGCTACCAAAAGGCTGTCAAGATTAGATGGGGCGGGTAGATGGAGGGAAAGATAGCGTTTTTAACCGAGGAGGCCTGTCGGATAAGCTAATTTCATTGTTAACCCGTGCAGCCGATGTACGGTTGAACTTTTTGGCAAACGGATCCTGGTTACTTGCAGGGATAACTCTGGTCCGATGTCGAGATCATCGCCGCTTACCACGGCCAGTGCAATGTGAAACGAGTATTTAAACACCTTAAAAATCCGTATCATAACTGTGTGCATCCTCAGTATCACTGGACGGATCGGAAGATCAGGGTGCATACCTTTATTTGTCTAACCGGACTGTTGCTCTCCCAAGTATTTTATAAAAAGGAGCGTGATGTCAGTTACCATATGAGCATAGAAAGCTTGATTAATAAATTGTCAGAAGTGCATATGGTGGAGACTATTTCTATTTATAGCCTGAATAGCAAGCCTATCAGGGAAACGCAATTGGAGGAGATGAAGACCCCGCAGTAAATAAAGCCCTCGGCTTCGCCTTCTGGCGAGAACAAGGGCTGAGGAGTTTAACCGAAAGGTATGATTATCTTTGTTCCACAACATGAACCGCCGTATACCAAACGGTTGGTACGATGGTGTGAGAGGAGGGGGCTTTCCGCCCCCTCCTACTCGATTCCTGAATTGTTTTGTTCTATCTTAAGTATCTTCCAGAGGGCTTTTTGCGGAAAAAAAGCAGGTAAATAATTTCTAAGATACCTACGGTGTTAACAATACAAAGAACTATATACCATACTGTCTGAGTACTGCGGGCGGAATGCCATAAAGCCAGTGCTTTCCATAACAATGACCAGGCAACTAAAAGGAAGAACAAAAATCGATGCTCTTGGATCATATGGAACATCTGTATTGCATCGTTCATTTGAATACTCCTTTCCTTAAAACATCCCCTTTAATAATATCAAAAACACAAACTTACAACAATAAAATCCTTATCTTATCTTAATCAGGTAAAATTTTATTTTGCTGATTACAAAAACACCGACCACAATTGCAATTGTTATAACCAATTGAAGAGGTTTATTTATATATTGGCCAACAATTCTGTCGCTGCAAATAAGTTCCGCCGAAACCCAACTTAATATAATTGCCCCAACATATACTAACAGTGGATACTTTTCCATAAAACCTGCGATTTTCTGACTAAAAAAGATTAAAATTGGAATGCTGAGCAAAAGGCCGAAAATTACCAACCTGATTTCTCCGTGGCTTGCCCCGCTAATCGCTAAAATGTTATCAAGGCTCATGCTGAAGTCAGCTATAATAATTATTTTAATTGCATGGATCAGTCTTGTCGGTGAATCTACATTTGCATTTTGGGCTTCCTTGGAAAAAGTATCAATAAGCAATCTCGATGTAACCCAAATTAACACCAAGCCCCCTAGAAATTGAAGCAGGGGTACTGTCAGCAAAATGGTTCCCGCACAGGTCAGCAGTATTCTGAGCGCTATTGCGCCGCTTGTACCCAGTAAAATTGCCTTTTTCCTGCTTTTAGGGCTAAGCCTCAAGGTTGCCATGGCAATGACAATGGCATTGTCGCCCGACAAAAGCAGGTCAATTATAATAATTTTAATTACCTTAAAAGCAAGATCCATAACAGCATTTTCCGTTTTTACACCTTATTTTTATGTACAAGGATTGTTTTAACTATATTTATTTAAGCGATACAAGCTTTATAACTTTAGTTCAGGAAAAAAAACTGAGCCAGGCAGCGGGCCCAGTGCTGGCAGGAGGCACAGAACGGTCACATAAGGCGCATTGAGGAAAGGATCGATAAAGTGTACACTGCGACAGTAGCACTACTTGGTGGTGTAGCAGCTTCGGTGATTTTATGAGCCTTAAATATTACTTGAAGATAAAACTCGGCCTTTAACGCACGGCAGTTTTATGCATTATCAATACCCAATGTTGGGATAATAATGGGAGCAAATAAAGGGTTGTGAACAGAACTGCTTAAAGAAGGTAAAATTGGAGTTTTTGAGGCAACTGCTATTGTTGTTGTTGCCTCTTTAACGAAGGTTATGTTTTCGGGTCCAAGAGCTGATGTGGAAATTCTTGGCCCTGCCGTCTGGTACGTTTATATAGTTACTACCCTGCTGGCCTTGGCAGGCTTCTTAATAATTTCAAAACTCATGGAAAAATTTCCAGGCCAAGACCTCGTTTTTGTGTTTAAAAAAGTTTTTGGCAATGTGGCCGGTTGTATTCTTTCATTTTTAGTCGGAATTGCCTTTTTCATTGGTTCAATAGTGTTTCTCAGGTTATTTACGGAAGCGGTAAAAGCATATGTTTATACTTTTACGCCACCAAGCTTCATTATGGTTTTCTTTATTTCCGCAGTTTTGGTTGTGCTGTATTTAGGTCTTGAGACTATCGCCAGAACCGCTGCTATATTTATTTTGCCGATTCTTTTTGGCCTTTTACTTACATATATTCTGGGTTTCCCTTCTTCCTGTTTCCAATACTTGGATTCGGCATTGGCAGAAATGTAACATACTCCATTAAAAACATTTCCTATTTTGGGGAATCTCTTTTCTTGGCAGTTGTTTTAAGTTCGCTTCAAGGAAATAAGTATTTTAGGAATAGCGGCCTCAGGGGCATTACCATATCCGGCTTGTTTACAATCACAGCCATACTTGTGTATAACATGATGTATCCTTATACAGTAGCCAGGGAGAATCTAATACCTTCCTTTTCTTTTACCAGAAATCACTAGCGTTGCATAAAACTTTGATCACGATTTCAAGCATAAATTTAGTAAATTTATACATACCAGCACATGCCATATATGGTGTATACACCCAA
>LDZT01005299.1_pt1 | contig 12097 bp, 9 predicted proteins | sample 615521 | NCBI WGS metagenome assembly LDZT01 (sample SAMN03408292, study PRJNA278302) | terrestrial metagenome | isolation source: oil reservoir sample SB1 | place: USA: Alaska, North Slope, Schrader Bluff formation | collected 2011-09
AGCTGTGTTAAATAATTCGGGTTGGAGATGTGAATTGTTCTTCCTAAACACTGTATGACCCCCTGGGGATAACTTATATTGCATTATCTTTATATATCTTTCACTACCTTTATAATTCTACCCCATGGGAAAAATTACTCCTGGAGAAGTTAATTTTTTAGAGATTTTTTTGAGGTTTTTGCACCGGAATCACTGAATGTATATTTCCCGATGCTTGACAGTGGATTATTCTTTTGCTATCCTTAAACACAACCTTAATTCTCTATTTGTTGGGTTAAAATTTAGTAAGGCTCCTGACCGGAGCTTTTTGGAAAGGCTTCCCAACCTGAACACAAAGCCTGCCGGGAAGGACAAGCAAAAGGAAAGGATGCCTTTTAATAATTTCTGGGGCACACCTTCTCCGTTAAACAGGTGTGCTATTTTTATCGACAGTTTGAAGAACTCAAAGGAGAGAACTGACCATGCAAATTGAAGACATTATTGTTTCCAGGGCGATCATCACCAGCTACATGGAGGAATTACTTGGAGCCCTGGATTCCGATGTGGCGGTTGTGGGAGGAGGACCAGCCGGACTGGCCGCCGCTTATTATCTTGCCAGGGGCAACCTCCGGGTAGTGCTGTTTGAAAGCAAGCTTAGTGTTGGCGGCGGGATGTGGGGCGGCGGCATGATGTTCAACAAGATTGTGGTCCAGGATGAGGCGAGGCCTATCTTGGAAGAGATGGGTATAAAATATAAAACTTTTGAACAGGGATACTACTGCGCCGATTCAGTGGAAGCTGTGGCAGCTTTGGCGTTAAATGCGGTCCGCGCCGGAGCAAGAATTTTTAACCTGATTTCAGTTGAGGATGTGATGGTGCGGGAGGAGAGGATTACCGGCCTGGTTCTCAACTGGAAAGCGGTAGGAATGGCCAACCTGCATGTCGATCCGCTGGCTGTCAACTCCAAATATGTAATAGATTCGACCGGACATGATGCGCAGGTAACAAATATAGTCGTCCGAAAGCTGAAGGGAAAACTAAACACCCAATCGGGAGCGCTTGAAGGGGAAAAATCCATGTGGGCTTCCCGCGGGGAAGAGGCCATTCTGGCCAATACAATTGAGGTCTATCCTGGACTGTATGTGGCGGGTATGGCGGCAAACGCTGTTGTCGGAGGTTATCGGATGGGTCCTGTCTTTGGCGGAATGCTTTTGTCAGGCCAGAAGGTTGCCCAATTAATTCTAAACAGATAGTGTCGGTTGAAACGTTGCGTATTCTTTCCTGAAGGAACAATAAAACTTGTTTAACGCCGGGTGGAGGCATTGGCGACGATGTTTGTACACCTGCATGTGCATACCGAATACAGTCTTTTGGACGGCGCAGCCAGGATCAAGAAAGTTGCCGCGGCTGCCCGGGAATTAAACATGCCTGCCTTGGCTATCACTGACCACGGGGTTATGTTCGGTGTTGTAGATTTCTATAAAGCCTGCATAGCGGAAGGAATAAAACCTATTCTGGGATGCGAAGTGTATGTCGCGCCGCGAACAGCCAAAGACAGGGTTCCGCACGTAGATGACCGCAATTACCACCTTACCCTTTTAGCCGAGAACGAAGAGGGCTATCGCAATCTGCTTCAGCTCGTCTCACTTGGTTATACGGAAGGTTTTTACTATAAGCCGCGGGTTGACAAGCATTCCCTGGCCCGCTTCAGCAAAGGTATTATTGCTTTAAGCGGATGCATAGCCGGTGAGGTTGCTGAACTATTGGAAGCAGGTGAGCATGAACTGGCCAGGAAAGCTGCCATGGAATACAGGGATATTTTCGGCAGGGAAAATTTCTTTCTTGAGCTGCAGGATCATGGTTTGCCCGCCCAGCAAAGAGTAAACAAGGGATTGGTCGAGTTTCATAAACAGCTTGACATACCGCTGGTCGTTACCAATGATATCCATTATGTAAATCGTGAACATGCGGAAATGCAGGATATACTCCTTTGTATCCAAACCGGGAAAACTGTAAACGACCCGGCGCGGCTGAAATTTCAGTCCGATCAGCTTTACCTGAAAAGTGAAGAAGAAATGTTCGCCAATTTTAGCGAACTGGGACAGGCCCTGGCAGATACATTAAAAATTGCGGAACGTTGCAATGTTGCCCTGAATTTTGGAAAGCAATACCTGCCGGATTACCCGCTGCCCCAGGGAGTTCAGCCTGACGCATACCTGGAAGAATTATGCCTTGAGGGATTGCGCCGCCGCTATGGCGAGCCTTCCGAGCAGGTAAAACAACGGATGGAATATGAACTTAAAGTAATTAAGTCAATGAACTATTCCTCCTATTTTCTCGTTGTCTGGGATTTTATTCACTTTGCGCTCTCTAAAGGTATTCCTGTCGGGCCCGGACGCGGTTCCGCCGCCGGAAGCCTCGTTTCTTACCTTCTGGGAATAACTAATCTTGATCCGCTTAAATACGGCCTGTTCTTTGAACGGTTTTTAAATCCCGAGCGGATATCAATGCCGGATGTTGATGTGGACCTCTGCTTTGAACGCAGGCAGGAAGTCATTAATTATGTGACTCAAAAGTATGGCGCCGACCGGGTTGCTCAGATAGCTACCTTCGGGACAATGGCTGCCCGTGCGGCAATAAGGGATGTCGGCCGCGCTCTGGCAATACCATATGCCGAAGTTGACCGGGTAGCCAAGCTCATACCTGCGGAACTGCAGATAACCATCGAAAAGGCTTTAAAGGAATCAGCCGAATTAAGGGAACTATACCAGCAAAACCAACAGATTAAAAAGCTCGTCGACATGGCATCCCTTCTTGAAGGGATGCCGAGGCATATCTCAACACACGCTGCTGGTGTGGTTATTACGCGTGATCTCCTGACTGACTACCTGCCTGTGTATAAATCTTCCGAAGGTCCGCTGACAACACAGTTCGCCATGAGCCAGGTTGAACAGCTCGGGCTCTTAAAGATAGATCTCCTGGGACTGCGGACATTGACTGTTATTTCCGACACACTGAAGTTAATTGAAAAAGACGGCGGTCCAAAAATCGATATTGATGAAATATTACTGGATGATCCCAGGACCTATGAACTGCTTGCCTCCGGGAGTACAATCGGCGTATTTCAACTAGAGAGTTCAGGTATGCGGTCCATCCTGAAAGAGCTTAAACCGGAAATATTTGAGGATATTATAGCTGTTGTTGCGCTTTATCGCCCTGGTCCGATTGGCAGCGGTATGGTTGAGGATTTTATTAAAAACAAGCACGGAATTAATAAGATACACTACCTTCACCCCAGGCTTGAACCAATCTTAAAAAGCACTTACGGAGTTATCCTATACCAGGAGCAGGTCATGCGGATTGCCGGTGAACTGGCCGGGTTCAGTATGGCCAAGGCGGACGAGCTTCGCAAAGCAATGGGAAAAAAGAAACCGGAATTAATCCATGCCAACAGGAATGACTTTATTGAAGGAGCGTCCGAAAAGGGTATTGATAAGGGAATAGCACGTCAAATATTTGACCTGATGGAATATTTTGCTGGTTACGGGTTTAATAAATGCTTAAGCGGAGATGTTTGCATAGTTGACGGAGATGGTAATCTTTGTACGTTGAAGGACATGTTTGAAAGCAAAAAGCCGACGACTGTTAAAACACTGGATAGGAATAATAAGATTAGAACAGGTCAGGTAACCGGGATATATCTGAATGGTATTAAACCTGTTTACTGTCTAACCACTAAAAAGGGCTTCAGTATTAAAGCGACCGCCAACCATATGTTCTTGACCGAAGGCGGGTGGAAGTCTTTAGGGAGGCTTAAGACAGGCAATAAAGTTGCTGTATGTGGAGTTCCTTACGGCAATGGGTATAAGCAGTTGGAAAGTATGCACGAACATGGAATGGTTGTATCGTGGGATGATATTAGATCAGTTGAACCGGCCGGCAATGAATTTACTTATGACCTGAGCGTGGAAGAAACCCATAATTTTCTGGCTAACGGTTTTGTAGTTCATAACAGCCACTCGGCGGCCTATGCCATGGTTGCTTACCAGACAGCTTTTCTAAAAGCCAATTACCCGGCGGAATACATGGCGGCGCTGCTTACTTCAATACGTGACAACACGGATAAGGTAGCAGCTTACATAGAAGAGTGCAGACGGATGAAAATTGAGGTATTACCCCCGGATGTCAACGAGAGCGAGAAGGATTTCACGGTCGTGGGCGGCAAAATACGTTTTGGCCTGGCTGCAGTAAAAAATGTGGGCGCCGGAGCGGTAGAAGTAATCGAACAGGATCGCCAGCATTACGGGCCTTTTAAAAGCTATACAGATTTCTGCCGCCGTCTGGATACCAGAGTTGTGAACAGGCGTGTTCTGGAAAGCCTGATCAAAAGCGGGGCTTTTGACTCGCTTGGTCACGGCCGGTCGCAGTTAATGGCGATGATCGAGGCCGGGATGGATTTGGCGGCACAGGCAAGCAGGGAGCGTTCAAATGGGCAGTTGACTTTGCTTGATTTTTGGGGAGATTCGGCCGGGGACGTATTTTCCATAAAAATGCCCGACCTCAAGGAGTTCTCCTATGGTCAATTACTTGCCATGGAAAAAGAGGCGCTGGGTCTATATATAAGCGGTCATCCCCTTTCTGAATACAGGTCGGTATTAAACGCACAGGTCAGCGGGTCTGTTTCCGAAGCAAAAGAGATGGAACCTAAAAGTAACGTTGTTCTAGGCGGGATGATTACAAATGTAAAGAAACTATCCACACGCCGGGGTGAACCCATGGCCAGAGGGCAATTTGAAGATTTGACAGGTACTATTGAGGTAATTTTTTTCCCGCGCACCTATCAGGAGTATAAGTCTCTGATCAAACCTGAAAAAGTAATTCTCCTGCATGGGCAGATAAACGCAAATGGTGAAGACAACAAGGTTATCGCTGAAGTACTTACTCCTGTTGTTAAAAAAAAAGCAAGCAGCGTTTACATCCAAATAAAGAAATCCTCCCTGGAGTTAATTACCCGTTTGCAATTAATTTTACGAAGTTATCCGGGGCATTCACCGGTATACCTTTACTTTCCCGGCGATAAGAAATTGGCTCGTACACCTGAAGAATTTTGGCTGGATTTGTCTACGCCGGTTCTTGTTAAGCTAAGGGAATTAATAGGCGCAGATAATATTAAGGTTAAAGATGATGTTTGAAAGGGAAAAGTAAGTCATGTATAGGACATAGCTTGTCAGAAAAGCATCATGTGTGCTATGATTTGCTTGTAAAATATTTGTTAAATAAAGGTAATAATGGAGTGAGGTTATGACAGAGCCTTATGATTTATATGCTGACTATGTTGTTATAAAAGCCTTGGATAACGGTGTTACTATTATTGGTCTCACCCGCGGCAAGGATACGAAGTTTCATCACACAGAGAAGCTGGATAAAGGTGAAATCATGATAGCACAGTTTACCGAGCATACTTCAGCAATCAAAATACGCGGGAAAGTTGAACTGTTAACTAAACATGGTAAGACACGAAATGATGAATAGTGTTAAACTTAATTTTAAAAAGTATTTGTAACAAGGCTGAAGGTGGAAAAAGATAAAACTTAATGAATATAAGATTGTTAGTTATGTCTATACTTGTTTAAGATGAAGGCCTTAGTATGAAGGGGACTTTGCTATGTGGACAGTAGTTTATATTGCTCCCTGTATGGAAGAAGCCGAGAAGATACAACGACTTCTTTCACGTGAGGGGCTACTGGTTAAAATAAAAAATATTGGCAGTTCCTCCGGGATGCCGCCCAACAGTTCTATTGAGGTTCTGGTGCCTGAGTTAGAGGCTGATGAGGCAATGGAGATCATTGATTCCATTTAAACGCAGCCGGGCTTTTGTAATTGGGTGAGATGTGTCTGTTGTGGCAAGGGGTTGTTCTTATGCAAAGAATCGCTGTTCTTACCAGTGGCGGTGATGCTCCGGGTATGAACGCAGCAATACGGGCGGTTGTACGCAAGGCGATTTATCACGGCCTTGAGGTAATGGGCATTAAAAGAGGTTATAGTGGGTTTATTGAAGCGGACATAGAACCGATGAACCTTCGATCTGTAACTGACATTATCCACCGGGGTGGAACTATTTTGCATACTGCACGAAACGAACAGTTTAAAACAGGCCAGGGAAGAGCCATGGTCTGGGAAAATATTGAGCGTTTCGGGATTCAGGGCCTTGTGGTTATAGGCGGGGACGGTTCTTTTAAGGGGGCCCTCGCTTTAAATGCAGAGTACCATTTGCCTGTTATTTGCCTGCCTGGTACAATTGATAATGATATCAGCGAAACGGATTATACAATAGGTTTTGATACAGCAGTCAACTCGGTTGTCGAGGCTATTAACAAAATCAGGGACACCGCTTCGTCTCATGAGCGTACTTTTATCATCGAGGTAATGGGGCGGGAAACAGGTCTGATTGCTTTGCATTCGGGCCTGGCAGGCGGAGCGGAATCTATTATTATACCTGAATATCCTTATGATATTGAAAAAATCTGTTCACGTCTAATCCGCAGCTACCGTCAGGGAAGTTCACATAGTATTATTGTTGTTGCCGAAGGCGCCGCCAGCGGTGTTGAGATAGGCAAAGAAATTAAACAAAGGACCGGTTTCGATACCAAAGTTACTATTTTAGGCCACCTGCAGCGGGGCGGAAACCCTTCCGCTTTTGACAGGATACTGGCAAGCATGATGGGTTCTAAAGCGGTAGAATTGCTCATGTCCGGGGAAAATAAAAAAATGGTCGGCTATACCGACGGTCAGGTAGTCGCTATAGATCTTGAACAGGTTTGCAACCGGAAGAAGAAAATTGATCTGAACATGTATACTTTGGCGGGAATATTATCCATGTGAGGTTATATGAAACGAACCAGGATTGTATCTACAATAGGCCCTATAAGCGGGGAAATATCAACTCTGGAGAAAATGATGGAGGCCGGCTTAGATATAGCCCGGTTTAATTTTTCCCACGGCACGCGGGAAGAACACTTAAAAAGGATAACTGCCGTTAGGGAAGCGGCCGTAAGAACAGGTAAAAATATTGCCATCCTTATGGATACGAAGGGTCCCGAAGTACGTTTGGGCCGCCTGGAAAGGTCCGTTCAATTAAATGCCGGGCAACATGTTGTTCTTGCTCCGGAAGGCTGCCAATCAGGTAAAAACTACCTGCCGGTTTCATATGTAAATTTAGCCCGGGACGTTAAACCCGGCAATAAGATTTTATTAGCCGATGGACAAATTGAATTAAAAGTAATTTCAACCCGGATAGACATTGTAGAATGCGAGGTAATCCATGGCGGTGAAGTATCCGGTCAAAAGGGAGTAAACCTTCCTGAAGTTAGTCTGGACCTGCCTTTTATGTCAGATGAAGACCGTGCGGACATCATTTTCGGAATCAAGCATGGTGTTGATTTTATAGCGCTGTCCTTTGTACATGCGGAGCAGGATATTTTAACTGCCAGGAAGATAATGGAAAAGGAAAACTCACATGCGCAGGTTATTGCAAAAATTGAGAGCCGTGAAGGACTGGCAAATCTTTCCGGAATTATTAGATTTTCAGATGGGATTATGGTTGCCAGAGGAGATCTTGGAATCTACCTGCCGATTGAAGAAGTTCCCCTTGTCCAGAAAGAAATTGTTAAAATGTGCAGCGAAGCCGGCAAGCCGGTTATTGTAGCCACTCAAATGCTTGAAACGATGATCAACAATCCCTATCCGACCCGGGCTGAGGTCAGCGACGTGGCCAACGCTATTTTAGACGGCGCCGATGCTGTTATGCTTTCCGGAGAGACTGCCATCGGCTGCTATCCTGTTGAGTCTGTGGAAATAATGAATCGTATCGCTGAAAGGGTTGAAAATTCTCTTCCTTATGATGAGATATGGGCTCAAAAGAATAAGGAAATTATCCATTCTATTACGGATGCCATCAGTCATGCAACTGTTACAACCGCACGGGACCTTGGAGCTGCGGCCATTATTACATCTACTCAGACCGGACATACAGCCTTGATGATCAGTAAATACCGTCCAAATGCGCCGATTATTGCCGTTACTCCTAATAAAGAAGTCTTGCGTAAGATGGCCTTGTTTTGGGGAGTACAACCTTTACTTATCGAACCATTCCAGAATACCGATCAGATGATCAACTCTTCCATTAAAAGTTCTCTTGATTCCGGCATGGTTAAATCCGGTGACCTTGTCGTAATCACTGCCGGAATACCTCCAGACCGCCGGGGTACAACCAATTTTCTAAAGGTTCATATTGTTTAATACGAAAAATTATTTTGCCTTCTTCAAGACCGCCTCCTTAAATCCAACTTATTGCTTTACATTAGACAAAGGATAGGGCAATAAAAATCAGGAAATATATTGTAATTGCGAATAGTAGTGGTTATAATATATTGAGCACAATATTGTGCACAAAGGAGGAGGGTAATATGGATCTTATCCGGGTCGGAGATAAAGTGATCAATCCGGAGCGAGTTCATCGTTCGGCAGATCAGATTTTCCAACTTCGCAAGGAAGGACGTTCTCAGCAGGAGGTTGCCGATCGGTTAGGAGTTGATCGAACCCTTATTTCGCGGTTGGAAAGTCTGGGTGAAATCCGCAAAGGCGCCCGCATAGCATTGGTTGGTTTTCCGGTTGAAAACGGCGAGGAATTGAATGAAGTTGCCAGCGCCGAAGGGGTAGATTTTGTTTTGCTCATGAACGACAAAGAGCGCTGGCAGTTCATTGAGAATAAGAGCGGAGCGGATCTATTCAACATGTTTATGGCTACGGTCGCCCAGATTGAAAGTTATGACGCTGTAATCTTTATAGGTTCGGATATGCGCATAAAAATGATCGAAGCAATCCTGGGGCCGCGGGTAATAAGCTGGGAGATAGGTATTTCCCCGATTAAGGAAGACCGTTGGGTTAATCCGGAGCAGCTCCGCCAGTTGATCCGCCAATTAAAAGGCGCCAGTTAGAACAGGAGGGTGTCTTATATGCATGACTTTACCTTGTACGTTAACCCCCAGTTGGGCAGGCTCCTTGAACAGGTTCAGATGGATAAGGTTTTTATTCGCGGTGAGGGCAACTACCTTTACGATACAACTGGAAGACAATACCTTGATTTTATCGCAGCATACGGGGCGCTGCCTTTTGGTTTTAACCCGCCGGAAATATGGGAGGCCCTTGAAGAAGTGCGTAATAAGGCTCTGCCCAGCTTTATTCAGCCTTCAGCTCTTGGGTCGGCCGGAAAACTGGCCAGGCGTCTGATCGAACTGGCTCCTGATGGGCTCCAATACGTAACCTTTACCAATAGCGGCGCCGAAACAGTGGAGGCGGCTATAAAGATGGCGCGATCAGCCACAGGGCGGTTAGGTATTTTAAGCACGGTGAACAGTTTTCATGGCAAGACCCTTGGCGCGCTTTCGGCTACGGGGAAGGGTTACTATCAAACACCCTTCGGAGCGCCCGTGCCGGGTTTTAACGTTGTTCCGTACGGTGATTTAGATGCGCTGCAGAAAGAACTTGAGATGAATGGACATAATTATGCAGCCTTTATAGTCGAGCCAATCCAGGGCGAAGGCGGAATAGTAGTTCCTGAAGCCGGTTACCTGTTCAAGTCCCTGGAATTATGCCATCAATATGAAATCTTATTTATCCTTGATGAAATCCAAACCGGACTGGGCCGTACAGGAACGCTTTTTGCGTGCGAGGATGAGGGTTTATGTCCTGATCTTCTGCTTCTGGCTAAAGCTCTTGGCGGAGGGCTTCTTCCTATAGGAGCCTGTATAAGTACGGAAGCAGCATATACAAAAGATTTTGGAGACCGTCACTCATCTACTTTTGCGGCAAACACTCCCGGCTGCCAGGTTGGCCTGAAAGTACTGGACATTCTGACCAGGAATAACAGGGAGATTATTCAGCGTGTAAAAACCAACGGTGAGTATCTTTATAAAGAACTGACCGTGCTGCAGAAAGAATATCCCAGGGTCCTTAAAAAAGTTCGCGGCAGAGGTTATATGCTGGGTTTGGAATTTGAAATGAGCCGTTCTGATTTTCCTGGCTGTCTTTTAAGTGTGCTTGCCGAGCAGGAGGACCTGACACCGCTTATATCCAGTTATCTTTTAAATGTTGAGGGCTTAAGGGTAGCGCCTACCTTAAACGGAAACAAGGTAATACGCTTGGAGCCGCCTCTTACAGTTACACGTGATGAGTGTCAGAGGGCGCTTATATCCATAAGGCATATTTTAGAAGTGCTTGATCAGGGCAATACTCTGGAAGTTTTAAGGCCAGTTTTGGATCTTGACGAAAATATTGTCCATTCCGTTCCAGAAGCTGAAAAGTATGATTGGGATATGTATGAACCTTCCCGGGAAAACAAGGAGGGGCGGTTTGCTTTTCTTGTCCATCCTTTAGATCTTGATAATTATTATGAGTTTGATGCAAGCCTTGCGGCCCTTCCAAATGATAAACTTCAGCAGCTGGCCGATCTGGGCAGCGATATCCTGGAGCCCTTCGTGATTGGCCGGACAAGGGTTGAGTCCCCTGCCGGCTACACAGCTTACGGGGAATTCATTGCTTTACCTCATACAACAAAAGAGATTCTGGATTTCTCACCCGAGAAAGCGTTGAAGGAATTGGAGAAGGCGCTTGAACTTGCCCAGCAGCGGGGCGCCCGGCTGGTTGGCCTTGGCGCCTATACTTCAGTAGTATCCCGGGGAGGGACTCTTCTTCAGGGACATTTTCTTCCTTTAACCACTGGAAATAGTTATACAGTGGTTTCGGGAGCGGATGCAATCAAACTTGCCGCACAACGCTTTTCCCTCGACTTGGCCCAATGTACCGCAGCGGTTATTGGCGCGACTGGTTCAATTGGGCGGCTTATGGCTATATTGCTTGCGGAAGAAGTTCAACAGATAGTTTTAATCGGCAACCCGCGCCACCCGCAGGCAAGTTTAAGACGCCTGCGCCGTGTAGCGGAAGATATTTGCCTGCACCTGTCTGATCAGGCCAGGGCAGGTTGGATACCACCAGAAGGGTCTCTTGGAGTGAACTTGTTAAAAATGAAACTGCCTGCCATAGAATCCCCGCGTGAAGAATGGGCAGGGGTTGTGGATGAATTAATCCGCTCGAATTCATTTATTTTGACCAGCAGCCCAAAACAGGGAATTTCCATGGCCCAGGTGGTAGTAACGGCCACAAGCAGTATAGAGGAACTGGTCAAGCCGGAATGGGTAACACCGGGCGTAATCATTTGTGATATTTCCAAGCCCTCCAACGTCAGTCCGGATTTGCAAAAACTGCGGCCCGATGTGCTTGTTATTGACGGGGGTGTTGTGGCATTGCCCGGACGTCCTTCCCTGGGATGGAATTTTGGTTTTGAACCCGGTTTGGCATATGCATGTATGGCTGAAACGATGATGCTGGCGCTTGAGCATCATTACACCGATATGAGTTTGGGTTCGGATTTACGTCTGGATAATATGATTTACTTAAGGCAGCTAGCCAAAAAGCACGGTTTTGAACTGGCCCGTTTAAGAAGCTTCGACAGGCCGTTAAGTGAAAAGGACTGGGAGAAGGTTTTAGAAGAGCGTACAAAGGTCTGTTTAACCCTTTGCGCAACGGCAAGTTCATAGCCTGCGGTTATTCGTTTAGGCCGCCGTATTCACCGTTCGCTAAATGCTTCGTGCCTGCAGCGCCAATCGGCTTGCTTCGGACAGGGCCAAGCGATGCTGCAAAGGCGGCAAGGCAGGCAGCAGATAAAGAAGTACTATTGCCTGGAGACTAACCCTTTACTATTAAGAAACATGAAGTGTGCCGCTGGTTTCGCATCGCGGCCCTGTTGCCGAAGCTGCGCCGGTCGCTGCAGCGGCACTCCGCAAAATCGCTCACTTATGAATAACGGCGTCCTAATTTATAGGTGGTACTGGGTTCACTCAAAAGACATCCATGCTGCTTCAAGCGGGGTCAGCAGGAAGATGAAAATGGGTTTTCAGTCAAACCGTCCAAAGGGCACGGTGTTGTCAACAGCGAACGACTTGCGAAGCGCCGGTAACAGCAGCCGGCGAAGCGATGGTAACCGGACAGCGGTGCGAAACCA
>LDZT01008487.1_pt1 | contig 12092 bp, 9 predicted proteins | sample 615521 | NCBI WGS metagenome assembly LDZT01 (sample SAMN03408292, study PRJNA278302) | terrestrial metagenome | isolation source: oil reservoir sample SB1 | place: USA: Alaska, North Slope, Schrader Bluff formation | collected 2011-09
GATATCTGGGATAAACCGGTCGTCTATGTGGATGATGATTTTCTCTCATTGATTGATATTCTTCCCCTGTTAGAACGGGTTCCCCTGGCGCTTTTATACCGAAATCCCTCCCAGGCTGTCCTATTTGCTGTACGGGATGAGTTGGTCTATCAAATGGGTCTTGAACGGGGACTGGATAAACATGAAACTGTTCAGATGAAAAAAGGTGTGCGGCGAAAAGACTGGCTGAGCAGGCAGTTTGTTGCATCCCTTACCGATACTATGAATATTCATTACCCCCCCAATCTGAATAAAGATGAAAAGAACCGCTATGCCCGGGAAGTCCAGAATACCCTCATTCATCAGACATATCTGGATTTAAGGCAGAATGCCCGTATCTGGACAGATATGAATAAAATTTATGCATATTACGATAACATAAATAATTAGGGGATGACAACCATGCTGGCACTTGATTACGTGATTGTTTTTGTTTACCTCGGCGCCATGATTTCTGTCGGACTGATGATGCAGCGGAAAGCAGAGCAGGGAATTGATTCATACTTCCTGGGGAACCGTAACCTCCCCTGGTGGGCACTGGGAGCATCGGGAATGTCCTCAAATCTGGATATCAGCGGAACGATGATTATCGTTGCCCTGGTGTATGCCATCGGAGCCCGGGGCTTCTATATTGAAATTCGGGGTGGGGTTACTCTGATTATGGCTTTTCTCATGATTTTTATGGGAAAATGGAACCGGCGGGCCGGTGTAATGACCATGGCAGAGTGGATGAGTGTCCGTTTCGGGGATGACAAGGAGGGAAGACTTGCACGGACAATTACAGCTATTGTCAGTATCTTCCTTCCTTTGCCGGACTCCCCGGTGCTTTTTGGGCTGCGACGATTCTTATCGTACTGGCCATGATATATACCGTTGCGTCAGGACTTTACGGGGTTGTCTGGACCGATGTCTTTCAGGGTATCCTGATTTTCGGGGCGATTTTATATATTGTTGTTAAGGCGATGTCTTTAAACCTACCGGAAACCTTTTCTGTTACTATGCCCATGAAAGACGGAACATTTGCCAGTTTTCCCACCACTTTTTCCGAATGGGCCAACCTCTTGCCCCGGTGGAGGCTGAATATCCATCCGGATAGTGATTATTCCATGTATAATCTATTTGGACTGCTTACCCTGTTTTATATCTTTAAAACAGTGATCGAAGGAAGTGGTGGGACCGGTAACTACATGATTCAACGCTACTATTCTGCTAAAAATGATAAAGAAGCCGGCTATTTATCCCTCTTCTGGACTTTTCTCCTCAGTTTCCGCTGGCCCTTTATCGGTGCTTTGGCGGTCTGGGGTATCTCCCTGGGAAGCCAGATTACCGATCCTGAAATGGTTTTGCCGATTGTAGTCAATACCCTGCCTGTGGGTATTAAGGGATTTATGATTGCCGGATTGATGGCTGCCGCCATGTCTACCTTCGATTCCACGGTCAATGCCGGCGCGGCGTATTGGGTGAAAGATATCTACCAGGTTCATATTAACCCGGAAGCTGATCATGATAAATTGATGAAACAAAGTCGTTGGTCGTCCATTCTGATTGTTGTCATCGGATTGGGACTCATGTTGATTATTAAGAATGTCAATGAGATATGGGCCTGGATTACCATGAGTATGGGCGCCGGGCTTATCATTCCCCAGTTGATCCGCTGGTACTGGTGGCGACTGAACGGGTATGGATATGCCATCGGAATGGCCAGCGGTATGCTGGCGGCCATTATCTGGAAAGCCTTGGCTCCTCAGGCAACACCGGAGTATTTTTCCTTCCTTTTTGCATCAGTTATATCTTTATTGGGAACTATCATCGGTACCCTGATAACCAAACCCACTGATGACGCTGTTCTGCAGGATTTTTACAACCGAACACGTCCCTTTGGCTTTTGGAAACGCTTTAAAGAGACACTTCCGAAAAAAGAAATAGAAAAAATTGATAAGGAAAATAAACGGGATATCGTTTCCACCTTCATCGCTGTTCCATGGCAGATTGTTCTTTTTATGTTTATGATGAATCTGATTTTCAAAGTCTGGAACCAGTTTGTCATCCTCCTGCTGCTCCTCATTGTGTTAAGTGCCGGACTCTATTTCAACTGGTTCCGGCACCTGTCGGAAAAACCACGCATCCCACGTCGTAACAGGATGAAAAAGGTGTAATCAATACTTAAACCGGGAGGAATGGATGTGGAATCTTTTCCATTCCTCCTAATATGAAATTGACTCCCATGCATGAAGAACTGATAAAAAAACTGAATACCCTGGGGTTTACCGTCTATGAATCCAAGGCATATCTGGCTCTGCTGAAAATCAGCCCGGCTAGCGGCTATGAAGTCGCCCAGGAATCGGGCGTTCCCCGAAGTGTGATTTATGATGTCCTTCGTAAACTGGAAAAGGCCGGTGTGGCAGGGATTGTTCACGATAAACCCAAAAAATATGTCCCCCTGCCGCCGGATCAGCTGATTTCCATGATGGATAACCAGTTCCATCACAATATCGAATCCCTGAAACACGATCTGAAAGAATTTTCCGAAGGAGGGCATACAGGCCACCTGTGGAATATCAGCGGTTATTCCATCATTATGCAAAAAGCCCGCGAACTGATTCGCAAAGCAAAAAAATCTGTCTATATCTCCGCCTGGGGATCAGAAATTGAAGTTCTTAAAAATGATATCAAAGATGCACTGAAACGGGATGTGAAAGTCATCATTTTCTCTTTTAATCCCCTTCCCATGAAACATACCTGCTTTTATTCATACAATATTGAAGAAAAGTTACTGGAGAAAAACTGGAATCATAAAATCGTGCTTGTGGCTGATAAACACGAAGTGCTCATGGGAGAATCAGATAAGCGATATCCTCAAAGAGCCGCCTGGACCAATAACGAAGCCATCATATCCATTGCCATCAACTATATCATTCTGGATATCACTCTTTTCGGTCAACGCAGGGACATCAATGTCTCCGATTCGGTCACCGATATGATGAATGGCCATCTGAACGGCCTTGAAGAACTGATTTACAAAAAATAGTGTCCGGAAGAGAGATCAATATGAAAATTAATCCGGACATCTGTTCCACACAACTTAGAAATCTTGTAAGATTTATTTCCTTTTTTCTCTTTATTCCCTTTATTTTAAAGGGAAATCCTGTTACTTCGGAGCCTGTTTTTCCAACTCGGTTTGATTCCATTATCGTTTTTTATCATGCAGAATTGGGTAACGGTTCCCTGGAGGGAATGGATGATACGCTCTACGCCCATACGGGTGTGATTACTGATAAAAGCAGTGGCCCGTCGGACTGGAAATATGTTGTTACTCCCTGGCCCGGCGAAGAAGCGGATGCCAATCAGGCCAAAAACCGTCTCGAACGTCTGGATACAAATCTCTATAAACTTGTCATTGGATATCCGGCAGTCTATTATCAGGTTCCTGATGATGAGCAGATTCTTAAATTGGCCTTCGTTTTCAGAAATCAGGACGGAACACTTGTGGGAAGAGATTCGGAAGATACAGATATTTTTCTGCCACTCTATGAAGCCGGACTTACATCAGTTCTTATTGAACCTAAGGACCGGGACAAATTTGGCCATCCGGACCGGAATCCCCTCTTTTTAAACAGTTCAGACACTCTTTTGGTGCGTTTTACGGCAGCTGCACTGGGCGTTGATGCTGATTCGCTGGTTGTTCTTCGTAATGGGGAAAGACTCTTCTCTACAGTGCAGGATTCCTTGAATTTGCAATATCCGGTATCTGCCGCCTGGAAAGGTCGCAACCTGATACAATGTGTCTCTCTGTCTGCCGAAGGTATTACGGATACTCTTTCATTCACCCTTATTGTAGATCCTGTTCCTCAAATGATTACCAAACCGTCTGAGGTCCGAAATGGTGTCTATTCTCTTGATACTGAAAGCGCTCTCTTTTCATTGATGGCGCCCAACAAACACTTCGTTTATCTTTTGGGGGATTTTAACGATTGGAAGGTGGATGATGTCTATCTGATGAATAAATCAATCGATGGGGATAAAACCTGGTTCTGGTTGCCCGTGAATTCACTGACTCCGGGCCTGGAATATGCTTACCAGTTTTTGGTGGATGGAAAAATTCGTGTCGCGGATCCCTATGCTGTAAAAATATTGGATGAAGGAGGGGATCCCCATATCCCCGAAACAAACTATCCCGATCTGAAACCCTATCCCAAAGGAAAAACTGAACATATTGTCTCAGTTTTTGAACCATTTCCGGAAGATTATAAATGGCAGCATGAAACTTACTCGGTTTCATCTCAAACGGAATGGGTGATCTATGAATTGCTGGTCCGGGATTTTCTGGAAGATCGTTCATACATGTCTTTGATTGACAGTCTGTCATATCTGAAAAAACTGGGCATCAATGCAATACAACTTATGCCCGTCATTGAATTTGGCGGAAATGACAGCTGGGGATACAATCCTACCTTTTTCTTTGCTCCGGACAAGGCTTACGGGACAGGCAATGATCTGAAGGCTTTCATCGACTCCTGCCATGGATCGGGAATCGCCGTCATTCTGGATATTGTTCTCAATCATGCCTTTGGTGACTGTCCTTTTGTCCGACTGTATAATGAAGGGAATTTCGGAGCTCCCTTGCCGGAGAATCCCTGGTTCAATGTATCTGCCCCCCATCCTATGAGTGTCGGGTACGATTTCAATCATGAAAGCCCATTCACCAAGGAGTTGATGAAAGAGATTACTGCCTACTGGATTGAAGAATATCATGTGGATGGATACCGCTTTGACCTGTCCAAGGGATTTACACAGACCTATTCGGGAGATGATGTGAGTGTATGGAGCCGCTATGATCAAAGTCGTATTGATATCCTGAATGAATATGCATCCTATATCCGGTCGGTAAAACCCGATGCTGTCCTGATTTTGGAACACTTTGCCGATAATGATGAAGAAACAGTTCTGGCACATAACGGATTTATGCTTTGGGGAAACATGAACGGGCCGTACAGCCAGGCAGCTATGGGCTGGTTAACCAATTCAGATTTCAGTTACGGGTATTTCAGAAACCGGGGCTGGTGGGCTATGAATCTGGTGACTTTTATGGAAAGTCATGATGAACCATGGATCATGTACAAGAATCTTCAGTATGGAAACTGTACGGATGGCTACTGCATCAGGGATACAGCGACAGCTTTGAAGCGCATGGAATTATCCACCACTTTTTTTCTTACACTACCCGGACCAAAAATGATTTGGCAGTTTGGTGAACTGGGTTATGACAGAGAGCTGGCGGAAGAAGAGAGTCGTACCGAAGCGAAACCTGTGCTTTGGCACTATTTAAAAAACACAAACCGGGTACAACTCTTTAATGTTTATAAAAACCTTTTAAAACTCCGGAAGGATTATCCCTTATTCCGGAATTCTGAAACCACGGTATCGATTTATTCACCGGATCATGTCCCGGACCGCCGCCTGAAATTGTCGTCACCTGAAATGAATGCAGTGATCCTTGGCAATTTTGGGATAAATGAACATCAAAGTTGGCCGGAATTTCATCATACCGGAGCCTGGTACGAATTTTTTTCCGGGGATACCCTGTCAGTGGAAGATACCGGTATGAACCTGACGCTGCAACCCGGTGAATACCGGCTCTATACCGATCAGAAACTTTTCATTCCCGATACAACCCTGCCTGTATCCCTCCATTCTCACCCGGATCATGAAAACACATTCCGTCTGGTGGGTCTTTACCCCAACCCCTTCAATGCGGAACTCACTGTACACCTGACACTTCCGGATTCTGACCCCCTATCAATTCAGTTTATTTCAATAAGCGGAAAACCCGTGGGTGAATTTTATCTGCCGGTAGCCCAAAAGGGAACATATATCCGGACATTCAATCTTGGTCACCTGCCATCCGGAGTTTATCTTGTAAAAATGACTCAAAATCAACACAATGAAACCCGTAAACTGGTGCTTTTGAAATGAAAAAAATTATGATATTGCCTTGTATAAGTTTCCTTTTGGGGATAATAATAACAGTGGAGGCTTCTCCGGTTACATCTGAGCCTTCCTATCCGACTATTAATGATTCCATCATTATTTACTTTGATGCCACAAAAGGGAATCAGGGACTTAAGGATTTTGCCGGACCGGTGTATGCCCACACCGGTGTATTGACCGATGAAAGTACCTCCCTTTCCGAATGGAAATATGTCGTCACCGACTGGGGAGAAGATACTCCGGAAACTCAATTGAGCCAGGTGGAAACCAACCTGTGGAAACTGGTGATTGGTTATCCCCGGGAATACTACGCAATTCCCGAACAGGTAAATGTAACGCATCTCGCCTTTGTGTTCCGAAGTTCACAACAACCGGGCGGAGGCTACCTGGAAGGGAAAGATGTCGATAATCAGGATATTTTTGTCGAACTGTACAAGCCAGGGATTACTGCCCGGTTTATAACCCCATCCATTACAGAATCTTTTCAAGATCCCTACCGTGAACCTCTATTTATGACGGATCGCGATACATTGGATATTCTTGGAACCAGTGTTCAGTTATTTACGGAAACGGTTCGCACCGAATTATTGATCAACGGGACACTTATCAGCTCGGTAGATGATGATACCCTCTCGTATACGCTCATAGGAGGCGATTATGCAAACGATCTTCTTCAAATCGATCTGATTGCTGAAGCTCTGTATGAATTGCGTGATACAGCCTCATGTGTCGTGATCAAAAACCCCGGACAAAAAGAAGCACCAAGGCCTGAGGGCTTGAAACCCGGTATAACAGTGGGTTCTTTCGGCCAATCTGTGACGTTCTCCCTTTTTGCTCCCTATAAGGACTTTGTCTATTTAATCGGTGATTTTAACGACTGGAGGGTATTGCCTGAATTCGAAATGTCCAGGGACTCCATTTCTACAAATGAAGTGTGGTATTGGATATCGGTACCAATGGATGAACAGAAGGAATATGCTTTTCAGTATCTTTTGGATGGTGAGCTACGGATAGCAGATCCTTATACACAAAAAATACTGGATCCCTGGAACGATCCCTATATTCCCCAGAGTGTCTATCCCGGTCTCAAACCCTATCCCAAAGGAAAAACCCGGGAAATCGTTTCAACCTTTACTACGGAAATGTCACCACCCTTTAACTGGACAGATACAGCTTTTGTCCGTCCTCCACGGGAAAAACTGGTAATTTATGAACTGCTGGTCCGGGATTTTCTGGCCGATCACAACTATGAAACACTTATGGATACACTTCCGTACCTGAAAAAACTGGGAATTAATGCCATTGAACTGATGCCGTTCAGTGAATTCGAAGGCAATTCAAGCTGGGGTTATAATCCGAGCTTCTATTTTGCACCGGATAAGTATTACGGGACGGATCTAGCCTTAAAACGCTTCATCAATGCCAGTCATCAACTGGGAATAGCTGTGATTATGGATATGGTTTTAAATCATTCATATGGCCAGTCCCCCCAGGTTCGCATGTACTGGAACAGCACAGAATCCCGTCCATCTGCAGAAAACCCGTGGTTTAACGAAGTCTCGCCCAATCCTGATTATTCCTGGGGATATGATTTCAATCATGAAAGTCCGTGGACACAGGCCTTTGTGGATTCTGTCCTGGCTTTTTGGATTCGGGAGTATCACATGGATGGATACCGGCTTGATTTTACCAAAGGTTTTACCAATACAAGCGGTAATCCCGGATATGACGTAAGCCGGATAAACCTGATCAGACGTTTAGGAAATGTCCTGTGGCAAAAAGATTCCACTGCATACCTGATTCTCGAACACTGGGCTGATAATTCCGAAGAACAGATCCTGGCGAATGAAGGTTTTATGCTCTGGGGGAATGTGACCCATGATTATCAGGAGGCCTCTATGGGTTACACTTCAGATTTTTCCTGGGGTTTTTACGGGTCCCGTGGATGGGCCGATCCCCATTTGATTACCTATATGGAAAGCCATGATGAAGAACGGATCATGTTTAAAAACCTGAGCTGGGGAAATGTATCGGGTGACTATTCCATTCAGGAAATAAACACGGCATTGAACCGGGTAAAACTGATTTCAGCATTTTTCTATACGTTGCCGGGACCTAAGATGATATGGCAGTTTGGTGAGTTGGGATACGATGAATCCATTGAAACACCCTGCAGAGTGTGTGAAAAACCTATCCGGTGGGAATACTATCACGATGCCCGGCGGAAGAATCTGTTTAAAACAACGGCCGCTCTGATCCGCTTACGCCTTTCCAATCCCCTGTTTTACTCCGGAAATACCCAGGTTGATCTGGATACAGGAGGGATGGTGAAAACCCTGATACTCACCGGCTCGTCCATGCGCAGTGTGATTGTGGGTAATTTTGATGTCGTGGAAAAAACGAAAACGATTACCTTTCCACGGGTTGGCGTATGGTATGATTACTTCAGCGGAGATAGCCTTATCCTGGAGAATCTGACTGAATTAAATCAGTCGCTAACCCTTGCGCCTGGAGAATTCCATTTGTATACCGATAAAAAACAACCCCTTCCTGAACCGGGTATTCTGACACAATTAAATGGCGATGCTCTCTTCAGCCAAACCTTTGAACTATTTGACAATTATCCGAATCCCTTTAATGGAATGACCCGCATTGTATTTGCCGTACCGGTAAAAGACCATTTCACCCTTCAGGTGTTTGATGTGAAAGGCAGGCTGATAAAAACCTTGTATCAGGGGGATTTGGATGCCGGTATTCACACCATTCATTGGGATGGGACTACGGAATCAGGGCAAACCGCTGCGTCCGGTGTCTATTTTTACCGGATTGATCATCATGAAATGGGATCCCTTCAGGGGAAAATGGTGTATTTAAAGTAAAAAAAGGTATCATGTATGAAGTTTGAAAACAAGACCCTGTGTCTGGACGGGAATCCCCTCACACTGGATGATTTTAAATATTACCTGCAAGTCAGGCCTGAAATTTCATTGGATATATCGGTCATTACACGTCTGCAGGAGGGACGCGACTATATTGAAGAGCAAATCCGGCATGGAAAAGTCATGTATGGTGTGAATACGGGATTTGGCCATCTGGCACAGGTCCGTATTCCTGATGAAAGACTGGATGAACTTCAGGTGAATCTAATCCGGAGCCATGCCGCGGGTGTAGGTCCCCTTATTGAAGCGGATATCGTCCGGCTTATGATGCTTATCAAAACCCAAAGTTTGATCCAGGGATTTTCCGGCGTGCGGCCACTCGTTGTGGAACAATTGGTCTTTTTTTTGAATCACGATATTCTGCCCTGCATTCCTTCCAAGGGAAGTGTGGGTGCCTCCGGAGATCTGGCGCCCCTGGCTCATATGACACTTCCCCTCATCGGCGAAGGGAAAGTAATGGAAAAGGGGAGAGAAAGGGATGCGGCCGAAGTGCTCCGGGTTTTAAATCGGGAGCCTCTGACTTTAAAAGCGAAAGAAGGTCTGGCTATCATCAACGGAACACAGTCCATGACGGCCCATGGTGTGATGGCCCTGATCCGGACAGAGAACATCTTGTATTCCGGTGAACTGATTTTTGGATTGTCCCTGGATGCCATGAAAGCCTCTTTGTCACCTTTCCACCGAGCTATTCATGAAGCAAAAGGCTCTCCTTTCAATGCAGCCTGTGCAGATAGGGTGTGCTACTATCTTCAAAAAAGTGAAATCAACCGGTCCCATGAATATTGTGATAAAGTACAGGATCCCTACTGTTTTCGCTGTTATCCTCAGGTGTGTGGGGCTGTGTGGGAAGCCTATGATCATGTCAAAAACATCCTGATCCGTGAAGCCAATGGGGTTTCTGATAATCCCCTTATTTTCAGGGAAGATGATCTGATCGTGAGTGGCGGAAATTTCCACGGGGAGTCCCCGGCGCTGGCAATGGATTATCTGGCCATGGCTGTCAGTGAAATTGCCAGTATCGCAGAACGCCGTATTGCCGAGCTGGTAGATTCCCACATGTCCAGACTTCCGGCTTTTCTTGTGGAAGACAGTGGCGTGAACAGTGGATTTATGATTGCTCATGTCACAGCAGCGGCCCTTGTCTCTGAAAATAAGGGTCTGGCTACTCCAGCGTCCGTGGATAGTATTCCTACTTCAGCCAATCAGGAAGATCATGTAAGTATGGGACACCGGTCTGCCAGAAAACTGCTGGAAATCATTGAAAATACAGAAATCGTCCTGGCCATTGAATATCTGGCGGCTGCCGAAGGAATCGACTATCACCGGCCTCTGAAAACAAGTCCTGTTCTGGAAAAGATCCATCAGCGCCTGAGGCAGGATATTCCCCATCTGGAAAAAGACAGACTGATGTATGAAGATATCCGGAAAACACTCAGCATTATCAAAAGCGGGTATCTTCAAAAGACGGCGAAACGCTGAATATTTTTGAATCGTACTAAAAAAGCCTCCATCTGGAGGCTTCTGAAAAATCAAGGAATTCGGATAAGTGTTAATTCAGTGTATTTAAATGACGGGAAAGGCGTGATTTAATATCTGCAGCCCGGTTTTTGTGCAGAATTCCCTTTTGTGCAACTTTATCCACCAGGGAATAGATCTTTTTTAACTTCTCCTGACCGCTTTCCCTGGATTCAGTAGCCATAAATTTTTTGATCTCGGTTCTTACCAGTGATTTATAATGACGGTTGCGCCGGTTGGACTTTTCAGCCTGACGGATTCTTTTCTTTGTCGATAACGGATATGCCATTTCACTCCTTTTTCTTTTTTATAGCCCGAAAATTTATTTTCATTTCTTCGTAATGTCAATGAAATTGCATAAATATTTTTTGAAATTATTCACGGTGAAGAGAATATTTTTATAAATTCCGATCATGTTCTTCCTGATTCTAAAAATTATCCTGATGTTTCTTGTTTTTTTGTTATTGATAGTGGCGGCTATTCTTTTTATTCCTTTTCAATTGACCTTGCAGGCAGCAAAAAAGGATAACCATCTTCGTTTGAAGGGCTCGGCTTATTGGATATCCTGGTTGTTTAAAACCAGGGTTGAATACAGTGATCAAAAAATAAAAATCTTTGCTGTAGTTCTGGGTATTCCCATAAAAATCCCCCTCAAAAAAATAAAAAAAGGAGAAGCAAAAGATAAAGATAAAGTAAAATCTGAGGAAAAAAGCGAGGAAAAGAAAGAGACAATCGGGATAAAGCCGGAAAGGGAAGCAGAAGATAAAAAAACATCCATTGGAAGCGATCAAAGTCCAGGTGAAAAAGGGCATCAAACTGGAGGATCCTCATCCGTTGAAACTGAAAAGGGAGGGATAAAGGACACGATTGGATTCTATCAGCCATTTATCCGGAAAACACTGATACCTCAGATACGGCGGTTGTTTTCATATTTTCATCTCAGAATACGTCGCTTTCAACTGGTGTATGGACATGAAAATCCGGCGGTGACCGGCTGGGTTGAAGGAGCTGTTGTTTCCTCAATTCCTTTTCTGGCCGCCAAACGAATGTCTGATCCCGTGTCCACCCATTTCCGGTATGATAAAAAGGCCCTGGATTTTATCGTTGATTTATATTTTTCTATGAATTTGTTTGGTATTGTTATTAGATTACTAATTATTTGGTGGCATTATCGCAGATTGTCATCATTACAAAGAAGGATTAAGCATGAACCAGACGCTGGAAAAACTTCTTGATAAAGCCCATGAGTTTTTAAATACCAAGACGGTTGTCGGGGATCCGATTCACATAGATGATCTTACTTTAATTCCGATCTCTAAGATTTCTGTGGGATTTGGAAGCGGAGATCATAATGCACAATGTCAACACAACGACAAATCCGTTTCAGAAGGATTTGGCGGCGGGATGAATATCTGCCCTGTGGCAGTGATAGCGGTCTATAAAGAGCATGCAAAGCTTATGATGCTCACAGGGAAAGAACAACAACTCGGTAAAATTCTTGATCTTGTGCCTGATCTGCTGGATCGTTTTGCCCCGAAAAAGACCGATCATAAGGAGGATGAATAAATGGATATTTCGTTATTGAGGCATATTCCCCTTTTTGAAGATCTT
>LDZT01008383.1_pt1 | contig 12081 bp, 11 predicted proteins | sample 615521 | NCBI WGS metagenome assembly LDZT01 (sample SAMN03408292, study PRJNA278302) | terrestrial metagenome | isolation source: oil reservoir sample SB1 | place: USA: Alaska, North Slope, Schrader Bluff formation | collected 2011-09
TATCTAATTTCTCTTTAAGTTTTTCTTTTAGTATCCTTATGTTAATAAACTAAAGAATAACTGGTAATTTATTTAAATGTCTATAGAGTTTAAGATTATCAAAGAAGTAAATACTTATAACAAAAATAAAGCAAGAGCGGGAATTCTAAAAACTGAGCATAGTGTTATTGAAACCCCCGTCTTCATGCCTGTGGGAACTCAGGCTACTATAAAAGGAATGCTACCTAAAGAAATTGATGATTTAGGTTTTTCCATAATTTTGGGTAATGCCTATCATCTTTTTTTAAGACCAGGTCACGAGCTTATTTATAGGTGTGGCGGATTACATCGTTTTATGGGCTGGGATAAATCCATCTTAACTGATAGTGGGGGATTTCAAGTCTTTAGTTTGGGAAAGATAAATAAAATTAATGATGAGGGTGTTACCTTCCAATCTTATATTGATGGTTCCAGTCATTTTATTAATCCACAAAAGGCTATGGAAATCCAGATGGCATTAGGTTCTGATATTGCTATGGTATTTGATCAATGCGTTCCTTATCCCTCCACTAAATATGAAATACAGATTGCTGCAGATCGAACTTATAAATGGGCACAGGAGTGTAAGAAGTATCATAATCGGAAAAGTCAGGCCTTATTTGGGATTATTCAGGGTGGATTATTCCCGGACATTCGCAAAGAGAATAGCAGGAAACTGGTTGACTTAGAATTTCCAGGCTATGCTTTAGGAGGTTTAAGTGTAGGAGAACCAAAGCCATTAATGTATGAAATTTTAGATACTATAGTACCACTACTTCCGGGAAAAAAACCGAGATACTTAATGGGTGTGGGAGCACCAGAATCAATCATAGAGGGAGTTAGTCGAGGAATTGATATGTTTGATTGTGTTTTGCCAACTAGAAATGGTAGAAACGGCTGCCTCTTTACTAATCGTGGAAAAATATCAATTACTAATGCCAGGTATAAGGAAGATTTTACTCCGCTTGATCAAAATTGTCACTGTTACACCTGCCAGAAATTTACCCGTGCTTATTTGAGGCATCTTTATATAGCTAAGGAGATGTTAGCACCAATTTTAGGAACAATTCATAATCTTTATTTTATGAATCAGCTAATGAAGGGGATAAGAGAAGCTATTTTAGAAAACAATCTGGAATCTTTTCAGAAAGATTTTTACGAAAATTATCTAGTGCAGGAGGAAGAAATATAAAAAAAATTCAGATGTTATAAAATATTTGCTAAATACAAATTAATTAGGTATAATTTAAAGGAATTTTAAAAAGAAAGGGTGAAATATATGTCTCAAGGAATTCAGTCGTTTTTACCATTAATTATTATATTTGCTATTTTTTATTTTATTCTGATACGACCTCAACAGCAAAGGCAAAAGAAGCACCAAGAAATGTTAAATAGTTTAAAGGTAGGGGATAAAGTAATAACTATTGGTGGAATATTTGGGATTATAAGAGAAATTAATGGGGATGTGCTCACTTTAGAAATTTCCAAAGATGTTAAAATAAATACCACTAAAAATGCCATTGGCTCAAAAAGAGAACAATGAAATTTGACAAGCAACTGAATGAAAAAACTTAAGGGCAGGTATTTACCTGCCCTTCTTCTTATTTTTTTAAAGACTCTCACCATTATTATCTTCCTCGAAGTGAGGAGTGAGGAGTAGGGGTGAGAGTGTGATAAATTATTGTCTTAAGATTAATTCAAGGATATTAAAGGTTATGAATATCTTGCAGTATCGGAATTTCAATAATTTAGATACTGCAAGATAATATAAGTATTATTTCTTCAACAAGGAACAATATATTTTGATTTTGACTTAAGGGTTCTCAAGGGGAAGAATTCCCCTTGAATATCTTGTTTTCCAAACAAGATAGCATTTCTTTAAAAAGTATTTTTCTTTATTTCTTAATTAGAATTTACTATATACGTAATACGTAATACGGTATACTAATTTGAGGGGTTTCAGGGGATACTTCCCCTGATTATCTTGGGAACCTTCCCCTCTTATTTTTGTAAAGGAGTTATTTAGACATGAAGAGGATGAGTATATTAAGGCTAATTCTGGTTATTTTAGTCATTGGGGTTGCTATTTTTTACGCTTTCCCTTTAGAAAAAAATATAAATCTGGGTCTTGATTTACAAGGTGGCTCTCATATCGTTTTAGAATGTATTGATTCACCAAATGCTCCAGTAGATAGCGATGCAGTAAATAGAGTGATAGAAATTATTACCAATCGAATTAATCCAGAAGGGGTAAAAGAACCGGTCATTCAACGTCAGGGAGAAAGAAGGATATTAGTTCAATTACCGGGTATGGATGATCCCCAGGAGGCAGAGAATCTAATTGGAAAGACTGCTCTATTAGAATTTAAAGACGAAAATGGTGAAACATTATTAACAGGAGCTTATTTGAAAAATGCCAAAGCCTCTTTTGATCGCTTTGGTAGACCTAATGTTATCTTAGAATTTGATGAAGAAGGAGCTAAATTATTTGAACAGGCAACTTTAAAAAATGTGGGTAAGGTCTTAGCCATTACTTTAGATGGTCAAGAAATTTCTGCCCCGGTAGTCCAAGAGCCCATTCCTAGTGGTGAAGCTTCTATAGTAGGACAGTTTACAGTAGAGGAAGCTCAGAGATTAGCATTATTACTCAGGAGCGGTGCCCTTCCAGTTGAGGTAAAAATTTTAGAAAATCGTTCCGTTGGGCCAACTCTGGGCAGAGATTCCATTAATCGTAGTTTAAAAGCAGGAATAGTGGGATTGTCTTTAATACTATTGTTTATGATTATTTTCTATAAAGGATTTGGACTGGTGGCGGATCTGGCTTTATTGATATGTTTGCTTCTGGTAATGGGGGGATTAGCAATGTTGAATGCCACTCTAACTTTACCAGGTATTGCCGGAATTATCTTAACAATCGGTATGGCAGTTGATGCCAATATACTAATATTCGAGAGAATAAAAGAAGAATTGAAAATGGATAAAACATTCAGAGCATCTATTGAAGCTGGCTTTTCTAAAGCATTTAGAACAATTTTTGATGCTAATGTTACCACCTTAATTGCTGCTGTGGCACTGCTCTATTTTGGTTCTGGTCCCATTAGAGGATTTGCTGTAACTTTAAGTATAGGAATTGCCGCCAGTATGTTTACCGCAATTGTGGTAACCAAATTAATTTTAGAATTGTTAGGGCAACGTCTGCATAAAAATGCTTTAGTTTGATGTTCGAGGTAGGGGAGGAATATTAATGGAATTTATTAAAGATACAAACATAAAATTCGTTTCTCGAAGAAGAAAATTTTATCTTATTTCTGTCATTATAATATTAATAGGTTTCATTTCTTTGTTATGGCAAGGTTTTAATTTTGGTATAGATTTTGCAGGAGGGACATTAATCCAACTTGAATTTGAACAGGAAGAGGTAACGATAGCAGAGATTAGAAATGTGTTGGGTGAGATGAATTTAGCCGGTAGTACTATTCAATCATTGTCTCCCAATGAGTTTGTTATAAGAACCAGTCAGGTTGAACTGGAAGTGAGAGAGGAAATATTAGAGAAGATCGAAAATAAGATTGGCCCATTTGAGGTATTAAGGGTAGAAATGGTTGGTCCGGTTATCGGCGAATCTTTAAAACGATTAACTATTTTTGCCATTGTTTTTGCCTTAATAGGTATTATCTTATATATTACTCTAAGGTTTGAATTTAGATTTGCTATTACCTCTATTATTGCCTTAGTCCATGATGTTTTAATTGCTCTTGGTATTCTCTCCGTATTACAAAAGGAAATTACCATACCTATTATTGCTGCTATTTTAACCATCGTTGGTTATTCAATTAATAATACTATTGTCATTTTTGATCGATTAAGAGAAAATCTGAAATTAAAGCCCCGCACTGCCTTTGAAGAAATAGTTGATTTGAGTATTAATCAATCTCTAAGTAGAACTATTAATACTGCCTTCACTACTTTGTTACCGGTATTGGCACTCTATTTCTTTGGTGGTACCTTATCTGATTTTGCCTTTGTCCTGTTGGTGGGTATCATTGTAGGAACTTATTCTTCCATTTGTATAGCCGGACCCTTGCTTTTAGAATTAAAGAAAAAAGGTAAAATATCTACTAAATCAGTATCTTCCATTAATCAAAAGGTAAAAGAGCAAGATATTAAAAATTTAAGAAAAGCTAAAAAGAAAAAAGTTAAAGTAAAATAGACATCTGGTAATAAAAATTTAATGAAATTTGAATTAATAAATCATAAATAAGTTGCGTACTTATTATGCAGGAGGAAATATACTAAATGGATTTGCGAAGTAAAATAAGAAATGTTCCGGATTTTCCAGTTAAAGGTATCCAATTTAAGGATATTACTACCTTACTGAAGGATAAGGAAGCTTATAGATATTGCATTGACCAGATTACCCAGCATTGTAAAGATTTGAATATTGATTATATTGCTGGTATTGAAGCCCGTGGTTTTATTATTGGTGCGCCAGTAGCATATAATTTACAGGTAGGATTTTTACCCATTCGCAAAAAAGGCAGATTGCCTTACGAGGTGGAGAGTATTTCTTATCAGTTAGAATATGGGGAGAATGTTTTAGAAATTCATCGAGATGCATTTCAAGAAGGCGACCGCATTATGGTTATTGATGATTTACTTGCTACCGGCGGAACAACTCTGGCGGTCTTTAAACTGATTGAAAAATTAAAGGGTGAAGTAGTGGGAGCTGATTTTATTATTGAGTTAGAGATGTTAAAAGGTCGGGAAAAGTTAACCGGATATGAAATATTTTCACTGGTAAAGTATAATATATAAATAATAATTAATAATTTTTGGTTATATAGTCATATAATTAGTCAGGTAAAATAAATCTTCTTTATCCCAGAGTAGATTATCTTTTTCTAAGGTAGGCACAGGCAAAAGGTGCTTTAGAAAATAAAGATAAAAAAATATTTTATAGTATCGGAATTTCAATAATTCCGATACTATAAAATAATATAAGTATTATTTCTTCAATAAGGAACAATATATTTTTCTTTATTTCTTAACTGTATTTTACTATATACTCAATACTCGATACTGAATACTGATAATAGAGGGGTTTCAGGGGATACCTTCCCTGATTATCTTGTAGTATTGGATAAGAAATATCGATACTATTACATACTCTTTCTAAAATAAGAAATGTATTGGACCTCTCATTTTAAGCCTCTACCTTTGAGAAAGAGGAGGGGGGAAGGCTGATAAATTAAGCCTTTTTAAATTTCGATAAAGAGGTGTCTAAAATAGATACTCCCATCCAGATAGAAACATTAATTGATAAAATTAAATCTTACAATCCTGATACTGATATCAATTTCCTTCGGAAAGCTTATGTTTTCTCTCAGAATGCTCACCAGAACCAGAAAAGATATTCAGGTCAACCTTATTTGTCTCATCCTCTTGGAGTAGCTGACATTTTGGCCGATTTAAATATGGATATTATTACTATTGTGGCTGGTTTACTGCATGATGTTGTAGAAGATACCCAGGTAAGTCTGGAGGAAATAAGGCAGGAATTTGGTGAAGAAGTAGCTATGCTGGTAAATGGAGTAACAAAACTAAGTAAAATCTCTTTTAAAACTAAAGAAGAAAGACAGGCTGAGAGTTTTCGAAAAATGTTTTTAGCTATAGCTGAAGACATAAGAGTAATTCTGATTAAATTAGCAGATAGACTTAATAATATGCGCACCTTAAAGTATGTGCCAGCACCAAAGCGTTTAAAAAAGGCCAAAGAAACCTTAGATATCTATGTTCCTATTGCTAATAGACTGGGATTATACCGAGTGAAATGGGAATTAGAGGATTATTCTTTACTTAATTTAGATCCCAGAAAATATAATGAATTAGCCAGAAAAGTTGCGAAGAGCAGAGCAGAAAGAGAAAAATATATTGAAGAGGTAAAAAAGAGAATAGCGGAAGAATTACAAAAATTTGGTATTAAAGCCAGAATTCAAGGAAGGCCTAAAAATATTTATAGTATTTATAAGAAAATGGAAGAACAGGATAAAGATTTTTTTCAGATATATGATTTGATGGCTATCAGGATTATTTGTAACTCTATTACCGATTGTTATGCCTCCTTAGGTCTTCTCCATTCCCTCTGGAAACCTATGCCGGGAAGATTTAAAGATTACATTGCCATGCCCAAATCAAATATGTATCAATCTTTACATACTACTGTGATAACTTCTGAAGGTGAACCATTAGAAGTTCAAATTAGAACAGAAGAAATGCATCGAACAGCTGAATACGGTATCGCAGCTCACTGGAAATACAAAGAGAAAAGTGATTTTTTAAAGAATAGTAAATTTGAAGAGAGATTAACCTGGTTAAGGCAAATACTGGATTGGCAAAAAGAATTAAAAGATCCTCTTGAGTTTATGGAAAATTTGAAAATTGATCTACTACAATATGAAGTTTATACCTTTACTCCGAAGGGTGATGTGAAAATTTTACCTTTAGGTGCTACTCCTGTTGACTTTGCTTATGCCATTCATACCGAAATTGGTCATCATTGTGTGGGGGCAAAAGTAAATAATAAAATTGTACCATTAGACCGTGAATTAAAGAGTGGTGATATTGTAGAGATAATAACTTCAAAAACTTCCAGTGGCCCCAGCAGGGATTGGTTAAAATTTGTAAAAACCTCTGGGGCTAAAACTCGGATTAAATCCTGGTTTAAGAAAGAGTTTCGGGATGAAAACATTGAAAAGGGAAGAACATTAATATTACGAGAATTGGAAAAATATAAAATTCCCTGGAGTGCTGAATTAGAAAAAAAACTGGCCGATATCTGTCAACCAATGGGTTATACTGATTCTGATTCCTTATTGGAGGCAATTGGATATAAAAAATTAAACCCTGCTCAAGTGATTAACAAAATTTTACCTCAAGAGAAAAAACCAGAGATTCAAATTAAAGAAGAATTACCTAAAGAGCTGCCAAAAGAAAAAAAGATTGATAGGGGTGTTAAAATTGATGGAGTAGATAATATCCTGATACGTTTTGCCAAATGTTGTCACCCAGTTCCCGGTGATGATATTATTGGATATATTACCAGAGGAAGGGGAGTTACCATACATCGAGTAGAATGCCCCAATCTAAAAAATTTTTCGCAAGAGGAAGAACGATTAATTAATGCTGAATGGTATGAAACAAAAGATGATTATTTCCCGGTAAATATAAAAATAATCTCTGTAGACCGAAAAGATTTAATTTCTGATATATCGATGGTACTCTCCAATTATAAAGCAGGTATTAAGTATATTAATGGGGTAGCAAATAAAAACAACATAGCTATTATTCATTTAACCATAGAGGTAAGTACACTTGACCATTTAAAAGAAATTATGTCCCGCTTAAGGAGCCTGAGGGCGGTTAAAGAAGTAAAGAGGATGGAAGGAGATTAAAGGGAAGAAAGAGATGAGAGCAGTTATCCAGAGGGTGAGTAAGGCTTTGGTAAGAGTGGAGGGTAAGGAAATTGCCCGGATTAGTCTTGGTATGTTGGTTTTATTGGGGGTAAAAAAGAATGATACCCAAAAAGAAGCAGAACTTTTGGCAAAAAGGACCGCCAATTTAAGGATATTTAGTGATAATAAAGGGAAAATGAATTTATCTTTATTAGATATTAAGGGTCAGGTTTTGGTAGTGTCACAATTTACTCTTTATGGAAATTGCCGAAAAGGTAGAAGACCCAGTTTTATTGATGCTGCTTTACCAGAAGATGCTGATTTGTTATATCAATATTATGTCCAATGTTTGAAGAAGGAGAATGTTACAGTTGAGACCGGGCAATTTCAAGCAATGATGCAGGTAGAAATTATCAATGAGGGGCCGGTTACTATTATTTTAGATACCGATGATCTTCAAAAAAGGTGAGATGGGAAGGAAACATTTTATATTATCGAAATTTCAAAGAAATAAGGGGGAAATAATTTGTATATCAAAAAGATAGTCCTGGGAGAGCTTGCTACCAATTGTTATATTCTGGGATGTAGCAAAACCAGAGAAGCAGCCGTGATTGACCCTGCTATAGTCAGTAATATTATTTTAGAGCAGATTAAGGAGAATGGATTTCAACTTAAATATATAATTAATACTCATGGACATGCTGACCATATTGGGGGGAATAAAATGTTAAAAGATGAGTTTTCGGCTAACTTATTAGTACATAAATTAGATGAAGAAATGTTGATTGATCCCAAAAAAAATTTTTCTTTTTATAGTGGAATACCTATCCAATCCCCTCCTGCTGATCAATATCTGGAAGATGGAATGCATTTGAAGATAGGTTTATTAGATGTTTTAATTATCCATACACCAGGACATTCACCAGGTAGTGTTTCTATTAAGGTAGATAATAAAATATTTACTGGTGATACTCTGTTTAGAGAAGGAATTGGTCGCACTGACCTTCCAGGGGGATCTAACTCTGACCTGACCCATTCTATTAAAAAAAAGCTTTTCGTTTTTGATGCTTCCTGTGAGATATTCCCCGGTCATGGTCCAGAGACCACTCTAAAATGGGAATTAGAAAATAATCCCAGGTTGAAGTAGAAAGGATAAAAATATGGTTTTAGGGGGGAGATTATGTTACGATATGAAATTAAAGATATTAGCTTAGCCGAACAGGGTTTGAGGCGGATAAAATGGGCTCAGAATCAAATGCCTGTTCTGGAGTCTATTAAAAAACGTTTTGAAGTGGAAAAACCGTTTCAGAAAATTAGAATTGGTGCATGTTTACATGTTACCACTGAAACTGCTAATCTGATGATTACTTTAAAATCAGGGGGAGCTATACCTGTTTTATGTGCCTCCAATCCTTTAAGCACTCAAGACGATGTAGCAGCCTCGTTAGTAGAAGATTATCAGATTTCAGTTTTTGCTATAAAAGGAATAGAGAAAGAGGGATATTACCGACATATTAGTAAAACAGTAGATCTTGAACCACACCTTACTATGGATGATGGTGCTGACCTGGTTTCTATGATTCATAATAACAGAAGAGAATTAATTACTACAATTATTGGTGGCACTGAGGAGACTACTACTGGGGTTACGCGCTTAAGAAGTATGGAAAGAGAAGGGGTATTACAGTATCCCATTATCGCGGTAAATGATGCTTTAACAAAACATCTTTTTGATAATAGATATGGCACCGGGCAGAGTACCATTGATGGCTTGTTAAGAGCTACCAATATCCTGTTAGCTGGTAAGATTGTAGTGATATGTGGCTACGGGTGGTGTGCGAGAGGAGTGGCTAATAGAGCCAGGGGAATGGGTTCCCGAGTGATCATTACCGAAGTTGATCCTCTGAAAGCCTTAGAAGCGGTTATGGATGGATTTCAAGTAAGTAAGATTCGTGATGCTGCTCAAGTGGGAGATATATTTATAACTTTAACCGGGAATAAGAATGTTATTAGTAAAGAAGAATTTTTACTGATGAAAGACGGAGCTATTTTAGCCAATGCCGGGCATTTTAATGTAGAAATTGATATTCCTGCTTTAGAAGGATTGGCGATAAAAAAAGAAGTAGCTCGGCCGGGAGTGGTATCCTATATCTTTAGTGACCAAAAAAGATTATTTTTGTTAGTGGAAGGGAGATTATTAAACCTGGCTGCTGCAGAAGGGCATCCGGCTAGTGTTATGGATATGAGTTTTGCCAATCAGGCTTTATCTATTGAGTATTTAGTAAAAAATGGTAGTTCCTTATCCCAAAAAGTTTATCCTGTTCCGAAAGATATTGATCAACAAATAGCTTTACTCAAGCTTAAAAGTATGGGAATTGAAATAGATGAACTTACTTGTGAGCAAAAAAGATATTTAAATAGCTGGCAAGAAGGAACTTAATCCAGATGAGTGATAATAGTTTTTGGGATTATCTAAAAGAAGGGATACTTAATCTGATTTATCCTCTAAGTTGTGAAAATTGTGGGAGTCAGATAAAAGAATCAAAGGGTTATGCCATTTGTAATAATTGTCTAAGTGAGATTAAACTAATTTCTGAACCGTATTGTTATCAATGTGGTAAGCCTTTTTCAGCAATGGTGTATTTTGAAAAAGAGGCAATCTGTGCTGATTGTCTTAATAAAAAGAATCATTTTTATTATGCACGTTCTGTCACTTATTATGAAGGAGTAGTGAGAAAATGTATCCATTTACTAAAGTATAAAAAACAGGTAAAATTAGTAAAACCATTAGGAGATTTAATGGTTGATTATCTAAAGAGAAGTAGATTTATTGATACAGGCGAAATTGACTTAATATTACCAGTACCTTTATATAAAGATGATTATCTAAGAAGAGGTTTTAACCAGAGTGGATTATTGGCAAAATATATCGCCGATTATTTTTCCATTCCTTTTTCAGAAGACTTATTAATAAAGAAGAGAGGTAATGTTTCTCAGGTAGGCTTGTCTAAAAAAGAGAGGAAAAGTAATGTTAAGAATGTCTATTTTCTTAATTCATTAGCTAAGTTAAATAATTTTTCCCATATTCTTTTAGTAGATGATATTTATACTACCGGAGCTACTGTGGAGGCTTGCTGCCGGGAATTAAGAAAAATAGGAATAAAAAAAATGTTTGTTTTAACTCTGGCTAGAGGAGTGTAAAGGAATCCCTCCTTAGAGCTGTGGTTGAAAGTCGATGCCAGCCGCAGGCGAAACGATCCACGTAAGGTAACGATGATTAGTTACTGAGCATAGTGCGGTTTTGGAGTAAGCCCTGCCTTATCATATAATAAATATATGATAGGAGAAGAGTAGTAGTGAAAAGATAGCGAGGCTCTCAGCAGGCGAGTGTGGGGGAAAAGACCAGGTCAGTCTAAGGAGGGAAAAAGGGAATCGATAATCATAAGAATTTATAGGCTCTATAAAGTACTCAATTTAAGAAGAGGAGGAACAAGATAATGAATCTCATTATAAAAGGGAAACAATTTGAGGTAACCGATTCCATAGAAAGCTATATCAGAAAGAAAATGAAGAAATTACAGAAGTATTTTGACCAGATTATGGAAGCAATTGCTACTGTGAGTGTGGAAAAAAACAGACATATATTTGAAGTGACTTTACAGGCCAAAAAAGCAATAATCAGAGCAGAAGAAGAAAGCGATAATATCTATACCTCCATTGATAGAGTGGTGGAAAAATTGGAGAGACAGCTTATCAAGTATAAAGAAAAGCTTTATTATAAATATAATAATGAATACAATAAAATAAAAGAAGCCAATATCACTGAAAAAGAAAAAAGTGATATAATTGCTAAAGTAGATGATAAAGACCTTAAAATTGTCAAAACAAAGAGATTTGTGCTAAAACCCATGTCTCCAGAAGAAGCGAGTTTGCAGATGGAACTTTTGGGTCATAATTTTTACGTTTTTAGCAACGAGGAAACTGCCCAGATTAATGTTATCTATAAAAGAAAGGATGGCAATTTTGGCTTAATAGAACCCGAATTGTAAAAGATAGGGGGAATCTGATGAATAATATCTCTGGGAATGATTTTCGCAATTTTATTATTTCACCACAATTTGCTACTAAGATAAAGGATATTGAAAAATCGATTAATTCTTTAAATGGTGTCTTATTTTCCAAGATTGTTTTAGCTGACAATAAAGAAATAAAGGAGATTCATATCATTACTAAAGACTTTTATAGCCCTAAGAAGATTAGTCGTGATGTTGAGTCATTGTTAATGGCCAAATATAATATCTCAATTGATTACCGGAAAATCAGTATTGCTCAGGTTACAGAAGAAAAGAACCATTCTCCAAGATTAAAATTTGTTGACCTTTTGATTACTTCTCAAGGTGATCATTTAGAGGTGCTGGTAAAATTAGAAAATAATGATAAGCAATTTGAAGGGAAGGTTGATTGTGTTAACTGGGAGAAAAATAGAGAATATATTGTCAGTCGAGCAACCCTGGAGGCAATTACCTCTTTTTTAAAAGGAAAGGTATTTTTTCAGGTGGAAGAAATTAAGAAAATAAATATGGATGAGAGAGAAGTGGTCTTGGTAGCAATT
>LDZT01005323.1_pt1 | contig 12080 bp, 10 predicted proteins | sample 615521 | NCBI WGS metagenome assembly LDZT01 (sample SAMN03408292, study PRJNA278302) | terrestrial metagenome | isolation source: oil reservoir sample SB1 | place: USA: Alaska, North Slope, Schrader Bluff formation | collected 2011-09
ACGAACGGATTTTTGACAAAGACAGTCAACCCGTCCCAGTGCTTTAAGGGCGCTGGAAAGCACCTTTTTCTTCTGCCAGTGCAGACCGGGATCTGAAAGTTCTAAGCGGATCGACTGCAGCATTGCTTCCAGGGCGCTCTCCAGTGCTTCTTGGGCAACCTTGAAGGGTTCCGCCTGATCCAGCACGGCCAGTCGCTCCTCATTCAGGCGGTAGATCTCAGCGATCCTATTCACCCAGAGATCCGCCCAAGTCTTTAGGCAGTTCAGTGATTTGCCGGCATTGAGAAAGTCACGGCGATAATGAGCCCAGCAAAGCGCTCTCACTAACCCCTCGATCAGGGCTACCAGTCTGCCATAGGCGGAGAACCGGTCGCAATTCATGATGCCCCTGGCGTCTTTCCCGAAATGTTTCAGTGGGACATCGCTGGAGCGGGAATGATCCAGCACGAACACCACTGTCAGTGGTGAAACGAAGACCCACAGCCACCAGTGCCAGCCATGCTTATCGGGTACCTGGACAAAGTGCATCCAGCCGGTCTCGTCTACATGCCAGTGGTTTTCGCTGCGATTTACTTCCGTCAGCGCATCCGCATGATCATGGCCATCCGGCGCAGGGGGATCTGGAAAAAGAATTTCATGACCAGGATATGGGCTAGAAAAGCGTTGGAGAACATTCCCTTGGGTATGACCTGAGGCTGCTTGGGAGCAGTGACGGATCTCGGTCCGGGGCAATTGCAGGTATTGAAGGCCTTCTTGCGAATATGCTTTTTGCGCACGAATCTCATTTCATAATCGCGGCCAAAAATGGCGCTGTTACGTTTATTGATTAATGCCCTTAGGCGCTCATTTTCCTCTGTCAATTTTTGTTTCTCTTGATTGGCTTGCTCGAGTTCAAAATCCTTCTGTCTGACTATCGGGCAATCAGGAAAAGAACAAGCGGCGCTTAAAGACCATATTGGATTTTCTTGAAGGCATGCTGATAAAGTGTTCCTACTCTAATTATGCAAAAAAAAAACTACGTGTTCAGTCCCATTAATTAAATTTTTAAGTCAAACTACAAACAGGAAAAGGTGGGAAGCAGCGAGGTTATGGGGTTAAAGCGGGTTCACTGAATACTTACAAAATTACTCCTGGAAAAGTTAATATTTTAGAGATTTTTTTGAGGTTTTTGCACCGGAATCATAATATGGTAAATCTTTTCTTCCCGGTACAATCAGCATTTTTGCTCCAGGGTTTTTAAAAGCATTGCATTTAGATTTGACATTGTTTGCCCGCTATAATCCATCCGTCTTATCTACCCTTTTTTATTTTTTTTGAGTCCTTTACGTCTTCCTGACTGGGCATCGGGAGGTTGCCCTTTTCCGGATGGGAAATTTTGGACCTTATTAAGAATTCTTTTTGCTTTTTAGAAATCCTGCCTTTGGCCATTTTATTTGTCAATCCGCCTTCTTTTTACAATATAATCCCACTTGCGGCAGATTTCTATACGCCTACAGCAGTAGCTTCAAATCATAAATTCCCGCTTCGGTGGACTCAATTTTAAATCCGGCCTTTTCAAAAACACACAGCATTGGCTTGTTTTCCTCTAAAACTTCGGCTGACAGGCTTAAAAGGCCTCCTTTTCTGGCCAACTGAATAAGATAGGAAAGCAGGGTTGTGCCAAGACCTTTGTTCTGGTAATCATCACGAACTACGAAAGCTGCTTCCGCCGTATGCATGATCTCGTCGATCTCATACTGTCCGAAACCCAGCAGTTTTTCCTTTTCATCTTCCTGGATCACTGCTAAAATAATCATTTCCTTCGTATGATCGATTACGGAAAATTGCTGCAGGCGCTCGTGGGGCATATCCTTGCGCATAGAGATAAACCGTTTGTACATGCTGTTATCCGAAAGAGAATAAAAGAAATCTTTCAAAAGCGGCTCATCATTTATTCTGACAGGCCTCAAAAAGACTTCGACGCCTTTTTGAGTAGTCCTGAATGTTTCCAATTCCTCCTGGTATACACCTTTTTCTCCGGGAATAAAAGCCTGGTCCTGGTAGATCAAGTTCATTTTCTTAGCCTCTTCAATGAGCCAGGGTCTAAATTTCGGATGGGCTATAGAAATTAAGCTCATCGCCCTTTCTCTTATATTTTTGCCGTGCAGGTAGGCAATGCCGAACTCAGTTACCACGTAATTAACATCGCCCCTGTGCAGTGTGACGCCCGCGCCCTCTCCCAGGAAAGGAACAATCCGTGATACTTCTCCATTTAGGGCTGTTGATTTGACAGCCAGGATTGTCTTGCCGTTTCTGGCCATGACTGCGCCTCTCATAAAGTCGATCTGTCCCCCAATCCCGCTATAAAAAACTTTCCCCAGGGATTCGGCCGTCGCCTGCCCGGTCAAGTCAATTTCCAGTGCTGCGTTGATGGCCGTCATGTTTTCATGCCGGGCAATAATAAGGGGGTTGTTGGTATAGTCGATCGTCCTGAATTCAATGGATGGATTATCGTTAATAAATTCATAGGTTTCGCTGCTTGCCATGCAGAAGGAAGCGATAGTTTTTCCCCTGTTGATAGTTTTTTTAGAATTATCAACGACGCCTTTTTTAATCAGTTCCACAATACCGTCTGATAAAAGCCCGGTGTGCACTCCCAGGTTTTTTTTATCAACCAGGTTAGCCAAAATTGCGTTTGGAATATTTCCATATCCTACCTGGATAGTATCCCCGTTTCTGACAAGCCGCGCGACATTATTACCGATTTTTTGCGCAACCCCGCTTTCCACCTCAGACCTGTACTCCAGAATAGGTTCATCAAAAGGAACTATAAAATCAACTTTGTTGATGTGGATAAATCCATCCCCGTGCACCCGCGGCATGTTTTTATTGACCTGGGCGATAACGAGCCGCGAGTTTTCAACAGCCGCCTTAACAATGTCCACGCTCACACCCAGGCTAAGGTAACCGTGGCTGTCCGGGGGTGATGTCTGAATCAGGGCCACATCAAGGGGAACAACTCTGCGGTAAAAAAGATCCGGAATCTTAGATAAAAATACAGGCGTATAATCAGCAGCGCCTGTGTTTACGGCCTCCCTGGTCTTGGCCCCGATAAACAAAGAGTTGTGTCTGAAATTTGACTTAAATTCCCCCTGAGTATAAGGGGCGATATCTATGGTCCAAACGTGAAGTACCTCCGCATCAAAAAAGGCCTTCGGATAAGACTTTACGTAATCGGCAAGAGAGTGCACAAGAAACCTGGGTTCCCCGCAGCCTGTTCCTATAAATATCCTGTCTCCCCGGTGAATTTTGCCGAATATATAGTTCAACTGCGCACATTTCTTTTTATATTCCTCGACCCAGGAGTTAATCCCCCGTTCCATAGAAGATCGCCTCCAAATTAAGTTAGTTAACCATATTATGACACGTAAACTTCATTTTGACAATAAAACTAAACTAATGATTACAAATATTTATACAATTCAGTTATAGATTTTATAAAGTCTTTAAAAGGATTTAGCATTCCTACAGCAAATAATATTAGATGGATTCGCCCGGAAGAAGTGTTTTATTTTATACTAAAAAGCGGGGGTTAAAAAAATGAACAAAATTGAGATTGGAGCGCTTAACTTTTCTTATCCGATGCCCACATTGCTAGTCGGATCTAAAGTCGGCGGCAGGCCGAACTTTATTACGGTGGCCTTTTGCACCGCTGTCCAGATGAAACCTCCCGTACTTGCCATTTCCTTGAGCAAGAAACGTTATACAAACGCCGGAATCAAAGAAAACGGAACCTTCAGCGTATGTGTTCCCTCTACCGATCTGCTCGGAGCTGCGGATTACTGCGGTATTTATTCCGGAAAAGAGGTAGACAAGTCGGACGTCTTCGAAATTTTCTACGGAAAGCTGGAAACCGCTCCGATGATTAAGAATTGCCCGATCTGCATTGAATGCAAATTGACAAACGTAATAGACATACTTGCGGAAGACGAGATCTTTCTCGGGGATGTTGTTGAAACCTATACCGAGGAACAGTACCTTACCAACGGTGTTCCCGATCTGCTCAAAGTTAAACCTTTTATCCTGTCTGTACGCGACAAAAGATACCTGAGCTTAGGTGAAAACATCGGAACATCCTGGGAAGAAGGTAAAAAATTTAAATAAAGAGATATAAACAGGATCTGTTTTGAACAGAATAAAGTATGCCCTGCAAGTACTTGCAACGCATGAAGGAGGCGCCTTAAAACGGAGAAGGACTCTATTATAATCATCGGGGCGGGACTGGCCGGTCTCTCAGCAGGCTGCTATGCACAGATGAACGGATACAAAAGCAGGATCTTTGAATATCACAGCAAACCCGGCGGGGTTGCGGCCTCCTGGGAGCGCAGCGGATACCTTATTGACGGCGGCATCCATTTTCTGATGGGACACCGGCCGGGACAAAACACTTTTAACCTGTACCGGGAACTTGGAGTCGATTTTTCAGAAATTAAGGATATGGGAACCTATTGCCGCTTTATTGATCAAAACAGCGGTTACAGTTTGGAAGTCACCCGCGACCTCGATCTCCTGGCCGGACAATTAAAATCACTTTCCGCAGATGACGCAGTAATTGTAGATGATTTAATCTCAATTGCCAGGGATGGGCGCGGTGTGCAAATGTTCGGGATCAGGGACGCAAAAACATTTCACACCTCAATACCATGACCAGATTAGCTTTGCAATGTTTTCAATGCCCGTACCGGGTTGATACGGGCATTATTGATTATGCTATTAGCGAAACATTTCACAATTATAAAATATTTTATTATTTCTAAAAATACTATTGACTTATTTTTATTTACTGAATATAATAATCCTACCAGGGAAACAGCCAGGCTAGTTGCTTGGGATTACCCTAAAAAACCCGATCGGCGTTGGAACAGCAGACTCTGGAAGGGTAGGTCTAACATAGAATCAAAGAATGGTTTGAAAAACCGTTAAGGTTTCAGAAAAATTCTTAAAAAAGGTTCTTAGTTATTCGTTATTTTTGAAGGGAAAGCTATCAGCCAGCACTTAATCCGGACGGCGGTGAGGTTGTATAAAAACAACTTTGTGGCCTAAGGAGTCGGGTCAGTAGGAAGGGATTGATCGACTTTCCGAAATTTTAGGGTAAAGAAGGAGGGACGTGCCTAGTTGCACTACCTAGAAGGAAGAGCAGGAAATCCCGAAATGGATTAAATCCTGCTCTTTCTTTTTCATTTAAAATAAACGTTTAACTATTTCGCGCACTTCCTCCAGCCATTTCCTGCGTTCTTCAAATGTGCTTGTCATGACCATGCTGAAATTTTTGCGGAAAAAATTCTTTACCCCGCAAAATTCGAAGATACAGGTCTTCCAGATAGCCTCCAGGGGATCGCCGAAAACTTCCCTTTCCCTCTGTTCAGGAGTGTTTGAAGTATTGAATATCACGGCTATTTTGGCTTTTAACAGACCGTCGGGAATTCCTTCGCCTGAGCCTCCTTCTTTAAATTCATAAGCCACACCCGGCCTGAAAACCCTGTCCACCCATCCCTTTAAAATGGCAGGCGGCTGGCCCCACCAGTTGGGGTGAACAATCACTATGCCTTCCGCGCTGCTTAACTCAGAGCAGTGTTCTTCAATTTTTTGTTCCAGTTCCGTATGCCGGAGAAGTTCGTTTTTAGGCAAAAGGGGATCAAAAATTTCTTCGTACAGGTCGTGGAAAAAGATCTGATGGCCTTTTTCCTGCAAGGCGCCGACAACTGCTGCGGCAATAGCGCTGCTAAAACTTCTCTTTCGCGGATGACCCAGAATTACAGATACTTTCATAATTTGCCCTTTCCGGTAATCAGATGTATCAGCTAGAAACAGCTAGGTAAATTATATTTGGCCGGCTAAACAAGATCAAGACAGTTGGCGGGCTTAAGAGTTTTTTTCTTCACTTTTTAAAAGTTGTTCTGTAATTTCTTTAATTTTTCTTTCTTCCCATTTCGTGCTTGAGATAAATACGGAAAAACCGTTGATCACAACTCCTATCCCCCAGCCGAACAGGGCCAGTAAAACCACCAGACCCCCGGTGAAGTTGTATAATTGATAAAGAAAAGGAATAGGTTCACGACCAGATAAACAAAAAGGTGGGTGTAAAAACCCTTGATCTTTTACACCCGTTTCCTTGCCTCCTGAATAGCTTCCGCTTCATTCATTTAAAAAACCCCCCTAAAGTTTTTACCGGACCGTCAAAAATAAATTCGATCAGATTAATTACTCCCGCCCAAAAACTTCACTATCTTTTTCTCTGTCGACCCATCGATTATGATAATTATCCCCTTTGCCAACTATATGGATTAAAGAAATACTTTTCTTTTCTATATATTACACTTAAAATTATACAAGTAAAAGTAAAATCTGGCAAAAATCATCTGGCACAGATTTTATCCCTGCGGTGTTATAATTCATAAAGGATCCTTTTTAGGGGGAATTATCATTTTCCCGCATTCAACCGGCCAAAGAACAATTGCAACCGGGGAATTCGAACAGACATACAGGTCCCATTACGGCGCAGTCCGGGGAAGGGCTTCCTATATCCTGGGGGATTATTCCCAGGCGGCGGATGATCTGGCGCAGGAAACCTTTCTCAGGCTATACCAGACTCCCCCGGCGGGGGAAAAGAAGCTTTTGAACTGGCTGACTACCGTGGTTACAAATCTGGCCTACAACCACCTGCGCGGTGAACGGAACAGGTCCAGAAGGGAAACCGCTCTTTACTTCAAGGAATCAGTTGAGAAGCCTCTTTCCGCCGAGGAAACATTCCTTGCTCAAGAGGAAGTCCGCCTTGTGGACGGAGTACTGTTAAAGCTGCCGTCGCTTGACAGGACCTGCCTGCTGTTAAAGTATGCGGGCGCAGACTACCGTGAAATCGCAGCCAAAACAGGAATTAAACCCGGTTCCGTTGGTTCTGTGCTGGCCAGGGCAAGGGACAAATTCAAAAGAGAATATGAGCTTTCTAAGAAGGGTTGAAGATGTGTTATAAAGAAGGGGTCCTCCAAAGTTACCTGGATGGTGAACTACCATCCTTTCAGGCCAATGAGATAAGAAACCACCTTGAGGCATGCCCGGCCTGCCGTGCAGAACTGATCAGGCTGCAGGAAACCGGCGATTTTGTCAACCAGAAGTTAAAAGCCGGCGCAGTTGAAATAAGTTTGAGCACGGGCGCCGTTAAAGAAAAAATGAAACAGAAAGGAGCTGCTGGTGTGTTCAGCAAATATAGAAAACAATTTGCCGCATGTTTTATTATTGCTGCTTTTGCTGCAGCATTCAGTTTCAGTTCGGTACGCGTTCTTGCCGGAAACCTGCTCAACATTTTCCGGGTAGAAAGAATTCAGACTATTAATATCAGTTCCCAGGATTTTGCCCAACTTGACAAAGCGATCCGCACGGGGGCAGGTCAGGTAGACATCAATAATCTGGGCAAATTCGAAGTTACAGGAAAACAAGAAACAATTGCATCCATCTCCTTAAACAAAGCGCAGGAGGCTGTTGATTTTCCCATCAGGCTTCCCGGTAATCCGCCGGATGGCATAAAACCCTCGCTTTCCCTTAATACGGGTGCAAAGCTGTGCATAACGCCGGATACGGATCAAGTCAACCAGCTGCTAAAGGAGTTGGGTAGCACAAAATTAATGCCGGAAGGGCTAGATGGACGTAAATTTGAAATTGACATACCCACTATTGTGACTGCACAATATTCGGCGGAAAACTATAAACTGATGATCTCGCAGGGACGAAGCCCTGAACTGAGAGCTCCCGAAGGGGTCGACGTGGAAGCAATCAGGGAAGCGCTGCTCGCCATCCCCGTCCTGCCTGAAAGCCTGCGCTCACAACTGGAGGCAATCAAAGACTGGCAGCATACCGTGCCCGTTCCCAACATTGAGGGCACTGCAACGGAAGTAACAATAAACGGAAACAGCGGGGTTTTCATAAAGCCTTCAGATACACTTGGCAATGGGGAAAGCAAAGACTCAGCCCTGATCTGGAAGGACGGCGGGATTATTTACTGCATCGCCGGGGATAGGCTTGAACTTAACCAGGCAGTCATCCTGGCTGAACAGATGAGGTAGCATGGAAGAAGCAATTGTTACTGACGGCCTGACCAAATATTATAACTCAAAAGTTGGCTGTGAACAGATTTGCCTCTCGGTAAACGGTGGGCAAATCTATGGATTTCTGGGACCGAACGGCGCCGGGAAAAGCACTTTCGTAAAAATGCTGGTCGGCCTTTTATTTCCCACTTCCGGAAAGGCCTGGCTGTTCGGCAAGCCCTTAGGCAACCTTGCCGTAAAGAAAAAGATTGGCTTTTTGCCGGAAAACTTTCATTACCAGGACTGGCTTACCGGCCTGGAGGTCCTCAACCTCCATTCTTCTTTGGGCCGCCTTGACCGTTCGGCAAGGCATTCGAGAATCGCCCGGGTCCTGGAATTTACAGGCATGACAGGCAGGGAAAGACAGCGGGTCCGCACTTACAGCAAGGGCATGCAGCAGCGTCTCGGCCTGGCCTGCGCCCTGCTCACCGATCCCGATCTTCTCTTCCTGGACGAGCCTACGTCGGCGCTTGATCCACTGGGCCGCAAAGAAGTCAGGGAAATCATCCTGGAACTGAAGCAGAAAGGGAAAACAGTTTTTTTAAACAGCCACCTGCTGAGCGAAGTGGAAATGATCTGCGACAGAGTGGCCATAATCAGCAAAGGAAGGATCATTGAAGAAGGACCGCTTGATCTTTTGACCGGCAGGACAGTCGAAGTGGGAGTGGAAATCAGCGGGCGTACTCCTGATCTGGATGCGGCGCTGGAAGAAGCTTCTTTCTCAATTACCTGGTCAGGGGAGAGAGGAAAGGTGCTTTTGAGCACGTAGCCGTCTTAACCTGGCGTGAAGTCCTGCGGCGCAAATTGTTGGCCGCAGCCATCCTGCTGACCATTCTTTTTTTGGGTCTTTATGGTCTGGGGTTGTACTATGCGAACAAAGAAACGCTTGCCAATGCCAGTTCCCTGACACAACTGCAAAGCAAGGTCCTCATCAGCCAGCTTGTCTCTGTCGGCATTTATTTCGGCAGCTTTATAGTGTCTTTGCTAGCTGTTTTTTCCTCCGCTGGAACGGTCTCGTCTGAAATAGAGGGAGGCACTGTATGTGCTATGCTGGCCAGGCCGATTAAAAGAGTGGATTTTATTCTTGGCAAACTGCTCGGGCACGGCTGCCTGCTGGTTTTGTTCGCCGCAGTCTTCCTGACCGCTCTTTCTGCAATTGTTTATTTCGTAACAGGTTTTATGGTCAACGGTATCTACCCCGCCCTCGGCCTTTTCTGCCTGCAGCCGCTGGTCCTGCTCAGTGTGGCCACCCTCGGCTCAGTCCTTTTCCCTACCCTGGCCAACGGGATTATTGTATTTACGATTTATGCTATGTCTATTGTAGGTGGGATGGTTGAACAGTTCGGCTGGCTAATCGGAAGCATGAAGATGGTCAGAATAGGAATTGTTTCCAGCTTGATTATGCCTGCAGACGCGCTTTACCGCAAGATAGTCCATATCCTTCTGTCTTTTTCCGGCGGGTCCTCCCTGTCTTTTACCCAGATGGGCCCTTTCGGCTGCATGTCCGAACCAAGCGCACAGATGCTTGTTTACACGGTCCTGTATATTATAGCCGCCATAATCCTGGCCGCCTGCCTTTTCCGAAAAAAGGACATACCTTAAATACAGGGGGACGGTTCTTGAAGGGTTCAATCGGAAGTTTTGCCCGTGAAAAAGGCTCAAATATCAGGTGTCAGCCGATAGTTGAGCATTTAACAATCCCAATATAGAAAGCTACACGCAAAATTTTCGATTGGCCCAGAAGAACGAACAAAAGAGGATGTTGAACAAGCCTTGCAGGCGGTGGAGTGGCCGGTGATTTTCTTCTTCATAGGCCTTTTCATTGTAGTCGGAGGTTTGGAAAAGACAGGCGTAATCGAATCAGTAGCCAAATGGGCTGTAAAGATGACCGGCGGCAATAATTTGCTGATGAAACGTGCTGAAAGGGACAGCTAAACTAGTTAAGGCAACCCAAAAGCAACCTAATACCCGCTCATTTTAAGCAATATTTCTTTTAATTTGGGCGCTCTTCTTTCACTGGTTATAAAATTTAAATAATCACCAGCTACAACTTTTGTCCCTCCTCGAGGAACGATTTCTGCCTCTCCTCTTTTAATGTTTATCAACAGACAATGTTTTGGCCATTTTATATCTTTAATCTGCTTTTCATCCAGGGCAGACCCTACGCATACCACCACTTCCAGAACAGTATTAGAGTCCTGATATTCTTCCAAAAGCTCCTGCTTTCCCCTGGCCAGAATCCGGTTTAAAAGATCCTCATAGATCGGCCTGGACTTTAACAAGTCTGCTACAATATAGGACGTCATGGCAACAATTATTAAGGCGGGAAGATGTTTAAAAGACCCGGTCATCTCGGTTATTAAAATGCAACCGGTAATAGGCGCTTTTACTATCGCCGTAAAAAATGCGGCCATAGCAAAAACCGCAAAGTTATTGCTGTAAATGGGATCAATATTCAGCGCTGGAATTAAAATATGTCCGAATACCCCTCCGGCCAGCGCGCCGATAACCAGTAACGGCATAAAGATTCCCCCCGGCGCTCCTGATCCGTAACTTACAATGGTCAATGCAAATTTAATTCCCAGTAAGGCAGTCAGCATTGTTAAAACATATTGGTCATTATGGATTCCTACTATTATTTCACTACCGCCCCCAAGCGCCTGCGGGCTGAAAAACCCCGCCGGGACGGTTAACAACAAAGGGATAATCATCACAATTTTTTTCGGAATCAGGTTCTGCCGTTCATATATCCCCAGTGAGTTTATCAATGACCAGTTAAAAAAAGCCCCCAAAACACCGGTTATTGCCCCTAATAACAACAACCATAGATAGCAATTCATTGGTAAAACTTGTAACGAACTGAAATCAAATATCGGCCTTATGCCAAAAATACTACGGGAAATATAGTCGGCAGTTACAGACGCTGCGGTAGCTGATAGCAGAACCGGCGGAGAAAAATTCTTATGCAATTCTTCCAAAGAAAATACTACCCCTGCCAGGGGCGCGTTGAAAGCCGCAGCTAACCCTGCGCTGGCGCCGCTGGTAATAAGTACTTTTTCTTCAACCCGCAACCCCCGGAACAGTCGATTTAATCCCTGCCCGATTACTGCGCCTAACTGGACAGAAGGACCCTCTCTTCCCAACGACATACCCGATCCGATTGCCAACATCCCACCGGTAAATTTTAAGCATAGCACTCTTAACCAATTCATGGTTATCTGTCTGGTAACAGCGCCTTTTACATGGGGAATTCCACTCCCGCGAATCATTGGTTCCAATTCTATTAATTTAGCTATAATTAAAGCTATAATCACTAATCCGGTAATCCAAACAATCGTCCACCAAAATGAATTGACGCTTAAAAAATGGTAAAGACAAGTTAGCAAACTGCTTGCTTTCTGGAGAATAAATCTGAACAGGACAACTACAATTCCGGTGGCCAGGCCGGTTACTATGCCTTCAAAGAACAGACCTATTCTAAAACTGCGTTTATTTACAATACCCTCAAGGGTCCCGTATCTTTTGAAAATAATTTAAATCCTACTCCTCTTTAGTACCTTACGGTTTAAGAACTACAATTACAATAAAAAACAAGTTATCAAGCAGACAATTTAAGCAATTCCCGTGTGGAAGCGTCTAAGGCAGCGCTCAAAGCGGTAGTTAATTTTTGCCCCTTTTCAGTCAGGATGTATTTTCGCTGGTTCGGCAATTTGCGAATCAAACCATGATCACGAAATAACCGCAAATGGCGGCTAATGCGAGCAGACAGCTGTTTTTTGGTCATGCCTTTTGCCCATAAGGAATACCCCATCTTTTGTTGTAAAGCCTTATTGGTAATGTCTCTGACTGTCAAGCAAACGTTGCGCAAGTCCATAATCCTCAATATGTAAAACCTTATTTCCATGGACCAGACAGGCGCATTTTTCTTTGTCCAATGACCGACGTAACCACTCCCGTCCGTTC
>LDZT01000070.1_pt1 | contig 12057 bp, 15 predicted proteins | sample 615521 | NCBI WGS metagenome assembly LDZT01 (sample SAMN03408292, study PRJNA278302) | terrestrial metagenome | isolation source: oil reservoir sample SB1 | place: USA: Alaska, North Slope, Schrader Bluff formation | collected 2011-09
CGATATCCTGTTCACCCGGGATGAGACGTGGACGGGCAGCCGTATGGTCCGGGAGTGGTTCGCTATCGACCGCTCGATGGACTGCTTTATCCACCACGTGGCATACGTGGAGAAGCGGCACTCCTTCGCCAGGTCGAATTTTTCCACCGCCTTGATGAGGCCTATGTTGCCCTCCTCGATGAGGTCGAGAAGGCTCATTCCCTGGTTGACGTACCTGCGGGCAATCTTCACCACGAGACGCAGGTTGGCCTCTATCATCTTCTTGCGGGCTTCGGGGCTCCCTTCAGCCACCATGCGGGCGTACATCTTCTCTTCTTCGACGGAGATGACGGGCAGCTTGCGCAGGTCCCTCATGTAGAGGCGTTCCACCTCGATATCGTCGTAGCGTGCGAAATCCGGCGTGTCCTTTTCCCCGTTCATTCTCTCCATCCCTGTTGGCCGATGAGCTTGACAAACCTGCAGCCGCCGTAATTCTCTTCTGTATAACTGTCTTTGGCCTCACGGGTGAAGATGATGAGGTCCTGGGAGAACTCGTTTCCAATGGGAATGACAAGCCTGCCGCCGATGGCGAGCTGTTCCAGGAGGGCCGCGGGAGGATGCGGGGCGGCGGCTGTCACGATGATGCCGTCGTAGGGGCTGTGTTCCTTCCAGCCGAGAGTGCCGTCGCCGATGTGGATGATCACGTTGGTGTACTTTAACTGGTCGAATATCTTGCGCGCCCTTTTTGCTATGGCGGGTATGCGCTCTATGGTGTAGACCATGTCGGCAACCTCAGCGAGGACGGCGCACTGATACCCCGACCCGGTGCCGATCTCGAGGACCTTTTCCTTACCCGTGAGACGGAGGAGTTCCGTCATGAGGGCCACGATGTAGGGCTGCGAGATGGTCTGCTTCTCGCCGATGGGAAGAGGGTGGTCCTCGTAGGCCTCCGGCCAGAGGGCCTCATCGACGAAGAGGTGCCTCGGGACCTTCAGCATCGCGTTGATGACGCGCCTGTCCGTCACCCCGCGGGCAACGATCTGCGTCTCCACCATCAACTGCCGCTTGCTCTGATATTGGTTCATCATAGGGAAAGTTCTTTTGCCCTCTGCGCGGCCTTTTCTATGGCCTCGATGACGCTTCCCCTGAAAGCCTTGTCCTCAAGAGCGGCCAGGCCGCTGATGGTGGTGCCGCCGGGAGATGTTATCATTTCGCGCATCAGTGCGGGGTGGACATTTTCTTCTTCCAGCATGGCGACGGTTCCCTTGATGACCTGCAGAGAGATCGCTTTTGCCTTGTCCCTGGGGATGCCTATCTTCACACCGGCATCGATCATCGCCTCAAGAAAGAGAAGGAAAAATGCGGGGCTGCTTGCGCCGAGGGAGGTGACGGCATCCATCAGTTCTTCCCCCACGTCGACGGTGAGGCCCGCGGAAGAGAAGAGCGTTTTGATCTTCGCGACATCCTCGACGGAGACATCTGCGCCTGCCGCGACACCGATAACGCCCTGACCGACCTTGACGGCGATATTGGGCATCATCCTGACGACCTTGACGGGCTTGCCCGCGAGCGCAAGGATGTTTGCCATGGTGACGCCGGCCATGATGGAGATGAGGACCTTCGATCCGTCCATGGAAGAGGCTGTGTCGGGAAGTATCTTTCGGGCATCCTGGGGCTTGACGGCTACAACGATGAGGTCGGACCTCTTCGCCAGCTCCGAGACCTTCTTTACATCCTTGACGCCGTATGTCTTTGCTATATGCAGGGCACGATCTTTCTTTGCTTCAACAAAACAAAGGCTGTCCTTCTGTACCCCCTTCTGCAGCAAGGCCTTGAGGACAGACTCCCCCATATTCCCCACGCCCACGATCCCGACCTTGTTCATGACTTCCTCCTTGTACCTTATAACAGAACAACGCCCCAAATTAAAGTCAAAACTGCGTTTACGGGACGGCAGCGGTTGTTGGTGGCATGGCGTGGTGGAGAGGAAAGAGGGTGGGGGATGAGGCGCACAAGACAAAGGCGGCTTGAATCGCTTGAGTCGCTTGAATCGCTTGAGAGGGTTAACGGCGGAAGAAAGTAAAGGCGGTTTGAACGACTCTAGCCGATTGACAGGTCGTTGACGAAGTCGATCCTCGGTCCGCCTCGTGCTCTATCGTCATTGATCGATCCACCTCGTGCCCTGCCGTCATTCATCGGTCCGCCCTACGTTTTGCCGTCATTCCGGCGAAGGCCGGTGTCTTCACTCGCGGAAGCGACATCCAGGAAACATGTCGAGTCAAAAGAACTTCCGGATTCGGGCCTAAACCCGGAATGACGTAACGGTAGACTCTATCAAGAGAAGAGGATTGCGGATTCGGCAGGTGTCTTCTCGAAGCTCTCAGGGAAAGTGACAGGGGAACAGCCTGCGTTCGTCCGGGAAAAGATCAATGAACTCATCGGGGCGGCAACCCTCGTAAACGTATCGGCACGCATCATCCTGTCGAGGGACGCTAAGGATGACCATTACCTCTCATTATGCAGGGAGATCGAAACCGAATTCCTCATAACCGGTGATAAGGACCTTCTGGATATCCCAACGAGCCTGCTCGAAAAGAAAGGCATCAAGACCCGCATCGTGAATCCGCATCGGTTTCTGGAGGAGGAAACGCCGGGGGTGGGATAGAGACGGTTCAAGGAGTCCAGAGCTCTAAAGGTTCTAGGGCCGAGTCCCGGGTTGATGCAGATAGGGTGCTGACATTTGTATGAGTGCTGGACCAGACATGGAGTCGTGGCACCGGAGGGCTTTAGCATTTCAAGAAGTTCTCACTCGAACAGCAAAGAGTTCTTTCACCTTCTCAAAAATATGAATATACCAAGAGCTATGAAACCAATACCGGCTCCGAAGAAAAAAGCTGCATTAAACAGGTTACGCGGACTCTTCAGATTCGTCCTGCCCAAGAATACCAGAGCCACTCCAACACCAACCAGAAAGAAAGCCTGCCACACTGGTGACAGACTCTGTACAATCGTTTCAAAGAGCCTTCCGCTTCGCACTCGTTGGTCCTTGCAGTTCCATTATATCTCTCTCCAGTTATGCGTACCTAGACAATATCACGGCCACAGCATTCATTGCGCTATGCACAATGATGGCTGCAATCAACGATAATGATAACGCTAAGGCGCGGGTTCGCTTATGCGGTGGGACGATCGCCGGACACAACAACAGGGGGTACGCTGGATGAAGACCCGGAGGAAACGTGCGCACGCAAAAGGACAGGAAACCGCACATGCGCGATATCATTGAGTGTCGATATTTGTGTTGACAGGAGGATTACAGGATGTCCCCAAAGTTCACACTATCATAGGAAGATGTGACCCTGTTCGGCGGGAAACCCCATGGAACACTTGTGTGCGGGCGAGGGGAACATCCTGTAGTCCTCCTCTATACCCCTTTGCTCGTCTTCTATACCCCGGTCTTCATGAACAAGAACGGTAAGGTGAGTTCGACATAGTTCATTATGCCGTGAGAAACCATCGATGGATACAGGCTCCCTATTCTTTGATACAAAACACCGAAAATGAGGGCAGCTACGAAGCGGAAGGCAAACAGTAGTAGCCGACGCATGAGGCCGGGGGGATCGAATGGCGCGTGGATCAAGCTAAACAGGAGAGCCTGCAAGACCTGGCCCGCAATCGTGCCCAGTTTCCTACGAAAGTACGGATAAATGAAACCTCTGTAAAGAATCTCCTCGCTTATGGGCCCCAGGACAACCAGCAAGAAACCGTCAATCGAAACAGGTAGCATAAGAATATCACGACTTGTAACTGCCGGACCCGCAACGGGAATCTCGGGTCTGAGAAGGACACAACGGAACAAGGCCGTGTATGCAGAAGCGATTAGTGCGCCAAGGAGACCTGCCGTAAATGAATTGCGCGTCTCTCTTATGCCTAAGGCAACTCTGGTTAAGCCATATCTCCACCGAATCCACCATAACGGCATGAAGATGTACCATAAGTTACCGCTGTACATCATCAACCTGGTTATCGCTTTGCTGTCACCAAAAACAAACTGGAGCACCATGCCGATAATTCCCGGAACGAACATGCACGCCCCAAACACCACCACAACGTCAACAAATGTCCAGTCCGAGTTGTCGGGTCGTTCTGAAGCTGCAAGACGATTGGTCTCGACGGTATCTTTCGTCCCTTCTCCCGCAGTTAGGTTGTCACTCATCCATAAATCCTCTCTTACTTCTCTGGTGCGCCTGGCGCACGATCTCGGGTGGAGTTCCAAAGTTTTCTGCCGAACGAATATGCCTTTTCTATGGGGCCATAGGTTGGGAAGTAGGCGGTAGGCCTTCTCAGGTCACCAGGGACTCCATAATACGCTTCTGAGGCAGGATTATTATAAAAACCATCAATGAATTTCCAACCTCGTTCCTGAAATGTCGCTAACTGATTCCCGCCATCCTCGAACGGCCATGGTGCGTTGGGATCTATCTGGGTCCAAGCCTTTCCGTCATACGCCCAACCCTTGCACTGTACCAGGCTACCTGGTCTGTACCGCGCAAGAAATTCATGCATCTTGAGGTTGAATATGTACGCGAATCCTGCCGTAATGGCCCCCTGTTCGAACCCCTCTCCAAAGCTCCCGCCATACAGTTCCGCTGCTACACCTCCCGTGATCCCTCCTATAGCTGCGTGTTCGACAAGTCCTATACCAAAATCAACGTATGAATTGCCTGTAAGATTACCCGGTATATAGCCCCCCAGTCCTTTCGCTACACCGGCGGATATCCCTCCCACCAGTGCACCCATAGCTACGTCGCCTCCCGTAATGGCTGCATTGATACCTCCCGATACCCCACCGGCGGCCATGTGAATAGCCGATCTGGCAACCACATCCGCCAATGCTTGCGAGGTAAGGCCGTAGGTTCCGATTATCCCGCCCGCCGCATAGAAGCATGCCGCACTTACGGCCCCCGTCAGGGCCCCTGTGGCGATATCGTTGTTGGTAACGGCTGCGTAAGATGCCCCCGCGGCCGCACCAATGAGGACCGCGGCAATGAACGGTACCCAGGCGAAGTGTCCGCTCGGATCAACATATACTAACGGATTATTAACACAATAGCTATCCCTGTTGAAAGCCTGAAGGTTCCCCGGCTCGGGTACCAGGGAGTCCGCCGATATGAACCTCCCCAGGAGGGGATCGTAGAGGCGGGCCTTGCAGTTGTAGAGACCCGTCTCGTCATCATCCTCCTGGTCCGTGAACGTGTAGTTCACATTGGGGAAGGAGCCGTCAAGGTCCTGCCTTACCCGGTAGCTCCCGAAGGGGAGGTACTCCATCGTCTCCTTCACCGTCCCCGTACTGTCCGTTATGACGGAGGCGGACCCGAGGTGGTTGCCGTGGTAGTACTGGATGGTCCCGTCCGTCCTCACCGAGGCGATCCGGGTGGTGTTGGCGAAGAGGTGGATGACACCCGTTGTCCCCCTCTCCTCATAGACCTCCCCGTAGTAGCGGGTGACGCCTCCTTGCAGAGGAGCAACTCTGCTATAAGTTCAGTATTGTCTAATAATATATACAATGATATGATAACAGCCAGGGTTCACGGATCCTACGACCAAGCCTCCATAGGTTGGGGCCAGTGGCTGATTGATGGCCAAGGGGGATTAATTGGTCCCAGTCCGGTCTGATCGTAGTGTCACTCATCATAAGATAACAGCAAGCAATCCTGATCCTAACACCTAACGTTAACGTGAGCAAGGCACGGGCATTGTGATAGTCAGCGGTGTGTCTTGAGATGATGTGAAGGGTTGCTCCAAATCGGTTTCACCGGGAGGATGGTATGTGTCTTAGAAAAACATTTCTTGTTCTTGTCGGTCTTTTGCTCATCAGCGGTATTCTTGGTTGTGCGGGCATGCCCAGGCAGGCTTTCAACAAAGACGCGCATCAGGACCTGGTTGTGATTGGCGTTCTCGAGCCGGCGCATTCCGGCGAGTATGTGATCTTCAACAAGGGGCATATCGGCACCGGTTTCGGCCTGATCGGGGGCCTTGTCGCCATGGCGGATATGAACGGAAAGACCGACGGGTTCACGGAGTTGGCAAAAGCCCGTAATTTCCAAATAGTCGAGGAGTTCCAAGCAAGTTTGCTCGCGGAGCTTGAGAGTGTGGGATATCAGGTCAAAGCGATGAAAGTGGTTCGTGAGAAGCCGACGTTCCTGGAGAAATACGACCTTCTCGATCGTACCGTTGATGCGTATCTTGACCCCATGATCTTCGCCGGTTATATCTGCGCTTCAACCATGACTGACTACATACCCACAGTCAATGTCAGAGTGCGGCTGATCAAGCGTGACACGAATGATGTTCTCTATCAGGATACGGTTACCTATGGTTACGTGACCAACAAGGACGCGGTAGCCATTGCCGCTCAGAGGGAGTGCTTCTTTGAGAATTACGGCAAAATCGAGACTGATCCGTCCAAAGCCATCGAGGGATTGAGAAAGGGTTTGCCGATGGTTGCCAAACAGATCGCCCGTGATCTGGCCAGGTGACCGTCGATGCGAGCAACATTATTGTTTATTGTTGGGGCAGTGCTGGTCCTGAATGCGGGCTGCCGGACGACAGGCACCGAATTGATACAAAACGGCTTGAAGTCCCTTGAATCGAAGCAGGCTGCCGCGCTATCTCCCCAGGAATTGGCGTATACTGAACTCACGTTGGGCAATCGACTTGACTTTGGGTTCGATGAGGAGAGTAGCGTGCTTGTATATGGGGGCAAGCGATACTTCGCGAAGGGATTCGTTCTTCCGCAAGGATGTTCCCGGTGCTCTGTCACGATAACGAGCTTTTTTTCCGGAACTTCGGACGACCCGGCGGTCGTCTACCCTGAGGTCTGGTTGCTGAACAGTGATCTGCAAAGGGTAAGTGTTCTTCCTGGTGACAAGTTCGTATTGCGCGAAATGTCAGGGCTCAGAGGGTTGCAGGCGACCTTCTTCATTGAAGAGAGGTTCAATAACAAGTCGAGCCGCCTGCTGATAGTGAACCGGTTCATGGAAGGATCCGCTCTTGCAACCTCTCAATACAACGTATCCGTGCCGGCGACCATCTATGCCTCGCCCGTTCACGGGGGGATTGCGGTGATGTCGACGATACCGATGGGCATGAGCAAAGCCCCTGTCGCGGTCAAAGCTTCCCCTGTGGGTAGGATGGATGTAATCGCGGAAAGTTACAAGCCTGCAAAAATAACACAAGGAGAAGGCAAGGCCGGCCAGGAGAAAAGGTGATGCTCCTAACATGTTGAAATGCTGGGGCTGCTCCTGTAATGTGCTACCCCTCTAATTGATGCTTGATATCTCGTAGGTGTCGATTTTTCAGAGGGATCTCGGTCCGACAGACATACAGGCCGGTATTCATTGGCAGGGGACCAATGCTCGTAACTTTGGTAAAGATCGTCATCTCAATCGTCATGATCCTTATGGGCGTGTTTATGGTCGTGGGGGAGGTGAGGGAACACAGGAAACATAGCAGAGATGCCAACATTCTGAGCCGCATGGTCTCGGTTTTCTCTGTTTCGGAATTCCTGTTCGATCTGCTGTTCTATACGGCATTGACCATATTTGGTTGCGGTTGGTTGATTTACCTTGTCACTCACGCTGTCTGAGTATGGGTTGGACCGTTCATAGGTCCGGAGGTGGGGGCGGGAGTATTGTCGGAAAGAGGCCGGGTGATCCCGAGGTGATGTTTGCGGGTCTCCGGTGAGGCAGATAAGTTTCCTCGTCCATGAGAAGCAGGTGAGACAGTATGACCTTTCAACTGAGAGGGACCGATGCTACGAGAACACGTAGACAGTTTCATCCGCGATGGTCGGCCAGCCGAGGTGTTTGGCAGCCTTATTTCGATCCTGGATGGACATGGATACGCCATAGTAAACAAGGATGGGGGAAAAGGGGTGATAGTGATCCGGTATCTGACGTGGGCGATGAACATGGTGCTCTGGCGATGCTGGAGTGACAAGGCGATGATAATAACGACGACTGATGGGCCGAACAAGACCAGGGTGGACGTATATGCAATTCCCAACATGTTCCGGTTCAGGGTCGGGAGGAACGAGCGAGTACAGAAAATGGGTGAACTCCTCGACCGTTTGAGAACGCCGCTCTCGACCTCGTCGGGGAAGTGAAGATGTCTGTTGTGAAGGCACCTGTTTGACGAGAGGCTACTCGAGAATACAAGAGGGGTTCGATCGAGGATTTCAGATGAAGCACTATATTCGGAGCAAGACACGTTGGTTCTGGTTGGCCATTATATGGGGCATTCTTTCTCAAGTTCATCGCTTCGTGTCGTTGGTATGGAGACAAGGAGGCACGGGTATTGAACATCGACTATTCTCATTGGGCACCTGGTTGATTTGCAGTGTTGTCATTCTCGTGACCGTGAGGAACAGGTCCTGGAGGTATGGATTTCTGTGTGTTTTGGTCGCTCAGTCGTTGCTTTTCGTTGCCACCATGATCAGTACCACATCCACATTCGGAGCTATAGCCGTTGGCACTCTTTCATTCGTTCCCTTGATTCCGGCATTGTCCTTCTTTCTGCAATTCCGACGAGCCGAGAACGTCGAAGTCTATGGAGGCGAGTTTAAGAGCAAATGGACCGTTTGGTATTTGGCCGGTGCCGTTCTGTTGATAGTGTTTTTGATATTCTACTTGGGGAGCCTCTGACCTATCCGCAAGGGGACATCCGTTATTCAGACGCGTCAGAGAATGAATGTGAACTTTGGGGACGATCCAGGACAGGGAGCACTCTGGGGGGCAGTCGGCGCCGGGGCCGGAATACTGGCAGGCTACGGCGTCGGTCAGTTGAATATCGGGAACCCGTATGTCCAGTTCGGTGTGTCCATGGCGGCGGGTGGTCTTCTAAGTGGCGGGACATCCGCCCTGGCGGGAGGAGATTTCGTGCAGGGGTTCCAGAACGGGGCCATAGGAGCCGCGGCCGGTTATTTTGCGAGTATGGGAATAAGCAAGATCCTGCGACAGTCCCAGACGAATGCTTCGCCGGGAAAAGGAGAGGATAAAGCAATATATGATTTGACCCAGGGAGGGGAAGAGTTCTTGAAGGTCTCGGGACAAGAATGGAGAATGACCCCAGACCATCGCTATGAACCCAATTATTGCCCGGGTGAATGGAGACAGATGGGATGGGATCCTATTGGATTGCCTGGACCTAATGGCACAACGGCACTGCCAATTCGATATGATTGTAGAGCGTATTGGATGTGTTTTAATTGCGCAGGCGGACAACAAATTCTATGGGACGGCAACTACAGGTCTTTACCGTACACGAAAGGGGTAAGAATCTATACAGGCTATGGGGAGGGTTTGAAAACTGGCAATGTGTGTCTTGCTAGGTCTCCTGGGCCCCAGAACGGTTGTCATCATTGGAGGTAGCGCATGTGGAGAACTGTAGTGACACTATTGCTCGGTTTGTTGTTCGTTACGGCGACATCATTGAGTGCACACATTGGTTGGTGTGAATGCGGTTCTCGGAGACCGTTGAGGGTGTCTGGATCTGTAGTTTTCGGCGACTATGAATTCTTAGGACCCAAAGGCTATTGGTACTACCCACGAGAATTTCCTCCTGAAGGACTTAAGAGCGGAGAAGATTTCATCGTGACGTTCTTTGAATCAAGGCATGATGCAGGTGCAGAGATATCCAGATTAGCTGAAACCGCAAAGGGAGTGATTGTTAACTTTCGAATCTTTAAGAATGCTTTCAAGAACTGCAGATCGCTTGACGAAGCCGTTTCGAAGGCCTATCAATCGAACAATGTTGCCGGAATTGTGGTGAAGAAGTTACCTCAAGCTGTCTCGAAAGAACTGCAGAATTCCGGGCACTGGTGCTGTAGTGAGGCCATCGCAGACGGACATGAGCCGTTGTTCACTATCGATTGTGTGTTTCTTGCGGATCAAGGCATTGCGTTCTCTCTGATTGGCAATACTGAAAAGACCGTTCTCGACAAGATCCCAATGTTGAAGCACATGATGGAATCAGTAACAAGAGGCGGTCGGCGAGCGCGTTAGTCCAAGAAACGAAGGGAACGAAGTGGAGAAGGGGTACGCTCTCGAAACGTGATCCCTGAGAACTAACCCCCTTTTTCAGAACCATCCCATTGTAGTTGCCCCCAGCACCCCTTCCATACACTTATTCCCGTCACATAAACCATCTCGGCTCCGCCTCTGTCATAACGGACAGTACGGGGACGGTGAAGGAGACGATGGAGTACCTCCCCTTCGGGGGCTACCGTGTGAGGCAGGACCTCGACGGCCCCTTCCCCAACGCGAACTACACGTTCACGGACCAGGAGGACGATGACGAGACGGGTCTCTACAACTACAAGGCCCGCCTCTACGATCCCCTCCTGGGGAGGTTCATATCGGCGGACTCCATAGTACCCGAGCCGGGGAACCTCCAGGCGTTCAACAGGTATAGCTATTGTGTCAATAATCCGTTAGTATATGTTGATCCGAGCGGACACGGGAATTTCTTTGATGATATAGGGGATCTCTTCAGCGATGTTGGGGATGCGCTTTCCGATCCGAAGGTTCTGGCGGGTATTGCAGTTATGGCCGTGTGCTTTTATGCGGCCGGAGCAATTATCGCCGGGATCGAGAGCGCTGCCGCGGCCAGCGCTACGGCAGCAACGGGAGAATTGGCGATGGCGCAGATGACAGCTTTTTCCATGGCACAGATCCACGCAGCCGCGGGTGCGGTATCCGGGGGAATAAATGCTGCCATCTGCGGAACTGATATCGGGAAGGGAGCCCTGATAGGCGGCATATCCGGAGGCCTTGCAAAGTATGCCGGGGCAGGGTTGTTCGGGGGCTCTAGCCCCGTGCTTGCCAACACCCCGCTGAATGAACTTGGTGTCCGCATGGGAGTTGGCGCCATAACGAGTGGCATTGCCTCAGGCATATATGGAGGCAACATAGGGCAGGGAATGGGCCAGGGAGCAGTTGTGGCGGGCATGGGCTGCGTGTTCAATGACTGGTTTGACGACACCGTTCTGCCATGGATGAAGAAGATGTGGACGAGGTACATAAAACCGAATTACGCAGATACAAGCTTGGGGTATTCCTTCAGCGGTGCAGCTGTGAGCGGCGGAATACTGAGAACCCGGGATGCCTATTATAAGTATGTTTGTGCGGGCGCCGCGTCGATTGGTCCGATTGCGAGCCACATGTGGGGATCAGTGAACCTCTCGGAGGGTCTATTTGTTGCATACCAATTTGGTGCAGGGGGTGCTGGGGGTCAGATTGGGTATAGCTTTGGCGGGTTTGCCCCAGGAGACAAGGGAGGGTTCTTTGGCGAAGGCGGAGCTACCACTCCCGGAGCAAGCCTGCTGCTTTGTCGTGTGTGGGGTCCGTATCGATATTAGCAAGAGAGCGTGAACGGCGCGTGTTATGATGCAGTATCCGTGACGCAGGCTTGACTCAGCAAGATGACATTTTCCGGGGGGATGGCTTGGATAACACAGTATATGGCATCCTGTTTTTCGCTTGCGGATTGTTTAACATCATTCTTCATAGGAAATTGGGACGCTACACGTATGAAGTAAACAAGGGTCTTCCTTTCACTTCGACCTGGAAAACCGACAAGTACTACAAACTGTCGTTCTTGATCGGAGGCATTCTAGCATGCTTATTTGGCATTCTCGTCTTCTTTGGAGTGATTAAGTAAGAGTCGAGCAAGTGCTAGCTTAACAGCAATGCGCATTGAGCGGAAACGACAACGGTGTTTGGTTGCGGATGGTTCGTATATCTTATCACATACTGGGAACAGTGAAACCGAGAGGCTTGAAGCGCTTCCCCTAAAAAGCATGTGGGAGGAAGAGAAGGCTGTTGAAACTTCGAAACGCTGCAACATTGCCCCATGCCCGATGGGACACTCACCGATGTCCCGGTCCATTGATGCTTTCTTCGGTCCCAGCCCCTTGCTCTGGAACCTTTGGACTCTTGAACCCTTCAACCGTCTTCACCCCACCCCCGGAGCTTCCTCCTCCAGAAACTGATGCGGATTCACAATGCGGGTCTTGAT
>LDZT01003559.1_pt1 | contig 11997 bp, 12 predicted proteins | sample 615521 | NCBI WGS metagenome assembly LDZT01 (sample SAMN03408292, study PRJNA278302) | terrestrial metagenome | isolation source: oil reservoir sample SB1 | place: USA: Alaska, North Slope, Schrader Bluff formation | collected 2011-09
GGCTTTTATTACGTTTAAGGAAGAAGAGATAGCGATATTCAAAGGTTCATAAGCCATTTTGTCTAATCTGTACGAATTATTGGCTGCTTGTTTAAGAAGAGTTGCAACCTTCACGGGATCTTTGAACCTGTTTTTACTTTTTTCAATAACGAACTTAGTTAAATCACCAATGGGTTTGTAAACTATCTCATCCAAAGAGTAGAACTCAGTCAAAACAGCACAAGATGTAGCACCATATATATCGGAAAAGGGCTCATCCCTATTATTCACAGCCAATTCACTGAATTTCAGATAAATGTTGGAAAGCATCCAATTCTTTTCAGAAGCGAGTGTATGAACTAAATGGAACCTATGGCGTGTAAGCCTTTGTAAAGCCAAAAACTGAGAACTACCTTTCACCACCTTTCTTAAGTTTCATATCCATACATATTATACGAGGAGGAATAGGATATGGCAAGGGTTACGGCAGTTAATATAAGCCAGGAGAAAGGAGTGATAAAGGAGCCGATACCTTTGGGGTATTTCAAGGAAAATCACGGTCTGATGGGGGACGCTCATGCTGGAAAATGGCACAGACAAGTGAGCTTCTTAGGCCAGGAAAGTATTGATAAGATTGCCGCACTGGGCATCGAAGGCCTTAGTGCAGGAAAATTTGCCGAGAACCTCACGACAGAGGGTATAGATCTGTATAAATACCCCGTGGGGACAAGGCTCAAAATAGGCGAGGCAGTAATGGAAATCAGTCAGATAGGCAAAAAATGTCATACAAAATGTGCAATCTTTAAGCAGGTGGGTGTCTGCGCCATGCCCCTTGAAGGGGTGTTCACAAAGGTAATAAAAGGTGGATATATACGTCCTGGAGATGAGATAGAGATCCTGGAATAATTCAGGGCCTTTTTTTATTGCGGTCTTTCTGTTAAAAATGAATGTAATCAAGACACCTGGCAGATTTTTAGTACCATTTTTTAAGTTTCACATCCATACATATTATACTAGGAAGATTTTTATATGTTTAAAAAACAGAAGAAACAGGAACGGTTTGTCATTAAGGAAGAACAATCATTAGGATTAGGTGCTATTTATATCGTTGTTGATACTCAAACTGGAGTTAATTATTTAATGAACACTGGTATTGGGCCAAAGGGTATTACACCGTTATTAGATTCAGATGGTAAAGTAATTGTTGACAAGTTAGGAATAAAGCAATGACGCATATGGAGACAGTCTGTCTGCTCCCACTTCTGGCGACGAAAGTTCGAGTCAAGTCAGCGGCACTGGTGTCAAGGCTTGAGGAATAGAAGGGCAGTAAATGACTCGTTAAGTTTGTTTATTTGCTTGTTTGTTGGATATATACAAAACTTGTATGTTTTTAACATCCAAATTCCCTTCATATAATTGTATACTATAATTATACCACAACTTAAAACAGTTTTCATTTCTCCAATAAATTGGAAAATGTTCCTGATGGATTTTCATAAAGCAAACTTTGATTTAAGCTTGAACCATTCTTTTGTACTATTTGCAATCTTTACGAGCATCAACATAACCGGCACCTCAGTTAGAACACCAACTATTGTAGCAAGGGCGGCAGGACTTTGTGTACCGAAAAGAGAGATTGCCACAGCGACAGCAAGTTCAAAGAAATTTGACGCACCGATCATACTGGCTGGTGCAGCGATATCATGTGGTAATTTTAATGCCTTGCTTGAAAAATAAGCAATGAAAAAAACAAGGAATGTCTGTATAATCAGAGGTATTGCGATCAAAATTATGTGTAAAGGATTATTGAGAATAACATCACCCTGGAATGAAAAAATGATGATTAATGTCAAAAGAAGTCCAATGGTTGTGACATTTCCGAACTTCGGAATAAATTGGTTCAGAAGATATTCCAGTCCATGCTTGCGGATAATATAATTCCGAGTTATCACTCCGCCTACAAGTGGAATGACAACGAACAAAACTACCGAAAGAATCAGAGTGTCCCATGGAATAGATACTCCTCCGACTCCAAGTAGAAATGCTACGATCGGAGTGAAAGCTACAAGAATAATCAGGTCATTAGTTGCAACCTGTACCACAGTATATGCAGCATTGCCATTTGTCAGATGGCTCCATACGAATACCATTGCAGTACAAGGTGCAGCTCCCAAAAGGATGGCACCTGCCAGATACTCCTTAGCTAGCTCTGGGGGGATAAGTGCTTTGAAAATCACAAAGAAAAACACCCAGGCGATTCCGAACATAGTGAAAGGCTTGATGAGCCAATTTATCACCCATGTTACAAATAGTCCTTTTGGATTTTTACCGACGTTCTTAATACTTTGAAAATCGACCTTCAACATCATGGGATAGATCATGAGCCAGATGAGTATGGCAATCGGTATGGATACATTGGCATACTCGAAGCGTCCGAGAAACCCAGGAATTCCAGGGAGAAATCTACCAATCAGTACACCTGCAATCATACACAAGATAACCCACACTGTAAGATATTTTTCAAAAAAACTGAGCCCTGTATTTTTACTTTTTTCCATATAACCACCCTTCAAATTCTATTTGATTTTTTGCAAAATCTTTAGGACCACTTCGACTTCTAAAAGCCCGCCATAAGAGATGACATATCAGTCAAAACTGTGACTGCTCTTCTTTCAATAAAATAATGTTAATATCAAATAATTTCAATGTGTTTTTCTGTTTTAAAGTTATCATTAGAGGGCATGGTTTTGCAGCAATTGTTTCCTTTTTCAACCGCTTTAGGGGTTGTCAACCTTTTGAGCAAAGTAGCGGCATAGGCACTGCCCTTCTCACTAATTGTGTAGTATGTCCATTTCCCTTCCTTCCTGCTCTCTACAACCCCTGATTCAACCAGAATTTTCATGTGGTAGGAAAGTCCCGACTGCCCCAAATTCAACTGTTCTTGCAAAACACAAGCGCATTTTTCACCGCTACGAAGTAGTTGCAGTATTCGCAGACGTGTTTCATCGCAAAACGCTTTAAATACTTTTGCCTGTTCTTCATAAACAGTTGCCAACTTAATCACCTCATATCAAAATTATTTGATATGATACTATTATATACATCATATCAAATTTTGTCAATGTGTTTGAAAAAGTTTTCGGACAAAGCAAAGATCTATGGATATTTACTGGCCCAAAAGATATAAGCAACTATAAAATGACCTGTATACAAATGACAAACATATGTCTGCAAAATCCAGTGCAACCATTTATGAAGTAAGTTTTGAAAGGAACACGTACAGTTCTTAGACAAAAAGGAGAGAAAAATCCCTCCAAGTTAGTCGGCAGTTGGTTGACACTCATTTTAAATTCCTAATATTTTTATTGGGTACTATACAAGGGAGGGGATTTTTAATATGGGTATGGGAAAAACAACAATAGAACAGAAAAGGCTGAATGCTGATATATGGATAATTCTGATTACAACTTTTGCAGCTTTTGGAATATGTATGGCTTTCCAAAGCCAGTTTAACAACGTAGTCAAGAATGTGCATATACCCATTTTGTTAAGAACTTTGATTGCTGCCATATGTCAATTTAGTATCGCCGGATTAGGAATTAGCATAGTAGCAATTTATAGAAAAGAAAGCTTTTTTTCACATGGTTTAAGGTTAAAAGGTACTTTGATGTCCATTGCCCTCTGCGTACTTTGTTTTGTTCCACATATCATTTTTTTAGCTGTAACACAACAGATAACAAGTTATTTACCTTTTCAGGCTGTATGGATGACGAAAGAAGCTCTATCAAGCGGGTCCCCCGTTAATATAGTGACAATGTTAATTATCGCAACAGCGTGGGGCTTTTTTGAGGGCTTTAACTATGTGGTAATCAGCGATAAAATTAATCTGCGGTTTCCCTGGAAAAACAGATTGCTCAATTGGGGTGCGATTTTTTCTGCGATAGCGTGTATTTTAATACACGGTATGATAGGTGTTACCCTTGAAGGCTTCATTGAAATGTTAACTGTAATTATCATTATTTATGGTATGCTAATGGTAAGAGAAATCACAGGAAATGCGTGGGGATGCATATTCATTTTTGTGTTTTTATGGAATGCGTTTTAGTAAAAAGCATTTTCAAAATTTAGGATAAAATCTGTAAATATAATCAATCACCAAAAATACCTATACTATCATTCGAACTTATTTAAATTTTAGATCAACGGAGAGATTTTAGCATGTATTCTATCTTACTAGTGATTATCTATATTTCATTCATCAGTCTTGGATTGCCGGATACTCTTTTAGGCTCAGCATGGCCAAGCATGTATGAAACATTAAACGTGCCCGTATCGTATGCAGGAATTATATCGATGATTATCTCTGGTGGAACTATTATTTCAACATTGTTCAGCGGTAAGTCTATTCGTAAACTTGGAACTGGAAAACTAACCGCCATAAGTGTTGGAATGACTGCTATAGCATTGTTTGGTTTTTCTATATCAAATACATTTTGGCATTTGTGTTTGTGGGGGATTCCTTACGGTTTAGGTGCAGGAAGCGTTGATGCGGCACTTAACAATTTTGTCGCCCTACATTACAAAGCTAGACATATGAACTGGTTACATTGCTTTTGGGGAGTTGGAGCCACAATTGGACCATATATTATGGGGATATTGTTGACTAACGGTTTTAAATGGAATTCAGGATATTTTACTATTTCGTTAATTCAGATTGTTTTAACCTCTGTACTATTTTTTACTTTGCCTCTGTGGAAAGATAAGAAAACAGATAACAAAGCCGAAGAAGAAAAATACAAAAATTATTCTTTAAAAGATGTTGTTGCCTTACCAGGGGTAATGTCTATTATGATCGCCTTTTTTTCTTATTGTGCTTTAGAGGCAACTACTGGTTTGTGGGCGGCAAGTTATTTAGTACTAAATAGAGGTATGTCTGCTGAAATAGCAGCCAAATGGGCTGCTTCATTTTATTTCGGAATTACAATAGGAAGGTTTATATCTGGATTTATAACTTTCAAAATGAATAATAAAAATATGATACGTTTGGGGCAAGGGATAATCATTTTAGGATTGTTACTATTGATTCTTCCTTTTAGCAATTATACGGCATTTATAGGCCTTATTCTCATAGGTTTAGGTTGTGCACCGATATATCCAAGTTTGATGCATTCAACACCAACTAATTTTGGTAAGGATGCATCACATTCCATTATAGGGTTACAGATGGCTTCTGCATACCTTGGAATAACTCTTATGCCACCCTTGTTCGGATTTTTGCAAGAACATTTCGATATAAGGTTATATCCCATATATTTAACTATATTAGTCTTTCTTATGATAGCCATGGTGGAAAAGGCAAACAGTTTATTTTTGAGAAAACCTGTGATCAATAGTAACCCATGATTTATTTAATATCCTTTGAGTAAATCAGTAATTCGTCACGTTTGTACCACCCTGTTTTTTCCCAAAATGTCTTGCCAATTTCATTCTCATAATAAACAAACAAATGGCATTTTATGATACCTTTTTCTTTTAAACTGTTTAAAACCAAGTTTACCAATTCTTTCCCTATCCCATTCCTTCTATACTTCTTATCAACCGCAAGATGGTAAAGATATCCTCTTCTTCCGTCTTCGCCACATAGTATTGTACCAACAATTTTTTCATTATCTTCACATACATAATTTAAACCTTGGTTTTTATTCAAAAATCTTTCAATATTTTCTTTTGTATCAGATTCGCTCAACCCCATGCCTTCTGTTTTTTCCCACAATCTATACATCTGCTCATAATCTTCTATTTTTGCTTCTCTAAATTTTATTGCCATTTTTCTTTCCCACCTCAAGAATTGATCAATTGCGTATGTAAGGTATACATATCCCGATAGTTTTGGATCATTTTTTCAAAAAAATTGTAATAAGCCTCATATGTTTTAACTGACGAGGTTTGAGGCTTAAAACTCTTCCCCAGCTTTATCATAACTTCCCCAGCTTGCTCAATATCGTTGTAAACTCCCAATTGTGAAAAAGCTACCATCGATTCACCTATCAACGTTGCATTTTCTGTCTTTGATTTGGTTACAGGGATGTTGAATATATCAGCTAAAATTTGAATCCAGGCATCGCTTTTGCTGCCTGAACCCCCAACTGTCAATCTTTTTAAATTGACGTCGTTTTCTTCTAAAGCTGTTTTTATCATGTTCAGCCCATAACCTACACCTTCATATATAGATCTTACCATGTGACTTAAGTTGTGAAAAGTTTTTAATCCAAAAAAACTCCCTGTAGATAAGCTGCCTATTCGTGGATCTCTTTCTCCTGTTAGAAACGGGAAGCAAATAAGGCCTTCGGAACCGACTTTAACCTTCAAAGCCTCTTCGTTTATTTGATCATAATTCATACCATTAGCTATATTATTTCTAAACCACTCCAATACTACACCTGCATTGTTAACCGCTCCTCCTATAGCCCACATCCCAGGTAATAGAGCATAGGTTTGAAGCCTGTACTGCCCTGTTTTATCAAGTAATGGCTCATTATATGCGCTTCTAAACATTGCAGTGGTACCTAAATTACATACAGCACTTTTTTTATAACCCCCCATTCCTAAAATCATTGCCCCACCATCATATACTCCTAACATAATAGGAACTTCTTTTTCAAGGCCCATTTCTTTAACTGTTTCTTTTTTTACTGTATCCACAATTACGTTCCCAGGAACAAGATCAGGCAATTGATCTTTATCAATTCCCAATCTTTTTATTAGTTCTTCATCCCATTTTTGCGTTTTTATATTCAAAAGTTGTGTGACTGAGGCTAAACTTGGTTCTGTGTAACACTTACCCGTTAATTTGAATGTGAAGAAACTTTTAATGTCCAAGAACTTATAGGTTTTGGCAAAAATTTCTGGTTTTTCTTTTTTCAACCACAATATTCTGGCTATTGTATAATTAAAAGCAGGTGGGCAACCAGTCTTTTTGTATATCTCTTCAAAGGAAAATCTTTCTTCAACTTCGTTCATTATATTCTGTGATCTTGTGTCTAAGAGTGTTACCATATTCATCAAAGGATTACCTTTTTGATCTATCGGTAGAAAACCGAATTGGTACCCAGAAAAAATTAATAATGAAATATCACCTTCGAAGTTTGTGATTATCTTCTTTGAAATATCTAAAAAGTTTCCCCATAATTCTTGAGGATCGTGTTCCGCTACCCCTTCCGCAGACTGAACTAAATTTATCTTTTTAACTTCTTGAGAGATAATGTCACCTATTTCGTTTACAATCGCTACTTTCATGTTTGTCGTTCCCACATCGAGGACTAAAACACATTTCATAACCAAAACCCCTTTTGTTGTTTTGTTTTTTCTTTAGAATCCACAAATTTTTGAAAGATTTCTATTGTTGTAAGTTAAATTTAATCAGCTTTAGCGCCCCTTCGCCCCGATCCCCACCCGTAAGGATTAAGAAGTCTTTACTCCTCCAACCTGCTTCTCATCCATAGAAATTGAGAAAGTCTTTGCCGATGCAGATTATCTTAAACTAATAACTTATTTTGGACCTTTGAATTGTGTTATATTTTTTTCTATAACTTCAGGGTTAACTATTTGTTCGGGGATTTCACCTTTAATCTGCTTTTCTATATCTTCAACCATTTTTTCATCCATTTTTCTTAATGAATACTTCCCATATCCTCCTATATGAGGCAGTATGTACACATTAGGGTATTTCAGTAATGGATTATTTGGGTTTATTGGTTCTTCTTCTAATACATCAAGCCCTGCAGCTGAAACCTTCTTCGATTCTAAAGCCTCTATGAAATCATTCTGGTTTATCAATTCTCCTCTTGCTGTATTAACTATTACAACCCCATTTTTCATTAAGTCGAAAGCACTTTTGTTTATAAAATGATAGTTTCCTTCATTTAAGGAAGCATTTAAACTTATTACGTCGGATGTTTTTAAAAGTTCTTCAAAACTTACAGGTGTTACCCCGGTTTTTTCTATGACCTTGTCAGCTATATAAGGGTCATACGCTATTACTTTTGAGCCGAATCCCTCTTTTACTATCTCAGCAATACGGCTTCCAATATTTCCATAACCAATTATTCCTACCGTCAATTTTGATATTTCATCACCAACAAAACTTCTTCTATCTTGCCATTTATTTTCTTTAACCGCTTTATTCGCAGGAATAATTTGCCTGAGACATATGAGAATCAAAGCAATAGCAAGTTCTGCAACGGAATCTCTTTCGTGAATACCAAGAACCTTTGTAACCATAACACCACTTTCTGTGGCAGCTTTTATATCCACATTGTTGTATCCGATACCGTGGCGGGCAATTAATTTTACATCTTTGTTGTATTGAAAAAATTCTGAAGTAAAATTTGGTGTAACGCTTGCTATAACAAATTTAAATCCTTTCAATTTGACTGCTAACTCTCTTCCTGATATTTGGGGATCCACCGTTATTCTTTCAACGATACCTATTTTTTTTAATCTTTGCATTAAATCGGGAAAATATATACCAAAAGTGCTGGAATTTACTATCGCGATGTTCGTATTGTCTTCCGACACCTCTTTACCCCCTTTGCTATATATTATGTATATCTTGCCATTCTGTGTGGAAAATTCCCTCTTTGTCCTTTCTTTCGTACGTGTGAGCGCCAAAATAATCCCTCTGTGCCTGAATCAGATTGGCCGGTAACTCTTTTGAACTTAACCCATCAAAATAATCAAGGGCTGAACTGAGAGCAGGAATAGGTATACCAGCTTTTTTAATCTCTGAAACTACCTCTCTCAGCTTTGGAATTTTCTCCTTAATATCATTTTTGAATTCGTCAGAAATTATCAAATTTACTAAATTGGGATCATTTTTAAATGTCCTTTGAATGGGTTTTAAAAATGTGGATCTTATTATACATCCATCTTCCCAAATCCTTGCAATTTCTGATAAATTTAAGTTATATTCGTATACTTTGGATGCTACTTGCAACAACTTCATACCTTCTGCGTAAGCAATTATCGTTGAAATATACAAAGCATCCCTTAAAGAATTGATAAAGCTTTCGTCTAAATTCATTTCGATGGGGGTTTCATATATTTCTCCAATCCTCATCCTTTCATCTTTTATTGAGGATAAGGTTCTTGCATTTACGGCAGCGTTTATAGTGGGGATTGATATATTCAAGTCTAAAGCGTCTTGAACACTCCATTTCCCGGTACCTTTCTGTTTTGCACTGTCTAAAATAACGTCAACGATTGGTTGACCTGTTTCTTCGTCTTTCCACTCTAAAATCTTATAAGTAATTTCCATCAAATAAGATTTGTGGTCTTCATTCCATTCTTTAAATAATTTACTCATATCCTGAGGATTCATTTTTAACACTTTCCTCATAATATCGTATGTTTCTGCTATCAACTCCATGATGGCGTACTCTATCCCGTTGTGAACCATTTTTACATAATGACCACTTGATTTGGGACCAAGGTAAGTAACACATGGACCATCTTCTGTTTGAGCAGCAGTAGCTTCGAGTATCTCTTTTACCTCTTCATATGCGGATTCATCTCCCCCAGGCATAATGGATGGACCGTGTAACGCACCGTATTCCCCTCCACTTATGCCGGTTCCTAAAAATCTTATTCCTTTTTTAAGTAAATCTTCGTATCTCCTGTCTGTATCTTTGTAAAAAGAATTTCCTCCGTCTATGATTATATCTTGCTTATTCAAATAGGGTAAAAGTTCGTTGATTACATCATCAACCGGTTTACCAGCTTTAACCATCAGGATGATCTTTCTTGGTGTTTTTAATGAATTAATAAGTTCTTCAATAGAGAAAGCCACTTGGATATTTTTATTTTTTGCTCTTTCTTCCACAAATCTTTCGGTTTTTTCATTTGTTCTATTGTAAACAGATACCTTAAAACCCTTAGATTCCATGTTTAAAGCAAGGTTCTGCCCCATCACCGCCATTCCTATAACCGCTATATCGCTCTTTTGCTGATCCATTATATCAACTCCTTCTATTTTTTATTTAACTCTCTCCCAAAGAAAAATTGGAACTTATAGCTTCCCTAAACAAAAATAAAACATATTATACGCCACTATAAGCTGCGAACCCTCCATCTATTGGAACAACAACACCGTTAACAAACTCAGAACTGTCACTTATCAACCACATCACTGTAGAAATTAGATCTTTAGGTTCTCCAAACCTTCCCATAGGTGTATGATCCAATATTTGATTTCCCCTTTGGGTTAAACTACCGTCTTGGTTGGTCAACAAGAATCGATTCTGATTGGTTAAGAGAAATCCTGGAGCTATCGCATTGACCCTTATTTTTTTCGAGTAGTTGTGGTTCATATGAACCGCTAACCATTGTGTAAAATTACTCACAGCTGCTTTAGCTGCAGAATAAGCAGGGATCTTTGTCAAGGGTCTAAATGCGTTCATCGATGAAATATTTATTATCTCTCCATAACCTTTTTCTGCAAAATATTCTCCAAACACTTGACTTGCCAAAAATGTACCTAAGAAATTCAAGTTAAAAACCCATTGTACTGCATCTTCTGGGAGTTCAAAAAATGATTTGTCTTTACTTGTTGTTGCCTCCGGTTTGTTGCCACCTGCCCCGTTTATCAGTATATCTATTTTACCAAATGTTTCAAGAATTTCATCTTTTGCTCTTATTAAATCATTTTTTTCCAAGACGTTAGTTTTTATCGTTATGTGTTCAACACCTTTTTCTGTTAATTCATTACTTAACAGGGCCATAGCTCTTTCTGATAGATCCACTACAGCAATCTTCCCACCAGCTTCTCCCAAGGATCTAGCCATTTCAGAGCATAGAACGCCTGCTCCACCCGTTATTGCTATTACTTTGCCTTCCACATTAAAATAATCTTCGACTTTACTCACGTTGATCATCTCCTTTTATAAATTCTTATTTATATTATACAATTAATTCGTTCTAAAATGAAATTAATTATTTATACAATAATCGTCTATAATTCTGCTTAATCGACTCAAATTACTTTTAATCGTTGATAATTCAAAGAAATAATGTTGCAGCCAAGGAAGACCATCCTTGGTTGAGTGATCCTCGAGCATAAATTGGGCTATAGTATTCTACAGGGTTTATCCATCCTTTTTCTAAAGAGTATTCCCACCATCTAGTTAAAGGATATCTATAATCCATACCTTCTCTTTTCTTAACCAAGGCATATATAGAAGACAAATAAGGCCAATCACTCCCGTTGTGGTACCTGTATGGGAAAATACTTTTACTGAAAAGGTGTTTTTTTGATTTGAAAAATGGCCAAACAGACATAACCCCCCAATCTTCAAACTTTTGCTCTTTGTTATTTTTTGTTTCAAGCAGTCTTTCCATAGCGTTTAAAGTTTTTCTTTTTTTGTCTTCATCTGCTATATCAAAAAGCAAAGCCAATATCGTATCTATATTCAAGTGATCTTCCAAATAGTCACCAATAAAATCATTAAAATACCCTTTTTTCTCGTTCCACATCTTTTTGTTGAAATTGTGTTTCATTATTCGATATTTTTCTCTTATATCTTCAGCAATCTTTTCCTCACCAATTAAATCATATATTGAAGAAGCTTCTTCAAAAGCTTTTATCTGAATCGCCAAATCGTAGGTAACAGCTCCATTTCTGTACACATTATCCGCCCAATCGTTTGAATCATAAGGCTTTTCAAATAATAAATCATTATCAATATCTAAACTAATATACCTTTTAAGAATATTACCAATCTTATCCAGTACTGTGCCGTCTGGAAATCGTTCTTTTAAAATACTCAAGTCTCCAGTATTATTAATATAATCAGACAAAAGTATTATGTAATACCCTCCAGAGTCATGATGGTTTGACCACCAATCTTTTTCGTATTTATAAAATTCTTTTGCTTTTTTGGGTAACATATTTTTTTTACTTCTAATAAAAGCCAATTCTTCTTCACCTAATTTCATAACACCGCTTGGACAGCTTCCATCTTC
>LDZT01006176.1_pt1 | contig 11997 bp, 10 predicted proteins | sample 615521 | NCBI WGS metagenome assembly LDZT01 (sample SAMN03408292, study PRJNA278302) | terrestrial metagenome | isolation source: oil reservoir sample SB1 | place: USA: Alaska, North Slope, Schrader Bluff formation | collected 2011-09
CATCATGATTCAACTCGACATGAGACATATTTTCTCCTTTTAAATTGTTACCGAATTGCGATAAATGCGAACAAAATACTGAGTAAATAAAGCAAGAATAATGGAAGCATGAGAATTGCCATATTTACAGGATCAATTGTTGGTGTTATTGCTGCTGCCATCACAGCAATTAAAACAATAGCAATACGCCATTGTTTCAGCAATGTCTTTGGGGTTACTAATCGGAATTTAGCTAACGCAAAAACAACAATTGGAAGCTCAAAACCAACTGCCAACCAGAAAATTAAGTTTGTTGTGAACTTTACGTAACTCAATAATCGAGGTGTGGTTGGAACCCCCAGGAAATTGATTAAATATGGTATTGCCACTGGCAACATCACAAAGTAAGCGAAAGCTGCTCCACCGACGAATAAAAGAGTGGCGATTGGGATTGTGATAAATATCCATTTTTTCTCGCTCTTTTCAAGGCCTGGAGCCAAAAACATGAGAAGTTGAGAAAGAATGATCGGAAAAGCAAAAATAAACCCGAATGAATTTGCATCGAGAAGGTTACCCAAAAGAAATTCGCTACCTGCCTTAGTAAAATTCAAAATTTCAACAAATATTCTACCTCCTACTTCAAATATCATTCGTATGGCAGGAATATATAAAACTCCAATAGCTAAAAAAATCTGTATGGCCAATCCAGTAAAAACAACTTTCCAATCCACGGCTTTACGATTCATGCTCAATAAATACGATATAGCCAACAAAACAACCATACCCAAGAGGCCTCTTAGAACTGAAACAAGGGAAAATCCCAATTTAAGTTCCTGAGGCAAATGGGTAACCGAGGGGTTAGCTCCTTGTACTAAAGTATCGGATAGAGCCCTATGTACATTCAACGTGTCGGATGTATTCACTGAATCGGCCATTCCAGCTACAGGTAAAACACAAATAGATAATATAATAAAAATCAATTTGATAGTAGAACTTTTCATAGAGATATAGAACAATTAGGTTAGTTTTATTTTCTACGGTTTAGCTCGTCCCTGATCTTGCTTGCCTTTTCGTAATCTTCATCATCTATAGCCTTTTGCATCATCTGTTCCAGCTCTTCATTATTATAAGCCTCCCATCCCCTTAAATTTTCCTCCTCTCCACCAGGTTCTGAACCCTCCTCTTCGGTTTGAATTTCCTCATCTATCTCTATTCCCGCTGCTTCAAGAATCTCTTCGGTTGTATATATTGGGCAATTGAAACGCAAAGCTAATGCTACAGCATCAGAAGTTCTTGAATCAATTTCTATTATATTGTGACCATCATCACAAATTAAAACCGCATGAAAAACACCTTCTATAAATTTATTGATAAATACTTCTATTATTCTTACCCCAAAAGTTTCTGCAAAAGTCTTGAACAAATCATGAGTTAATGGCCTAGCAGGTTTCATTTTTTCCAATTCTATGGCTATGGCTTGAGCTTCAGCACTTCCTATAATAATAGGTAAACGTCTTTTCCCTCCTATTTCACCTAAAATTAATGCATAAGCACCATTTTGTACCTGGCTGAACGACATTCCTGCAATCTCCATTTGAACTTTCTTCATCCTAATTTTGTATCTTTATTATTGAAAATCAATTAATTCACTAAAATATTCGTCTTTCCCATTCTTCATTAACAACCTCATTTCGTCATTTTTATCTGGCTTACAAAATAAAGCAAATCTTACGAAAAATTGATGATATCCATTTTATAAATATCCTAAAAAGTGATTGTCAATACCTTGATTTCGCATGAGTCAATAATTTTGCAGAATCGTTTGCATTAAAGAATTTGCTACTTACGCTTGCCAGGTCAACCAATACTAACCATTAAAAAACTCGGTATTATCCTTGCTGTATTACTATTACAGCTCATATCGAGTGTATTGATTCCCTAAAAAATCATGGAATAATAACAGACTGCACAGCTGATGATGCCAGCCACAGCGTTAGTCCTTTGGCTAATGGCTTCGAAACTTATGTTATGACTGGTCTATCCCTTATTTGGTTTATTGTTCTGGAGGTCACCATTGTCGACTTTCAATCTACCTTCATCGTCTAGATATTCATGATGCGCTTTAAAAAGGAACAGCCATTGTTATTTACTTCGATTTAGTTCATAGTTTAATTTGGCAACCCGCCTTATCATTCTAAACTTCTGGAACCAAACTGCGTATAAAACCTTCTTCTAATGAGATAAAGGTTTCAGTGAAAGTGATCTCAGGAATAGATTGAATCTTATCTACTATAATCTGCTTTAAGTGCTCGTTATTATGAGTATAAATCTTGGCTAACAAGCTATACTTTCCTGTAATATGATGGCATTCCACGATTTCCGGAATTTTCTTTATTTTTTCGAAAACCTCCTCATGAGTTCGAGTAGTGGTAAGATTGATTTGAATTCCAATAAATGCACATGTAAAATAACCTAAAGCCTGAGGTGAAAGCTTTAAAGTAGCTTTTTGAATTATTCCAGCTCGTTCCATTTTCTGAACTCTTTGATGTATGGCTGCACCACTCACTCCGCATTCCCTCGCAATTTCGAGAAAGGGAGTCCTGGCATTCTCTATTAAAACATTTAGAATCTTACGATCTAAACTATCAAGTTGAAAGTTAGTAATCATATTTTCTCCCTTTTTACTTACACTTTTACAAAATTAATTGAAATTTTACGAAAGATATTAATCAAATGATGAAAAATTTATAAAATCTATATCCTAATGATCGAGCTTTTTTAATAATTTTGTAAAACATCCTAAAAAAATGATGCTATCATGAATATAAATTTTGATCCTTCAGAGAAGATATTCGAATTGCTTCAGTTTGGAGAGTTTGGTGACGTAAATCCATCTATTACAGATTCTGCCACATTCACCTTTATGCAGGCGAAAACTATGAGTGAGACCTTTGCTGGAAAAACAGATGGTTGTTTTCTATATTCCCGTCATTGGAATCCGAGTAATAAATATCTTGCAGATGCTCTCGCGGCCATGGAGGGCACAGAATCGTGTTGGGTTACAGCCAGCGGAATGTCGGCAATTACTACTACCTTACTCCATTTGTGTAACTCAGGCGACCACATTGTCTCCAGTTTATGTACTTATGGTGGTACTTTTGCTTTTCTACATAATTATCTTGCAAAATTCAACATTAGCGTCAGTTTTGTCGACATTACCAAACCTGAAGAAGTAAAAGCAGCCATCAAGCCCAATACAAAACTCATTTATACCGAAACCATGACCAATCCATTGTTGCAAATTAGCGACATACCCGTACTCGCCGAAATTGCCAATCAACATGGCCTTCCACTAGTCGTTGACAATACATTTACACCAATGATTGTGAGCCCGGCTTTATTAGGTGCCCATATCGTGGTTTATAGCCTAACTAAATTCGTAAATGGAAAAAATGATTGCATAGCTGGAGCCATTTGTGCCTCAAAAGATTTTGTTCAATCCTTGAGCAATGTAAACGATGGCAGTGCCATGCTTCTTGGCCCTGTTCTCGATCCCTTGCGTTCATCTTCTATTTTAAAAAACTTACATACCCTGCACATACGCATGCAAAAACATAGTAGCAATGCCTTATATCTGGCCCAAAAATTCCGCGAAATGGGTTTAAAGACCATTTACCCTGGTTTCGAAGATGATCCCTGCTACCCAGTATTCAAAAAAATAATGAACCCCGATTATGGCTTTGGCGGTATGCTTGCCGTTGATCTTGAAACAAGCGAAAAAGCTGCTGCTTTAATGGAAAAAATGGAAGTGGCAGGTGTGGGCTATCTGGCCGTTAGCTTGGGCTATTTTAAAACTCTTTTTAGCAATTCAGGCAAAAGCACATCAAGTGAAGTGCCACCCGAATATCAACAAAAAATGGGACTCTCCGAAGGTTTAGTCCGTTTCTCGGTCGGCCTCGATCATAATATTAGCAACACCTGGTCGAAAATCGAAACCTGCCTTAAAGAGCTTCAAATTATCTGAAATTCATTCACTCAACCATGTTTCAGCTTTCATACAAAAAGTCTAAATAACACCAAGCTTCTCACTTCACTATTCATTAAAAGTAAACTTTTCGAACAAATAAGTATAAAATAATGTTATTTTATCGATAACAACAATTTTGTATTTTCATTCAAACCATTATAATTTAAATAGTTATGCTAAAGATAGGAGATAAAGCCCCAGATTTTACGGGTATAGATCAAAATGGCAATCCCATTTCATTAAAAGACTTCAGAGGAAGAAAAGTTGTGCTTTACTTTTACCCAAAAGCCAATACCCCTGGATGTACAGCCGAAGCATGCAACCTAAACGACAATTTAGGGAATTTGAAAGCCAAAGGTTATGAGATTATTGGGGTAAGTGCCGATAGCGTGAAAGCTCAAAAAAATTTTGCCGAGAAATATCATTTGAACTTCCCTTTGATAGCTGATACTGAAAAAAATATCATCAAGAGTTATGGCGCATGGGGTAAAAAGAAGAGGTATGGCAAAGAATATGAAGGTATCATGCGTTATACCTTCCTTATTTCGGAAGATGGCCTCATTCAAAATATCATTACACAAGTTGATACTAAAAATCACGCCTCACAAATCCTCGAAAAAGATTTATAAAAAATTGATACACAACCTAAAAAAGGAATTTTCCCATTTTTGAATAAAAATTCTAATTATTGAAAAAAGTAATGCTACTGTTTCTCGATTCATAAGAATCAGTATAAAATTGTTATGTCTTCAAAATAAATAACTTAAACTACATTATACAAGCCTTGGGTGAGGAGTAGATTATTTCAATGCTGAAATGGCATAAATTTTCCTATAAGAAAAAAGAAAATAAAGATTGATTGAATGCCATTCTATGCTACTAACAAATAAAGACAAAATATTTAAAAATCACTAAAGCAATATCTTATGAAACCATTTAAAATTCTTATGGGTTCTTTTGCTCTTTCAATGATCTTGTTTACTTCTTGTACGAAGGAGCAAGATGAACCTCAGTATTCTTCAGATGATGAGATGTTGTTGAATGTAAATACAGACAGTAAGCAGCTTACAGCCAGCCGCATGAAATACATTTACATGCCGGTTTTCGATACTACTTATCAGAATTTTTACAATTCTACCAACACACTGAAGAACAGTTTAGATGTTATTCCTAATCCTTCTCATCAATTTATTCTGGTAGGTGAAATTGCATCGCCGGTTAGGAGTGGAAATAGAGTTCTAAGTGCCACCCATGTGGAGGTTTTAGGGAACAAGGCTTATGTTTCCTATCATTACAATGAGCAATCTGGTTCGGGATTCACTGGTGGCGATCTTTATGAAGGCCAGATCGATGTAATTGATATTACCGATCCAAGTTTACCAGTTATCTTACAATCTGCTATTCCTACAAAAAAGGCAGATTTCAATTCTATGACACTCGACTTGACTGAGACTAACGGGCAACGTAAATTATGGGTTGCTGCAACAGATTTTGGTGTAGGAGGAGCCATTTATCAACTCACTTTGCAAAATGGAGAAATTCCCTCACCGGCAGTGATGTACCGAACAAAAACTCCACCGGGAAAATCCTCCAATAGCGTAGCTCGTGCAGCCACATGGTTATTTGCTACTGCAGGCCGCACTGCAGGTGGTTTATTTACTTTCGATGCCAGCAACATGCATTTAGAAAACACTATTGAATTTCCCAACGCCAAGTACAATGCAGTTACAGGACAGAATATAGGCGATAAGAATGTGGTTTTGAAAAGTGGAAATACCGCCGAAATTCAGGTATATGAAATTAGCCAGGCACATACGCTTTTGAATACATTTTCTATTGGCAGCATTCAGCCAGAAGACGGAAAATCTGTCTTATATGTAAAGGATAACCTTGCTTGGGTGGCAATGGGATATGAAGGTGTAAAAGCCTTCGATCTGAATACAGGAGCAGTGGTTCATAGTCTTTCACCCTCCAATATGGCACCCGAATGTATTAGCAACGGTGTTTCTATTGATGAAGATTATGTTTATATAGCCAACGGGAGTGGAGGGCTTTATCTGTGCAAAATCATCCCTGGACAGCAAGAATTGAGTGTTGTGGGAATTTACAAATATGGAGCCTCAGCCAACTATGTAATGGCTAAAAATAATTATATCTTTATAGCCAACGGACGCGAAGGATTAAAAATTCTTCATAAAGTCTGGGAAGGCGATTACAATGTAATTTGCGATTACGATGAGTTTGGTGTTCCACTTTGTCTCGAACCCAACCCCGAGCCTATATGTCCTACGCTTATGAGCACACTTCAGCTTGCCTTACCAAGCAACCAAAATGCCATGGTTAACCATCCCGAATATTTTACAAATCCCAATCACAATATTGTGCTTAATGCTCCTGCCACTATTTATTTTACTTTTATTGATGAAGGGGCGGGTATGAAAAATTCTTATGGCATATATTGGTACAATGCATCAAATCCACCAACTTCTGTGGCACAAATCAAATCCACTAAAACAGTCTTATTCCCTAATGCCTCTAAGGTAAATTCTGGTGGCAATCTCGTTGCTGGGCATACTATTCACATGGTAGGCACTTTCTCAGCGGGTACATCTATTGGAAGTTTTTTGGTTGTTGGCGGATGGGTAGGCGTTTCGCCCACCTATCCCACAGGTCTGTCGAATGGCTATTATACACATTATTCCGACATGAATTTAAATCTTAATGGAGGCCAGCAACAAAGCTTGTTATTCTATGATGCAGATTGTGATAATATTATCATGACTTTCGAAGACGTTTTATTGCCTGGAGGTGACAAAGATTTCAATGACGTAATCATAAAAATCGCCGTCGATCCTCCTACAGCAGTCGATCCTTCACTCTATATTCCTTTATAGACCTTTCAAAGGCATCCAAGCTGAAAATCAATTTATTAGCGCAAGCCAAATAAAATTTGGCTTGCGCTAATCTTTTTTCCCAACTATCAAAATTTATATTACCTTTGAGGAATCAACAGAAAAACAACAATCATCAAACACCTCTCAAATTCATTAACATCATTATGGACAACAACGACAAACAAGCAAAATTGAAGGCTTTAGAAGCCACTATCAGCAATATAGAAAAAAATTATGGCAAAGGAGCCATCATGCGTTTAGGAGATCAACCCAGAGAGGCTATCCCAGTTATTTCGACGGGTTCTATAGCTCTGGATGCAGCCCTTGGTGTTGGAGGCTTACCCAAAGGAAGAGTAATAGAAATATTTGGCCCTGAGTCTTCGGGTAAAACTACGTTGGCTCTTCACGCTATTGCTGAAGCTCAAAAACAGGGGGGCATAGCTGCCTTTATAGACGCCGAGCATGCTTTCGACCGTACTTATGCACAAAAGCTAGGGGTAGATACAGATAACCTTTTGGTTTCACAACCCGATTATGGAGAACAAGCCCTCGAGATCAGCGATAACCTAATCAGAAGCAATGCCATAGATATCATTGTGATTGACTCTGTAGCGGCTCTTACACCCAAAAGCGAGATAGAGGGCGAAATGGGAGATTCGAAAATGGGATTGCAAGCTCGGCTTATGTCGCAAGCCCTGCGTAAACTTACGGCCAATATCAGTAAAACTAAGACTTGCTGTATATTTATCAACCAACTACGCGAAAAAATCGGCGTCATATTTGGTAATCCCGAAACTACTACAGGAGGTAATGCTTTAAAATTTTATGCCAGTGTACGACTCGATATTCGACGCGTCAATCAATTAAAAGAAGGCGAAAATATTACAGGCAATCGCGTCAGAGTGAAAGTGGTTAAAAACAAAGTGGCCCCACCCTTCCGTCAAGCCGAGTTCGATATCATCTATGGAGAAGGCGTTTCTAAACTCGGAGAAATTATTGACCTGGGTTCTGATCTGGGTGTAATTAAAAAAAGCGGCTCCTGGTTTAGTTATGGCGATACTCGCTTGGGCCAAGGCAGAGAAACCGTTAAACAATTACTCGTCGATAACCCTGAACTTGCCGAAGAACTCGAAAAAAACATTAGAGCTAAACTGAGCGAAGTGGTTCTGTAACGTCAACATGATGGGGTTTATTGAAATGAGCTTGCTGGCTAAGCTGTTCCTGTTTGAAAGTTCATAAAATTGGAAAGTGAAAAGTTAAAAGACTAAAAATGAAGTTATGGATTGTTAGATTAAGACATGACTAATACACAGATATTTGTTTACCTGTATTCATCTATATGGAAATCTGGGAAAATATCACAAAAATAAAAGGTCCCCTCAGATAGGCAGAATTCTCTAAAAACTCACATGCTGATATATTAGCAATCCATTTACATTCGGCAAAAAAATATTATGTATTCTTTATCAGGATTTTCTACTTTCGTTTTTATCGGATGAAGTGTGATAGGCTTTGCTGTAGAGCAACCCGTTAGTAATAATGAGACTAACCGAGATAATGGAGGGGAAAGAAATTCTGATATAATTTTGCGTGATTTGATTCTTATCAATCATGATTTGGAACATTTAATGCTACAATTCAAAAAATTACTCCGAATCAGATTAAGTATCATCTAACTCAGTTAATGCTACTTTTTCGCAAAGCTCTGAACTTTTGCGCTAATGTTAAAACGACTCAACCAAGAAAGATTGACAATGCAAAAGACCACATTTAAAATACCAAAAATGGACTGTCTATCCGAAGAACAAATAATACGGATGAAACTTGCCAACTTGACAAACATCAACTTATTGGAATTTGATATTCCTAACCGACAACTGACCGTCTTCCATACCAGTCATTATGAACTGATGTAAATTCATTAATTTTATAAAATATGCAGATTATTATCACGGGAATAAGCAGAGGACTAGGATTAGCTATGAGTAAGTCTTTGCTGCAGAGAGGTCATACTGTTGTAGGAATTTCTCGTACAGAGAAAGTTTTCGATGAGCTCGAAAGCCTCTCCCTTCAATCCAATAATGCCAGTTTCATCGGAATTACAGCCGATATCACTCAGGAAGCCGAATGGCAGCGGATTTATGAAATCATTCGGGGAAGGACGACTGATTTACATGCCCTTATTAATAACGCCGGAATATTGATTAATAAACCTTTTTCTCAAATGACTGCCGATGATTTTGATCGTATGTTTTCGGTTAATGTAAAAGCTGTTTTCCTTGGTATTCGTACTTTATCACCCTTGATGCGGTCGGGTTCGCATATATTAAATATCGCCTCCATGGGTGGTGTACAAGGAAGTGTAAAATTTCCAGGCTTATCTTTATATAGTGCCTCCAAGGCAGCAGTAGCTGTCATGACCGAAGTACTTGCAGAAGAACTGAGGCCTCGAGGCATTCATGTCAATTGTATGGCACCGGGTTCCATCAAGACCGAGATGTTCAAGGAAGCCTTTCCCGGGGTCGAAGAAGCCTTCGATCCTGAAGCACTCGCAGAATTTATAAGCGATTTCACCGAATATGGTTTCCAATTCTTTAATGGGAAAATCCTGCCCATATCGGCTACTACACCTTGAATCTATTAACTTCGTTTGAACGTGCATTTCTTGTCTCTTCTTTTTGTAAAATATAATCCAAAATAAGCCATTATTGTCCTTTCCTAGCTTCTTCCTGTTTTTGAGGCTTAACTTTTGCAATTTTGAAATTTTTTCCTTCCAGAGCCAGGGCTAAGATTTTACCTTCTTCATCCGTCTGGGCTCTCAGTTCGATATCTTGCTGTGTTATGGCGTTGATTCCCTTAACGGTAAACTCAGCCAGAGTCCATAAATTAAACGTTTCGTTTTTGTTTGCAATTTCATCATTAGAGTTTTTCTGAAATAACTCAACAATGGGTTTTGTGATTTTGGACAATAAGTGAGGCCGATCATTATTGGTATGGTTTTGCTGTTGTGCTATTCTTTCCATATACATGGCTGTATGAATGCGATGTATATTCTTTACCTCAGGAGAAGCCGTATCTAACTGTATATTTGTGATTTGTCTTGATGGCATAATGGATATAGGAATAAGAACTTGTCGCTGAGGCAAGGAAGTAGAAGTAAGCCTCACTGTGCGATGTATTTTGTTTCCAGTTTTTTCTTCTGTTTGGCCGACTGAAGTTGAGGAAAATGGAGCAGATACGGATTCTTGAAGTGTTGAAACTTGTGTAAGTGGCTCATCAGATTCAGGCTGAAAATTTTGATGTTTGGAAGGTTGGAATAGTATCATCAACATTACTACTGCCGCAGCGGCCATGGCGGGAATGAAATATTTTAGAGGTAGGGTTTTCTTTTTGTGTAACAATTGTTTTTTATCAGGGAAAGGAATATGGTGTGGTTTCAAGTGAGTTAAACCATATAGATAGAATTCCTTCTCGAGTTCGGGGTATTGTTTTAAGAAGAGATTGAGGCTATTGAGTTGAGGCTGTGTAAGCTCATCTTCTATGGCAGCAATAAAGTAATATTCGTAATTATTAAGAGTAATATTTATGGCTTCGTTTGTCAGAGAATGTTTGAGCAATTCTTTTTCGGGAAATAATAAAGGTGTATCGGGCAAGTGAATATTTTCCCACTCCTCGAATTTAGCTTGCCATTCTGGATGCATAACTAGAAATTGTTTCAACGAAGCAATTTCGTCTTGGCTCAATCTGCCTTCGTAATAATCGAGGAAATAGGCTTCGCAATTGTCTGTATTTATATTGATATTCTTCATTTCCGGGTTGTTAAATAAGGTTATCGATGGTTACAAGATAATTTTTGAGGCTCTGACGAGCGCGAAAAATATAAACCTTTACCTGACTTTCGCTCAGTCCTGTAATTTCACCGATCTCTGCATAAGTGTATCCTTCATAATCTCGCAACATCACTACAGCCTTTTGTATTGGAGGTAATTGGTTCAAGGCTTCTTCCAATATTTCTTTGATGCCATCATAATGATGAGGTTCGTAAGCTTGCTCGGGGTTGTTTTCTAAACTTGCAAAACGATTCTGATATCTCATCATATCTATCAAAGTATGGTAAGCCGAGGTAAACAGATATGATTTCGATTTTTGATAGTCGATAGTCATAACCTTTTCCCACATTTTTGCAAACACTTCTTGGACGATATCCTTAGCAACTTGTTCATCTCCAATATTTTTGACTACAAACCGATATACATTATCGGCATGTTGTTCCACGCATTGATTATATTCGGCAGTGGTCATGAAAACTTCGGGATGTTCGAGAATTATTAATTAAAGACGGATGTTTGCTGTAAAAGTTACAGAATAGGTAAAATTTTTAGCGATTAATCGAGTTTCAAAACTGCCAAAAAAGCCGATTGAGGAACTTCAACATTTCCTATCTGACGCATGCGTTTTTTGCCTTTCTTTTGTTTTTCGAGAAGTTTTCTTTTACGTGTAATATCACCTCCATAGCATTTAGCAGTGACATCTTTGCGCAAGGCTTTTACGGTTTCGCGGGCAATAATTTTTGAGCCAATGGCTGCCTGAATGGCTATATCGAATTGCTGGCGTGGTATAAGTTCTTTAAGTTTTTCGCAGATACGGCGACCGAAGTTATATGCATTGTCGCGGTGAATCAATGTGGAGAGCGCATCTACCGAATCACCATTCAGCAATATGTCGAGTTTGACAAGATTGGCTTCCTTGTATCCAGTGATGTGATAATCGAATGAAGCATAACCTTTCGAAATGGATTTGAGCTTGTCGTAAAAATCGAATACGATTTCTCCCAAAGGAAGATCGACGATAAGTTCGATGCGGTCGGTTGTAAGATAAGTTTGATTGACCAATGTTCCGCGTTTTTCGATGCAGAGTTTCATAATAGCCCCAACAAATTCGGCTTTGGTAATGATGTTGGCTCTGATGTATGGCTCTTCGATATAGTGAATTTGTGTGGGATCGGGCAAACCGCTGGGATTGTATACATCAATGACTTCGCCCTTGGTGGTGTAAACTTTATAAGAAACATTTGGCACGGTAGTGATAACATCCATG
>LDZT01011797.1_pt1 | contig 11992 bp, 11 predicted proteins | sample 615521 | NCBI WGS metagenome assembly LDZT01 (sample SAMN03408292, study PRJNA278302) | terrestrial metagenome | isolation source: oil reservoir sample SB1 | place: USA: Alaska, North Slope, Schrader Bluff formation | collected 2011-09
GGCGTTTCTGTATCTAAGATAAGCCCATCGAAATCAAAAATTAGTGCGCCAATCAAGGTTTCTTCCCTACAAAATAGTTCAACAACGGAGATTCCGATTTCCCCAATAGCCGTGGCGCTGCAAGATGATATCCTCCACCGTTAGAAAGGCGTTGGGGTCCACGTCCAGAATGGCTTTCTGGACTTCACCCACTTTTTTACGCTGCACGGAGCAGTGCAGCAACAAAACTGTGCCATCCTTCCCTTGTGCGGGGATTTCTGTAACTGCAAAGTCATGCTCGCGCAAAGCCTTTGCAATCTCGGGGCCGTGGGCACGGCTGATGATGCTGATCTGGGAATAGCCCAAGGCTAAACGCTTTTCTATTTCCATGCCGACTACATTGCCGGTTGCAAAGCCAGCGGCATAAGCAACAATATAAAGAACATTATCAAGATTATCGAGTACTGCTCCCATAGCAATTACGAAAAGAATCGTCTCGAAGAACCCAAGGATCCAAGATATCCATTTCATATTGCGCATGGTGAGCATGATGCGTAACGTGTCCATGGTGATATTAACCACACGCAAGACAAATATGATCAGAGCACCCCACCAGGGGGAAATTGTAAGGAAATCAGGCATAATCGGTACCTCGCACTAAATCATCTCAGGCTTTTTCTTGAACTGATTCTTTTTCCATCGATTGTATTGCCGGCAAATAGAGCTCATTCATATATTGTTTGACCATACGGGTGGTGGAAAAACGTGGGGTAAGCGTCTTGATGCTTTCTTTCATCCGCTCGATCCAATCTCCAGGTAAGCCGTCAGCAGAGCGCATGGTGTAATAGAGAGGCACAATCTCGTTTTCAAGAGTGTCATAGAGGCTCTCCGCATCGGCTTTGTCTTGTTCGTCTTGGTTATCCGAAACGGTGGAATCGCCTATCGCCCAGCCATTTGCGCCATTGTAACCTTCTGCCCACCAGCCATCCAGCACCGAAAAGTTCAGGGTACCATTTAGGGCAGCTTTTTGTCCACTGGTGCCAGAGGCTTCCCGCGGACGGCGGGGAGTATTGAGCCAGACGTCCACACCTTGCACTAAATAACGCGCCATATCCATATCGTAATCATCCAAGAACACCAGCCTGCCGCCAAAGCGTGCATCTTTCACATGCCGATAAACTTCTTGAATCAAGAGCTTAGCTGGCTCATCAGAGGGATGGGCTTTTCCAGCAAAGACAATCTGAACCGGTTTACGTGGGTTAGTTACAATGCGCAGCAGGCGGTCAACATCAGTAAGGACCAAATTGGCGCGTTTATAGGTGGCAAAGCGGCGCGCGAAGCCAATTGTTAGGGCATACGGATCCAGCAACACCCCGCTGGCTACCGTTTGTACGGGGTGAACGCTGCCAGCCTGCCAAGCATCCCGCGCACGATTGACCATGTAAGCGACCAATTTTCGTTTGAGGTGCCGGCGCACCCGCCACAAATCCGCATCTGGGATTAAGTCCACGCGTTGCCACATCTCCTCATCGTCAATATGGTCATACCAATCTGCACCGAGGTAACGCCGGTATAGGATAGCGAGCCTGCGTGCCAGCCACGTGCGTGTATGCACGCCATTGGTGATATAAGTGATCGGCACTTCATCTACAGGCTTATCCGGCCAAAGTTCGTGCCACATCTGCTTGGAAACTTGCCCGTGAATTTTTGATACACCATTGCGGAAGTTCGAAAGTTTGAGTGCTAACTTTGGCATGCTAAAAGCTTCCCCACCCCAATCTTGCTTGATACGGGCAATATCCATAAATTGTTCGCGGTTCAAGCCTAATTGTGGCCACAAATTGGCAAAGTATTTCTCCACCATCCAGATGGGAAACTCATCATTCCCTGCTGGCACGGGGGTATGCGTGGTAAACACACTGGAGCGCTTGACAAGATCTATCGCCTCGTCAAAAGTCTTGCCTTGCCGGACAAGCTCCCTTGTGCGTTCCAGCGTCAAAAAGGCAGAATGCCCCTCGTTCATGTGATAAATGCTTGGGTTGTGCCCCAAAGCTTTCAGCGCGCGGAAGCCGCCAATGCCCAACAATATCTCTTGCGAGATGCGCAGCTCTGGGTCACTGGTGTAGAGCCGATCAGTCAGTTGGCGGTCATTGGGATTATTCTCAGGGATGTTGGTTTGCATAAGCACCAGTTTCACACGGCCAACATTGAGCTCATACAAGCGAGCGTAGACTGTCCTGCCTGGCAGCTCAACAGAAATCTTGATGGGCTCACGATTTTCATCATAAAGCGCAATCAAAGGCAAATCGTCATAGACAATTTGGACGTTGCGCGCTTCCTGCCAGCCATCCTCAGTGATTCTTTGTGAAAAGTAGCCGTACGTATAAAGGAAACCGACGCCTACTAAAGGCATGCCCAAGTCGCTCGATTCTTTGAGGTGATCACCAGAAAGCACACCTAATCCGCCGGCATACACCATCAGGGATTCATGCAGCCCGTATTCAAATGAAAAGTAGGCAATTTCGTCATCCAGCAGATTAGGATAAGCGCGGCTGAACCAAGTATCCACAGGTTTCATATATGCGTTGAATTCTCGCATAATGCGATCATAGCGCCCTAAAAAGTAACGGTCTTTAATCAAGGTTTCATATGTCGCTGGGTCAACCGAGCGCAAAAAAACCACGGGGTTGTGGTGCGAGCGTTCCCAGAGCAGCGGATCAATTTCTTTAATCATGCGCGCTGCTTCGGGGTTCCAAGCCCACCATAAGTTGTGAGCAAGATCAGCTAGTTTTTTGATGCGGTAAGGCAAGTCGAAAGTGTTTGGAATTTCTCGAATAATTTTTTCCATAAATCAACTCTTCTCAAATAAGTTTTTTATATCAGGCAACAATTAACAAAAGCTTGCAGTCGCCTGCAAAACGTCCTAAATGTTACCATAACTTCGCTGCCTGAGCGCACGCGGTATAGTATAAAGTCAGCTTTTGCCCGTATAACTCGGCGCACCCATAAAAACCATTCGGCAAAGGCGCGTATCGGACATACGGCTGCGCAGCCGTGGGTCGATTTCTCCGGGATTACCCGCTATAGTGATGACTGTGGGTAACTCTGCATTATAGCGATAATTAAACAATTGATAGAGTTTTTCCCGTGCCCAGGGTGTAGCAGATTGCGTCCCCAAATCATCTAAAATCAACAAACGTGAGCGGCGGATCTCCTCAAAGCGCTGATCAATACTTACAGGGCTGTTCGGGGCATACGCAGCGCGCAAGTGATCCAGGAGATCTGGCACCACAACCATCAATGGCGGAAAACCCAATCCAGCTTGGTAATTGCCAATCGCTGCGGCTAGGTGGGTTTTACCACAACCATACGGACCTAAAAATACCAACCAGCCTTGTGGGTTCTGGGCAAAGGCTTGGGCAGCTTCGAAAGCTTCTTTTAATGAGGCTAAGTCCTTTGGATCAATATCTTCGTTTCGGCGCAAGCTAAAGGTACCGAACGTTTGTTTGCTATGCAGACTGAGTGTAGAAAGCTCCGGGTGACCAATATCATCCGTCGGGTTGCGGTAATCTGGCGCCAAGATTTCCACGCGTGTTACCAATTCGGGGTCCATCAGGCGTGAGCGGATGCGGCCCTCAAAGCTCGAGAGCGGGTTATTGCTGGTGATAACCGTCGCTAATTGGTTGATATAGCGATAATTCAAAATCTGAAAGAGCTTTTCCTGCGCCCATGTGGTGGCGTTATGCGTGCCAAAATCATCCATAATCAGCAGAGGAATATTCCGGATTTCTTCAAAGCGTTGCTCAAAGCTATCTTCGCTGTGTTCTGAATAAGAATAGCGCAGCCAATCGAGTAAGTCCGGCACGGTTAAAAATAAGGTCGAGACACCCATCGAGACTGCCTGGTTGGCAATGGCAGCAGCCAAATGGGTTTTCCCACAGCCATATTTACCCAAAAGCAGCAGCCAGCCGCGTAAGGTGCCGGCGAAATTTATGGCGCTGTTATAGGCTTGCTCGAGCGAATCAGCCTGAAGCGCTCCTAAGCCAATCCTCCCTCTCGGTTTGAAGTTCTCGAAGGTGAGGTTCTTGAGCGCGCCTAAATTACTTAGCTGGAATAGCTGGTCGCGCCGTTGGGCGGTAACCTCCTTCATGCGGCAAGAGCAAATTTCCAATTTCCCGAAACGGGGGTCGTCGCGTGGGACGTCATAGCTAACAAAGCCGAATCCGTGGCAAATTGGGCAGTTAGGATCACCCAAGTTGTAAGAATGCTTTGGGGTAAGTTCCTCTTCAGCTGGATTTTCCGCTGCGGCGTTTGCGTTGCTCTTGATAGAGTCGGCGATATTCTTCAACGATTGATTCTTCTTGTTGTTTGCTTGTGGTGTCACGTCCTCGTTCCTTCCAGGCATTTAGAATAGCGCGCACATAGCGCCAGCTACGTTTGTTGCGCTCCACAGCCTCAGCCACGGCATCTTCAATCCACTCATAGGGATATTCAGCCTCATCCTCTTTGAGCATTTCTGCCATGATAGGCGTCAATGGGCCGATATTGGCTTCGTAAAGCTTATAGATATTGGGGCGCTCTTCCAAGGGCAGTCGGGAAATCACCTGACCGCCAACTAATTTTTCCTGCCCAGCGGTCAGCTTCTCGTGCCATTTGCGCCCTTGCGGCGTGCCCGGCAAATAGTAAACTTTCTGGTTTTCTTCATCCGTATAGCTCAGGATAAACCCCGCCTGTATGGCTTGCTCGAGCGCTTGCTGGCAGGTTTCTTTTTGACCGTTGAAAAGCAGCTCAGCTGCTTCTAGTAATACAGAGCTTTCCACAGCCAGGTTATCGGCTGTGCCCAACAGGTCAAACAGGGTTAACACCATCAAGATGCCCTCACGGTCGAGGGTGCTTTGGGCTAAGCTGCGAAAGAAATCAGCCGGGAGTGCCAAGCTTTTTGTTTGATCACGGTCAAAGCCTTGCGGCGGGGTACCAAAGCTCATACGCCTTCCATCATTCGGGAATTTGACCCCGATATAAATCGTGGAACATAGCCAACGGTTCTATGAAAACTAACTCAATGCCGCTGTGAACTGGCCCATTTCGGTGTTTGGCAATCGATAATTTAGCTTTATTTCGATCGGGGTGATCTTTTTCTGATTGATGGGGGCGGCTAATAAACATGACAATATCAGCGTCCTGCTCCAAGCTGCCTGATTCACGCAGATCGGAGAGCACTGGGTTTTTATCTTGGCGGCTCTCGATGGCGCGGGAGAGCTGTGCGGCTGCCAAAACAGGTACATCCAAGTCGCGTGCCAATCCCTTGAGGGCGCGTGAGATATACGAGACCTCTTGCACGCGGTTTTCGGTGCGCACCCCGCCAGACATCAACTGCAAATAGTCCACAATGACGAGGTCAAGCCCTTGCTCCTTCAAGCGCAAGCACTTCGTATGCAGCTGCATAGGCGTGATAGCTGGGGTGTCATCCACGTAGATGTGCGCTTCGCTGAGCAGCTCTAAGGCGTGCATCGCCAAATCCATTTCGCGGTTGCTCATCCGTGCAGAGCGTAATTTTTGGGAGTCAATTTCTGTCATCTGGGCTACAAGACGCTCAAGCACCTGCTCAGACGACATTTCTAACGAAAATATCGCCACGTTACGCTTCAGCTCCAAGCCAACATGCCGCGCAATCCCGATTAAAAAGCCTGTTTTGCCCATGCCAGGCCTGCCCGCTACAATGGAAAAATCCGAAGCATGCAGCCCGTCGAGCACAACATCGACCGACCTCAAGCCTGTGCCCAAACCGCTCAGTTCACCGGTGTGCATACTCTTTTCGGAAAGTCGTTCAATGTAATCTCGCACCACATTGCGGACCGGAACCAAGCCGCTCTTATAGCGGCTCTCACCGATGCCGAACACAGATTGTTCTGCCATCTCGATGGTCGTATCAATGTCAAAGTCTTTGCGATATGCTAATTTGGCAATATCATTAGCAGAGGCAAGCAGCCGCCGGCGAATGGCTAAATCATTAATGCTTTTAGCATAATATTCAGCGTGCAGAGATGATGGCACGCGATTTGCCAAACCAGCCAAATAATCCACGCCGCCGGTGTCATCAGCGTGGTTTTGTGCAATGAGTTCATTCCGAATGGTGAGTGCATCAAAAGAACGCTCGGTTGCATACAGATGTTGAATCGCTTCCCAGATATATTGATGGCTCTTGTAATAGAAATCATTTGCCTCAACGATTTGAGACACATCCAGATAGACATCTGGATTAATCAGCACCGCGCCAATCAGCGCTTCTTCCATATCCCGATCAAACAGCTGACCAGGAAGTAAGTCACTCTCGCTGCTCATATACTGATCTTGATCGCTCATCCCTGCTCCTGATCCTCACGAGGCATGGGTGGTGAATTCCGCACCAGGATTTTATTGGGGATTAAGATCTTCACCATCCCCCTGGTCCTCTTCTGGACTGCTGTCTTCGTCCTCATCCTCGGATTTTTCCGGCTTTTGTTTGCCCAATTGATCCAAAAAATCCTCAAACACCGAGAGGTCACCCGGCAGCTCAGCGCCTTCGCTGCCTTCTTCCATTTCTTCGGGAGTTTCTGGCTCAGGCCGGATGCCGGCACGTTCTAGAACTTCTTCATCTACAAAAATGGGCACGCCTGTGCGTACCACCAAAGCAATCGCGTCCGAAGGCCGGCAATCGATCCGCTTTTGGGCACCATGCTGCTCAATAATTAAGTTCGCAAAATACGTATCCGACTCCAGTGCGGTGATTTCTACAGAAATCAAGCATCCATCCAATGAACTGATCAAATTTTTCATTAGGTCATGTGTTAGTGGACGCGCTACTTCGATCTTCTGCAAGGCAATTGTGATCGATTCGAACTCAAATAGCCCGATCCAAATTGGCAGATAAAGCTCGTCTTCTTTATCTTTCAACACCACAATGCGGTCTTGATTGATCAGACTTACACGGACGCTATTGATGATACATTCTTTCATTTTGCCCATATTCACTCGCTTAATTCTTATGAACGCTGAAATGCTAAATTGATTCTAACACGGCATTGCGTACTCTGACCTTATTTTACCCTTTATTTTGCCAGCTCTCGCGATATCAATTTTGGGGAGGGAGTTTATGTTGAATAAATATAAAAAATCTGCAGCTCTTGGCACGCTCAATCTCGCCGGTCTCCTGATTGCGCAGCCTACCCCTAGGGTACTATGCAAGAACAGGTGGGGTTGACCGAAGGTCGTTAGAGTGTATAGCCTTCCCGTAGAGGCACCATGCCAGAACAGCGTTAGTTGGGTGCAATTTCGTTCTGCTATTTTCTCAGAACGCAGAGTTTTTAGGCTATAATATGAAAGCAAGTTTAAAGAAGTTTATCATTTTGCTAACAAGTTTTTTCTAACTTGCATTGCTACCAATAATCGCTTTAATGCGTTTATATTAACAGCTTAGTGATTGTTTAATCGAACCGGTTCGTAGATGAGGTTTTTTTGTTAGCAAATAATCAAGTAAAAGTTTTATGTATTGAAGGCAATCGTAACCACGAATATGCCTTTGCCGATGAACTTGCCAAGCGCGGTTACCGGGTGAAAACTGTTAATAACGGAACGGCTGGCATAAACTTGCTTCCAGAGTTTACTCCTTCAATCGTCATCATAAACGCTGCCTCACTGCGCACAGATGGCTCCCGCATTTCCAAGCGTTTTCGCAATTGCTTACCAACTTGCCCGATAGTGTTGATCGTGCCTGATCATGCTGACATAGCCAAGAACTCAGAAGTGAACATTGTTTTGCAGCTGCCTTTTACCGTTCAAAAACTGATTAACCGCATGCAACTCTTCCAACACAACCGTGAGGAAGATGTTTGCACAGTCGGTCCGCTGCAGCTTAATGCTGCCTCCCATATGGTTACTTATCACGGTAAAGAGTGCTGCCTGACACCGCGGCTCGCACGCTTGCTGCTTGAGTTAATGAAAACACCCGGTGAGGTTGTACCACGCGATACGTTATTTCGGCGTGTGTGGGAAACCGACTATCTCGGCGATACCCGCACCCTAGACGTGCACATTAGCTGGCTGCGGCGGGCACTCGAGGACGATCCACATCACCCGGCGCTGATCCGAACGGTCCGCTCTGTCGGCTATAAACTTGATTTGTAATAACTCCTCATTCCCAAAAATAGATTCTCCAATGCCCTGCAATGGGCTTTTTTGTGCTCGCATCAGTCGAAGAAAATAAAAAAAGGCTGCCAGCCACAGCTGCAGCCTCAAAAAAGTGTTTTTAAGGGATCCCTGTGACGAGAGCCAACAAAATCCCTCCAGCAATCACGCTGCCCAACTGCCCGGCTGTATTTGAACCCATGGCATGCATCAGGATGAAGTTCGAGGGGTCTTCTTCTAAAGCCATCTTAGCAGAAAGCCGGCCAGCCATCGGGAAAGCACTAATCCCGCAGGCACCAATCAGCGGGTTGACCTTGCCATGCGTAATCACCGACATCAACTTGCCAAAAAGTAAACCGGCAACTGTGTCAATCACAAAAGCAAGCAGCCCTAGCCCTAAAATGGCTAACGTGCTCCAATTCAAAAAGCTTTCAGCTGTCATCGTGGAGCCGATCGCCAGACCCAAAAAGAGCGTGGCGATGTTGATGAGCTCATTTTGCACCATTTTGCTCAGGCGTTCCACCACCAGCGCCTCGCGCAGTAGGTTGCCAAGCATCAGGGCTGCCATCAGCGGAGCCGCATCTGGTGCTACGAGCGCCACTAAGAGTGTGACTAGGATGGGAAAAATGATTAACGTCAAGCGGGAAACAGGCTTAGGGCTATACTCCATGCGAATCAGGCGTTCTTTGCGGGTGGTCATCAGTTTCATAATCGGAGGCTGAATAATAGGGATTAGGCTCATATAGGAATAAGCCGCCACCGCGATAGGCGCTACAATTTCTGGCGCTAACTTAGTTCCCACAAAAATTGCCGTTGGGCCGTCAATGGCGCCGATCACACCAATGGAAGCAGCCTGATTGAGCGGAAAGCCTAAAGCTAAAGCCAGCAGCAGGGTGCCATAAATACCGAACTGGCCAGCAGCCCCCAGAAGCACCATGCTGGGCTGCGAAAGCAGGGGGCTGAAGTCTATCATTGCACCAACGCCGATAAAAATCAGCAGCGGAAAGAGCTCCGTACTGATGCCAGCGTCATAGATAACTTTCATAAAACCGACCTGATTCGACATCCCCAAGTTTGCCATCAGGCAGCCAAAACCAATGGGCAGCAAGAGCACGGGTTCATATTCTTTAACGATTGCCAAATAAATTAATATCAGTCCAACAAGGATCATCACGGCGTTGCCCCAGGTGAAGGTTGCAAAGCCTTTAGAGAGTTCGGTAAGCAGAGTGGTCAAATCCATGCTGCAATTCCTTTAGCCTTCATATGTGAACATCAGCTGGTTATGCTGCACTTGGTCGCCCACTTTAATGTGTACCTCGGCAACGGTGCCATCCCTGCCGGCGCGGATTACATTTTTCATCTTCATCGCTTCCAGCGTGCAGAGCGGCTGCCCGGTTTTGACCACATCCCCCGGCTTTACTTTGATCTCCACAATCACCCCTGGCAAGGGCGAGCGTACTTCTTGCATGGAAGCAGCTGGTTGGGAAGTAGCAGCGGCTAGCTTTACCGCGGGCGCCGCAATAGATACAGGCTGCGCCTGAACAGATTGGGCTGCAGTTTCCTCTGGCCAAACCTCATAGACCTGCCCATTAACCTCGGCTTTAACCGGCCTGGCATGTATATCCTCGATTTTTACAGCGTAAGTTTTCCCTGCGATGGTAACGTTGATATTCATCCTCTCCGTCCTCTGGTGCCTTGATGGATTTGTTGCAGACGGCCTTTCAACAGCCATTGGCTGGTTGGAGCAGCGCCAGCCTTCTGCTCGATCTGCTGGCGGGCGCGCGTCTGCGATAGGGCAAAAGCCACCGCCACAGCGGCTGCTTCGGCTTTGTAATCGGTTTCAGCTGGAAGCTCCGCGGGCTGCTCAGCGGCTTCTACTTCTGGTGATTTGGTGCTTGTGGTGAGTAAAACGAGGAGTGCCATAATCCCCCAGAGCGCTATAATCATCACAAACACCAAGCCCATGCCAATCCCGGCAATCGCCAAACCTTGTAACAAGATATTCGTCATGATGCCCACGCTTTAGACCGGCATATTGCCGTGTTTGCGCGGCATGGTGCTCTCCACCTTATTAGACAGCACTTCCAGCGCTTCGATGAGTTTCTGGCGGGTTTGCGCCGGCTCGATGATCTCATCAATATAGCCAGCATGCGCCGCGGCATAGGGATTGAGGTATTTTTGGCGATATTCTTCTTCCAAGCGCTTGCGCTCGGCTTGCGGATCTGGTGCTGTGCTGATTTCCTTGCGATAGAGGATGTTGACAGCACCCTCCGCCCCCATCACTGCAATTTCAGCACTTGGCCAGGCATAGGTGATATCCGTCCCCAGATATTTGCTGCTCATAACGACATATGCTCCGCCGTATGCCTTCCGCGTTACGACGCTCACCTTTGGCACAGTTGCCTCAGAATAGGCATACAGCACCTTGGCGCCGTGGCGGATCACGCCGCGATGCTCTTGGTCAACACCGGGTAAAAAGCCGGGTGAATCGACAAAAGTAACAATCGGCAGGTTAAAGGCATCACAAAAGCGCACCATGCGGGTGATCTTATCGGCAGAGTCAATATCCATCACGCCAGCCAAGGACTCGGGTTCTTGCGAAATGATGCCGACTGGGTTGCCATTGAGACGTGCCAAACCGACGATTGCATTTGCAGCAAAGCCGGCTTGCAGCTCGAGGAACGAACCAACATCAACGATTTGCGGAATGGCGGTGTGCATGCTGTACGCCTCTTGAGGGTCCATCGGCACCAAGCTGTTAAGCGCATCCGCCCGCCGATAGGGATCATCTTCGGGGGTGGATTGTGGCGCTTGATCGATATTATTCGAAGGGAGATAACTGAGCACCTTCCGGCAGAGCGCCAACGCATCCTTTTCGGTCGGGCTGACCAAATGTGCCGTGCCGCTGATGGCTAAATGCACATCCGCACCACCCAATGATTCAAAGTCAACTTCTTCACCGGTTACGGTCTTGATCACTTGTGGACCGGTGAGGAACATATAAGATTGCTTCTGCACCATGATAATTAGGTCAGTGAGTGCGGGGGAGTAAGCCGCTCCGCCAGCGCAAGGTCCCATAATCAGACTGATTTGCGGCACAACGCCGGAATATTGCGCGTTGCGGCGGAAGATTTCGGCATATCCACCTAAGCTCTTAACACCTTCCTGAATGCGCGCGCCGCCAGAGTCAATCAAGCCGATAATCGGGCAGCCGTTCTTGACGGCTAAGTCCATCACCCGGCAGATCTTGCGGCTGTGCATTTCGCCTAGGGCGCCCCCTTGCACAGTGAAATCCTGAGCATAGACGTAAACCGTGCGGCTATCAATCTTGCCATAACCGGTTACCACACCATCCCCCAGCGGGCTTTCGGCTTGTGGGTCGTTTTGCTGCACCACCAGACTTTCAAGTTCTCTAAAAGTGCCATGATCCAGCAGTAAGTCCAAGCGTTCACGGGCTGTGAGGTAGCCTTTGGCGTGCTGCCTGTCGATGCGCTCCTGACCGCCGCCAAGTTTTGCTTGGGCTTGTATCTGTTTGAGTTGTGCTAATCGGGGGTCTTCAGCCATACCTCTCCTTTAGAGTTTATTTAAAAATATGCCGCATTGCAGGTGAGTGTCAATGGGCAATTCATGTGCCAATTGTAACAGTTTTGACAAAAAATAGTAAGAGGGTGTTGAAAATGTCCAGAACATTAAAAAAATGAATAACTTTATATTCAAGAAGATTACAATATGTTCATAAACTGCAAACCCCACCCCTTTGATTCCCCTCCCCAGCGTCTCGTTTCAGTGTAAAACTTTCTGCTCGATGCTGGTGAGGGGAAAGATGTTTGCGAGGCTGTCCAAAAAGGGT
>LDZT01013513.1_pt1 | contig 11951 bp, 12 predicted proteins | sample 615521 | NCBI WGS metagenome assembly LDZT01 (sample SAMN03408292, study PRJNA278302) | terrestrial metagenome | isolation source: oil reservoir sample SB1 | place: USA: Alaska, North Slope, Schrader Bluff formation | collected 2011-09
CTGGTAGAATTTTCGTTATAAAGATATGGAATTTTTGCTTAAATCGAGTCGAAATGAATTACTACTCTTCATCTAGGAAGAGGGTTCCTGTTATTTTTCGGATAACCCAATTATCGAAGTTTTCATCCGAGTCAAATCCTTCTCCAAATATGATGTCGTCTTCGGAGGTGATTTTCACCATGTCATCGGAGTATATCTTCTTTTTTTTCTGATTTAGCTACCACTTGTTCAATTTTTTCAAAAATAGATGATAATACTGGGCTCACTACTTCCGCTAAAGATATTTCTTCATTTTCTAGTATACCGTATTTTCTCTTTGCTTTTTCTGCTTCTTCTGTTGTAACATTAAATCCTTGAGAAATAGCATCTGTTATATCTTTTCCTGCAATATCAAATGTAGAGCTCGTAATCATATAACCATTCTTAACAATGCTCACATTGGTGCTTTGATATCCTATTTCAACCAAACAAGCATTTTCTTGATTGTTTCCATTCATTAAAGATCTTTTTAAGGATAATGCTTCTGCTTCTAGAGAAATGAGCTCCACTTCACTTTTCTCTGCAATTTCTTTGTATTGACCTACAACCATTTTGGAAACTGCCATAACTAAAATCTTGTTAGCTTCTTTTTTTGAAGACTTGTCCATAAGTTGCCAATCTAAAACAACCTCATTTAATGGTAAGGGAATATATTTTCTTGCTTCAAAACCAATAGCTCCTTCTATTTCTTTTTCAGACATAGGAGGCATTTCAATAGTAGTAAAAAAAGTTGAAAAATCAGGCAGAGAAAAACTAACTCTTCTTTTTTTAACTTCTGCTTCAAGCATTAAAGCTCTGATAGCTTTTGATATGTTTTCAATATCTGGGTTTAAATTATTTTTATCAAAAGATCTAAAAAAGTCTCTGCAAGCTAAATCTAAGTTGACTTCGCCATAATTATTAAGAACAAATTCATTTTTATTTTGTGAAATTTCTACAAACCTGATTGCTTTTGTTCCAATATCAATCCCTATTCCACTCGTTTTGTTTTTATTTTTAAAAAACATGTTAAGATAGTTTTAAAATATTTCTTTATTAAAATAATTATATCATCTAATTTTTTCTTGACAAGTACATGATAACACATTTTTCAAAAATCAAAGAACTTCTTAATTTATTTTTTCCTAAGCAGTGCATAAATTGCAACAGAGAAGGATCTTTTTTGTGTGACGACTGCCTTTCTTTAATTGAAATAAATAACTTCCAATATTGTTTATGTGAAAAATTAGAAAAAAATAATAAGTGTGAAAATTGTAAAAATAAATACTTAGATAAAGTTTTTTCAGCAACATCTTTTAAGAATAAAATTATAAAAAAAGCAATTCACAAATTAAAATATTCTTACATCAAAGAACTTTCTGTCCCTCTTGCTTATTTAATGATAAGACATCTTCAAGTTATTGATTGTCAAATTAATAATGATTTTTTCTTAGTCCCCGTTCCCCTCTCGGACAAAAAGAAAAGAACGAGAGGATTTAATCAGTCAGAAGAAATAGCTAAAATAATTTCTGAAGTAACAGGACTCCCGCTACTCAATTGTGTTAAGAAAATTAAAGATACGAAATCACAAACAGAAATGAAAAAGAACCAAAGACAAGAAAATGTTAAGAATGTTTTTTTTATAAATGAAAATGTAGAAAACAAAAACATCATCCTTATAGATGATGTATACACAACTGGAGCGACAATGGAAGAAGTAGCTAAAAAGCTAAAAGAATCAAAAGCAAATATCGTCTGGGGAATTACTGTTGCCAGAGAAACAGTTGACCTTTAGTATTATTTTGTATAGAATGACCTCATTAATGGAGAGGTGCCAGAGCGGTCGAATGGGGCACCCTGCTAAGGTGTTAGCTGTGAAAACGGCTCGAGGGTTCGAATCCCTCCCTCTCCGCCATTTTTTATCTCCCCAATTCTTTAGCTATCATGTATCTTTGATATGCTTCTTCATATTTTGAAAATAATAGTGCTTTTGGATATTCAACGTTTAATCCAGCCGCAACTCCCCCGCCAATACCACCGTAGATTAATTCTTCGGGAGTGTTTTGATAAATTTGATTTTTAGTAGTTCCTGCTTCTCGCTCTTTAATGTAAATCATGACACCTTCGCTAAACTCTGTTTCTTTTGCTTCTTTAGCGAACTTTTTAATACTGTCTGCTGGAACGCTTACTAAATCTTTAACTTGTTTAGGCAAAAAACTACTTGCAATGTCCCCTACTATATCGGCGTACTTTTCTTCAATTTTTTCAACCTTATCATCTTGAAGCGTTCTAAAAACCTCTCTTCCCACTTCTCTTTGAAGCTCCTTGTCTTTATCGGCTAATTTTGTCTTGAAAAGAAAATCCCATAACTTGCCAGGCGCTTCTTTTACTTTTTCAATAGTTGAAGTCAAAATATTGTTTGTCGCTGCTCGTCCATATGTGTCATAATAATTCTTTCCGTCTCTTGTATATTTTTCTTGGCCATATGTGTCAACAAATTTTATTATCTTCTCCCCCTCTGGTGTATACATTACTTCATATTCATTAGGCAGAAGAACTTTGTCGGCAACACAATCTTTTCCATTCCACTTTTCATCAATTTCACATCTATATTCCTCTTCCTCCCCCTCCTCTTCTTCTTGATTTAAGAAAGGTATCTTTATTTCAGGAATCTTAATCTCAGGTATTTTAATTTCAGGAATTTTAATATTTTCAGTAATGCTATCTATATTTATTTGAGGGGTAGATTTTTTCTCTCCTGCAAAAGAAGAAACTTGCACATCAACTTTTGCACACCTTGCTGGTATATTAGATCTTTTAAGACATGTTGTTGAACAAAAACTAGGAATGCCTCCACTATAACTACCGGTAATTTGGCACTTATGCCCTCTTTGAATGTATTCTAAACATTCAGGGTCGCTAATCTTATTATTATCAACCATAATAATGCACTCGTAACCAGAAAGTTCTTGGCTAAATAATCCCATAAAATCATCCCAAAAACTAGCACTGGCATAAGATGTGCTTAGAAATAATATTGATAAAGATAATAATGTTATTTTTTTGATCATATGTATTATTATATACAATTAAAAATAACAAATCAATGCGGTACCTTTTGGTTGAAATTCTAACTTTTTTTGAACAGAACCCAGAATAATGAGGTGCGTTTTGGTTTTATCTTAATCAGAGAAAAGCGGAAACGCTCTAATTCTAATCGCAAAAGGGCAAAAATTCCTTCCCCCCAACCCCCTTCCTTTTTGCCCTTTTGCTTTTCGGGCTTCGCCCGATTTTTTTGCGGGGCTATAAAATTAAATAGCGTAAACAAGGTTAGTTTTCTTTCAGAAAAAGTTTATACCCCTCAAAATCTTCTGACTTTCTATACTCAAATCTTTCAAAAATTTGAATACGGACACGCTCTTGCAAATGTTCACGCTGTTTCTCTTCGTCTCCAATCTTCCGCAACCATTCTGGCGGTTTTTTGATAAATTCTTCCATCAATTCCGTGTTTTCCGAAAATGCTTGAATATCCATGTAGAAAATATCCTCAACGGATTCTTCTTTTTCTCCCTCGTTGAGTGGTGATAGCTGAACAAGTTGCCCAACCTTTGCCTTATTTAAAATCAAAATCTGTTTGTCTATTTTCCGATGGTATGTCTCGAAAACAGGAATTGATTGGCCGTTAAACTCATACCAGCCACCAAATCCCTTTATTTCAAGTTGTTTGATGTCTCTATGCCACTTTGGCTTGAAGTTCTTTGAGTCCTCAAAAAACCGCCAGAATGCGATGTTGGTTGCGAAAATTACTATGTCGTCGGGATTTTCAAATTTTTCCAGTGTTACCTCAAAATTTTCTTTAGTAATTTCTTCGCAATCTTTTGCTATATCATCCAGAAAATATGAATCTTCGCCGGAAGCGAGATCGCGTCCGTAATTTTCGCCCCAGCCGACATAATGCACATGCCACTCGTCAAAAAATGAGGCCTTATCGTCAACAATATTTATTCCCAACCGTTCTTTTTTATCAGTCTTTTCTTTTGTTTCATCTTCATATGACTTAAAGTGCTTCGCGAAAATGTCGCGCATATTCGCACCCTCATAAAATGATTTCAACACCTCTTTTTTGAATTCCTGTATTCTTTTTTGACTTATATTACCCGCCTTATGCTTTGCAGAAATTTGTTTTTCCGATTCTTCTTTGATTTTATTCAAAAAAGGAATAAGTTTTTCATCAAAGATCTCGTCGAGCTTTGATGTATCAAGTCCAATTTCTGCAAGCATATTTCCAGCTTGTTTTAGGTCAGTTGCCAACGCAATAAAATCATCAATCGAATGCCCGAGGTCACTTAATCTGTGAACATGTAAGTCAGGCAGTTGATAATTTTCAATCTGTGAGTATTTACCATCGCCGTCTGCAGTGGCACTTTGTAAAATACGAGCGAGGAGCAATAGGAAATATTGCTTGTAATATTTTTCACTTCCGTGATGTCCTTCCCAAAAATCAAGTTTTTTCTCGAAAAGCCCCTTTCGGAAGTAGAACATAATTACTTCATCCAATGTTTTTGGGGTTATATCGTGCCCAATCCAAGAAGCATCAGAGTCTGGTGGCTGCTTGTATTCCCAAAGATATTTAATATAGTCATACCTTTTCTTGAATAGACAATATGCACCAATGGCAAAAACAATTTCTAAAAGATTTTGATACTTAAGCTGTGAAGTAGCAAAATCCCTAATTTTTTCCTCGGTTTCTAGAGCAGATTGCCTTTGTTCCTTATTCAAGTTTGGCTCAATAATTGCCTTCAGCTCATCAAATTTTTTCAACCATGCCTTCAGTTTTTCTTGCGTATGAAGATCATTTTCTGAATCAACAAGCTCTTTAATTCTTTTCTCTAACCCTTGCTCTGCGTCAAGTTTATTGTATTGCTGTAAATCCTTATGTAAAATAATATGTCCGTAATTCCAAACCTCTCCTCGGTGGTAGTCGGGAACATGAATACCGTCAACCAAAGACGAAACTAATGATTGGAAAATAGCCGTTTGTTTTTCAGAAACGATATATTTAACAGCCGAGAAAAAATACTTATCAAAAAGTTCGAGATAGGAAAGCTGAAAATTACCCTTTCTCCCGAGTCGATTAAAAACAATATCTGTATACCAATGGATCGCCGCAGCATAGGCAGATTTATCATCACGCTGTACTGCTGTTCTGGTGATTTCTGCTAATTTGCGTAGTATCTGCTCAATGAATAAAGCATTGTTTTCTCGTGACGAAAGCTCGGCGAGTATCCAATTTATATGATAAACAGCAAATCTGCTGATTTCTTCGTTTTGCGAATTTATAGCGGCTTCATACACCCGTACAATCTGATTCATAGCCGTTGAAAAACTAACCAGATATTTTTCTGGATCAAAAGCGAGCCGAAATTTTGCTTCTTTCTCATCTTTCTTATACAAATCGAAGAAGTCTTGGCTTACAACTAATTGTTCAAACTTGTCTGGGTCGCCTTTTTGTATTTCAAAAACCTTTTTTACAGAATCACTTATTTTTTTTAACCCATCCAAAACAAGCTTGTTCTTTTGCCGTTTTGTTTCAAATACCAAAATATCCCCCATACCTTCAAGGGACTGAATCAAAACATCCTGCTTGGAGGAAGTCGTTTTTTTATTCAATAGATTTCTCAACATCTTCATAAAGTTGATTAAGGACATATCCCGTATTACTCATAAAAGTCTTGATTCGATTTATAACTCGCCAGATTGCAAACGCAATTCCGATGAAAATAAATAAAACAACCCAAGCAAGTATTTTCCACTCTATGGAGTCAATATCGTCCTGAACAAAAAAGCGCAAGGAAACTGCCACCACAATATTTATTAATAGAAATGGAGGGAGGATTTTATTTTCCCAAGTATTATCAAACGAGCGAGTAATAACATCAGAATTGTAACGCTCAGATATTTTTGAAATTATTTCTATACTCAAAGGTACTAAAAAAGCAATTATTACCGCCTCAAATGCAGCAACATCAGACAAAAATGTCGGATTTGGTGTTACCTCTCCGAGCCAATTTAGCCACGAGAAATTGATTGAGATTTTAGGGAATGATAAAAAAGCATGAATCCTAAAAATTCCAAGGATATACCCTAAAACCAGTCCAACTAAAAAACTTATCCCAATAAGAGTTTTTTGGTTTGAGAAAAAATTTTTAAGTTTTGGTAATTTTTCAAGCATAGCTAAATAACTGATAAAATTTTCTACTTCCCCGATTTTCGTCTATTACATTCTTTACATAACATCTGGCAATTTTTGTCTGTCGTTTTTCCGCCCTCATACCAAGGGGTTATATGGTCTGCTTCCATTTCTTCTATTTCAAATTTTTCTTTACATTTTACGCAAACACCTTTTTGTTTCTCGTAAATTTTTTGTTTTGTGGCGTCAGAAAATGCACGAATAGAAAGATATTTTTCATTGCGAGTTAAAATATATGGATAAATACCGCTCTTTTTGGTTACATCATCATCAAGTATCAATCTTTCTGTTTCTTCTTCAATTTCTTTCGTATTATATTTTTCGTCTTTATAAGTATTATAAAGAGTACCCCATTCAACCCCTTTCATAAATTTTCTTTTTTTAGTGAAAGTTGTACTCACCCAAGTAATAACATCTTGAAAATACCTCCACAAAGCACTTGCGTTTTGATCATGTTGGTGTTTTGACATATAATCTTCAATTTTTCCATTAGAAATCCAATTGATAGCGGTTTCTAAATATTCTTGTCTAATTGGCGAGCCATTTAGATAATCGCTACCAATCCCGTAAGCGGCGCAGCCATTTTTACTAAAATAGCGTTTAGCGTCAGAAACCCACGAACCTGAATAGACTGCATTTCTCAATTCTTGATCGGTCAATCTTTCGCCAGCAATGTTAATTATTTTAAACCATTCCAATTTTTCGCTATCAGTACCAGAACAGAAATATATCGTCAATTCATAATTCAAAATTTGTTCTTTTTTGTCTTTTGTTAAATTATGAAAAGCTAATCCGTCCACTGAAAAATCGCCATTAACATATTGGCAAGCTGAAATTGTCCTTTGTTGTCCGTCTATTACTTCAAAATTTCCGTCTTCACGAACAGCCCAATACATCACATTCAGAGGAAAGTTTCTTGTGATAGTATCAATAACGGCGTCTCTTTGTTTATCTTTATAAATAAACTCCCTTTGATATGGCGGACGAATATCAAGTTTACCACCATAACCCACGACACCGTTTTCGTCGTTATCTTTAAAGCCGTTGGTTAATTCACTAACTGTAATTTTTTTAAGTTCTATTTTCATAATTTTATTTATTAACTTTCTTATTTTTTATAATAATTCGCGCGTAAATGCTTGAATATAATTCGCCAGTTTCTACATCTTTAAATGCAGGCGATTTTTTGTCTAATTTTGGATCATATAAACGATAAAGTGTACCCTTGGCATTAAAAGTAAATTTGCCAGTCGGTTTTCCATTTTTATCCAAAATTTCCATTTTTCTATTTGATTTAAAATCAATAGATCCCACTATTCCTAAAGCAATTATTTCAAATTGGTCGGGGTTATATTTATCCATAAAAGTAATTGGCACGCCCATTGCACCTTTATAATCCATAGGAATATCTTTTGTTACATCAATATTGATTGCGTCATAATTAACATATTTAGGAAATTTATCTTCATTCCCATAATATTTTTTATAAAGAACTAAGTCTTCGTGTCTTTCTTTATAATCTAAATTTGTATACCAACGCACCCCTTTAACTCTAATGAATTTATTTCCATTCTCATCAATCCTGCTACTGGCGGCGGTTAATGGATAATCTTTTGGAACCCCAAACTCTCTATCGCCACTATGAATACTAGCTCCTAACCACATCTTATTTTCTTTAAATAATCTAAATGTTTCTTTATAAGTTATAGCGTTTACATTTCCAATTATTATAAATTTTTTATCATATTCCATGAGTTGTTCTACATACTCTCTAAATAAAGAAAATGGCGGGTTTGTCACAATAATATCGGCTTGTTTCAAAAGTTCTTTACTTTCCTCACTGCGAAAATCACCATCTTTTTTTAAATGTTTAACCCCAATTTCTTCAATATCTGGAACATTATTTTCATTTTTATCTCCTTTGTATTCCAAATAAATTGCTTTTTCAGAATTATTTTGACTAAATAAATTTATCTCTTGATTTTTATAACAAGTGGTGATTAATTTTTTTAGACCTAATTTTTCAAAATTATGAGAAAAATAATGAAAGAAATTACTTACACGAGGATCATCGCAATTACAATAGACAACTTTATTTTTAAAATGCTCTTTATAATGCCCTAATTCCTTTTCAATATCTGAAAGCTGAGTATAAAACTCATCTTTCTTTGCCTTATTAGCACTGCGTAAATTTTTATTTGAAGATATTGCCATATTTTTATTTTTTGCTTTTAGTATCGCTTTGTTATTATGTTTACATATTCAATCATTTTTGAAAAACCATTTATATTGAAAGTAAAATAAGAATTGATGATATGAATGCCAATATAATCATAAGTGTTGGTAAAAGTTTAAATAATTTTGTTACATTTCGTTCTTGCTGAGCAAATGCTTCTAATTTCGCAATACCTTCTTTAGCTTTATTTTCATCTTGCTTTTCCAACCCTTCTTTTAATATATCAGCGACATTGTGCATTTCTTTTATGTCGGCTTTAAATATTTCAAAATCCTCATACCAAAATTTCTTCATAAAATATAAGCCGAGGCAAATATTCATAAATAAAAATAGCTCCCCAAGTATAAAGAAATTTTTACATTCAATATCCTTAATGGCCGTAAAACCAAAGCCAGCTATTATGCCAGAGACAGTAATAATCTGTCCTAGAAAAGAAAGTCCATTGTCGGCGGATTTTCTGGCTTGAATTATAAAATCTCGCCTCATGTCTATCGTAACTCCTAAATATTTATGTGCTTTTTTTAATATTTCCATATCCTTATTTCATTAAATCATCAAGCGAAACGCCGAGAGCGTCCGCAATTTTTTTAACAGTATTAATGGTAGGATTTGGTGTCGCTCCCGCCTCTATTTTCGCAATCGTATGAAAAGCTAAATCAGCCCTTTTTGAGAGTACATCTTGAGAAATACCGAGCTTGTTTCGATATTTTTTTATATTCCCGCTAATTGTGGATTTTTCGTTTGACATTATCGTATAGTTTTACTATGATAGTTAGTGAGGATACAAAACCTTTATCATCAATAGTTAGTATATGGAATTTTTATCACTTAGTCAAACAAATTTTTTAGGGAGTTCCTTTGTGTTGTCCGCGCACTGGGATGGTGAGGCAAGGGCAACTATCAATAAATTAGCCACGCGAAAAAATCGGGTGAAGCTCGAAAAGCAAAAGGGCAAAAAAGAAGGGGGCTGGGGGGAAGGAATTTTTACCCTTTTGCGATTAAGAATAGAGCGTTTCCGCTTTTCTCTGATTAAGAGAAACACAAAACAGAAAATTTTTCATCTCCTATTAAAAGAAAAAAAATGGGGAGGCAGAAAAAAATAAAAAATGTAATAAAGAATTTTCTGTTTTGGTTTGCCGTAGCGGAGCGGAGGCAAACGAAAACGCACATCATTATTCTGGATTTTGTTCAAAAAAGTTAGAATTTCAACCAGAAGGTACCGCCAAATTTCTTTTCATAAAACTTTAAAAAAATAAGCTTGAAAAATAAAATTCAAGCTCAAAGAGATATATAATTTATAAAAATAATCAATGCGGAGGGAGAGGGATTCGAACCCCCGGTGAGTTGCCCCACAGTAGTTTTCAAGACTACCCCATTCGACCGCTCTGGCATCCCTCCGTATGGTGAAATGGTATAACAAAAAGAGTGTATTGTCAATTTTGATGAAAACCTAAATCAGCTGGATTGCTGCCCCCTGAAATATACAACATCTCTCCCCCGTTTTTTTCAAAAGTATATCTTAATTGCTTAACTTCTTCTGCTAATTTTCTCGTTTCTTCTGGTATTTCTTTTTTAATGTAACCCTTGGACCAATATTCTAAAATTAACCTACTGTCTCCAAAAATCTTTTTGCAACCCTTTTCAAGAGCAATCTCTAATGCAAGCTTACAAGCAAGCAATTCACCAAAATTATTTGTAACACTTTCCTTAATTAAAAAATTGCCCCTTTCATTAACACCTTCTTTAAGCAATGTCTTGCCATTTTTATCAGTAACACTGATCTCGACTCCCATACCAAGCCCTGTTCCTGCATCAAAATATACCCCATCAACCGATGCAGTATTTTTTAAAGAATAGTCGGCTCCCATTTGAAGCCATCGCTCTGCCTGATCTTTACTCTCAAAGCTTTTATATTTAGCCTTCTTGCCTGAAACAATACTTTGACACTCGTCCCAAGAATCAACTATTCCATTTTCTCCATTTATTGAATATGCGTAATATTTTTTCTTTGCCATATAGTTATCTTACAATAAAAAATAAAAAGAGAGAAGTATTATACTGCTCTCCCGTTTGAGATAAATCCTGTTGCAGATCCAATATCATGGACATTCCTTTTTGATTCTCTCAATGCCATTTCCATCCATTTTTGACCATAGTCAAAATATGGATTATAAATAGATGCATATGTGTCGCCGGGGCAATCAACGTGAACTCCGTTGATACTATTTTCCCTTTCGCTGTGGGTGATCATCATCCATGCAATTTCATACACCCCCAGACCAAATTCATTTGGAAACATTTCTTTTCTTACTAAGTCAACTGACTTATTAAGATGGTTGATTCCAAACTGGGCAGGAATAATAATTATATCTCCTGCTTCCTTTTGGGCTGTTGATAAAACATCCAGACATCTGATTGTTTTATCTTCTCGACGGATCTTTTTTTGTTCAATCTTAATATGAGAATGGAACCTTCTCTGATCTTCAAGAAAGCTCAATGCTTGCATTGTTTCGCGAGCATAGCTTTCTTTCATTTTGGGAATCACAAACAGTGCCTCTGCACCATCTGGGATACTTTCTTCCATAACCCTTTCTATAAAGGGTTCGCTCACCTCAATAGAAACAAATTTGTTTATAATCTCAATTTGTTTCCACAGGTCCTTTGGGTGATAGCACCTCGGATAATTCAATTCTTTTTTCATTACACACCTCGGCTTTCTAATTGTAAAGAAGCCGTATATCTTGTATAATACTACTGACATTTTGTCAAAGCCCTTATAGTTCAATGGATAGAATATAGGCTTGCGGAGCCTACGATAGAGGTTCGACTCCTCTTAAGGGCACACATGAAAACTCCAATTGAAAATATTCCTGGTGTCGGTAGCGCCTACCAAAAAAGATTAAAAAAACTAAAAATTAAAACTTTAGGTGATTTTTTGTATAACTTTCCAAGGGACTACAAGGATTTTTCTAAAATATCAAAAATTAAAGATATTAAAATAAATGAAATAAATAGTATCGCTGGAAAAATAGTAAGCATTGAAGAAGAAAAAAGTCCTCACAAAAGAATGTCTCTTACTAAATGCTTAATTGAAGACGATACTGCTTCAATAGAAGCAATTTGGTTTAACCAGCCATATATGGCTAAATCATTAAAAGTCGGAGACGAGGTAATGCTTTCTGGAAAAATCAGCATAAACAGATACAGCGTTCAAATGACTTCCCCTGCTTTTGAAAAAATATCACTAAAAGAAAATATTCACACAGGAAGAATTGTTCCAATATATTCTGAGACAAAAGGAATAACTTCAAAATGGATTAGATATGTTTTAAGATCAATTTTAGATAAAATAAAAAGTAGAATACCAGAAACACTACCAGAAGAAATTATTAAAAAGTATAATTTATTAACCCTTAGTGATGCAATAGAAAAAATACATTTTCCTGA
>LDZT01012623.1_pt1 | contig 11942 bp, 9 predicted proteins | sample 615521 | NCBI WGS metagenome assembly LDZT01 (sample SAMN03408292, study PRJNA278302) | terrestrial metagenome | isolation source: oil reservoir sample SB1 | place: USA: Alaska, North Slope, Schrader Bluff formation | collected 2011-09
CTGGTGGTATAATCTGTCCTGTACGGGGCGTGGCACAGCCCGGTAGTGCGCACGGTTCGGGTCCGTGAGGTCGACGGTTCAAATCCGTCCGCCCCGACTAAAAAGCACTCCATTTTATGGAGTGCTTTTTTATTATTGAAAATAAATACAATCTAGATAATTTATTTGTAATTGTTACGATGTAACCGTTATTCACCACATGATTTTAGACATACATTTGCAATTAATTTCTTGCGCAATTAACCAAATACTTATGTATTACAGCAGATGTTTGGGCATTCCACTTTGGATATGGTCAAACGGTATTTAGCTATTAGTGAGTCAGATGTTAAAGATGCACAAATGCACGCGTCAACAGGCGAGAATTGGGGGCTGTGATGATGGTGTGCTTTTATTTGTCTCAGCTCTGAGAGGTTGTTCAAACTTTGTTAATGCTTATGGGCAAATGATCTCACTTATGCGTTTGTCCAATCTTTTTGCATATGCCAATAAAGAATCCTCGCTTGATAAATCATTCATTCGTATATGAACAACAGCATTGCATCTAATAAATAATAAATCTCCAAATTGCTCTTTTGAACCAAGTACAGTCATTGTGACATAATCTATGTAACCCCTGTCCCCAATTTCGTCGAGCTCTACTGCATCATCTGTAAGCCCATCATAAATTATTGAAAATGCGGATTCAATTTTTTCTTGGGATTCATAAAGAAATATCGTCACACCACCCTTGGTGTCCCCATCCTTTGCCAATTGTTGATAGAATGTTTTATCAGCTTGAGGTACATTATCAAACATAGCAGGAGCCATATCACGTATTTGTGCTCCTGAATATCCTGCGGGCAAATCACCATTATTTATTGCGATCTCTTCCAATTGAATGTCTGATAAGGGAATTTGTGTTGGCGTAGATGTTGGCTCTAGAGTGCTGGTTGGCTCTAGTGTGTAAGTTGGTGTTTCTGTGAATGTTGGCCCTGAATTACTTGAACAAGCAGTTATCGTCAGAGATAATAATAAAATAAAAATAAACCTCTTTTTCATGTTTCCCATCCTCTATATTGACTTTTCAACAAAAAATTCCATTCGCCCACGTAGTTATTCTCCAATATATGTCCATGTCCCACAATCTTCCAGCATCACTTGGAAGCCAGAACTTGGAACATACATGGTTCCGCCAGCCATACCGAAATGATTGTTGATAATGTCTCCTGTTGATGTTGTAATTTCCCAATAGCAATCATCTTGAGATCCGCTTGACCGCCACACACCTGGTGCGATCTCGCTGCCAACCAAATAGAAGCCATCTCTTTTATCCATTTTTGTTACATCCTGAGTTTGCGTAGGGGTTGCTGTATTTGTTGGGGTTGATGTGATTGTGGGGGTATATTCTGGTGTGGAAGTGAATGTAGCTGTAACAATTACTGGTGTGTAGGTTGGATTTGGTGTTAATGTAGGATAAGCAGTATAAGTTGGGTATGCTGTATTTGTGGGTACTTCTGTGAATCCCGCAACTATTGTTGAAACCCCCTCATTTATTCCGCTTTGAACTCGAGCTTCAATTGTTGGTTCCATGCGTTCTTCAATATTAGAACAGGAACTTAGCAATATCATAGAACAGATTATTATTATCAGGTTATATTTTTTCACTTTAACCTCCAAGTTTTCATTAGAAATGAATTTTTGTAAGCTCTTAATTATTCAGTAATGTTGGCTGATGTCCCTTGTCGCTTTCATGCCGTGGAGCGCGTCGATATGTTTGGTTTACCTGTCGAATTGGCGGCATATCTATCTGGTAACCATCCAATAATTGTTCGATAGTTAGGATTTGCACACGCGGATGTTTGCCCCATGGGGAGTCATAGAAACCTGCGCTAGCAGCTTCTGATCGCATCGGCTGTGTAGGCTCCTGTAAAGTTATTAAAACCCCAATCTGAGCGTTTTCTCGATCCAAAACGCCAACAAGATCACGGATGTGACTTACGCCAGTATGACCACCTTTAACAGAAATGATCACTTGTTTTGTTTTTCCAGAATCATCATCATGAAAATAGAGACGCCCATCGATGCCGCGGTCTGCACCCTTCTTTGGATCTGCTGGCCTGGCACCTACTAACCCCAATGCCCACCACTCGAATTGAAATTTATCCATATCAGCTAATTGTCGAGCACCATTAACAGTTGTTGGTTCTCCATGAACCACATAATCCAATTGCTCACCAAATTGATCTGCCATTCGCCGCTTAATAAGTCCAATTGCTAGATGTGTTATATCAATACCGATCCACTGCCTATTCAATTTTTGAGCCGCCGCAATTGCTGTTCCACAACCACAAAACGGATCTAAAACGATATCTCCCTCATTTGAACTGGCTTTTATTATTCTTTCCAATAGTGCTTCAGGTTTTTGGGTAGGATATCCCAGATTTTCATCATGCCATGATCTGAGATTTACTATGTCAGTCCAAATTGATTGCGCAGAAACACCTGGCATTTCATCAAGATATTGTTTCAATCTTGGATATCCATTTCTTGTAAAAAATAATTTTCCATCTTTCTCGAGTTTTTGCATGTTTTCTAATGTGTAAGCCCACATTCTTCCGGATGGTGGTGTAATCCCTTTAAACTCGTATTGACCACTTTCTCCGCCGTGAGCTGGTGCAGTAATATCTCGTGATAAGAATTTTCTTCCATCATCATCAGTATATCGGTAATATTTTTTTATATATTCATCATCGTAGGGCATATATACTGTATTCCATGTGTAATTATCAGATTTAGAATAGAAAAATATTGAATCATGAATTTTTCCATATCTATTGGGATCATTATGAGCAGAAGTTCTTTTCCAAATTATTTCGTTTCTAAAGTTATTACCTCCGAAGATTGTATCTAAAATTATCTTTAAATAGTGAGAAGCTGTCGGATCACAATGCAAGTATAAACTTCCTGTTGGCTTTATTACTCTGTGTAATTCAACTAATCTTGGCGCCATCATTGCTAAATAAGCAAGCATATTGCTATCACCCAAGAGTCTTCTAAATCCTATTAATGCATCGGCGATAGCTCCACCCTGTTCTATTGTCATTTCATAAAGTCTAGCTGCTTCTTTATCCCATTGCCATGTATCTTCAAATGCTTGAATTTGAGCGCTTGATTGGCTTCCATCTTGTTGTGAAAACAGAACGTTATAATTTGCATTTGAATTGAATGGTGGATCTAAATAAATTAGATCCACTGATTCATCTTTGATGTATCGTCTGAGAATGTCAAGATTATCCCCATAATAGAGCTGATTCATATATCAAGTCCTTTAGTGTTTATAAAACAATGGGGTGCAGCAAAAAGATCCCCTAAACAGGTTGTTAATTCAATTTCTATTTTATCAGAAAATTACAGAAATAGTTTTGAATTTAGAGCAATGGTCTGAAGGACCATTGCTCTAAAAATATCTTGATGAACTTTTGTGGGGTGTAGGAGTGAAGCTGAGCCCTAGGAGCATGCGGTGATGGGTTGAAAGGTGTTTATTGTACTGCAGCTTACCTTTCTTTCACCAGCTTTGTTGCACTTATGAGTTGAATCCAAATATTTATAATAGGCTTAAATTACAAAGAAACTCTATCATTGAAAAAGTCTTGGGGACTTTGGATATAAGAATTATCATGAACTCGTCATTCGGAAACAAGATTATGCTGATCCTGCCCTCCTAAATCAATGGTATATTTTAATTCCATCGGAGGAATTAGTGGTTGTTTTCCCAAAGTGGGCATGAAAGTATTTGGGATTATCGAAGGTGTTGAGATTTATGAGGATGAAATGGTATGGATCGCTGAAGAAATTGATTGGAAGTAATATCGCGAATTTTTTAGAATCATACTTGTCTTCTGCTACAACACCACTTGATCTGGCAGAGCCCCGATATTTGGTGGATCGCTATGTTACCCATTATAATAATTATCGGTTGCACAGCGCCATTGGTTACATCACGCCTAAAGATAAGCTGGAGGGGCGAGAAGCCAATATATTTACCATGCGAAAGCTGAAGCTTCAAGAGGCTCGTGAAAGGAAGCAGGCTTCGAATAGAATAGTTTCAAATTTCGCAAGTGCTCATGCACCAATTACCTTGGAGGCATGAGAAAGTGTCTAATTTCAAATGCCAGTTTTTCCATTTCCGTCTGAAGCAAAACACATGAGCGTATCCTGAACTTGCTGTAAGTTGTTCTCCTGAGACAGATAGTCTTATTGATATGTACCTTAGGCAATTTTTTTCTATCTCTTGACAAGACAGTAATGTTAATATCTATATTATTTTCATTCTCTCACGCAATCTTGCTTTTATGCCCCTTATCCCAAAGATTGTTTCCTCAATAAGATCGTCTGGAAAATATTTACGTCTAGCTAACCTTTTTTGAGCTCCCCAAGCGACATTGCTTCTCTCTATTTGTAATTTTCTCAAAACACTCATATCGTATGAAAGATTAGATGACTTCAATAAAGTTGACAAACCTTTTGATGGACCGATATTAGTGTTAAACAGCAATAGGTTTGATAATATTTTATAAACATTAGCAATATCATCTTTCTTAATTTGTTCAGGAACTATCGCTCCATCATCGCCAATATTATGCTTATAACGATTAGGGATATTTAATGTAACAACACTACTTGTTGTTGGAAATAGTGAATATGAGGTCCCATTACAAGCACCACCTGATACTGTATGCTGATAAGGGATGTTTTCAGATTCAACAATGTTTAATATTTTTTCTTCAATAGTGTTTTGTTGATTTTTAAAATGGATACCATAAACACAATCTGTATCATTAATTTTTACAAATAACCCATCCTCGTAATTTGGTAAATTTAATCCATATTTAGAATATATATCATTAATTGATTTTTCATTTATAAATTTTTGTCTCAATTCGGGCGAATAAAAAACTTGATCTTCGAACAGTCTTAAATCTTTCAGATTTTGATCACCTAATTTATTCTGCAGAATATTTTCATCAGAATGCAAAGGTACAGATTGCATACTTTCAAGAACAATAATATTACATCTAGTATTGATCACATCAAAAGGTGTGTTTCTCTTAAGAGCAACGTGTGTTGCCGAAACCTCAAACACTTCTTCTAAAAAAGAAAAGATAAAAGTTACTTCAATATTTTTATAAATGGTTGGTTGATTTGCAATATCATTGATTAATGACATCATTATTGCCGATGCAATCATATTGTCTGCGTTCTTCATGTAAACAAAATCACTATCTTCAGAAAATGTCGGAAGGTGCCAAATCCCATGACTATTGTTTGGTACTTGATTATTATCTTCTAATTCAATAATTGGTTTCGCATCATATTTATAATTTTTAATCTTCTTCCTACACTGAAACTCCCCTTTGTTGTTATATATATCAATATCAGGTGGAGATGTATCTAATAATTTTTTTAACCTACTTAAACCTATGCTCCCAAAAGCAATTCCCACCCCACGGTCATTTAGGACAAATCCTGGGTGATCAATGTGTGAGTCAATAATTAATGGAGAATTTGGGTTTCCTCTGGAGAATTTTACGTACAAGCAGTAATTATCTAGTGCATAAGCTCCTTGGTTTAATTTATTCTTTTCTGATATGTTCTTTATCCCCAAGCCCTCTAAAAATTTTATTATTCTTTCCAATGTGGCATGGTAAAGAAACGGCGCATTAGGTATTTCATTAAAAATTCTTGCATAATCAAATAAATTATCATTATTCATTTTGCATTCTTCTCGTAATTGCTTCTTGAGTTTTTGATACTTCACTCCATGGGAATTCTTTACCATTTATGCTTAATGATTTTTCATGTCCCTTTCCTGCAATAATAACAACATCTCCTGCCTCTGCCATATTAATAGTAAACTCAATCGCCTTTTCTCTATCTGAGATTTTCCAAAAAGACTCACCTAATCTACCACCTGATAATAAACAACCTTTTGCAATTTGATTGACAATATCATTTACATGCTCAGATGGATACCAATCAACTGCTGTAATAATAACAAGATCGGAATTCTCAATGGCGACTTTTCCAAGTGCAGGTCTTTTTGTTTTATCTCTTGGTCCACCCGACAAACCAAATAAAAGTATTACACGATTTTTTGTTATTTTTCTTGCAAGATTTAGAATATTCCTTAATGCATTTTCTGTGTGAGCATAATCAATAAAAACTCGATAGTTTTGGCCTAAAGCAATTTCCTCAAGTCGTCCTTTTGGAGAAAAGGGTTCAAGGAAATAGTTCTTAATTGTTTCAAACGGAACATTCTGAGAAAAGGCAACAGCAATTGCTGCTAAAGAATTATATATATTGTGTTGACCTAACAATTTCGATTCAATTAATTTTCTTTTTCCAGTAGGAAGAACAACAAAAAAGGAGGATTTGTCTTCTTGAATTGAAATATTTTCAGCAAAGAGATCTACATTTCGATTCTTAATACCATATGATAAACATTCCGCTGAAACTTGCTTTTTCATATAGTGATATGAATCATCATCGGCATTTAATATTGCAAATTTTCTAAAATTCTTATGGGAATTTTGGTTTAGTATATTGAATAATATTGCCTTTGCCTCTCTGTAAGCCTCATAACTACCATGGTAATCAAAATGTTCATGTGTAATATTTGTTAATACGCCGATATCAAATTCGCAATCGTTAACCCTGTATTGAGATAGACCATGAGAAGTTGATTCAATAATGGCATATTCTGTATCGGATTGTGCCATTTCATATAAATATCTTTGTATCGTTATTGCATCGGGTGTAGTTACATGTACACCCATATCATATACAGTATTATCAATGATCGCATCAACAGTAGTTACCTTCCCCATTTTTTTACCTGCGTTTCTTAAGATGTCAGATATCAAGTTGCATGTTGTTGTCTTTCCATCAGTTCCAGTTACACCAATAACTTTCATCTTCCGAGCAGGGTTTCCATAATAATTCGCCGCTACCCTGCTTAATATCTTTCGGGAATTGCTTACCTGAATATAAGGAATTTGATTTGCCAAACCTAAAGATTGTTTAGGTTTTTCACCAACTATTACTGTGGCACCGTTTCTAACAGCATCAGAAATGTAACAATGTCCATCTGATTCAAACCCAGCAATTGCAAAAAAGATGTCACCTTGATCAACTTTGCGCGAATCATAAGCAATATTATTAATTTCGATATTGCCATCTACGTTATTTTGAACTAATTGCTTACTTTTAATTAACTTAGATATTCTCATATTCATTTATTCCAAGGAATCTCTTGCCTGACCAATTGGCTTTTTGAGTTAACACTCTTGTGTAAGAAATATTTCAATATTTTTTCTACCCGCATACCCTGTGAGCCTTTGAATAAGATAACTGTATTAGCTGATAAGGGAAATTCTATGCCATTAGAATCGAAATAACTAATTACATCATCTGAAGTATCAAAAACAAAAATCTTTTTATTAGAATAGTCATACCCTCTTGATGCTTTTTCATAGCGTGGCCCAATAAAAAAAGCTATTTCACATACAGCTAAAGTTTTTTCAACTATGTTCTTGTGTGCGCTCTCCTCCACAGTCCCCAGTTCCAACATGTCACCTAAAAAGGACACTTTATGTTGTAAATCAAACTTATCCAAAACTTGAATTGCTTCCTCTGTTGATGATAATGATGCATTATATGTATCGTCTATTAGAATTGAATCATTCTTTCCTCGAAGAATGTTTAACCTCCCTTTAGCCGGAATGATTGATAGTATACCTCTTTTGATAGTCTCTTCCTTCATTCCCAATAACATACCTATACCATATGCAATCATACCCAAATAATCACGATATGATCCTAAAATTTTCATCTTATTAATGTATGAAACCATATTTGGCGTAATGTCGGATTTTTCGGAATGACCAAAATAATAGGTTTTTCCTTTGTTGTTTTTTTTCATGGCACGGGTATGATGATTGTCAAAATTCAAAAAAGCAACTCCGCTTTGTGAAAGAGATGAGATTAACTCCGATTTTGCCTTTGCAATAACTTCAATGGTTCCCATTCTTTCTAGGTGAACAGGTTCTACGTTGGTCACAACAGCAATACTGGGTGGGAAATATTCGCATAGATTTTTTATAGTTCCAACACCATATGTTCCCATTTCTAGAATTAAAACTTCTGTATCATTAGACATTTCATTTAATATCGCTAATGAGATACCAATTAGTGTATTAAAATTTTTCTTTGGTGTAAACACATTGAAATCAAAACTTAAAACTGTAGATAAGGCAGTTTTTGTGCTCGTTTTGCCTACCGAACCAGTAATCGCAATAATCTTTGGAGAAATCTTCTGAACCCTATTTCTTGCTAATAGACCTAAGTAATTTGTTGTGTCTTCTACCATTGTAATTTTTTGATCACTTAAATCCCTTTTGTTTGGAAGCTTTTGACTAACAACAGCTTCTGAAGCCCCATTTTTTATTGCATTATTGACAAAATCATGACCGTTAAATCTTTCTCCCTTAATAGCTACGAAGATTTCTCCAGGATTAATTGTCCTAGAATCTATTGAGTATTTTTTCATTGAACGAAAGCCCCGAAAATTTTACTGAATGTGCGAAAATATCCAATATGTTTCATGCCAGAACTCAAAGCAAATAACTCGATAGGTTTTGCATTTTCATCTATCGATAAGTCATCAATGGCGATTCCAAGGTTTTGAAAAATTGATTTGAGAGGGATTTTACAACCAACAAAACTATCAGTTTGATCATTCAAGTTATTATTTTGGCAATAGTCTAATATAAATTTAAAGATATTATTGCTGTCGGCCTTGTCAACATTTGAGACAGCCGCCATGAAAAATAAGTCTCCTTTATTTAATTGTTGTTTGATTCTTTTAAGTGAAAATTCAAACAGTTCTGACCCAATGCCTTTACACCTCGATCTTGGCTGAACCCAAATGGTAGCAATATCAGCAACTTTTTTTATTCTGTTGGAATTTGATGTGATTAGGTCTAAAAATCGCACTGCTTGAATATGAGAACGCTTACGATTATTAATAATTTTATAACATAGTTGTCGAGCTATTAATACCCAATCATAATAATGCAGGGTTAAGATCCCCTCATAATTGGATTCCTCTTTCCAGCAAAAAATTTCTGCATACCTTTGACTAGTTTCACTTGAAATTTTCAACAACTTTCGGTATTTATCAAAGAATTCATTAGAAGAATAATTTGAATAAAGATCTAAGCGCACATCATTAATTAGATGGTTAAAATTATCTGAGGTGTTATATAAATAAATATATTCATTATGATTAATTTGTTCAATCATACTAGTCATGTTTTCTAAAACCTTAATTCACTTTTTGTTTTCTTCAGTGGAAATTATGATATTACGAGAATTTACTAAACATGTCCTATACTCGCAAACACAAATCGCATCTTTTGTGTCATAATCCACAGTTTCAACAGAACCATCTGACCAGCACGGAGCTAAATTTCTTAATGGCAAGTCTTTGGGATCAACAGATTCAGGAAGTTCTTCATGATATCTCTTATGATTTTGATTGTTTTCCATGTCGTTTGCCTCCTCAGCAACTATTTTTTCAAGCAAATTTTCATATCTGGATTCTAAGCAAGGAACTTGTTCAGCAATTAAGATTGCCTCATTGATTTTCTTTTTTGCACTTGATATATCATTTTCGCTTAGCAAAATCTCAGCTAATCTATAATGGGATATTGCTGATAATTGAGCCAAAAAGTACTTATTTGAGATTGATAATGCTAAATTGTAGAATTTTTTTGCTTCCTGAGGTTTATGTAAATCTTGATAAATTCTACCTAGTTGATAATAGGATTTTGCTTCTATATCTTTAAATCCGTTCTTTTTACCAATTCTTTTTCGTAATTTTTGATAATCTATTGCTTTTTTATAATCTCCAGAATATCTCTCAATATCAGATAAGCAATTATAAACCAAACATATGTTTTCCACATCTTGCTCTCCATGGAAATTGTTAAGAGATTCTTCTAATAATATTTTTGCTTTCTTGAATAGTTCGTTTTTTTCTTCGTATTCCGATGAACCTGCTTTTTTTACTAATAAGCGAGCTTGATAACGCCAACAATTTGCTAAGTTTGTTTTTAGTCCCATTTCCTTGAAGTATTTCTCAGCATTTTTAAAATAAGTCATAGCCTTATCGTATACATCTAAAGAGAAAGGCGTATTATAAACCAAGATATAGCCCAAAACTTCGGCTTTGATAACAGACTCAATATGTTTATCATTGATACTTTTAGCAGCAGCTAATGCGATTTCCCCAAACTCCTCATACATTTCTGTTGTCCCCTGAATACTTAAAAAATAATCTAAATTCCTCCATAACAGAATTATTTCTTCATATCTCTTTTTATCTTCACAATAAGCAAGCACTTTCCGATATGTATTTAGGTAAAGGTAAATGTAAATATGTTTTTCCAAATTATCTCGATTAGCATAACGTTTGCTTGAATCAATAGCCCAGTTAACCCAATTGTCATAGATATAATCTTTACCAATCTTATGTAACAATTGATTTTCAATTAATAATTCTCTAAACTCTTTATCGATTTTATATACCTTGGATCCTGTTACGTCTGTTTCAATTGAAAAAAGAATAGTCCTTAACAATTTAATTAAATTTTCCTGGACTTTACTTATGTTTTTTCCCGTAATTAAAACCAATTGATCAAAAGTAGGAGGGAAATCCAATAATAAAAATACTGCAAGTATATCCTGCGTAATAAGGTTATCCATTAATTCTTCTAAACTTACATTAAATCTAAAATTCTTTGTTAGTTTTAATGCATCTTCTGGAGTTTGACCGAAAGCAATACATTCAACTGCCTGAAGCAAAGCTAAAGTGTTTGTTTCCTCTTTACATAAGTAATCAAGGTTTGTTTTCACTTCAGAGTAAGAAATACTATTATTCGGATAATCGAATAATTTCTTGATGTGATTTTCAATAATCTTTTTCCGATCTGTAAAATTCAGAGATTCCAAATAGATTTGATCATCACAATCTAATCCCAGCATGTTATCTGTTGCAATTATAAATTTTGACTTAATAAATCGTAATCCTTGTATAAAGCCAATTATTTGTTTTTGATTTTCTCGTATTTTTGTCTGGAAATCTATGGCTATTAGAAGAACGTAATCCTTAAGTATTTTTTGAAGCTTTAATTTTGTCTCAAAGATATCATTACTCGTAGTATGAAAAACTTTAAAATATAATTCTCTAAAAAAATCTTCAGGTCTTGTTGTATCAGTTATTTCGATATAAAATGCTGCCTCAATATATTCAGGGTTTTGGTTGAGTTCACTAACAATACGTTTTATTAACTCGGATTTTCCTATCCCCTTTTGACCATGAATCACGATTAACTGGTCTAATTTGATAGCCTCCATTAATCTCTTTATGTAGTCTTCTCGATCAACAAAATCGGGATTTCTAATTACAGGCGGACCTTTAATTTTAAATTTATTATTTATATTCTCTTGAAAATGCTCAATTAAAAATAAACCAACTAAAAAGAAAAATGCAATCAACAAACTTAACCATGGTCCAAATTTGAGATGACTTGCCAAGTGTTCCTCAAGCATCACGGAAATTATTTCAGAAATTAAAAAAGAAATAATAAAGAGTAGATATTTGAAATTTGAGTTTTTCATTTCGACTTCCCTAATCAATGTTTAATAACAGCGTTTGTAGCAGTTTTCCTATTTTTTATTACAAGGCATTATATCCTTTTTTCACATTGTACCAATTGCTATGTTCTCTTTGCTCTGAGGTGGACCCTATTTACTAGACCACGAATCGACATATTTAAGGTGGGCTTCTAATGAGATCCCTGCACTTTCGCGATCCATGCTGTAGACTTCAGCAGGGG
>LDZT01011117.1_pt1 | contig 11918 bp, 12 predicted proteins | sample 615521 | NCBI WGS metagenome assembly LDZT01 (sample SAMN03408292, study PRJNA278302) | terrestrial metagenome | isolation source: oil reservoir sample SB1 | place: USA: Alaska, North Slope, Schrader Bluff formation | collected 2011-09
GTCCCCTCCACCGCCACCAGGAGGTAGAGAGCAGTGAAGAAGAGGTAGGGAAGAAGGATCGTCCTCGCCCGGCGGCGATATAAGTTCGCAATCGGGTAATCGTCCACATACCGCGCCGCGAGCACCCACCCGGAGATGAAGATGAAGACCGGCACCGCGAAGTGAGCGGCGATGTAGACGAAGACGTTCAGGAGTGCGAGCAGGTTCACGTCGGGGATCCGGGTGTAGTTCATCGAGACGTGGACGGCGATCACGGCGAGGGCGGCAAACCCCCGCAGGTACTCAACCTCCCGAAACCAGACCACTGCAGCCACACCTCGCCATCGCTCACCCGGGCCGGCAAGCACTACAGGATTGCCGGCCGGGATATATGAACCCCTGCCCGCCGGCCTTGCGTAGCCGGAGGGCTGCGGGTCAAGCACTATAATACCAGAAGACACCACCTATCTGGAGAGGGAGTCCATGCAGTACTCGGAAGGGCAGGTCGGCAGGGTCTTTACGGTCAGGATCGACGACGGGGAGGATTTCATCCGCGAGATCCAGCGTTTTGTAACGGCAATGAACGTCCAGAGCGGCATGATCCATTTCCTCGGCGCCGTACGATCTGCAAAGATCGTGACCGGGCCAAAGGAGCCGGTCATGCCGCCGGTTCCCCGGCGCGAGGAGATCTTCGGGGGCTGGGAACTCCTCGGGTTCGCCACCATCTACCCGGGAGAGGAGGAGCCGTCCATCCATATCCATACGGTGGCGGGGAAAGGAATACGGTCGCTTGCCGGGTGCCTCCGGGAGAAGGCGGAGGTCTACCTGGTCATCGAGGCGATCGTCACGGAGTTCGTCGGCATCTCCGCAAAACGGATCCTGGATCCGAAAACGGGTGTCAACCTGCCGGTCTTTGACCGGATACTCCCATGACCGTCCAGCCGAAGTTCCTCCCCATGACGATGGAGGAGGCAGGAAGGCTCGGCATCGACCGGTTCGACGTCATCCTGATCACCGGCGACGCCTACGTCGACCACCCCTCCTTCGGGACCGCGCTGATCGGCCGGGTCCTCTGGGACGCCGGCTACTCGGTCGGCGTCATCGCCCAGCCCGACTGGCGGAGTGACGCCGATTTTAAGCGCCTCGGCGAGCCCCGGCTCTTCTTCTCGGTCTCGGCCGGGAACGTCGACTCACTGGTGAACGCCTTTACGCCGAACCTGAAGCGCCGGAGTTCGGATGTCTACTCGCCCGGGGGGAGGCTGCTGCGGCCCGACCGGGCGACCCTGGTCTACACCGACCGGGTCCACGCCCTCTTCCCCAACACACCGGTCGTCATCGGCGGGATCGAGGCGAGCCTCCGGCGTTTCGCCCACTACGACTACTGGTCGGACTCGGTCCGGCAGGCCATCCTCGCCGACGCCCCGGCCGACCTCCTCGTCTTCGGCATGGGCGAGCGGCAGGTGGTCGGGATCGCGGACCGGCTCGCCGCCGGCGAGGCAGCAGGCGCCCTCACGGATATCCCCGGCACCGCCTACCGGGTCGATCTCAAGACCTGGCGGAGCATGGACCAGGCCGGGTACGTCGTCCTCCCCGGTTACGCAGAGGTCAAAGAGGACCGTTACGCCTACGCCCGTGCGTTTGCGCTGCACTACAACGAACAGGACCCGCTAAGGGGCCGGAGAGTGGCGCAGCCGCACCCAAAGACCGTCGTCATCCAGAACCCGCCGGCGATGCCGCTCTCAGGCGCTGAACTCGACCGGGTCTACGAACTCCCCTACACCCGAAGGGCCCACCCCTCCTACACCGAGCCTGTTCCCGCCCTCGAACCGGTCAGGTTCTCGGTCGTCAGCCACCGGGGGTGCTTTGGTTCCTGCTCCTTCTGCGCCCTCACCCACCACCAGGGACGGATCATCCAGAGCCGGAGCATCGACTCGATCGTCCGGGAGGTGGAGCGGATGGCAGCGATGCCGGACTTTGCGGGCGTCGTCCAGGACGTCGGCGGGCCGACGGCGAATATGTACGCCATCCACTGCGGCCGGTGGGAGACCGCCGGCACCTGTCCCGACCGCCGCTGCATCGACTGCCCCACGCTCGACCGCAGCCACGAGGAGCAGCTCCGCCTGCTCAGGCGTCTTTCGGAGATCCCGGGGGTGAAACGGGTCTTCATCGCCTCGGGCATCCGCTATGACCTGATCCCTCCAGAGGACCGGGAGTACCTCGCCCGCATCTGCGCCCACCACGTCTCCGGGCACCTCAAGGTCGCCCCCGAGCACATCTCCCCGCGGGTCTCTGCCTGCATGGGAAAACCGCCCCGCGAGGTCTTCGACGCCTTCAGGGAACGGTTCGAGGCCCTCCAGGCAGGGAAGCGGAAGCGGCAGTACCTCGTGCCGTACTTCATATCCGGCCACCCGGGCTGCACGATAGAAGATATGGTCGAACTCGCCGAGTACGTCCGGGATACCGGCCTCTACACCGAACAGGTCCAGGACTTCACGCCGACGCCGATGAGCATCTCGACGACCATCTACCACACCGGCCTCGACCCCTTCACCCTCGAGGAGGTCTACGTCCCGAAAGGGCGGGAAAAGCGGGTGCAGCGGGCACTCATGCACTACCGGGACCCGGAGAACTACGCTCTTGTCTGCGAGGGGCTCCGCGCGGCCGGGAGGGAGGACCTCATCGGGAATGCGTGGAACTGCCTCGTCCGGGAGAAACGAGGCGGTGCGCCCCCGGCGAGGAGAAAAGGGCAAAGGTCGTAAGGCTATCCCCGCAGGATCGCACCCGCCGCAAACCCGGTGACCACCGCGAGGGTCCGGTTCGGGATCCGGGGGATGAGGAGTGTCGTCACCGCGAACGTGGCCGCGATGTTCGCCGTCGTCCCGGGGGTGACAACGGCATCGAGATCCGCATCGTGCCGGAACGCCATCTCCCGTGAGAGACCGGCGGGGAGAGCGTGAACTTCCCTGCGAGGTCGCTCGCCGTCCGCATAGCCGTCGACCGCCACTCGTCTCTCACTGCTACACTCCGACTGCAGGCCATGATCGTAGGGTGTGGCCCCGGGTACTACTTATTCCTATGGCAGGCCATACCGGCGACGTGCTCGCGGATCCGGAGCATGCGGTTCCGAGGAGAGAGGGCCTCGAGTGTGTGGGGACCGCCAGCGACCCTCCAAGGGCGATTCTCGAAGAACTGTCCCCGAACAGGCAATATACCGTCGGGGCCGGAGAATTTTCCCGTGAAATGACGGAAAAGCCTATTGCTTACCGACAAAAAATGCATCAGCATGCATTACGAAATCACCGGAGACAACCTGCAGATGGTGACCCTCCGTCTCACCCAGGGCGAGAGCATCTGCGCCGAGGCCGGCGCCATGGTCAACATGAGCGGGAACATGCAGATGACCACCAACATGAAGGGCGGGCTCTTCAAGGGATTGAAACGGATGGTGACCGGCGAAGGCCTCTTCATGACCGAGTTCACCCCGACCGGCGGGGAGGGGTTCGTCTCCTTCGCCGGGAACGTCCCGGGCAAGATCTTCACGCTCGACCTTGCCGGGAATGAGTTCATCGCCCAGAAGGACGCGTTCCTCTGCTCCGAGCAGGGTATCGACCTCGATATCGCGTTCACGAAGAAGCTGCGGTCGGGCGCCTTCGGCGGCGAGGGGTTCATTCTCCAGCGGCTCACCGGCAGGGGGACGGCGTTCCTCCACTGCTGCGGCGACATCATGGAGATGACGCTTGCGCCCGGCGAGGTCGTCAGGGTGGAGACCGGCCTCGTCGTCGGGTTCGAGAGCACCGTCGACTACAGCATTGCTCTCGCCGGCGGCGTGAAGACCGTCTTCTTCGGCGGCGAAGGGCTCTTCCTGACCACGCTGACCGGTCCGGGCCGGGTCGTCCTGCAGTCGATGGACGTCGCGAAACTCGCCGCCGCCCTGATCCCCTACCTCCCCGTCCAGCACAACTCATCGGGAAGGTAACCTGATAGTCCGCGGCGTCGCAGGAGTACCTGATGAACCTCGTCATGGTGGTGCACGGCCCCGAGGCCTTCGATGCCGGCGACGCAGCGCGACTGATCGGCCTCCTCTCCCCCCGGCGGGTGCTGGTCGCCGGGGTGATGGCCCGGACCGCCGCCGAGGAGTCCGGGCTCCCGGTCACCTGCACGGACGAGCGGCCGAGCGTGGTCCTCGGCGCGCTTGACGGGTCCGCATGCCTGGTCAACCGGGGAAAGACCCCGGAGTCGGGGCGGATATTCGGCGAGATCGTCGCTGGCAGGCTCGAAGGGCTCGTCCACGTGGAGACGTCGAGCGGAATCGTCTACTGTTGGAACCATGCCGATGAGAGCCTCGCACGCGAGATCGCACAGCTGACCGGGTACGCTCTCGCGCCCGGAACGAGCACCGCCGCCCGGGGGGAAGGCGTCCGGGAGGTCCGTGGATGCCTCCCGGGAGAGGCGGTCTTCGTGAACGGGATCGTGATCGGGACCGCGACGGCGGAGACGGTCGTCCTCTCCGGGGACGGCACCTTCAGGGCCGTCTCCGGCCTCGACCCAAAGCCTCACGGGTTTGAGAAACTCCTCCGGGCCGGCCTCCCGGACCTCGCCACCGCCTGGTGCAAGAGCGGGCCGGTGCGGACGATCCCTCCCCTGCAGGGAGAGCGCACCTCCCGCGGGGGCAGGGTCGCGGTCATCGACCACTGCGGCCACACCCTCTACCACGAGATCGGGGAGGGAGTCTGCGGCGTCCTCGCCGTCGGCGACGACACCACCGCGGTCTGCGGCCACATCTGCTCCCATGCCGGCATCCCCGTCTTCGGGGTGGTCGACGGGGACGCCGACGCCATCGTGGAGCCCGGGTATGCGCCCGGGTCGGTGGTGGTCGAGGTCGTCGACGGGCGGGACGATGACCTCGGGCGGGAACTTGCGGCGACGAGGGACCTCACGGCAGCCAGCTGGGAGGAGTGGGTGGAGGAGACGCTGTGCACCCTCGTAGGAAGGGTGCGGATCGTCGTCGACCGCCGCGGAGGATAAGCAATGCGATGCGCCGAGTGTAAGGGGAAAGGGCTCTGCGGCCTCGAACGCTGCCCGATCATGAGCAGGTTCTACGCCCAGCTCCCGGTCCGGCCTTCCGACCACTACGAGGGGTCCGCTCCGTCGGTCTTTGTGGGGAGTTACGGCTACCCGAAGGTGGCGGGGGGCCCGCTGATGATCAACGACGCCGACCACCCGCCGGACTGGATCGCCCGGGGGCTTGGGATCGACGATATCGTGGGGCTCCGGGCCCGGACGATACGCGGCGCCGGCGAGGCGAAGGGGCTCGCCGGGAACCTCCAGGAGATCGCGCTCTCGAGCAGCCCGCTCGATGTGGAGGTGCGGTTTGTAAAACCGGTCGCCTTCGACCTCCGGTTCGACGGGACGATCGCCCCCGTCGGGCTCACCGGCGCCATCCGGAAGATGGACGTCCTCGGGAACGCCCGGGTGGACCGGGCGGTCGACCGGGCGACGTCCGATACCGACCTCTCGGCGACCGATGCCTGCGAGATCCTCAACGCCTCGGGGACCGACGTCTACCGGATCACCCAGCTCCTCACCGCCGGCCTCCTTGGCAAGAAACGGCGCGTCGTCCCCACCCGGTGGGCGATCACGGCGGTCGACGACACGGTCTCGACCCGGCTCAAGAAGAAGATCGCCCGGTATCCCCCGCTTTCCGGGATAGAGATCTTCTCCGCCTCGCTCTACGGCAACCAGATCGTCTGCCTCCTCGTCCCCGGGGACTGGAAGTACGAGATGATCGAGGTCTGGGGGAAGCAGTCGCTCTGGGGCGAGGGGGGCGAGACGATTGCCCGGGACGGCGAAGGCCTCACCAAATCCGGCTACTCACCGATTGCAGGCGCCTACTACTCGGCACGTCTCGCGGTCACGGAGTACCTGGAGAGCGTGCGCCGCTCGGCACGGGTGCTCGTGCTCAGGAACGTCACGAGCGATTACTGGGCGCCGCTCGGCACCTGGGTCGTCCGGGAGGCGGCGCGGAACGCCATGAAGGGTCCAAAAACCACGTGCGCCACTCTCAACGAGGGGGTCGACCTCGCCTCCCGCCTCATCGGCTTTGCCCACTGGCGCCCCCACAGCCGGCTCGTCCCCGAACTCGTGACACAGAAGACGCTCTTTGATTTTTGAGTATCATAAGGTGCGAGTTGAGGGGCCTTGGGGGGCCTCACTCGAAGACCTTCGGTCTTCTCATGCTCCGGTTCTAGCGAACCATCGCACCCTGCCCATTTTTCTGGAGGCCGTAGCGCCCGGCGAGGGTATCGAGCGTCTCGACCTCGTCCACGCTCTTGTCCTCGCGCACCCGGACGAACCGCGGGAACCGGAGCGCGTAGCCGCTCTCGTAGTTCGGGCTTGTCTGGATCTCGGAGTAGCCCACCTCGAAGACAACTTCCGGCTCAAGCGTCACCTCTTTTCCGGACCGGGCAATCACCTTCTCCTTGAAGAGGGCGTAAAGGTCGGCCAGCACCTCGTCGGTGATCCCGGTCGCCACCTTCCCCACGGGGAGGAGCCGGCCCTGGTCCTGGACCGCGAGCAGGAAGGAGCCGAACATCTTCGCCCGCCGCCCTTCGCCCCACTCGGCCCCGACGACCGCGAGGTCGAGGGTCTCGACCCCGGGTTTCACCTTCACCCAGAGGCGGCCCCGGACACCCGGGGTGTAGGGCGAATCGAGGACCTTCACCATCACGCCCTCGTGCCCGAGATTCAGGGCTTCGGTGTAGATCGCCTCCGCCCCGGCCGCGTCGCCGACCCGGAACTGTGGGGCGACGTGTGCGCCGAGCGCCCCTTCGAGGGCTTTGCGCCGCTCCGCGAGGGGCCGGTCCATCAGCGTCTCGCCGTCCAGGTAGAGGATGTCGAAGATCCTCGGCACGAGTTCGATCTTCTCCATCATCGAGTCAATCTCGTGCTTGCGCCGGAACCGCCGGATCACGAACTGGAACGGCATGGGCCTGCCGTCGCGGACGGCGACCGCCTCCCCGTCCAGGATGACGTCGTGGTCGGTCGCCTCCAGAAGTTGCCGTGCGATGTCGGGGAGGCTCCCCGTGACCTCTTCGAGTTTCCGCGAGTAGATCCGGCAGACGTCGCCCACCTTGTGGAACTGGAACCTGCTCCCGTCGTACTTGTACTCGACCGCCACCTCGCCGTGGTCCTCAAGCTGTGCGGCGACGGTGCCCGCCTGCGCAAGCATCATCTTCACCGGCCGGAAGGGCTCGATCGTCACGCGGGCGAGTTCGTCGGGGTTCTGCCGCGCAAGGAGCGCCACCTCCCCGAGGTCGTTCATCGCCTGGTGGGCATGCTCGACCAGGTGGACATCAAGCTCGAACGCCTTTGCGACGGCGTCGCGGACGTTCCCCTCGCCCATGCCGATCCGGAGTTCCTCGAGCATCAGCCGTGCGAGGTAGCGCCCCTCGAGCGGCCGGGCGTTCCCAAAGAGCCCCTGTGCCGTCCGGAGTTTCTCCCGCTGCGACCGCTGCCCTTCGGCGGCCGCCATCCGCTCGAACTCCCGGTAGACCTCGACAAGGTCCATCTCCTGGATGAAGAACGACGTCTGCTCTTTCCTGGCAAGGAGTTCCTCGACGGCGAGACCCGCATCGCCGGTCGTGTTGATAGCCTCGCGGACCGTCTCCCGCTTCGTCCCGACAACGTAGGCCACGGCCTCGTAGAGGAGGTTTGGACCCACGCCGAGTTTTTTCGAACTCCAGTCGGGAAAGACCCTGCCCATGATGAACCGAACGAAGACGGGGAGTTCCTCGTCGTCGAGCCGGGGCAGGACGGCGGCGACCTGCTCGATCATATCGAGGCGCCCCGGTGTCCCTTCCAGCTGCTCGCAGACGCGGGCGAACTCCAGAAATTGCATACCCATAGTCTCCTGAAGCATTTCCCGGCGGGGGGCATCAACCCTCCTCTTTGACACGATTGATGTGGGAGCACTGCCTACCTCTATCCATGCACCAGGACGAAGAAACGAAAGAGATGCTTCGCGACCTCCTCTGGCTCAATGCCACGATAGCCACCGAACTGATCCAGATCACCGAGAACACCTCCGCGATCCTCCGGAAGGCGGCTCCGCCGGAGACCTGCATCGCCGAACATGCGGCCCTGCGGGCGACGGCGCTCGAGATCGCCGATCGTTACAAGCCCGGCACGATGCTCCGGCAGCACGTCGCAGAGCACCAGTAAAAAAAGATGACGTGGTCGCCGTCAGGCTCCGGCCGGCACCAGTCCCGCATCCCTGACGACGAGGTCCGTCGCCTCGATCACCTCTTCTGTCAGGTTGATGACGGTGGTCGTCCGGTTGACCGGGTCGACGGTGCTCGCCGTCGCGCCGGGTGCCCCCCGGCCGGGGACGGTGAAGGCGTACCCCTCCGGCAGGACGACTTCGACGGTGTAGTTCCCCGGGAGGACGCCGCTGAAGAGGTAGAGCCCTTCACAGGCATGGGAGAACGTCTCCGCCGTCGCGATCCTCTCCCCCGTGGCGTTCTGGAGGTGGACGACGATACCGCTCATGCCCCACTCACCGGCGTCCTGCACGCCGTTCGTGTCGGCATCCAGAAAGACCGTCCCTCCGATCGTGCCGATGGTCTGTTCTTCTCCTGCACCCGACCCGGCCGGGACTGCGGCGCTTGCGATCGAACCGAAGACGAACGCTGATACGATGATTATTCCAAGAATGCTGATAGATCTCACTCGGTTCACCTCTTTTTCCCGGACGGCCCTCCCGGGCGCTCCGGGTATGTAACCCCCGGCGGAAGGCTGCAACGCCTGCCGGAAGATACTGCAGGCAGAGGACGGACCGGGGTTTTTCCGATCCGGTGCCTGCCGGGGGGTTCGACCCAGAGCAGCTGTTATAATATATAAAAGTTCTCAAATGGCTCCGGCAGACAGTAACTACAACTGGCCAGAATGAGAACCCGGTTTTCAGCCAACCTACCTGAAAATGGACAATACCAGGTTTGACCACCCGGCAGATGGCAGATCCCCATCCGGCGTCGCGGCAGGGGCATCGCGCGTATTTTCGCCGTCACCGGCGGTTCCGTTCTCCGGACCCGGCGTCACGGTCAGGGTCGGCTCCTCGGGGGGTGTCATGGTCGGGGTCGGCTCCTCGGGGGGTGTCACGGTCGGGGTTGGGGCCAGGGAGAGGATCAACCCCGCATCCCTGACCACCATATCACCCCCGCCAACCGTAAACGGGGCCGTCGTCCCGGTCGACGGATCGGCGTGGCTGTCGCCGCCAATGCTCGTGAAGATGTAGTCGTCCGGCGGGGTGAACGCGAGGGAGTACTCTCCGGGCGGGAGGGGGCCGAAGAGGTACATAGAGAAGTAACTGTCATGATAGCCGGTGCGGGCCGATGCCGCCACATTCCCGCCTGCATCCAGGAGGGTGACCTCGACGTCCGTCAGGCCGTCGGTTTCGTCCCAGATACCGTCCTGGTTACCGTCGCTCCAGGTCGTCCCGAGCACCCACCCGTAGGCCGCCGCCGGGGTCAGGGGGAAGGGACTCCCGGTGAGGCCGGCGTTCAGGATCCGCCGCCCGTCCACCACTTCGGCATATGCCACATTCCCGTCGAGAGGAGCGGCATGGTTGTCAAGCCCCGAGATGGTGCAGGAGAAGCCGTCCGGCAGGACGAACTCGGTGCCGGCGTACCTGCCGGGGGCGACGTCACCGAACCGGTACGACCCGTCCGGGCCGGTGATGGTGTAGTCCATCATGGTCCGCTCCCCGATCAGCCGCACGCTGATGCCGGGGATGCCCGGCTCGCCGGGGTCGAGAATGCCGTTAGCATTCAGGTCGTACCAGACCATCCCCCCCCGTAGGCACTGCGGTCGGCGCCGGCGATGCGGTCGATTCCGGTGGTGCACCCGGCACCGGCGTCGTCATCGTTGGGGCCGGCACCGGCGGCTCCCGGGAAACAATCGGTGCTTTCGAGGGTTTGGCAGGTGCCGCCGTGGGCGCGGGCGTCGGGGTTGCAGTCGGCGTGGGCGTCGGCTCGGGGCGAGGTCCCAGTCTCACCGCCCATGCGTCCGTATTCGGCCCTCCCCTCTCCGTGGCGTTGAAGGTCCCTGCAAAGACGTGCTCTCCCGGTGCGATCTCCACGATGGATGCGGCCTTATCGTCGGGATTTTCACCCCCGAACGTCCGGCTCCAGGCCACCGCCCCCCCGGCGTCGGTCGCAATCAGCCAGGCGTCGGTGTCATCCTCACCGGGGTAACCCGTCTCCCCGGCAAAGAGGTAGGACGGCTGCGGCCGACTCGTTCACGCCAAAGTCGCCGTAGATCCAGTTCCAGGTGATATTCCCGTCAGGCGTGAGTTTGATGAGGAGGGCATCGGTATCGACCGTCGTGTTATCGGGCCGCTCCGTGAACGTACCGGCGACAAGCAGGCCGCCGTCGGAGGTGTTGATCACCGCCCGACCGGCATCGTCGTCGGGGCTGCCGAACGTCCTGTTCCAGATCTCCGTACCCGACTCGTTCAGCCTGACCACCCAGACGTCGGCCATGCCCGCTCCCGAGGACCCGGTGCTGCCGGCAACGGCGAAGTCCCCGCCGGGAAGCCGGGCGACGGCATCCGCCGTGTCGTTGGCCCCGCCGAACGTTCTGTTCCAGACCTCAGCACCCGACTCGTTCAGCCTGACCGCCCATGCGGCGGACTCGTTTCCTCCCCGGGGGGTGATGGAGCCGACGAAGAGGTAACCGCCGTCATCGGTCCCGGTCACCGCGTGTGCCGAGGCATTGACATCCGGACCGCCGTAGGTCCGGTTCCAGACCTCGCTGCCTGAGGGGTCTATCTTCACGATCCAGGCATCGGTGTCCGCCTGCGTTTCGTTCGTGACGAGGGTGAGGTTCCCGGCGAAGAGAAGGTTGCCGTCATCGGTCTGGATGATCGAGCGTGCGGTGTCGGCCTCCCCCCCGCCATAGGTCCTGTTCCACTCCTCAGTGCCCTCCGATGTCAGCCTGATCACCCAGGCATCGGTCTTGCCCTCGCCGGACGATGCCGTCTCCCCGGCGAGGAAGAATCCGGCCCCTCCGGGTTCGGAAACGATTGCGTATGCCGAATCATTGGCATACGTCTCTCCGTACGTCCGGTTCCAGAGAACCGTAGGGTCTGCTGCCTGTGCCCCCGCGGCCGCGATGAGTGCGAGTGCCGACAGGAGGATGATCCCGAAATAAGTGCCGTGTTGCATGGTTTACCTCTCCTCGTCTCCATCCCCGGCAAACGTGCTGCACTCCATACCGGAGACCGCGGGTATCCCCCATCTCCGGGGTTTATCGCGTAAGACCCGGGTTTTGTTGTGGAAGACCGGGTCCCCTGCAGAGTTCCCTGGTCCCGCAGCACCGCGGGGTCTGCACTTCAATAGCGCTATTATTATAATAATTTTATTTCAAAACACGGGTGTGGCAGCAGTTCGAGATCACCGGGCACCCCGGAACCGGGCACCGGGAGTTGCTCTCCTCTCCGGGAGGGGCCGGCGCATATGCCGGTTCGGTTGCCCTCCGGCCTTCCATCGGGGCGAGGAGGCTCCCCTGCGGGTGTGACGGCACCTGGTGATCCCGCTATACCGGCGCATCCCCTCTACCCCGCAACCATCAATACGCTTATGAACAAATCCTTGATAGGAGACCCATATGAAACTCTTGCTTGCGGTTGCACCTGAACGGTTCAGGGATGAAGAACTCGAGACCCCGAAGAGGGTCTTTGAGGAGGCGGGGATCGATGTCGATATCGCCTCCACGGTCGCCGGCACGTGCACGGGGATGCTCGGGGCTACCGCGGAAGCGGCCATGGCGTTTGACGACGTGGACCCCGACGACTATGTCGGGATCGTGGTTGTGGGCGGCGCAGGTTCACAGGAGCACCTCTGGGGAAGCGAGATACTTCTGACCCTTGTTCAGTCGTTCTT